>Ga0209317_1000212_pt1 | contig 80442 bp, 68 predicted proteins | sample RifGroB2_FD_183994 | JGI IMG/M metagenome (GOLD analysis project Ga0209317, IMG submission 183994) | Soil microbial communities from Rifle, Colorado, USA - Groundwater B2 (SPAdes) (version 2) | ecosystem: Environmental > Terrestrial > Soil > Unclassified | place: Rifle, Colorado | collected...
GCGGACAATGCGCTGCGCTTCGGCCTGCTCTCCAGGGTCGCCGCCTTGCTGGGCTGCAACGAGTCGCCGCTCGGCTGGCGCCCCGACCTGGTGCATTGTAACGACTGGCAGACCGGCCTGGCGCCCGCCTGGCTGCATTTTGCGCAAGGCGCCGCGCCGAGCATACTCGCCATCCATAACCTGCTTTTCCAGGGAAATTTCCCGCCCGAGACGGTGAGCGAACTGCACTTGCCGCCGTCCTGTTTCGGCATCGACGGAGTGGAATATTACGGCAAGCTGTCGTTCCTCAAGGCGGGGCTGTTCTACGCCGACCACATCACCACCGTCAGCCCGAATTACGCGAGTGAAATCCAGCAGGAACCGCTCGGCTTCGGCATGCAAGGGCTGCTGGCCACGCGCCGCAACGAACTCACCGGCATCCTCAACGGCATCGATACCGATGAATGGAATCCGGCAACCGACCCCTATCTCGCCAAAAATTACAGCCGCGCGCGCATGGCCGGCAAGGCCGTCAACAAGGAAGCACTGCAAAGCAGGATGGGGCTGAACCTCGAGCCGGATATGCCGCTGCTCGGCGTGGTCAGCCGCCTTACCCACCAGAAGGGGCTGGACTTGCTGCTGGAAATTGCGCCACTCCTGGTTGAATTGCCGGCGCAACTGGTCATGCTCGGCAGCGGCGAGGCGCAAATGCAAAAGGCCGCACGCGACCTGTCGCGCCGCTATCCAGGCAGGATCGGCGCGCATATCGGTTTCAGCGAAGACCTCTCGCACCAGATCGAAGCCGGGGCGGACCTGTTCGTCATGCCGTCGCGCTTCGAGCCCTGCGGCCTGAACCAGTTGTACAGCCAGCGCTATGGCACACCGCCCATCGTCCACGCCACCGGCGGCCTGGCCGATTCGGTGGTGGGCTGTACGCCGGAATCCCTCAGGGACGGCACCGCCAGCGGCTTCGCGTTCCACGGCATGACCGCCGCAAACCTGTATGCCGCGATACAGCGCGCGATCGGCCTGTACCACGACCAGGCCAAATGGAAGGCGTTGCGCAGGAACTGCATGGCCAAGGACTTCAGTTGGCAGCGCAGCGCCGAGGCGTATCGCGCGGTGTATTTGAAGGTGTTGGGGCGGCAGGAATAGGGGCAATCTTCGTGCATGCCATGCTATATTTCAAACTTGGGCCAACCAATAAATCGGAATTAAAATCTACCGGACAGTAGCAATATCTGCCAATGAAATGGTCTATCGAACATAAAGTACTTACCGGCTTTGCTGTGGCGCTGGTTATTCTCACCGCCATCGGGTGGCTGGCCTATCAGTCGACCGTGAGCTTCATGCATGCCTCCACCCAGGCCATGCACAGCCAGAAAACCATCACCGCCCTGGAAGAAATCTTCTCCCTGGCGAACCAGGCGGAAACAAGGCAGCGCATCTATCTGATCGGCGGCAATGAACGCCATCTCGCCCCGCGGCGTGCCTACATCGACCGCATACATATCCTGCTCGGCAAGGTTCACGATGCCACCGCCGACAATCCCGGCCAGCAGGCATTGCTGCACCGGCTGAACGAGCATATCGACACACGCCTCGCGCTGCTGGAAGGAGTATTGAAGGTGCGGCGCGAGCAGGGCTTCGAGCCGGCACGCGCCAAGCTGATGGCCGGCGACGGTGAGCGGGAAATGGATGCCATCCATGAAACGGTGCTGCAGTTGGAGAAGGGAGAAACTGCCCGTTTGCAGCAGTGGGTAGATGCTTCCCGGGCAAATGCCGACCGGATGCTGATCATCTTCTTTGTGGCGCTGGTTTCTGTAGCCATTTTTTTCGGCGTGCTGTTTCTGTTCATCGTTCGCGAACTGGCCGAGCGCAAGCAGGCCGAGGAACAGCGGATACTCTTGCTGCAAGAACTGGAGCACGCCAACGAGGAACTCAAGAATTTCGGTTATGTGGTGTCCCACGACCTCAAGGCTCCGCTGCGTGCCATCAGTTCGTTGGCGAACTGGATTTCGACGGATTACGCGGACAAATTCGACAGCGAGGGCAGGGAACATATGCACCTGTTGATCAGCCGGGTGTACCGCATGGACGCCCTGATCGACGGCATTTTGCAATATTCGCGGGTGGGCCGGGTGAAAGAAACGATCATCGCGGTGGACCTGAACCGGCTGGTGCGGGAGGTGATCGACCTGCTTGCCCCGCCAAAAAATATCGCGGTCAGCATCGTGAATTCCTTGCCGACCGTCATGACAGAGCCGACCCGCATCCAGCAGGTGTTTCAGAACCTGCTCTCCAACGCCATCAAATACATGGATAAACCCGAGGGCAAGATTCGCATCGCCTGTGTTGCCGAGGGCACGCAATGGAAATTCAGCATTAGCGACAACGGCCCGGGCATTGACCAGCAGCATTTTGATAAAATTTTCCAGTTGTTCCAGACGCTCGCCCCGCGCGACCGTGTGGAAAGCACCGGCGTCGGCTTGGCGCTGGTAAAGAAAATCGTTGAAATGTACGGCGGGCATATCTGGCTCGAATCTACAGTCGGGCGGGGAAGCACATTTTTCTTCACCCTGCCGCGCGCGCCGTTGCAAGCGCAGGCCCAGCCAAGGTAAAATAAAATATGAAAATCACCCCCACGCCCATCCTGCTGGTGGAAGGCGATCAAGTGGACGTCTTGCGCTTCATCGACGCCTATTGGACCATCAGCGAATTGCCGCAATGACCAAGCCCCCAATGACCAAACCACAGATACAGATACTCATCGTCGAGGACGATCTGGTGGATCGCATGGCCTGCCGCCGCGCGCTGGCGCAGGACCCGGACTACGAATTCGTGCTGTCCGAAGCCGAAACCGGCCGCGAGGGGCTGCAGTTCGCCCACAAGCAAAAGCCGGACTGCGTTTTGCTCGACTACCACTTGCCCGACATGAATGGGTTGGAGTTTCTGGCCGAGCTGAGAAACGATCTGGGCGAGATACCGGTGCCGGTCATGATGCTGACCGGCGCCGACAACGCTTCGGTCGCGGTCGAGGCCATGAAGCGCGGCGCGCAGGACTACCTGGTCAAGGATGTGAACCGCCAATATCTGGAGCTGCTGCCCGCCGTCATCCAGCGCGTGCTTAGAGAGCGGCAGATACTGATGGAAAAGAAACAGGTGGAAGCCGAACTGTGGCAACACCGCTGGCGTCTTGAGGAACTGGTGGTAAAGCGCACCGATGAACTTGCGGAGGCGAATAAACATCTGCGCCAGGATGTTGCCGAACGCAAGCGTGTTCAGGCAGAGCTGATACAAGCCAAGGCTGCAGCGGAAAAAGCCAATCTCGCAAAATCTGAATTTCTTTCCAGAATGAGCCATGAACTGCGCACGCCGCTCAATGCGATCCTCGGCTTCGCCCAGCTGCTGGAGACCGGTTCCCCGCCGCCAACGGACGCCCAGGTTGTAAGGCTGCACCAGATTATCAAGGCAGGATGGTATCTGCTGGAACTGATCAACGAGATCCTCGATCTCGCGGTGATCGAATCCGGCAAGCTGTCGCTGTCGCGGGAACCGGTGTCGCTGATCGATGTCATCCTCGAATGCCAGGCCATGATCGAACCGCAGGCGCAAAAACACGGCATTCAGATAAACTTCCTCCCGTTTGACCACACTTGGTTTGCCCATGCCGATCGAACCCGGGTAAAGCAGGTTCTGATCAACCTGCTTTCCAATGCGATCAAATACAACCGCGAGCAGGGCACGGTCGAAGTGAGATGCACCATGAGCACCCCGGAACGCATACGCATCAGCATCAAGGACAGCGGTGCGGGGCTGCCTCCGGAAAAGCTGGCGCAGCTCTTTCAGCCTTTCAACCGTCTCGGACAGGAGAACGGCGTCGAGGAGGGGACAGGCATCGGTCTGGTGGTCACCAAGCAACTGGTCGAACTGATGGGCGGCACCATCGGCGTGAAAAGCACCGTCGGAGCGGGCAGCGAATTCTGGATCGAGCTGGCCTCGGCCACCATGCCGCAGCCTGCAACCAGAGAAGGCAAACCCCAAGAGCCTGCCCCGAAAATTGATGCCGGCAGGCAGCAGCATACCCTGCTTTATTTTGAAGACAACCCGGCCAATTCGTTGCTGATCAAGGAGCTCATTGAGGAGGATCGTCCCGATATACGCCTGCTGATTGCGGATAACGGCAAACTCGGTATTGAACTGGCACGCACCCATCTGCCGGATGTGATTCTGATGGATGTCGCCTTGCCTGATATCAACGGCATCGAAGCGATGGAGATGCTACTTGAAGACCCGCTGACGGCGCATATTCCTGTCGTTGCCCTGAGTGCCAATGCCATGCCCGATAATGTTTTGCAAGGGATGGAAGCAGGATTTTCCCACTATCTCTGCAAGCCCTTCGAACTCAATGAATTCATGTGTGCAATCGACGAGGCACTGGAATTTCAAAAAAGCAGATTAGTCCGCACGCATAAGACAGCAGAAATTGAGGGCTGATTGCTTCAGTATTTTTAACGCCAACATAAGGAACCACAAGCATGAAAATCACCAACACACCCATCCTCCTGGTGGAAGACGATCAAGTGGACATCATGACGGTCATGCGCGCGCTGAAGGAGATCCACGTCACCAACCCGGTGGTGAATCTGGAAAATGGCGAGGAAGCCCTGAAATACCTGCGCGATCCCAAAAGCACGAAGCCGTGCATTATCCTGCTCGACCTGAACATGCCGATCATGAACGGCATCGAGTTTCTGCAGGTGGCGAAGCACGACGCCCTGCTCAAGCGCATCCCGGTGGTGGTGCTGACCACATCCGAGGAACAACAGGACAAGGTAAACAGCTTTGACCTGGGAGTGGCCGGCTATATGGCCAAGCCGGTGGATTACCGGCAATTCGTTGAAGTCATGCGCACCATCGACGCCTATTGGACCATCAGCGAATTGCCGCAATGACCAAGCCCCTAATGATCAAACCCCAGATACGCGTACTCGTCGTCGAGGACGACCTGGTGGATCGCATGGCCTGCCGCCGTGCGCTGGCGCAGAACCCGGACTACGAATTCGTGCTGTCCGAAGCCGAAACCGGCCGCGAGGGGCTGCAACTCGCCCATGCGCAAAAGCCGGACTGCGTTTTGCTCGATTACCACTTGCCGGACATGAATGGGTTGGAGTTTCTGGCCGAGCTGAGAGACGATCTTGGGGAGATACCAGTGCCGGTCATGATGCTGACCGGCGCCGACAACGCGTCGGTCGCGGTCGAGGCCATGAAGCGCGGCGCGCAGGACTACCTAGTCAAGGATGTGAACCGCCAATATCTGGAGCTGCTGCCCGCCGTCATCCAGCGCGTGCTGCGCGAGCGGCGGATGCTGATCGAAAAAAAACAGGCGGAAGAAAATCTGGTCCAGGCCGAAGCGAAGTACCGTTTCCTGGTGGAGCAGATACCGGCAATCACCTATACCACGGCGCTGGATGAGCCTGGCAAGCTGTTATATATCAGCCCGCAGATCCGCCAGCTCGGTTTTTCACCCGAGGAATGGCTGGCCGATCCGGAAGGATTGCTCAAGCAGATTCACCCAGAAGACCGAACGCTGATGCGCGCGGAGATCGCGCGCTGCTACGAGAGTGGGGAGCCCCTGCGCTGCGAATACCGTCTGTTCACCCGTGCCGGCGAGGTGCGCTGGTTCCTGAACGAGGCGAGCCTGGTGCGCCACGAATCGGGCGAGCCGTTGTTCCTGCAGGGCGTTCTGGTCGACATCACCAAGGACAAGGAGGTCGAAGCGGAACTGCATCTGCATCGCCGCCGACTCGAGGAGCTGGTGGCCAATCGCACGATGCAGTTCGAGAAACAAACCGAGATTCTCGAATCAATCAACGCCAATCTCACCAGTAAGCTTGGCGCATGCACACAGGCCGGGAGCGCGCTCAAAAAATACGCCGATCAGCTCGCGGACTTCTTCAATAACGCCCCCTGCAGCTACCACTCGCTCGACGCGGACGGCGTATTCGTCCAGATCAACGACACCGGGCTCAAGTGGCTGGGGCGCACACGCGAAGAGGTCGTGGGCAAGATGAGGCTTACCGATCTGCTCACGCCCGCGAGCGGCAAGAGCTTCCTGGAAAGCTACCAACGCTTCAAGGAGGGCGGCCGGTTGCGTGATCTCCGGCTCGAAATCGCACGCGCAGATGGCACGAGCCTATCCGTGTTGTTGAACGCCACCGCGATCAAGGACGCCGCCAGCCGCTTCGTGATGAGCCACTCCATGATGTTCGACATTACCGACCGCAAGCTTGCCGAGCAGGTGCCGTAAGCGCCCGTGGGAGCTGGATTCAGCGGCGGAATTCCCTATCTGCAACTTGCGCTTGAGACGGGTCTGTCGAGTTAACCCGGATTGTCCAATAGAACTTTCTTCAATTGTAGGAGCACGCCCTGCGTGCGATTGTTCTTTCCATTCGCGAGCAGGGCTCGCTCCTACATGGGATTTTCCGGCTAATGGATTTTTTGGAGTTAACGCAAGGCAGAGTGCATCACTCAGGCTCACGTCAGCCCCTGATTTCCACAATCTCCGTCACCGGCAGCGCCGCGATATCGCTCAGCTTTTCATTGCGCTGGGTGTTGAGGTTCGCTAGTTCAGCGATACGTGAATAGGACGCACCGACAAACATCTCACGCCCGTCGGCATCCTGGCGGCGGATGCCGAACTGAACGCGTTGCCGCTCCTCTGCAGGCAACTTGCCGAGCAGGTTCTTGGTGGCCCAGATGGCGCCGCCGCGCGCGAAGTCGGACAAGCGTGCGGCGTGGTTGATGGTGTCGCCCAGCACGGTGAATTCCACCTTGGTTTCGATGTGAAAAATGCCCAGCCATTCCTGCCCTTCGTTGAGGCCGGTATTGAGATACAACTCGTTCAGCCAGTTCTTGCGCAACTGCCATTCTTTGCTGATCCTGCGCATCGCGGCCTTCATCTCCTGCGCGCACAGCAGCGCGTTGAAGATGTAGTTGCAGTCTGGCTGCGGGAAAAAGTAGTACACCATGCCGTCGCCCACATGCTTGCCGTGGGTGCCGTAATACTTGCGGAAGATAGGCTCCATCGTGGACCATATCTGGTTGATGAGTTCGAAGTATTCCTCCGGCGGCAGTTCGGTGCAGATGCGCACCGAGTTCTGCAAGTCAGCAACCAGCACGGCGACATCCGTCAGCACCGGCAGGCGTTTCTTCAGCAGGTTGCGGATCACCTCGTCGCGCCGTTCCAATAGTCCCAGCAGGCTGTCGCTGTCGGCGTGTCCAGGCTGATAGACGAGCAGGATGCCTTCGCGGTAATAGGAGGCATAGACGTTGTAGTAGACAACCTCGCCGTTTTCCAGGCGCAGGGTAAGAGGCAGTTGCATCAGCGTACCGCCGGGGCGTGCTTCGGCCAGAGATTCCCCCTTTTGCATGACCGGAGTGTCAGCCTGGCCGGTGAGTACATCCATTAAGTTTTTGCATGAAAGGCGTCCCTTGCCCAGCAGTAGATAGAATTGCAGCAACTCTTCACGATTGGCACCACTCCTGCCCAGTCGCCCCTTGAGCAAATAGGCCAGCGCATTGCGTTCCTTGATGTCTGCGGGCAAGCGGTCAAACTCACCCAGCAACTCGGTGCGCGCAGCTTCATTGTGCCAGGTGATCTCGAAGTTGTAGTTGACCATGTAGGCGGGGAAGGGGATATGGTCAATCGTGAGCCGGAGCGGAGCGGAGCAGGCTGGCGCTGCAGGTTGGGCACCCTTGTTCTCCGCCGCGACGGGCTGCGCCGCAGATTCCTGGGTGGTGGCAATAGTGAGAGGTGCGCGAGCAGCCTTGGGCACTTGCGCCTCCGGCATCTGTAAACCATCCAGCTCCAGTTGCCGGGCAATTTCTGCCATGGCATAACCATCCTTTTTCAATTGCCGGATGCGCTCCAGGCGCGCCAACACATCGTCGGGGAAATAGCCGATCTGGCGCGCCTGGGTTGAAGCTCCCGGTTCCGGGTTCTTCACCAGCGGGCGCGGCAACAACCCCTGCGCGATGTAGTTGTTGAGCGTGGCGCGGGATATATTGGCGGCCTGCATTACCTCAAAACTGGTCAGCATAATTTAGACAGGCTAACTGTGTAATTTGGACAGTCATATACTTAACCAATTGGACAGTGTATGTCAAGAGAATTTTAACATGCAGTTGATTGTCTATCTGGTTGTACAGATGTGATATTTAATTTTAATTACTGCCATATGGACAGTGCATTTGTCTGTCTAATATGATTATTGATTCGCTGCATCCTCGATCACCTTGAGAAATTCATCCCCATAGCGCGCCAGTTTGCTCTGCCCGACGCCGCTGATCCGGCCCAGTTCGTCCAAGCTGGCGGGGCGCTGGTTGAGGATTTCCAGCAGGGTGCTGTCGTGGAAGATGACGTAAGGCGGTACGCCCTGTTCGCGCGCGAGTTCCGTGCGTTTGGCCTTGAGGGCGAGCCACAGGCGGTCTTCACTCGCGCCGGCAAACGGTTCGCGTGACTTTGCATTTCTTTGGGCATTTCTTTGGGCATTGCGCTCGGCGCGCTGCGCCTTGCGCTTGGCTGGGTCGGCATCGCGGCGCAGCCATACTTCCTGTTCGCCGCGCAGCACCGGGCGGGCGGCTGCGGCGAGTTTCAGGCCGCCGTAGGCTTCGATGTCGGCTTCCAGCAGGCCGCTTGCCGCCAGCTGGCGATACACGCCGCTCCATTGGGCGGGGCTGAGTTCCTTGCCGATGCCGAAGGTGGAGAGGGTTTGATGGTTGAATTTCTCGACCCGCTCGGTGGTCTTGCCGGTCAGCACGTCGGCCAAATGCCCCGCGCCGAAGCGTTGCCCGGTGCGGTACACGCAGGACAGCGCCATCTGCGCGGCCTGGGTGGCATCCCAGGTGTCCACCGGCTCCAGGCAGTTATCACACTCGCCGCAATCGCCCGGATGTTCTTCGCCGAAATAGCGCAGCACGGTTTGGTGGCGGCAGGTGGTGGATTCGCAGTAGCCGAGCAGGGCGTCCAGCTTCTGCCGCTCCAGCCGCTTGCGTTCCTCGGGGGCGTCGCCGCCGTCGATCATCTGGCGCATCGACACCACATCGCCCAGGCCGTAGGCCAGCCAGGCGTTGGCGGGCAGGCCGTCGCGCCCGGCGCGGCCGGTTTCCTGATAATAGCCTTCCATGCTCTTGGGCAGGTCGAGATGCGCGACGAAGCGCACGTTGGGCTTGTCGATGCCCATGCCGAACGCCACGGTCGCGACCATCACCACGCCTTCTTCGCGCAGGAAGCGGCTCTGGTTTTTGCTGCGCGTCGCGGCGTCCAGCCCGGCGTGATAGGGCAGCGCATCCCAGCCGCGCTCCTTCAACCACGCGGCAGTTTCCTCGACTTTCTTGCGCGACAGGCAATAAACGATGCCCGCATCGTTCGCATGTTCCGCTTCAAGAAACGCCTGTAACTGCTGGCGCGCATTGGATTTTTGCGTGACGCGGTAGCGGATGTTGGCGCGGTCAAAGCTGGAAACGAACTGGCGTGCCTGCTCCAGCGCGAGCCGTTCGACGATCTCGCCGCGCGTCGGGGTATCCGCCGTCGCGGTGAGCGCGATGCGCGGCACGGCGGGGAAGCGTTCGTGCAGCACGGTGAGCGCGCGGTACTCGGGGCGGAAGTCGTGGCCCCATTGCGAGACGCAATGCGCTTCGTCGATGGCGAACAAAGCCAGCCCTGAGGTTTCCTGAACCTGTTCCAACAAGGAGAGGAAGCCGGGCATCAGCAGGCGTTCCGGGGCGACATAGAGCAGGTCGAGCTCGCCGCGCAGCAGGCGGCCTTGCACCTCGCGCGCGGCATCGGCATTGATGCTGGAATTGAGGAAGGCCGCTTGCACACCGAGCTGAATGAGCGCATCCACCTGATCCTGCATCAGCGCAATCAGCGGCGATACCACGATACCCGCGCCCGGCCGCAGCAGCGCTGGAATCTGGTAGCACAGCGACTTGCCGCCGCCGGTCGGCATCAGCACCAGCGCGTCGCCGCCCGTCGTTACATGTTCGACGATTGCCTGCTGCTCGCCGCGAAAGGAGGCATAGCCGAATACGTCGCGCAGGATTTGCTGGGGGTTGGATGTCATCGGTAAGTCATTCTGATTTGCTGCATTACAAGCAATAATTGTAGGGTGCATTCCATGCACCAATAGCAATGGTGCATGGAATGCACCCTACGATATTTCACTTTCGATTTAAAAATGGAATAAAGCGTTCTGGTGGCGGGCATGGCAAACAGATTGGTTTCGCTTGGGAAATGATGGTATTTTAACGCGTGGCAACCACAATAGAGGAAAAGATCTTGGACCAGTCACCGGAAAATCTGCTCGAGGTCAGCGATCTCCATTTCGCATACAACAAGCGCGAGGTGCTGAAGGGTATCAGCCTCACCATTCCGCGCGGCAAGATCGTCGCCATTCTCGGGGGCAGCGGATGCGGCAAGACCACGTTGTTGCGCCATTTTGGCGGCCAGTTGCGGCCATCGAGCGGCAGCGTGAAATTCATGGGTCAAGTGGTGCATGAACTCGGCAGCGATGAGCTGTTCGAGATGCGCCTGAAAATGGGCATGATGTTCCAGGTGAGCGGGCTGTTCACCGATCTGTCGGTATATGACAATCTGGCCTTCCCGATGCGCGAACACACCGACCTTTCGGAAGAAATGATCCGCGACCTGGTGTTGATGAAGCTGCATGCGGTGGGGTTGCGCAACGCCCATAACCTGATGCCGAATGAGCTTTCAGGCGGCATGGAGCGCCGTGTGGCGCTGGCGCGGGCGATTGCCACCGACCCCGCGCTGATCATCTACGACGAGCCGTTCGCCGGACTTGACCCGATTTCGCTCAACACCATCGCGAACCTGATCCGGCGGCTGAACGATGCGCTTGGCGTGACCTCGGTGGTGGTGACCTACGACCTGTCGGAATCGCTCAAGATCGCCGATTATGTGTACTTCATCCATGACGGCGTGGTCGTGGCGGAAGGTGAGGCGGCGGAAATGCTCAATTCGAAAGACCCGTTTGTCCGCCAGTTTGTTCATGCCGAACCGGATGGCCCGGTCGCGTTTCAGTACCCGAGCCAACAGCCGTATGAGGAAGAATTGAACATCAAGGCAAAAGCAGCTTAAAAAAGCTTTCAGCCTGGCCGAACATGCTTGCGGAAGTGGTCGATCAGCCCATTGGTCGAGGCATCGTGCGCTGATATCGCAGCCGCACCGTGCAGTTCCGACCCTCCCCCGCAAGCGGGAGAGGGGACAGACGTGGAGGACACTAAACCCTTGATGTGCAGTTCCGGCAGGATTTTCCCGGCCAGTTGCTTGCCCAGCTCCACGCCCCATTGGTCGAACGGGTTGATATTCCATACCACGCCCTGCACGTACACCTTGTGCTCGTACAGCGCGATCAGCATGCCCAGCATGTGCGGGTCGAGCCGGTCGAACAGCAGGGTGTTGGTCGGCCGGTTGCCGGGAAACACCTTGTGCGGCAGCAGGGCTTCCAACGCCTCGCCATGCAAGCCTTGCACCTCCAGTTCGGCGTGCGCTTCCTCGGCGGTCTTGCCGAGCATCAGGGCTTCGGTCTGCGCGAAACAGTTTGCCAGCAATATGGCGTGATGCTCGCCGATCGGGTTGTGGCTGTGCAACGGGGCCAGGAAATCCGCCGGGATCAGGCGCGTACCCTGGTGCAGGAGCTGGTAGAAAGCATGCTGGCCGTTGGTGCCGGGCTCGCCCCATATCACCATGCCGGTGTCGTAATCCACCGTGTTGCCGTCGCGATCGACGCGCTTGCCGTTGCTTTCCATCTCCAGTTGCTGCAGATAGGCGGGGAAGCGGTGCAGGTATTGGTCATAGGGAAATACGGCGTTTGAACCCGCACCGAAGAAGTTGCCATACCAGACGCCGAGCAGCCCCATCAGTACCGGGATGTTCTTCTCCAGCGGCGCGCTGCGGAAGTGCTCGTCCATCGCGTAAGCTCCGTCCAGCAATTCCTCGAAGCGGTCCATGCCGATGTACAGCGCAATCGGCAGGCCGATGGCCGACCATAACGAATAACGCCCGCCGACCCAGTCCCAGAACTCGAAGACGTTTTCCGGATTGATGCCGAATTCGCCGGTGGCCTTGAGATTGGTGGAGACGGCGGCGAAATGTTTTGCCACGGCCTGGCTGACATCTATCTTGGCACCGAGTTTTTCGACCAGCCAGGCGCGCGCCGAGCGCGCATTGGTCAGGGTTTCCTGGGTGGTGAAGGTCTTCGAGCTGACGATGAACAGCGTGGTCTCCGCATCGAGTTTCTTCAGCGTTTCGGCGAGATGCGTGCCGTCCACGTTGGAGACGAAATGCGCGCGCAGCTGCGGGTTTGAGTAGGGTTTGAGGGCCTCGCACGCCATCAGCGGGCCGAGGTCGGAGCCGCCGATGCCGATGTTGACGATGTCGCTAATCTGCTTGCCGGTATGCCCGCAATGCTCGCCGCCGCGCACCGCAGCGGAGAAGCATCGCATCAGTCCCAGCACGCGCCGCACATCGGGCATGACATCCTTGCCGCCCACATATATCGGACGTTCGGAGCGGTTGCGCAGCGCGGTATGCAACGCGGCGCGCTGCTCGGTGGAGTTGACTTTTTCGCCGCCGAACATGCGCTTGATCCATGCAGGAAGTTCAGCCTGCTCGGCCAATGCCCCCAGCAATCTGACGGTTTCCTCGTCGATGCGGTTCTTGGAGTAATCGAACAGCAGACCGCCGAGTTGCAGCGAGAATTTGCCGAAACGCGCCGGGTCGTCCTGAAACATACGGCGCATCTGAACAGGCTCGATCGCGGCATGGTGCGCCTTGAGCGCTTGCCAAGCCGGGGATGATGTTAGTTTTGACATGATAATCAGTTCAGATCGACGACAAAACGGTTTGTAGGGGCGATTCACGAATCGCCCTTGGTTTTGGGCAATTCATGAATTGCCCCTACGGTTTTACCACTGGCACCAGGATCACCCCCGCGAGCGGCGGCAGCACGATCTCGGCGGAGCAGGGCAACCCCATCCAGGGAATCGGTTCTGCCTGGATCAGCCCGGCATTGCCGAGGTTGCTGCCCGCGTAATATTTCGAATCGCTGTTCAGCGCTTCGCGGTATTGCGCCTGCGCCGGCAGGCCGATACGGTAGCGTTTGCGCGGCACGGGAGTCAGGTTCAACGCGACAACGGCAATCGAGCCGTCGCGCGCGCGCCGCTGATAGGACAGCACCGATTTCTCCGCATCGTTGCAGTCTATCCAGTCAAAGCCCTCATGCTGGAAGTCCAATTCATGCAGCGCGGGCAGTCTGCGATAGAGCTGGTTGAGGTCGTGGGTCAGATTCTGCATGCCGCGATGGTATTCCTGTCCGAGCTGCCACCATTCCAGTTCCCATTTCGATTGCCACTCGCGTCCCTGGGCGATTTCGTTGCCCATGAAGTTGAGTTTCTTGCCCGGGCTGGTCATCTGGTAGGTCAGCAGCAGGCGCAGGTTGGCGAACTTCTGCCACGCGTCGCCGGGCATCTTGGACAGCAGCGAGCCCTTGCCGTGCACCACTTCGTCGTGCGAGAACGGCAGCACGAAGTTTTCAGTGTAGGCGTAGAGCTGGCCGAAAGTGAGCTGGTTGTGGTGATAGCGGCGATGCACCGGCTCATGGCGGAAATAGCTCAGCGTGTCGTTCATCCAGCCCATGTTCCACTTGACCGAGAAACCCAGCCCGCCAAGATAAACAGGGCGCGACACACCCGGCCAAGCGGTGGATTCCTCGGCAAAGGTCAACGCGCCGGGGAATTCCTCATGCACCATGATGTTCATCTCGCGCAGGAAATCCACCGCTTCGAGGTTCTCGCGCCCGCCGTATTTGTTCGGGATCCATTCGCCTTCCTTGCGCGAATAGTCCAGGTACAGCATCGAGGCGACCGCATCCACGCGCAGGCCGTCGAAGTGAAATTCGGCCAGCCAGAAGTGCGCGCTGGACATCAGGAAGCTCTTCACCTCGTTGCGGCCGTAATTGAAGACATGCGTGCCCCATTCCTGATGGAAGCCGAGGCGCGGGTCTTCATGCTCATACAGCGCGGTGCCGTCGAAACGCGACAGCGACCAGTCATCCTTGGGGAAGTGCGCCGGCACCCAGTCGAGAATCACGCCGATGCCGGCCTGATGGCAGCAATCGACGAAATGGCGCAACTCGTCCGGCGAGCCGAAGCGGCTGGTTGGCGCGAAATAGCCGGTGGCCTGATAGCCCCAGGATTCGTCCAGCGGGTGTTCGGAAATCGGCAGCAGCTCGATATGCGTATAGCCCATCCCCTTGACATAGGGAACGAGGTCGGTGGCCAGCTCGCGCCAAGTGTAGAAACGCCCGTCGGGATGGCGTTTCCACGAACCGGCATGCACTTCGTAGATGTTGATCGCGCCGTGCAGCCAGTCCCATTGCGCGCGCTGCTCCATCCATTCGTTGTCCTGCCAGCGGTGCCGGTTGGGCGGCGCGGCGAGGGCCGCCGTGCCGGGACGCAGTTCGTAGCCTTGCGCATAGGGATCGGTCTTGGTCAGAAGCTGTCCGGTGTCGCGGTTGCGGATCTCGTAGCGGTGCAGCGCATGTTGCAGAATTTCGGGGATGAACAATTCCCACACACCGCTGGAGCCATGCGAGCGCATCGGATGCACGCGGCCATCCCAGCCGTTGAATTCGCCCACCACGCTGACGCGCTCGGCATTCGGCGCCCAGAGGGCAAATCTGACACCTTTCACGCCATTGATTTCAACCGCATGTGAACCGAGCATCCGGTAGCCCTGGCGCAGCTTGCCTTCGCCGAACAGGTACAAATCTTCCGGGGAAATATGCGGCGGAAACTGGTAGGGATCGAAAACTTCATGGGTCGCGCTGCCATAGTGCATACGCAGGCGATAAGGGCGGGAGGGTTCGCTGTTGCCGCGCCATTCAAATACCCCGGCGGGGTGAATGCGTCTGAGCGCGGCGCCCTCGGCATTGTTCAGCAGGTCAACATCGGTGGCGTAAGGTTCATATACCCTGACAACCCACTCCGCTTCTTCACGATGCAGACCGAGCAAGCCAAATGGATCATGGAGACGAGCTTGCAGCAGCGATTCGATTGGCCTATTCACCTGTTCCACCATTGTTCTTGTCTAGTGGGGCGATTGTAAACGATAATGACTGCGCGACAACAGGGTAAATAAAGGGAGCGCATAATGAAAGCCGAACCGGGATACCTGCAAAAAAAATATCATCTCGCCACAGGTGAATTTGCATCACGTTTTGTCAGCCGCATCACCAAGAATACCTATGCGATGGTGCTGGCCGGCGGCCGCGGCAGCCGCCTGTATCAACTGACCGATTGGCGCGCCAAACCGGCCGTTCCGTTCGGCGGCAAGTTCCGCATCATCGATTTCGTGCTGTCCAACTGCGTGAATTCCGGTATCCGCCATATTGGCATTGCGACGCAATACAAGTCGCACAGCCTGATCCGGCACATCCAGCGCGGCTGGTCTTTTTTGAGCGGCCAGTTCGGCGAATCCATCAACCTGCTGCCTGCGCAACAGCGCGTCAGCGAAGAACACTGGTATCAGGGAACCGCCGATGCGGTATACCAAAACATTGATATCCTGCGCGAGGCCGACCCTGATTTCGTATTAATCCTGGCCGGAGATCATGTCTATAAAATGGACTACGGCAAGTTGCTCGCATTCCATGTTGAAAACAAAGCCGACATGACCGTCGCCTGCCTGGAAGTACCGGTGGCCGATGCGACTGCGTTTGGCGTGATGGGCGTGGACGAGCATGCCCGCGTCGTAAAGTTCGACGAAAAACCTGCAAACCCTACTTGCATTCCCGACAAGCCGGACAGGTCGCTGGCCAGCATGGGTATCTATGTGTTCAACACGCGCTTCCTCTTTGAGCAGCTGATACGCGATGCCGATGATCCGCATTCCAGCCACGATTTTGGCAAGGATTTGATCCCGTATATGATTTCAAAGTATCGGGTGTTTGCGCAAAGTTTCGAGCACAGCTGCGTGGGGATGGGTGACTGCAAAGAGCCCTATTGGCGCGACGTGGGCACCATCGATGCCTACTGGGAAGCCAATATGGAGCTGACCAAGGTCATCCCCGACCTGAATATGTACGATCAGGAATGGCCGATCTGGACGCATCAGGAGCAGTTGCCGCCGGCCAAGTTTGTGTTCGACGATGATGGCCGGCGCGGCATGGCTATCGATTCACTGGTTTCCGGCGGATGCATTATCAGCGGCTCGACGGTACGCCGCTCGTTGCTGTTCTCCGATGTGCATGTCGATGAGTATTGCAACATCGAAGATTCGGTGCTGCTGCCCAAGGTAAGTGTTGGATGCCATGTCACGCTGAAGCGCGTCATCGTGGACAAGAGTTGCAAGATTCCCGACGGGCTGGAAGTCGGGGTCAATCCGGAAGAAGATCGCAAGCGCTTCAATGTCAGCCCGAATGGCGTGACGCTCATTACCCCGGAAATGCTCGGACAGAAGGTTCACAGTCTCCGTTGATTCGAAAAACATGATTTCCCGGAAACATGCGGCTTCCTTATGAAAAAACCCGTTGATCTGGTTTTTCTCTGGCACATGCACCAGCCGGATTACCGCGATTATTCCAGCGGCGATTTCGTGCTGCCGTGGACCTATTTGCATGCGATCAAGGATTACACCGACATGGCTTATCACCTGGAGCGGCACCCCAAAGTGCGCGTCGTGGTGAATTTCGTGCCGGTTTTGCTCGACCAGGTGGAAGACTATGTGGACCAGTTTGCCACCGGGCAGTTGCGCGACCCCTTGCTGCGCCTGCTGGCGCATGAAGACACCCGCGATCTACAGCCGGAACAGCGTCAATTGGCTATCGATGCGTGCTTCCGCAGCAATCACACCAGGATGATCGCACCCTATCCGGCATACAAGCGCCTGCTGGGATTGTTCAACAGCTTGCAAGCGGAAGGGGAGGTCGCGCTGTCCTATCTGTCCGGCCAGTATATGGCCGACCTGCTGACCTGGTATCACCTGACCTGGTGCGGCGAGAGCGTGCGCCGTGAACATGCCCTGGTGGCGCAGCTGATGAGCAAGGCCGAGGGATTCAGCTATGAAGACCGCAAGCAATTGCTCGATTTCATCGGCGAATTGATTGCCGGCATCATTCCGCGCTATCGCAAGCTGGCCGAATCGGGGCAAATCGAGATATCCGCCACGCCGCATTACCACCCGCTGGCTCCGCTGCTGATCGATTTTGCCAGCGCCAAGGAGGCCATGCCAGATGCGCCATTGCCCAACTCCCCGCATTATCCCAAGGGTCGGCTGCGCGTGACTGCGCATGTCCGGCTGGCGAAGAAAAGCCATCGCGAACGTTTTGGTGCCGAACCGCAAGGAATGTGGCCGGCCGAGGGATCGATTTCCTCGGAAACGCTGGAAGTGCTGGCTGCCGAGGGCTGCCGCTGGACTGCCAGCGGCGAGAGCGTGCTGGTTAACAGCCTGCGCCAAACGCAGCATGCCGTTCCGGCGCGTGCCCAATATTTGTACCGGCCTTATCATTTGGAGAAGGGCGGCGATGGTCTGCAATGTTTCTTCCGCGATGACCGTTTGTCTGACCTGATCGGTTTTGAATATTCACGCTGGCACGGCAAAGACGCCGCGCATCATTTTGTCGATCAAGTCGCGAGCATCGCGCAACATGCCGCAGAAGATGAAACGCCCGTAGTGAGTGTGATCCTCGATGGCGAAAACGCCTGGGAATATTATCCCTACAATGGTTTCTATTTTATTGATGAGCTTTATGCGGCTCTCGAAACCCATGAACAGATACGCACCACCACTTACGGCGATTACCTCAACAACCAAAGTATGGCCCGCCCCGCGGCTGACTATGCCCGCGCCCATAGCCTCGGAAATATCGTTGCGGGGAGCTGGGTTTATGGCAATTTCTCAACCTGGATAGGCTCGCCTGACAAGAATCGCGCATGGGATCTGCTGTGCGTCGCCAAACAAAGCTTCGATATGGTCATGTCCAGTGACCGGCTCAGCCCGGCCGAACAGGAAGCGGCTGAAAAACAGCTTTGCTCTTGCGAGAGCTCTGACTGGTTCTGGTGGTTTGGCGATTACAACCCCTCGCATTCGGTAGCCAGTTTTGACCGCCTGTTCCGCCACAACCTCACCGAATTGTATCGCCTACTGAAATTGCCGCCCCCGCTGAATTTGTCGGAGCCGATCAGCCAGGGCGGCGGCTCTCCCGAGGCGGGCGGTGCGATGCGGCGCGCTTCCGAATAAGCGTGGGCTGAATGCCATTTTCCAATAATCGAACCACGACACGCCTATGTTAGATATGCGAGCAAGCGGCATATTGCTTCATCCCACATCGCTTCCCGGCAGGTTCGGCGCTGGCGACTTGGGGGAGGATGCGTACCGCTTTGTCGATTGGCTGAAAAGCGCCGGACAGACCTATTGGCAGGTTCTGCCACTGGGCGAAATCGGTCCCGGAAACTCTCCGTACATGAGCAAATCCGCCTTTGCCGGCAATGTCCTGCTTATCGACCTCTGCGAGTTGGCCAAGTACGGGTGGCTGGATCAGGGTGATCTGGAGCCTCCTGCGGAATTCAGCACCGACCGGATCGATTTCGCGTTGATGCGCCCCTTCCGCATGGAGCGCCTGCGCCGCGCCGCAAAGAAATACTTCTTATTAAACAATGAAATGCAGCATGAATATAAAGAGTTTTGTAATGACGAAAAAGCCTGGCTTGATGACTACGCGCTGTTCATGGCAATCGCCGAACATCACAACCAGCAGGAATGGAGCCTCTGGCCAGCCGATCTGGTTCACCGGGACGATCAGGCGTTAAGCAGGGCGAAGAGAGAGTACGCCGATGAGATAGGCTTCTGGAAGTTCTGCCAATGGCGTTTCGCGCACCAGTGGTCCCGGTTGAAAGAATACGCCAACTCGCACGGCATATGGATTATCGGCGACGTGCCGATCTTTGTCGCCTACCAATGCGCCGACGTGTGGGCACACCAGGAATTATTCAAGCTGGATGAAAACGGGCGCCCCTTGGTGGTTGGCGGGGTGCCGCCCGATTATTTCAGCGAGACAGGGCAGTTATGGGGAAATCCCGTCTACCGCTGGGAAGCCCACGAAAAGACAGGCTTTGCATGGTGGGTGGCGCGTATGCGGCATGCGCTACACCTTGCCGACCTCGTACGCGTCGACCATTTCCGGGGATTTTCAGCCTATTGGGAGATACCCGCAGATGCTCCCAACGCCATCGACGGAAAATGGGTGCCAGTTCATGGAGATAAGCTATTGAATGCGCTGCAGCAAAGCTTTCCATATCTGCCTATCATCGCCGAGGATCTGGGGGTGATTACCCCTGATGTAATCGAACTCCGGGACAAATTCAGGCTTCCCGGCATGCGGGTTCTGCATTTCGCCTTTGCAGAGGACGAAGCCAACCTTTTCCTGCCGCATCACTATATTCCGAATACCGTTGCCTATACGGGAACCCATGACAACGACACATCCATAGGCTGGTGGAATAAGCTATCCGCCAATGAAAAGACTTTCGCCCAACGATACCTCAAGAGCGATGGCCACGCTATTCAGTGGGATATGATGCGGGCACTCTCGGACTCAGTGGCAAACACTGTCATTTTTCCCATGCAGGATGTCCTCGGATTGTCCAGCGAACACCGGATGAACTTCCCGGGTCATCCGGGGGGGAATTGGGAATGGCGCTTCTCATGGCCACAGATCAAACAGGAACACACTCAAAAACTAGCCAGGATGTCCGCCGAACATGAGCGGCTTCCTTATGGCCTTCGGCCCTTGATAGGTGAGAAGCATTAAATTCGCAACTGATTGAATATCCATTGGAAGCGCATCATCTCTTATTTTACATAATATACATTATGCGTATTTCAGGGTAAGGCGAGGCGGAACGGTTCGCGAAATGGTTTTACCGTTTCGCCCATGAAATTCAGTCCAGCCCTGCTTCAATTTGGCGTACCTCATCTTCCAGCAAGTGCTCAATCAACGACCTGAGCTTGGCTGGCCTGACGGGTTTGTGTAGTAAATGATGCCCGCTTACGCTGGCCAGCTTCAAAACTGTCGGACTGGTATCTCCGCTGATTAAAATGCATGGAATTCGTTGATTTTGATGTTGGCGCACCAAGTCAATGACATTAATGCCGTTCGTATTATTTTCCAGCTGGTAGTCACTGATAATCAAATCCCATTCCATCCCGTCATGTAAAAATTGCTCTACCTGTGCTACCGATGCTGCCGCGTTTACTTGGCAACCCCACGAAGTCAGAATGCCGGCTGTGCCGGATAGCACCGCAGCGTCATCATCGATGATCAGCAATCTTTTCCCGGCTAAAGGCAATTTCTCAACCTCCTGATTGAGATCGGCTGAAACCTGTTCAGCCGTCATGGATGGCCTGCCGGAATTGGGCGTAATCGGCACTTCCAGGGCGAAGACGGATCCCTTGCCGGGCGCGGAGCGCAATTCAATACGATATCCGAGCAATTTCACCAGGCGATCCACAATGGCCAACCCCAATCCCAGCCCCTTGCCGGTGTCCAGTTGCGGCTGCGCCAACTGAAAAAACTCGCGGAATATATTGCCCTGATCTGTTTTTGAAATGCCGACACCGTTGTCGCGCACCTCGATGCGCAAAAAATGGCCGCGACGGCGGCACGCAACCATGACGCTGCCGTTCTGGTAGGTGTAGCGTATCGCATTGCTTACCAGATTCGCCAGAATGCGCTCCAGCAGCAGCGGATCACTGGTGACATATCCGGTGCATGGCCGGACAATCAGGCGAATATCTTTGACGCTGGCGAGCATTTGGTAGTCTGCCGCAATACGTCCCAGCATGGCATCCACAGCACAGGTTTGTAGTTGTGGGATCACCGCTCCCGCGTCCAGTTTGGAAATATCGAGCAAGGCATTCAACAGTGTCGAAAGCGCCTCGATGGAACGCTCCGCCTGGTCGACCAAATGCCGTTGCTCGGCATTGGATACTTTGCGCTGCAGTTCGGCGACATATAAGCCTAAGGCATGCAGCGGCTGGCGCAAGTCGTGGCTGGCCACTGCCAGAAAATGGCTTTTGTCATGGCTGGCGTGCTCCGCTTCTTCTTTTTTTACCCGCAAAGCCTGCGTCGCTTCTTCTATCCGCTGTTGCAGAGTTAAATGTTCCTGTTGCAACTCTGCGGTCATTTCATTCAGGCCCTGCGCCAAAGTATTCAGTTCGCTGACATGGGTTTGCAGCGAAATACGTGTAGCAAGATTTCCCCTGCTTATTGCCTGCACGGCATCACTGAGCTTGCCAATCGGATAGGTAATGCTGCGGCTGCCGAGATATATCAAATAAAAAAACAATCCCAAGAGCAAAGAAGTTACAGCCACAGTAACCCTGAGCATACGCGTCTTGGCTTCCTCGATACGATGTTTGCTCATTTCCACGATAACCGCACCTATCTTCTGTGTGGCGGCCGGCTTCTTGCTGGTTAAATCATCCAGGGCGATCTGTTCCGGAACAATCGGCTGGTAAATCCATACGCTCTCCTTATTGCTGCGCACCGGAGTCAGCAAATTTGCATCTTCGCCAACGGCTGTCTGCTCCAGATTGGTTTGGCCAACGAGATAGTCGCTTGCCGCAAGACTCGCTTCAGTAAAAGCATTTTTTGGGGAGCGGGAAAATGCTCCCGCTTCAACCAAAGTTTCGGAGGATGAATTCAAAACGACGACACCGCGCACATCCGGCTGGAGCAGAACTCCATTGACAATATTCTGCAAAAACACCTGATTGTTTGAAAATACGCCATACTCACCGCTCACAGCAAGTTGACGCGCAATTGATTTGCCGCGCTCCAGCAGATTTTGGTCCAGATCGGAGAAGCGCCCATGCAGAAAGAATGATTCCAAACTGGCCGCCATAATGAATAACGGGATAAGCGTCAACCAGGCGACCTGCTGACGAATGCTGAATTGTTTCACTGCCTCCCCTCCCCGGCTTTATTCATGCGTTCGCGTATGGCTTCCGGCGAATCCAGCGCAATCCCTAATGAGCGCGCAACTTGTTGATTTAATGAAATACTGAACAGCTTTGGATGCTGTGGTTCGGGCAGCCGCCGGTTTCTTGCAAAGAAAACAATCATCTCTACGGTTTGCCCGGCCAGCTGTTCGGGTGTGGAGAAAATGGCGCCAAGCGCGCCGGCATTCACGTAGGCCTGCGAGATGCCGATTAACGGAACCTGATGCCGATAACTGGTCAGCAAAATATTGCGCATGTTGCTGCTGCTGTAAATTTCACTGTCAGGAATAACCAGCAGCACATCGCTGTTGCTCAAAACACTTTCCAGAGCGACGAAAAAGTTTTCGGCGGGTCGAGTCGATTGAGCGTTAAGCGACATCCCTTGTGGCAAGCGAGGGAGGGTGATATGAGTATCCGGCGAATACAGCAGGCCGACTGTTTTGTGCTTGGGAAGAGCCGCCTGGATAAAACTCAGCTGTCGGTCCCAGGGTTGGTCGAGATAAATAGCCGATGTCGCCTTGGATCGATGGTATGCAGGGTGTCTCTCGAGCAATATCTCATAACCTATCCTTGGGATCATTACGCCCAGCACCGGCGCATCGAATTTGGCAATGGCAAGTTCCATTGCTTTCATGCCTACAGCGACAACCAAGCCAGCATTGGCGCCTTCTCCGGATTGGGGGGTTCCAGCCTGGGATTCCATGACAGTCACATCGACCTTGTTTGCGGCAAGCACCTGGCTGAGTGCGGTTGAGAATTGCTGGTAAGGCGGAGTGCTGTCGCTCATAAGCAAGCGAACATTCAGTGTTTCTGCCTGAGCCAAAGTTGACAACAGCGCGATTGCGCTTGATAACAACAAGATGGTGGATTGGCGAAACACGGCGGTTAGCCTTAGAGCCCCAGTGTTGCGGTCAGATAGGCGCGCCGCTTGTGTCTGGTTTGTGAGCTATAGTCAAAATAATGGTCGCTCAGCGCGTTTTGCACTACCAGGGCGATTTCGCCGCTGCCTGAGCCTTTTTCTTTGCTTCGCTTTGTGCCAAATCGTTGCGCCACCCGCAAGTCAAGATAGCGCGTCAATGGCTGTAGGGTTCCCGCATCCAGAGAGCGAACCGGGTCTATGTGGTAAAACCCCACTCCAAGCTGCAGCCCGTCCGAAAAATCATGCGACAGCAACAGGCTGGCGCTATTTAACGGTACGGTTTCGGAATATTTGTTTGCATAGCTTATCAGCGACGCATTGATCGAAGCATTCTGCGCAGGACTAAGCGACGCATTGTTCGAAACACGCGACCGGGTTGCGCCGGCAACCTGGTGCGCATAATTCACGGTCAGTCTGCTACGCGCGGCCAGCCTGTAATTTAGTGTGCCTTCCAGCCCGCTATAAAAGGCATTGAAATCGCTCTGAAAGCTCTTCGGCTGCACGGTGGAATTGGTGGTGTTGGCGACATAATCCAGCCAGATAATGTCGCCAATCTGGTCATGATAGACCCTGACGTCAAGGGTTGAGCCGTCTTCGTCCAACTGCCCAATATAGCCGATCTCGCGGGAGATCGCTTTTTCCGGACTCAACCCACCAGCCGCCGAAATGTTGTGCCATGTATATTGTGTGGCTCCCACCTTGTTTAACAGCACAGATTGATTTCCCAACTCCTCCATCATTTCAGGATTACGGTAGGCGACTGAAACGCTGGCACGCAGCGTATTTTTCGGAGTCAGGTGATAGTTATATGAAACACGCGGTGAAACGTGTGTTTGACCCAGTGCGTTCTTTTCCGCCATCGCCCCGATATTTATAAGGCTTGCCGGAGTAATGCGCCATTCGTCATGCGCAAACAGGCGATACTCCCGCCACGTTGGCGAATACCGCAAATTGTTTGGGGCGATTGCCGAGTCCTGGCGTGCTCCCATTCCCAACACCACACGATTGGAGGGAGAAGTATGCAGCGTATGCTGCATCTCGAGATCGTGGCGATGAATGACGGCATCATCGAAAACCGGGTAACTCCCGGAAGCAATTAAATTCAATGGGAACGCACAGGTAGCGCAGGATAAGCTATATCGCTCGTCTTTCGTATCCCGGCCTATGTGGTAGTAACGGAGCTGTAGGTCGCTATCTCCACCGAAAGTATGCAGCCAGGTAAATTGTTCAAAATCGGAGCTGACCTTCTGATCGCGCAACGTGGAAAAAATCCCGGTGGATGACAGTGTTGGATTCTGGTCTCCAAGTTGCCGTGAGGAATAGCTATAGCCAAGCTGAATATCAAGACTGTCACCGCCAGTCGGGCGATAATTGATTCTGGTATTGATCAATTGCGTGCGATGGTTATCGTTCAGCGGGATTGAGAGGACACTTGGCATAGGATCAAAGCCGCTGTCGCCACGCGAGGCCAGTGTCACCCGATAATCCCAGCTCTCCCCCATGCTGCCAAAACGAGCCGAAACGTCCGAGACACCGGCATCTCCCTTGCTTACAGACGCCTGGGCCTGGGAGACACCCGAAGCCTGGCGCGTGAGAATATTGATCACGCCCTGCACGGAATTCGAGCCGTGCGAAGCTGCTGACGGGCCGCGCACCACCTCGATCCGATCTATATCGCCGATATCCAGCGGCAGTTCCGCCCAGTCCACCTGCCCGAGTATTGGCAGGTAAATCGAACGGCCATCGACCAATACCTGCATTCTGCGCGCATAGGCATCGGTAATGCCGCGATATGACACAATCGGCGTGTGCCCGTCCGCATATCCCACATACATCGAGGGCACCAGCTTGAACACATCGGCAATGTTGCGCGCACCGGAAGCCACGATCATGTTGCGGTCAATCACTGTCATCGCATTGGGCGTTTCTGAAATCGGCTGGGACAGCCGCGAAGCGCTGAGTACAACGGGAAATTCCTGAAGATAATCCTGCTCGCTTGGATAATCGGCAGCCTGAGCACTTCCGCAGCTCATGCCAGCAAGCAATACGGCTATGAATGGCCGATGCGGAAATTTCTTCATATTCAAAACACTCCCAATATTTTGGTTATTCCACACAGCCCGCATAGGCTGCGCTGCGCGCGATTATACGGTGAGGAAAAATAAAAAGGGCTGGCAATCTGCCAACCCTTCATTGACTTGGGAGTGGATATTTGACGGTGTCCGAATAATTGCGCACCACTTGTGCGATGTTCGGCCTGGAGATAAATCAAAAAAATCAGTCTTGTTGCAAGTTCGCCATGAGACCCAAGTGGAGCAGTTCAGTAGGCTGGGTTAAAATAATCACGAACCATCCGTAATTATTTTCAAACCCACTTTGATTCTCACTTCTCACTCCCCGATGCGTATCGCCCACCTTCGCCAACGTCTGCGTGATCTCGGTGCCAAGCCGTGCCACGAAGATCGTCTGCTGCGCGGCTGGAGCCAGGTCTGCTCGTACGACAGGAAGCACAGCCCCGCAGAGGCTTTCTTTCCGCTTGCGCTGCGCAACGAGTTGCCCGCCATTGAAGCGGAGTTGAATGGGCTGGCGCGCCTGCGCAGTGAGTATCCCGCCAACGGTCATGGGATGGATACCACCAATAATCATGGAAGCCATGACCGTTCCCCCTCCTCAACCTTGATGGAACCACTAGCCATTCGACTAAGCCCGCAAGCGGGCAAGTCGCTGGTTATCCCCCGCATTGCGGGAGAGGGGGCAAACGTAGCGCTACGCGGATTTTCCAATAACGAAGGTGTCGCACGTCTGTTGGTCGAACTGGCCGATGGCCAGATGGTGGAGAGCGTGCTGCTGCCGCGTGGCGGTCTGTGCGTATCGACGCAGGTGGGTTGTGCCGTGGGGTGTGTGTTCTGCATGAGCGGCCGCAATGGCCTGCTGCGCCAGCTCGGCAGCGCCGAGATCGTCGCCCAGGTGGTGCTCGCGCGCAAAAGCCGCGCGGTGAGCAAGGTGGTATTCATGGGCATGGGCGAACCCGCCCACAATCTCGACAACGTGCTCGAAGCGATTCAGCTGCTTGGTACACAAGGCAACATCGGCCACAAGAATCTGGTCTTCTCCACTGTCGGCAACCTGCGCGTGTTCGAGCGTCTGATGGAGGGGCTCCCGCTCCCGAAGCCCTCTCCTCAGTCCTCTGATGGAACAACTAGCCATTCGGCTAGCCCATCAAAAAACGATGGGCAAGCCGCTGGTTATCCCGCAAGCGGGAGAGGAGGCGAACGAGAAAAGCAGTTGTTGATTCCTGCTGTGAAACCAGCGCTCGCCCTTTCGCTGCACACCACCGATGCGGCCCTGCGCGCCAGATTGCTGCCCCGCGCCCCACAGATCGCTATCGAAGAGCTGGTGGAACGCGCCGAAGTGTATGCGCGCGCCACCGGCTATCCGGTTCAATATCAATGGACGTTGATTGAGGGCGTCAACGACAGCGACGCCGAGGTGGAGAGGATCGCGCAGCTACTCTCCGGGAAATACGCCGTGATGAATTTCATCCCCTTCAACGAAGTCGACGGACTCGACTACCGCCGCCCCTCATCCGAACGAACTGCGTTCATGGCGCATAGCCTTCTTCGGCATGGCATCCTCGCCAGGATACGCGATTCAGCAGGGCAGGAAATCGAAGGCGCGTGCGGACAGTTACGCGCACGGGCGGTTACAGCAAAATAGCCGCGTAGCCCGGATGCAGCGCAGCGGAATCCGGGAATGCCCGACAGGCACCGGATTTCCCCCGCATGCCAATAGTGCACCAAGAATCCGGGATTCCATTTCATTGCATTCTGGCTACAAACTCAATTCAAACATCTGGTACTCTCGTCATATGAAAAAAACCGCCCCGACCAAGCCTGAGATCGCCCTTTTGCAACCATTCGTCGGCCTCACGCTGGAACGCATCCATGTGCCGACCAGCCGGGAAGAGTTTGCATCCGCCGCTGCCGAGATCAAGGCGGCGGGCATCGTTGGATTTGATACCGAATCCAAACCGACGTTTGTCACGGGCGATGTGAGCGAGGGGCCGCACGTGGTGCAGTTTGCGCTGCACGACAAGGCATACCTGTTCCAATTGCATCGGGCGGATGGGCGCACCTGTCTGCTCGATCTGCTGCAATCGGAACAGCTCATCAAGGTGGGCTTCGGCCTGAAATCGGATCGCGGGCATATCTACGCGAAACTGGGCGTGCATTTCAACGCGGTGGTGGATCTCAATACGGTGTTCCGCATGGACGGCTACCACAAGGAGATGGGCGTCCGCGCGGCGGTGGGGCTGGTCTTCAAGCAGCGCTTTGCCAAGGCGAGGCATGTGACCACCTCCAACTGGTCGCAACCCCAACTCACCTCGCAGCAAATACTCTACGCGGCAAACGATGCCTACGCGGCACTGAAAGTTCTGGAGGCTCTGGGCTTGCCCCGTGAAGATTTGCCCATCATGGGCTTGCACCCGAAAACCCCGGGGAAGACTTCATGATTTTCAGGGCTTCGTATTTCTATTTGAACAAATCGAATTGCTTCGCCCCGCTATCACTCTAGCCCCAATGTTGTTCACTTAAGAAAAATTCCGTTCGCCCTGAGCTTGTCGAAGGGCTCTGGGTGTAAAGCTGGTGGTTCGACAAGCTCGCCACGAACGGTTAAGTGAATAGTATTAACTCTAGCTCGCCAGCCCCACATAAACATTCTGCACGTCATCATCCGCATCTATCGCCTCCAGAAACGCTTCCACTTCTTCGCGCTCGGCATCATTGCCGAGTGTGACGGCATTCTTCGGGCGATAGCCTAGCTGGGCGGAGATGACGGTGAAGCCTTGTGCCGGCAAGGCGCGGCACACGGCATCCAGATCGGTGATGTCGGTGATGAAAAGGGTTGCGCCTTCGTCGGCCGGTTCAAAGTCCTGCGCGCCCGCTTCGATGGCGGCGACTTCTGCATCGGCTTCCTTGGAGTTCGGTGTGGCTTCAATCATGCCGACGTGACTGAAGTCCCACGAGACGGAGCCTTCTGCGCCGAGCTGCCCTTTGCGGAACAATACGCGCATGCTGGACATGGTGCGGTTGATGTTGTCGGACAGGCATTCGACGATCACCGGGACGCGGTGCGGCGCGAAACCTTCATAGACGAGGCGTTCCAGATTCGCGCCTCCGTCGAGCAGGCCTGCGCCCTTCTTGATCGCGCGCTCCAGCGTTTCACGCGGCATCGAGGCTTTCTTGGCTTGCTCGACCACGAGGCGCAGGCGCGAGTTCGAGTCCGGATCGGCTCCGCCCCGCGCGGCGACCGTGATTTCTTTGCACAGCTTGCCGAAAATCTTACCCTTTGCGTTCGCTGCGATTTCTTTGTGCCTTGCTTTCCACTGTGCGCCCATAGCTATTCTCTTGTTTGTTTATGCAAAAAATTCAGGGAGCGTATCTTGCCCTAAGTGTGGAGATGCATCAATCTCGAATGGGATTTTCAGAAGGAAATCCCAGCTATCAGAACACCCAAGGCGCCGCAGAACACCCAGGGAGAACACCAAGGGTGCCGGAGTCGAATTATTTTTGGCGAGCTAAACCAAAGAAGCGATGCGGTGGTGCCGCATGCGCGGGGAATCTTGTCGACGAAGTTGTAACGCGCGTAAAACGGAACCCGCCATAGGGCGGAAAAAGCAGCGCCTTCCGCCGTATGCTTCACCTCCGGCGGATAGCCTTGCATAGCCATCTGACTAGGCCGTCAAAAAACGACGACCAAGTCATTGGTTAACACCTGCTGCTCATCCGCCTTTCAGGCATTCACAAAACAAGCCTCCAGGCAGTTTGATTTAACCCGCACACTTGCCATCTTGCCAGGCGCAACTCTGGCAGCAAAACCCGCTACGGGAGCGTTCTCGCGAGACGAAAGCCGAGGTTGTAGTAGCTGTTCCCAGGCTCGTTCCAGTTGCGGCTAGCATCTTCCCCGACCCGTGGACTGACGATCCACGATCCGCCGCGCAGCACGCGGTTCGCGCCATCGCCCTGCCAGGCGCTGCCGTCAACCGGGGCGCCGTTATAGTCGGCATGGTGGCTGTCCTCTACCCATTCCCATACATTGCCGCTCATGTCGTACAGGCCGAAGGCATTGGCTTGTTTTCCAGCTACCGGGTGGGTTTTGTTGCCGCTGTTGCCGTCATGCCACGCCACGCTGTCCAGATCGTCGCTGCCGCAGTATGCCTGCCGCCCTCCCGCGTGGCAGGCGTATTCCCATTCGGCTTCACTCGGCAGGCGGTATTGTTTGCCGGTCTTGGCGTTGAGTTTCTGGATGAATGCCTGGACATCGTTCCAGCTTACTTGCTCCACCGGGCAGTTGTCGCCGCAGCGGGTAAAGTTACCGGGGTTGTTGCCCATGACCGCTTTCCACTGGCCTTGCGTGACTTCGGTCTTGCCCAGCGCAAAGCTCTTCAGTGTCACCCGGTGTGTCGGGCCCGTTTCGCCCATGTCAAAACTGCCTGCGGGAATGATGGCCAGTTGGGGGCAGTCCGGACAGTCGAGGATGGGTGTTTCGGCTTTCGGGGCGCTGACTTCGACCTTGCTGATGGCGGCAAGTTTTTCCTGTGCGGCGGCGGCATGGCTGCCGTTGGGGTATTTGTCGAGATAGGCCTGCACGGCCTGGGCGTTTCCTCCGGCCTGTGCCTGTTGCCAGAGTTGCTGTTCCTGCCGCGCGGCAATGGCGGCAGCATGGCTGCCAACGAGGTACTGGTCGAGATAGGTCTGCACTGTTTTGGCATCCTCACCCGACTGCATTCTTTGCCAGAGCTCTTTCTCATCGCGAGCCAGCTGGTTGGTTTGAAGTTTTTGGATGCGGACCTTTTCCTGGTCATTGGCGTCCGCCCCCTTCGCGATCAACAATTCGGCAATATCCTTGTTTCCCCAAAGGGCTGCGATATTAAGAGTGTCGATTTTAGCGCCCTTGGCGATCAGCAGTTCGGCAATATCTTTGTATCCCATAACGGCGGCGAAATAAAGAGGCGTACCGCCATGCTTTTCCATAGCATTGATATCCGCGCCTCTGGAGATCAGCAGTTCGGCAACATCCTTGTGCCCCGAAAGGGTGGCGAAATGAAGAGGCGTGGCGCCATCATGGTTTTTGGCATTGACGTACGCGCCATAGACCAGACTTTGGCTGACGTCTTTTACGTCACCCGATTCTGCCGCCGACAGAAGTCCATTATTGGTGCTCGTAAGCGTGTTTGTTGCGAAGACACAGACGGTCAGCGTCAGTATGAAGCAAAACATTAGGCCTGATAACTTCGAAAATTCAAGATTCATAATGTCACATTCCTCTGGCTAAACAGTTGAACCAATGCCGTGGCCTGTTCACGACAGGAGTGGGCTTGGCGGGGTACCCCAGCTGCTGCATGTAACCGTGATGCGTCAGCTTCCCGGTGCCATGCAGTAGAGTTTTCATTGCCGCAACCACCCTGGACTGGCCTCGTGGCATAAAGCAATTGAATAGATCGAACCTGATATTCTTGATCATCGGTGTCAATGAATATCCTTCCAGAGCTCTTTTTTCAGCGCATAGATCAGCACAAAGAGCACGAACAGGAAACCCAGCACGATGTAGCCTAAGTCATAGCGCACCATTTTCGACGGGTCGCTCATGAAGACCAGGTAGTTGGTCAGGTCGGCGATGGCCGCATCGTATGCCGCCTTGCACAGCGAGCTCCCGGCGGTGCACATCGTGCCCGGCGATTCCAGCACCAGCTTCTTTACTTCATGGCCTTTTTTATTTTCGATTTGCAGCACCTGCTTGCCCTGCAGATCGGCCAGCACGAACGGCATGCCCACGCTGGGGAAAACCAGATTGTTCCAGCCGCTCGCGCGAGTGGGGTCCGCGTAGAAGGTGCGCATGTAGGTGTACAGCCAGTCGGGGCTGCGCGAACGGGCGATCACGCTCAGGTCGGGAGGCGCTTCGCCGAACGCCAGCTTGGCCGAGTTCGCATCCATCGCGGCCTGCATGGTCGAGCCGAGCTTGACGTCTTCGGGCAGCTCCAGGTCCTTCTTGATCTGGTCCTCGCTCATGCCGATGTCCCGCAGGCGGTTGTAACGCATGTAGGAGGCGCCGTGGCAGGCCAAGCATCTTGAGGTGAAGAGTTTTGCGCCGCGTTGCAGCGAGGCGGTGTTTTTCAGGTCGATCGGCGCCTTGTCCAGATGAACGCCGCCTTCGCTCGCGAGCGCCATGGCCGATGCCGTCAGGAGCAGCGCCAGCATTCCCAGTTTATGGATAATTCTCATGTCAACAAACCTTTCTGTCCTATTTGGAGGTCACGCGGTCAGGCTCGGGCTTGCACTTGTCGATCCGGGTGTACCAGGGCATCAGCAGGAAGAACGCGAAGTACACCACGGCCAGGATCCGCGAGATCAGGGTGTAGGTCGGGGTGGCGGGCATCAGGCCCAGCCAGCCGAGGCCGACGAAGCTGACCACGAACAGCGCCAGGAATATCTTGTAGATCGGGCCGCGATAGCGGATCGATTTGACCTTGCCCCGGTCCAGCCACGGCAGGAAGAAGAAGATCACCGTCGCGACGCCCATCGCGACCACGCCGGGGAACTGCGAGCCGAACAGCGGCGGCACGGCGCGCAGGATCGCGTAATACGGGGTGAAGTACCATACCGGCGCGATGTGCTCGGGGGTCTTCATCGGGTTGGCCGGAACGAAGTTGTTGTATTCCAGGAAGTACCCACCCATGTCCGGCGCAAAGAAGACGATCGCACAGAAGATGATCAAAAAGCCCACTGCGCCCACGCCGTCCTTGACGGTGTAATAGGGGTGAAACGGGATGCCGTCCAGTGGGCGGCCGTTGGCGTCCTTGTGCTTCTTGATCTCGATGCCGTCCGGGTTGTTGGAGCCGACTTCATGCAGGGCCACGAGGTGGGCGACGACGATCAGCACCAGGATCAGCGGGATCGCGATGACGTGCAGCGCGAAGAAGCGGTTCAGCGTGGTATCGGAAACCACGAAGTCGCCGCGAATCAGGATGGCTAGATCATGGCCGATGAACGGCACGGAAGAGAACAGGTTGACGATCACCTGCGCGCCCCAGAACGACATCTGTCCCCACGGCAGCAGGTAGCCCATGAACGCTTCGCCCATCAGCGCGAGGTAGATGATCATGCCGATGATCCACAACAATTCGCGCGGTTTGCGGTAGGAGCCGTACATCAGGCCGCGGAACATGTGCAGGTAGATCACCACGAAGAACATCGAGGCGCCGGTGGAATGAATGTAGCGCAGCAGCCACCCCCATTGCACGTCGCGCATGATGTATTCGACGGAAGCGAAGGCGAACAGCGCATCCGGCTTGTAGTTCATGGTCAGGAAGATGCCGCTGGCGATCTGGATCACCAGCACCAGCAGCGCCAGCGAGCCGAAGAAATACCAGAAGTTGAAGTTTTTCGGCGCATAGTATTCGGAGGCATGCTCCTTCCAGGTGGAAATGAGCGGGAAGCGCGCATCGATCCAGCCGATCAGGTTTTTCAGCAGGTTCATCATGCGGTTTTTCAGTAGATTCATCATGCGGCCTCCTTGCTGTCGTCGCCGATCAGGAGCCGGCCTTCACTGAGGTATTTGTGCGGCGGAACAATCATGTTGCTGGGCGCCGGCACGCCTTTGTACACGCGTGCCGCCAGATCGAAGCGTGAGCCGTGGCAGGGACAGAACCAGCCGCCCGGCCAGTCTGCGCCGAGATCGGCCGGCGCAACTTCCGGGCGATAGGTCGGCGAGCAACCCAGGTGGGTGCAGACACCGAGCACCACAAGGTATTCGGGTTTGATGGAGCGGTAGGGGTTGTTGCAGTATTCGGGTTGCTGCGGGACGGTGGATTTCGGGTCGACCAATTTATCATCGTGCCTGGCCAGCAAATCGAGCATTTCCTGGGTGCGGCGCACGATCCACACCGGCTTGCCCTGCCACTCGATGCCGATCATCATGCCCGGCTGGATGGCGCTCACGTCCACCTCGACCGGCGCACCGGCCGCCTTGGCGCGCTCGCTCGGCATCAGACTCAAGACGAACGGCGTACCCGCCCCCGCTGCCGCAACCCCGCCCGCTGCCGTCGTGGCTGCGATCAAGAGCCGCCGCTTGCTGAGATTCACATTATCAGTCATGTTCCTCATCCCTTTTGTTAAAACGTTATTTATAATTTGCGATCCGAGCCGGCACTACGATTGCCCGGAAATTTCGTTAGTCATGGATGATGGATAGGCACTGCTTGCCCGAAGGAATTCGGACAAGCATAAGGTTTGGCCTCCCAACACAAACCCAATGCCGGCAGCGAACAATCGATCAGTTGTTCATGGCACCCTGTTTGACCCATTTCCTCATAATCAGGATGTATTGACGGTCCAACGTGCCGGTCGCATTCAAACCCATTGGCATCTTCAAGCCCCTGTTGGTACCGGTAAGCAGTTTGGTGAAAGTGCTGGCATCGCTATCGCCGGGGACGACGACGGGGCCGAACTTGGTGCCCTTCATCAGCCCCTCGTAGGACGTTAAATCCAGGCCGCTTTTGGCATGCCCTTTACCGCCCGGGGAATGACAGCTCACGCAATAGTCATGCAGGATGGGCTGCACATCTTCCCTGAAACTCACTTCGCCCGGCTTCAAGACCTTGATGGCATCATGCGCCGGCGCCAGTGCCATATCCTCGGCCGACACATTGAAGGAAAGCGCTGCCAACATGACTGCACCCAGCAACATTCTAGTTTTCATATCACCTCCCTGGAAAACACATTGTGTTAAAAACTAAACCAAGTTCAAAACCAGAATAAGATAACCTACACATGCTGAGATCAAAGCTAAAGCAAAATTATGTGTTGTCATGACGAGTCTCCTTGTTTATTTAAGCCAAGTTACATTTTTGATGTGTCGGCTCCCTTACGAAAACACATGCTCATTTAGCGGGCGCATCTTTTATTAACTAGCACGAACCATGCCTATAATTATCTTATTGAAATACATGGAGTTATTTTTTGGCGGCTGCTGAGTATGTTCACTGTAAACACATAGCGTGTTTACGGATGAACATGTCAACAATTGTTAACATGTTCATGAATAGGGAAATCAAGATGGGGGGACGCGAAGCCGGCATGTTGATTTCTGGCGCGAATCCGCCGGAAATCTTCTTTATCCCCATGCTTATGAATAACGAAGGGCTGCCGAAGCAGCCCTTGTCGTTTCATACGCCGTGAAAATCAACCTTTCCCGAACTTCATTGCCCCGCCCACGCAATCCACCTTGATGGTGTCCTTGGTGGCGAAGCGGCCTTCCAGGATCAGTTTGGCCAGCGGGTTTTCTAGTTACGACTGGAAGTCATCACGATCACGGTGTTCTTGAAGTCCACGGTGCGCCCCTGGCCGTCGGTCATGCGCCCGTTGCCCAGAGCTTGCCACTCAATATAAATTACCGGCATGAAACCGATCAAGTCCATCGGACTGGAGATTGCAAACCAAAAAAGGAAAAACTCAAATCATCCGGCAACGTATTTCTGGACATCGGCTTCCCGCCAGACGCCTACTGCCCCGCCATCGTCATGAACGACAGCTTGCTCACTCCGGCATGTTGCGCAATGGCCATGATTTGCGCCACGCGCCCGTAGGGAACGGCTTCGTCGGCATGGACATGCAACTCAAAGTTGTCCTTTCCTGCCGCAGCATCGGCGAGTTGCTGCGCCAGCTTCTCATCGCTCAGCATGACGCTGTCGAGCGCGATCTTTCCTTCCACATCGATGGTGACAACCTGCTGCTTGGAATCCATGCGCGTCTGCACCGCGGCCGTCTTGGGCAGCTTCACTTCCAGCGACTGCGACAGCAGCGGCGCGGTGACGATGAACACCACCAGCAGCACCAGCATCACGTCCACCAGCGGCGTGACGTTGATCTCGCTCATCATTTCCTGATCGGATTGGGTATGGAAAGCCATGTCACACCTTGTAGTCGTATTTGCGCGCCAGCCGGGCGAAGTCATCCGCGAAGTTCTCGAAGTCGGTGAGGTTCAGTCGCAGGCGGCGCAGGAAGTAGTTGTATGCCAGCACGGCGGGCAACGCGGCCGCAATCCCGAAGGCGGTCGCGATCAGCGCCTCGCCGATCGGTCCCGCCACCACGTCGAGGCTGGCCGAACCGGTTTTGCCGATTTCCTGCAACGCGTGCATGATGCCCCATACCGTGCCGAACAGCCCGATGAAAGGCGAAGTGGAGCCGATCCCGGCCAGTTCGGCCAGGCCGCTCTCCCCCTTGCGCTGCAGGTTGCGTATTTGCTGGCGCAAGGCATTTTCCATCAGATCCTGCGGTTCGCCCGCATGCTTGAGATCGGTCTTGCCGCTGGTCATTTCCTTCAAGGCGGTAAAAGCGGCACGCGCCAAGCTGGCGAGCTGCCCTTCATGTTGTTCGCTCATTCGCTCGGCGCTCTTCCAGTCGGGCGAATCCCAGAATTGCTGCGCAAAAGCCTTGTTCAGCTTGCCGTTACGGCTGCGTTGCAGCAGCTTGTAAAGCACGATCGACCAAGTGAACACTGAACATAAGAGCAACACAAGAAGTGTGATGCTGACAACCATCGAATCCCCACTGAATAACTGCATCATCAATCCTCTTTCAAAATAAACGGAATCGGAACTAAAAACCACTTGGAAACAACTTGCCCACCCTGGCGCGCCGCGACAAACCGCCAGCCGCGCACCGCCTGCATTGCCGCGTTGTCGAGCACGTCATGCCCGCTGCTCTGGTGCAGCTTGACCTGGCCGGGCAAGCCGCTCGCCAGCACCTCGACATTCAGCACCACCCTGCCCTGCCAGCCCATGCGCCGCGCCACCATCGGGTAAGCCGGAACAGGGTTGTTCAGGTAGGCCGCCTGGTAATCCGGCTCGCGATCCGGCAGGCCGGGCGGAGCGGTCACCGGTTGCGGAGGCGCGCTGCTGACTTCCGTTGGCACCGGCGTTTCAGTTGGGACGATAGGCGATACGACTTCCGGTGAGGGTTGCACGCGCCGCTCGACCGGCTTGGGTTTAGCGACCGGCTCAGGCTTGGGCTCCGGTTTCGGTTCCGCCGGAGCGGGTTGCGGCGGACTGGGCATGGTCGCGATGCTGACCGACATTTCATGATGCTTCGAGGTCGGGAGGCTGGGCATAGCCACCAGAAACCACAGCAGCAGGGCGTGCGCGAGCACCACCGATGCCACAATCAGCGAGCGCTCGCGCAATTGCAAATCTGCCGGATTCATCATGGTCAGTAGTGGTGGATAAGCCAACGAACTCATGGCGTCGCAGCATATTGCTGTTTGACCCACTGCTCCACTTCTTTGTATTCAAGCTTGCCGCTGATAGCCTGTACGGGCACGGCGCGCCGTGCCCCTACGTTGTCACTATAAAAATAGGTTCGCGGCAATTCGCCCTGCCACGTCTTGTCAACCTCAAAGCGCAGGCGTTCGGTAAAGCTGTCGGCGAATACCCAGGCTTCCGCCTTGCCCAGGGAAAATTTTGCCAGGGTGGCGGAAACCGATTTCTCTTCTTCCGGGGTATCGGTGGAGACCAGCACCAGATCAAGCCTGGGGTATTTCCTGGCCAGTTTCTTGAGCATGGCCAGTTCGACCTGGCAATAACTACAACTCAATGACCAGAAGTTGACGATGAAAGGCTTCCCCTGCCGCGCGGAAACGATCTGCTGGTAACTACCACGGACGAACGGCTTGATTTCCTGGGCGGCTATTGCCGGAGCGAAAGACCATACGGCGAGACACAGCGCCAACAAAAAACCAAACCGCTTCATTTAATTTTTGCGCCTATCTCGATCAGGCGGTAGCCTTCATTCTTGGTATTCCAGGACAGATACACCCGGTTGTTTTCGCTGACCAGCATCGGCCAGTCGGATACGTCGGGGGTGCCCGCCAATTTTTCCGGCGCAGACCAGGATTTTCCGCCATCGCTGGAATGCATCCCGAAAATACCGGTGTCCTCGCCGTCAAATTCCTTCCAGACAAGATAGACGCGGCTGCCCAGGCTGAGTACATAAGGGCGCGCAGCTTGGGCATCAAAGTTGCCGAAATTCAGCGGAGCAGAAAAAGTCTTGCCCTGATCAGTTGAGTGCGCATAAAACAAGCCATGCCGTTCGGGTGCATTGTTGAACCAGGCAGCGTGATAGCTGCCATCCGCAGCGATGGAGAGGGATGGGCCGTGGTGCGGGCAGGATGCAGTATTCCAGTTCTCATGGCTGAGCCGCGCCGGCGCCATTTTGCCGTCCAGCTTGACTAGCGCATGGTCGCGGATATTGGTGCCGTAGATGTGGCGCCAGACGACGACGGGGTAATCATCGGCATCTATTGCCATGGCCGTGCGGCAGCATTCGCAAACATGGTCGGCAATTTTGACATTACGCCGGAAGCTGATCCCGCCGTTCTCCGACGTCGCGTAATAAATGGCCGAGCCGTTATATTTTTCCCCTTTTTTTTCCGCGGCACTCTGCTCGCGTTTATCGAGCCAGGCGATATAAACATGCCCCTTGCCGTTCACCGCCATGGAGTCGAAACGATGACTGATGATTTCGCGGTTGTCGTTGACGGTGATCGGTGCGGAAAAACTTTTCCCACCGTCAGTCGAACGGCTGAAACGGATATCGCCAGACATCGGCTTCGCCAGCCCCTGCGTATAGGACACGTAAACCACCCCTTTGCGCACGATGATCTTGGGGCGATTCTCGCCGTCGCCGAGTATGCTCTCCGGCTCCGCGTTGACCTTGACCGGCGCGCTCTGGGTAACGCCGTGGTCGTCAGAATAGCTGACGTAAACATGCTTGTCACGGATAGCAGCCAGCCACAAGCGCCCTTTCTCGTCGAGATTTGCAGTGACCGTCAGTGACGGTTTGGCGAGCGATTCTTTCCAGAGTTTATCCCTGTCCACCGGCACGGCAGTCGAGGCCGCCGCACCGGTTTTGCCATGGCCGGCGTGATCGACTGCCAACGCCGGGCAAGCGGCCACCGCAGCGGCAAAAAACAATGCAACGGTTAAATTATTCATATTCGCATCATATAACAAGGTTAAAGGCGGCGACCGAAAGGCCGCCGTTACGGCAAAGACATGGGAAATAGCTCTTACTCCATATCTAATTATAAGCTGCCCTTGACCTGTACGATCCATGTGCGCTGCGAATATGGGTGGGCAGCGTAGTATTTTTCGTTGTTCAGATTGTCCACGCCGACGGACATCGAGAGGCGCTTGTCGAAGCGGTAATTGAACTTGGCATCCATGACAAAGAACTTGTCCACGCCACCGTATACGTCACCGTTGGTGTCGCTGTTGTCCAGCTGGGCGTATTGCTTCCCGCTATACCTGCCGGCAAGCGTAAAGTCCATCTTCTCGTTGGCATGCCAGGTTGCAGCCAGCGTCGCCCTCCAATCCGGGATGCGAAGCATTTTTTTGCCTACGCTAGCCGGACTCTTGCTGTTCGCAAGAATCTCGGAGTCGGCAAAAGTCAGGCTGCCGGTCAAATCAATCCCCTTCATGAATGTGTTGCGCCGCTGCATGCTCGCCTCCATGCCGCGAATGCGAGCCTTGTCGACATTCTGGATGTTTGTCACCGACGGGGTCACGGTGGTGTTAGTCTGGCGCGTCAGATAATCGCTCACGTCGTCCTGGAAAAGCGAGATGCGCAAATTGCCTGCACCACCAAGATCACGCTCGGCGGCCAGTTCGCCCGCCAATATCTTCTCCGACTTGAGGTTGGGATCGTTATTGGTGATGCTGGTGCCCGTGATTGTGCCCTGGAACAGTTCGGTGACCGTGGGAAAGCGCGCGGCCTTGGAAAATGAACCGCGCAGCAGCCAGTCTTCCGTCGCCACCCACGCAAGAGAAAGCTTCGGCGAGGTGTAGTTTTCCTTGCGCTCCGCATAGGCCAGGGTACTTACCGTGTTCGTCAAAGTGCCGCTGAAGGCGCTCCATTGCTCATAGCGCAGTCCAACGGTCAACGTCATATCCGGCCTCATGCGGATCGCATCCTGAACATAGAAGCCCTGTGTTTCCGTCTTGCCCGTGCTGCCTGCCTTGACGGTCGTCGCGCTCCCTGCAAGCCAGTTCGCGTTCGTGTAAGTCCGGTCATTGAGGGTATGCTGGTCGTAGTGGTAGCCGAAGGCAACGTCGTGCCCGAGCGTACCGTGCCCCGGGCGCCAATCTGCACGCATATCCGCCGTATGCCAGCCAGTCCCATCCAGAAGCTGTACCTCTCCCGCGCCGCCGGTCGATGCAGCCGGTAACGCAACGGTCGGCCTGCGTGTGGTGTCCTTGCCGAATTCGTATTTCGTCAGCGCCGCCTCGAACGCCCAGTCGCTTTCCGATTTTGGGTCGAAACGCCAGGTCAGACTGTTCATCAAGTGCTCTTCCTGGCGCTTGCTGACCTGCATGGCTGTATTAGCCAATGTGTACCTGAAGCCACCGATGTTCACATTGCCGCTGTAGACCGGATTGCCCGCCGCATCGCGCAAATAGCTTTGCACGCTGGTATCGGAATCGCTCTGCCAATAACCCAGGGTGTAGGTAAGCCGCGAGCCAGGAGAAAAATCGTAGGCAAGCTTGACCTTGGCGTTGTCCTGGAGGCTGTGATCGATGCTGGTTGCACCGAAGATAACGCGGTTGACACCCCTCGAGTCCTTATCCAGGTGGTAACCCGTCACCACCGTTGCTGCCCCGGGCGCCGTCGTCGAAAGCGCAGCGTTCGCAAACGCCATCGGATTCCCCGTATTTTCCAAGTGTCCAGCGCTCAACGTCCAGCGCAAATCGCCCTGCCGGTTGCCAAGGAAGGCACCCATGCGCGAGCCATTGTAGGTTTCATTGGTGCCGTAGAGTTTGAACGGTTGGCTAAAGGCTTGCGCATCGGCATGTGCCTCGAACTTTTCCGGCATCCTCGACTTCATGACCATGACGACGCCGGCTGCATTGCCCGCGTAAGCGGCGGAATGCGCGCCGTAACTCACGTCAACGCGCTCAATCTCCTGCGGCGAAACGAACCACCAGCGCGGCGCATAACTATAGGAGTTGCCAAGCAGCATCGATACCAGGACATTGTCCGCATAGACCAGCGAGCGGGCACTGTCGAGGGTGCCCGCATTGCGTGAAGCGAGAATCGAATTGCGATCGCCGATGAAACGTTTGCGGATCTGGATGCTCGGCAGATACTTCACCGCATCCTCGGTATTGACGACGTTGGTGCTTTCGATCAACGCCTTGGTTGCCGCCTCGGTGGAGGTAGTGATGTTGCGGAATGCTGCGGGACGCTCGCCATAGACGCTCACCTCGCCGAGTTGCGACGGTTCTTCCTCCGCAAACGCTGCACTGGCCACGCTCATATAAATACAACTGAACGCGAATAATTTTCCGCGGCTGATTTTCTGCCTTTTCATCATTACGACCTCTCCTCAAGCTTAATAATAATTTTTTTACAAACTGTTACAAACTGTTACAAATTCTGAAAACAGGCGGATACTACAGATGGAAAAGCCATCTGGGAATGCGACAAATTGTCGCACCCCCCAGACGGGACAAAAAATTGAACCGGCGAGTATCTCATCTCTCTGCACCCCGATTCATTCTTTCCCCGGCGCGGGTATAATTCGCCCTCACATTCAAACCGCAAGGAAATATCTTGGAACTCTCGACTCGCGTACAGGCCATCAAGCCCTCCCCCACCCTCGCCGTGACCGCGCGCGCGGCGAAGCTGAAAGCGGAAGGCAAAGACATCATCGGGCTGGGCGCGGGCGAACCGGATTTCGATACACCGCAGCATATCAAGGACGCGGCGATCGGCGCGATCAACAAGGGCTTCACCAAATACACCGCCGTCGGCGGCACGCCTTCGCTCAAACAGGCCATCATCGCGAAGTTCAAGCGCGACAACGGGCTGAACTACACGGCGAAGCAGATCCTGGTTTCCTGCGGCGGCAAGCAGAGTTTCTTCAACCTCGCGCTGGCGGTGATCAACCCCGGCGACGAGGTGATCATTCCCGCACCGTACTGGGTGTCCTATCCCGACATCGTGCTCATCGCCGAAGGCAAGCCGGTGATCGTGGAGGCGGGCATCGAGCAGGGCTTCCGGATGACCGCCGCGCAACTGGAAGCGGCGATCACGCCGAAGACCAGAATGGTGGTGATCAACAGCCCGAGCAACCCGTCAGGCGCGGTGTACACCCTTGGGGAATTGATGGCATTGGGCGAGGTGCTGCGCAAACATCCGAACATCCTGATCGCCACCGACGATATGTACGAGCATATCGCGCTGACCGATGCGCAGTTCGCCAACATCCTGAATGCCTGCCCCGACCTGACTCCGCGCACGATGGTGCTGAACGGTGTATCGAAAGCCTACGCGATGACCGGCTGGCGCATCGGCTATGCCGCGGGACCGGAGAACATCATCACCGCGATGGAGAATGTGCAGTCGCAGAGCACCTCCAATCCGACTTCAATTTCGCAGGTGGCGGCGGAAGCGGCATTGAACGGCGACCAGGGCTGCATCGCGCCGATGCTCAAGGCATTCCGCGAGCGGCATGTGTTCGTGGTGAATGAACTGAACAGGATTCCCGGCGTGCAGTGCCTCATGGCGGGTGGCGCGTTCTATGCGTTCCCGGACATGCGTGCGGCGATTGCGAGGCTGCATCAACGCGGCACGATCAAGGCCGCGACCGACATCGCGCTATCCGAATACCTGCTGGAACAAGGCGGCGTCGCCGTGGTGCCCGGCTCGGCCTTCGGCAGCGAGGGCTATGTCCGCCTGTCGTTCGCCACGTCGATGGACAACCTCAGCAAAGCGCTGGAGCGCCTCGCGAAAGCGCTGGGCTGAGATTTCGGCGAAGGCTAACCTTCAGGTTATGCCGGAGCCAAAACCCCAGAGCTGGAGCGTCTCGCCAAGGCATTGGGTTGATTTTTCGCGAGACCCGCTCTCAATCAATAGCAACCGTGGGCTATGCCCACCATGTCTGGCATAGCCCGACATTGGTTCGGCTCGTCCGGCTTAGAATTACCGCACCGCACGCAGCGATGGGTTATCGGTCGTCCCGCCGACTTGCAGCGCAACCGACCCCATCCCCGCGCGCAGGGTCAAGTCGGCGATCACGCGCCCGGATATCTGCTGCTTGGCGATGTCCAGCGTACCCATTGCATTCAACACCCCGGCGCTCATCTTTACTTGCCTGAAGTGATAGTCCCCGTTGGCATAATACAAATCGCCGCTCAGCTCCTCGAAATGGGTGCGCCCGCCCGGCAAGCTTTCCCTGCTGCGCAGGCGGGCGGTCTCAACGATATCAACGCCATTGATGGTGCCTTTCTTGATTTTAAAAGCGCCTTCCAGCGTCGCAGCCTCCGTGAGCCTGGACAAGCTCGCCGACTGCATCTGGAAGCGCGCCGTGCCGTCCATATCGCCGCTCAGCGCCTTGCTCATGTTCTGCAAGGTGATGGTCTTGGCGGTCAGATTTCCCTGGGCGCGCCAGCCGGAACGCCAGTCGATACGCGCATCACCGAGCAGCACCCCGCCCATGATACGGCTGTCCATATCGGTAATCACCAGACCATCTCCGGTCAGTTCGCCCTTTGCATTCAAATCGTCGAAAACCCAATTCGGCAGCAACGGCAACGCGCTGCCGCGCACCGCGATCGATACCTGCATTTTGTTTTCCGGCGTGGCGTAAATGTCCAGCGCAAGCTTGTTTCCCTCGGCATGCAATTTCGCCTGGGTGAATTTCCCGGCTTGATTGAAACTCAGTTCACCGCCTATATCCGACAATTTCACCCCATCCGCTTCCAGCTTGCCTTGGCTTAACTCGATACGGGCAACCGGATACTGGGTGTCGGCGGCGATTTTTTGCAGCCATGCGGATATTTGCGGCAAGGCTGCGCCATTGACCTGCACGCCCTCCAATTCGACGCCGGTAATCGGCTTATTCGAAGAAAATAATGCGGACAGCGCGAAATCAACCCTTGCCTGCGGCACCTGAATCGGCTTCGTTTCGCCAATCGACACATCTTTCAATTCCAAGCGCGGGGTGGGCAGCAGCCGCCCCGCCAAATGGCCGACATGCACCGGCTGTTGCAACCTGGCGGTGAGCAGTTGTTCGATGCTGGTTGCGTAGCCCTGCGTGGGCAACAACGGCGGAACGACAAACAATGCGACCAGCAGCGCCACGAATAATCCTGCGCCGATCTTGCCCCAAGGCACCGGTTTGCGGCGTGCCCGCGGCACATCCTTTACGATTTGTGCTGCCGGCTGGGCGGCGCGCTCCGCGCTGGCCTTGGCAGCCTCGGCGGCACGCTGCTCGGCCTCCGCCCACGCCTTGGCCTGGGTTTCCGCGAGTTTCGCCACTTCTTCCGCAGAAGGCATGCGCACCTCTGCGGCAGGTTTGGCCGGTGTTTCGGGCGCGCCTGCCGATGGTTGCTGTATGGCTTGCGCCGCCTCAACCGGCTTCTCCGCTTCTTCCGGAAGTTTAAACTGCTCCATGCTGCCCATCAGCGCGGCAACATCCTGCCGCTCCGGTTTCGATTTTTCATGCGCCACTGTTGTTGCAGGTGGAATCGCGGCCTCGGGCATCGCAAAACTGAATGGCTCCAGCTTGATCGCCACAGCCGGTTCGCCGGCCTGCGGCAAGGCCGCTTCCGCAACGGGCGCTGCGATATCCATCAACTCATATACCGGATGCTCGCGCCCGTGTTTGTCCTTTTGCGAACCGCGATACTGGAACATGTTGGCGTATTCGTCGCTGAGACGCGAAACAAAATCATAATAGGCGCGGGAAATATAAATTTGGTCGATGCCGGCGAAACTCATTACGCGTTGCGCATCGTTTATCCCGTCACCGACCATGTTGCTCCGGCCATTAATATCCTTGGCGACATTGATGGGGCCCAGATGGATGCCGATACGCACGTTCAGGTCTGGGTAATCCTTGTGCTGATTGGCCATCACCATCATGCGGAACTGCATCGCCACTTCCAGCGCTTCTTCCGGATGTTGCAAAAAGCCTATTGCCGCGCCGTCTCCGGTATCCAGAATGATGCACTCGCCACTTCCCTGCGTCTCCAGGCACTTGGTAACCAACTGGTTGAATTGCTTTTTGATTTCGATCTGTTTATTGACGGGCTGCTTGGTATAGCCAACCACATCTAAAAACAACACGGTCGCGCTGGTAGAACGTGCAGCCTGATAAGCTACTGTCTTCGATTTGGCGGCTTCCGCTTCCTGCTGCGATTTCAACACGACTGCTGCTTCAGCTTCTTTTTTGGCTTGCCGTTCCGCTTCCTTGCGCGCCTTGGCGGCTTCCTGTTCGGCTTTGAGACGTGCTTCGGCCTCTTGCTGCACTTTTAATTTGGCCGCCTCTGCTTCTTCCCGTGAGCGACGCTCCGCCTCTTCTCTGGCCTTCGCCTCCGCCTCGGCTTTTGCTTTTGCCGCTTCCAGCTCGGATCGCACTCGTGCGGCCTCCTGTTCCGCCTTCACTCGCACAGCTTCCGCTTCTTCCCTGGCACGGCGTTCGGCCTCTTCGCGCGCCCTGGCTTCGGCTACCGCTTTCTGCTTGGCAAGTTCGGCTTCTTCACGCGCTTTGGCCGCTTTCCGTTCAGCCTTGAGGCGAGCTTCCTCCGCTTCCCGTTGCGCCTTTAATTTTGCCGCTTCGATTTCCTGCCTGGCTTTGGCTTCCGCTTCGGCACGCGCCTTCGCCTCCGCCTCGGCTTTCGCTTTTGCCGCTTCCAGCTCGGCCCGCACTCGTACGGCCTCTTGCTCCGCCTTCACTCGCGCAGCTTCCGCTTCTTCCCTGGCACGGCGTTCGGCTTCTTCGCGCACCTTGGCAGCTTCCCGTTCGGCCTTGAGGCGGGCTTCCTCCGCTTCCTGTTGCGCCTTTAATTTTGCCGCTTCGATTTCCCGCTGTGCTTTGGCTTCGGCCTCGGCGCGCACCCTGGCTTCATCTGCCATTTTCAGCTTTGCTGCTTCTGCCTTCTTTGCCTCGGCTGCCAGCATATCCGCAGAGGGCGCGCGAAACGCGGCGGTAAAATCCAATTCTTCGACACCTTCATTCGCCAGCTTCTTGGATGGGGCAGCCATCTTGAGTGGCGCACCCATCTTGGGAATGCTGCCAGCCTTGGCTTTTTCCTGAATGAATTTCTGAATGAAACCGCCATTCTCCAGTTCCTTGAACATTTCATCAAGAATGCTGCGCAGGCTGGGCGCGGCACGCTTGCTGATTTCACCGAAAGTTGCGGTTCCGTCCACCATCAACAAGGCGCGTCTAATGTCTCCAACCAGATGCGCATTCTGGTTGCGCATCTCATCTTCGCCTTTTCTGGTTCTGACAAAAACAGTATTAATATCCATATCGCATTCTAACTGATAGCGCGCTTAATTTTGGGTTGTAAAGTTGTAAATCACTTCTTTGCGGGCGGCTTGGGTGCGGCATTTTTGTTGCTGCTTTTATCGTCATTCCTGCCGAACAGCGTGTTCGGGAATCCGCCAAGCTTGACCGGCTCATGCAACTGCTCACCCTAAGGAGGCGTAGCCAGCATAAGCGAGGCGAGCAAGCCAGAAGGCGCTTCAGCCATCTCATAAGAAGCCAAACTTAAGGTTGACCAGGCAAGGCAAAATCTCTATCATGCGCACCTCTTCATTCCCTGATAGCTCAGTCGGTAGAGCGACGGACTGTTAATCCGCAGGTCCCTGGTTCGAGTCCAGGTCGGGGAGCCAGATATTTTTCACCAAGAGCATCATATACTTGGGTCATCTTTTGGGGTGGCCCTTTTTGCTTTTTTGGAACCATTCGAGGGATCGCTACTCTAATTTTTTCTGGGTCGGTATAAAAAAGCCCGCTGGTCGGAATCGCAATAAGTTTTGCATGGATCAATTTTCAGGTAAACATAAACTGGTAAGCGCACAGTGACAAGTTCAGCTATTTTAGTGACATGGTAATGAAACTATGAAAGAAATCCTACAGTATTTGAAAAAACATGGTGAGCAGCTCGACACGGAGATTGCTGTTGCTACAGGTATCTCACTTGCTACCGTGCGTTTGCATTTGGCAGAACTCACCGCAAAATACGAGGTTGTCGCGTGCCATACGACCAGGTTTGTGAAGGGTAAAAAAGTCGTCGGAATGGCTTGTCGTGTAGCCGGGTATACTCCTCCGGCAGCACCGGGCAGAAAATCAAAGGCACAGTTGAACTTGTCGTAGTCCTGAATTTATCGTAGCTTAGTCACAGTCCACCCGCTCCAGAAGCTCCTTTCCAGCCTTGAAATGCGGGACATATTTAGCGTACAGTGCTTGCAATATCAGCATCAATCTTGCTTCCTAATGTGCATGATCCTCGAGTTTTTTATAATTTCGTTATCTTACAACCCCGCTGCTCAACACCATTAATGGATCGTGAAAATCGAAAAATTACTATTCTTTGCAGGCCACTTTAAAAGAAGGCCTTTCGTGATGATCAAAGTTTTTCGATAAGCCGTTTTCTTTTCTTTGTGTAATCAGCTTTGTCAATAATGCCATCAAGATAGAGTTGTTTTAATTCACGCAGCTTTTGTGCAATATTCTCATTGCTATTCGGTTGCTCATTAAGGGATAGCGACTCTCTATGTATCGCGGCAGGCTCACCACTAGCAATACTATTCCGAGGTTCGTTTGCGCTATCTGGATGTTCACCAGCAACAGGATTGCTAACCTGATTCGATTTGGCAATTTCTGCGAGCTGCTTCATATTTTTAATTCGCTCACTACCCGATGGATGCGAGCTTAGAAATGGTATCAATGTACTTGAGCTGGCTGCGGCCAGTTTTTCTTGCATATGAACGGCACTATATGGATCGTATCCAGCTTTAAGCATGTATTTCATGCCCTCTGCATCGGAGTCCCTCTCGTCATCACGGCTACCCGGCAATCAACGCTCACCTCGATAGCTAGAGTCGATCACGCGAAGCACCTCGCTCTTGATTACCTCGCCCTCAATTACCTCGCCCTCAAGCACCTCGTCTAAGGGATGGTTGCGCATCTGTTTTCGCAGATCACGGGTTTTCCACCACAGATAGCCCACTGCCATTGCTCCGACGGTCAAGACGGCCACAAATATCAGTACAGAAAACATCAATACCAAGCCAATCAGGGCTGCGGTTATAAAAAACGCTGCCACCTTGCGCAACAGGCTTGCGGGCTTTGTAGTGGTATATGAAAGATTTTCCATCTGCATTTCGATGTGGTCAGAGCGTGTCATTTGGGGGAGTAAGTGGCGTCGTGTAGCGGAATTCCACATCACCAAGGATGCCAGCCGAAATCATTATCCAACGTTAATGCCTCGACTGTTGTCACCCTTTTTCGCGTTGCCTCGAGGTGAAACAACAGGACCGGATGCAACGTAGCCTGTGCCCGGAGAACTTGCGTCGATTAGCTGCGCGCCATCATGCGGGCGCGCGTATTATTGCTCTCCATCCACTTCTTGATGCGGTTGGCATCGCCGATGCGGGTACGTTTTCCCCAAGAGTCGAGCAACACGATGATCACCGGCCGCTGGTTGATTGTCGTCTCCATCACCAGACAGCGCCCCGCTTCGCTGATGTAGCCGGTCTTGCTCACGCCAATATCCCATGAAGCGTTCCTGACCAGCGGATTGGTGTTGACAAACCGCAACTCCCGCCCCTTCCTGCCCTCCACGGAATGCGACGCGGCGGTCGTGTATTGATGTATCAAAGGATAGTCGCGCGCTGCCGAGACCATTTTGACCAAATCATGCGCGGTCGAAACGTTGTTGCTGTTTAATCCGGCAGGATCGAGGAAGCGTGTGTTCTGCATGCCGAGTTCACGCGCCTTGGCGTTCATCGCCGCAATTGCCGCGTTGTAACCACCGGGGTAGGTGCGCGCCAAGGCGGCGGCGGCGCGATTTTCCGAAGCCATCAATGCCAGCTTGAGCAGCTCGCTGCGTGTCAGCGTCATGCCGATACGCAGGCGGGAATGCGTGCCCTTGAGCGTATCGATATCGGCCACGTCAATGCTGATTTCTTCATCCAGGGGTTGCTGCGCATCCAGCACCACCATCGCCGTCATCAGCTTGGTAATGGAGGCGATGGGGGTCTGCGCGTCGGAATTTTTGGTGTACAGCGGGCGCTGTGTCTGTTGGTCGTAAATCAGCGCAATCGAAGAATGCAGTTTGGGTGCGGAACCTGCGTTGGATATTGCGTTGGCTTGAGTCCGCTCCGGCTTGAATGCAGAGCGATTTGCGCCATATTCTCCCGCATGAGCCGCCAGCATTGGTCCGGTCAGCAGACAAATCAGCAATATCTTTTTCATGTGCAGCACCCCCTGAATCACTTATTTTCAAACAGCATACATGAATATCGATATAAATCAATCAGCAGGATGAATTTTCTCTTCCTGCTTCTGAAGATTCCACATTTGCGCGTAAAGCATGTTTTGTGCCAGCAATTCGCGATGCGAGCCGCGCTCGACAATGCGCCCCTTGTCCATCACCAGAATCTGGTCGGCATCCACCACCGTGGACAAGCGGTGTGCGATGATCAGCGTGGTGCGATTTTGCGCAATCGCATGCAGCTCGGCCTGAATCGCCTTTTCCGATTTTGAGTCGAGCGCTGAAGTCGCTTCGTCGAAAATCAATATCGCCGGATTTTTCAGGATGGCGCGCGCGATCGCCACGCGCTGCTTCTCGCCGCCGGACAGCTTCAGGCCGCGCTCGCCCACCGGGGTATCGTAACCCTGCGGCAGCGACTCGACAAATTCATGGATATGCGCGGCCTGCGCCGCGGCAATGATCTCCTGGTGCGTCGCATCGGGGCGACCATAGGCGATGTTGTAATAAATCGTATCGTTGAACAGCACGGTATCCTGCGGCACGATGCCGATCGCCGCGCGCAGGCTGCTTTGCGTCACCTTGCGGATATCCTGGCCGTTGATCAGGATGCGCCCCTGCTGCACGTCGTAGAAACGGAACAGCAGGCGCGACAACGTGGATTTGCCCGTCCCGCTTGCCCCGACCACCGCTACGGTGTGCCCCTCCGGGATCGCAAAGCTCACATCAAACAGAATCTGCCGGTCCGGCGCATAACCGAAACTGACCCCTTCAAACCGCACCCCCGACACGTTACTGGCGCAGCCAGCCGTTTGCGGGAGGAGGTGCGATGCGGCCACTCCCGCACCCGTCGGCTCTGCCGCACCGTGTCGTGGCCGCACCTCGGCCCTGCCCACCGACAAGGCCTGCGCATCCGGCGCGTCGGCGATTTCGCGGTGCTCGTGCAGCAGGCCGAACATTTTCTCCATGTCCGCCAGCGCGTGGCGGATTTCGCGATACACGAAGCCGAGGAAATGCAGCGGCATGTACAGCTGGATCATGAACACGTTGACCAGCACCAGATCGCCCAGCGTCATCGTCCCCTTGACCACCTCGTCGGCGGCCAGCAGCATCAGCGCGGTGACCCCGATGGCGACGATGAAGCTCTGCCCCGCATTCAGGTAGGCCAGCGAGGTGGTGTTGCGCACCGCCGCGACTTCCCAGCGCTGCATATTCTCGTCGTAGCGCCGCGCCTCGTATTGCTCGTTGCCGAAATATTTCACCGTTTCATAGTTCAGCAGGCTGTCGATGGCATGGCTGTTCGCCTTGGAATCGAAGTCGTTCATCGAGCGGCGCACCACCATGCGCCACTCGGTGACGAACAGGGTGAATGCGATATAAATCAGCAGCGTGACAAACGTGATCGCCGCGAACCAGATGTCGTATTTGCTGAACAGAATTGCGGCCACCAGGCCGATTTCCAGCAGCGTGGGCAGGATGTTGAACAGCATGAAATTCAGCAGGAAGCCGATGCCGCGCGTGCCGCGCTCGATGTCGCGCGACACCCCGCCGGTCTGCCGGTCGAGATGGAAGCGCAGGGAGAGGCTGTGCAGATGCCCGAACACCTGCAACGCCACGCGCCGGACCGCGCGCTGCGTCGCCTTGGCGAACACCGCGTCGCGCAATTCGCCGAACAGCGTGCTGAGCAGGCGCAGCACGCCATAGCCGACAATCAGGAATACCGGGACTACCAGCGCCGCCTGCGGCTTGTCCAGCGCGTCGATGATCTCCTTGAGCACCAGCGGCACGGAAACATTGGCGAGCTTGGACAATACCAGCAGGCTCAGCGCGATCGCCACGCGCCACTTGAATTCCAGAAGATAAGGCAGCAGGGAACGGATGGCCTGCCAATCGCCGCGGTGGTCGTTGGGGGCGTCAGAGTGCGTGGAAGGTCGCATGTTGAAGCGGGAAAAATAACCAGAATGCATTATAGCCGCACATAACGCACAAAACGGGCGGCTTGCTCAGCACGTACTACGAACTACGCCTGCGATATCCCAGCACGCCAGTCAACAGACGCACTACGCCGTAACTGAGCCGTGCCACCAGACGGCCAAAGAAGTTGCGCGTCCCGCCGTATTCGTTCCCGATACGCACCGCATCGTCGTGGATCGCGGCGAGCAAACTCGCGCGCAACTCGCCGGCAAATCCGCTATCCCGGATCGCGAGGTTCGCCTCGCGCGCCAGCAGCAGGCTGAACGGGTCGATATTGGAAGAACCCACGGTCGCCCACTGCCCGTCCACCACGGCAACCTTGGCGTGCAGGTAGCTGACCTGATATTCATAGATCTCCACGTCCGCCGCCAGCAGCTGCTCATAGAGCGCATGCGTCGCATAATGCTGCAAACGGTATTCCACCTTGCCCTGCAGCAGCAGCACCACGCGGACGCCGCGCCGCGCCGCCTGCTTCAAGGCACGGCGAAAGGCGCGTCCGGGCAAAAAATAGGCATTGGCGATAATGATTTCGCGTTGCGCGCCGGTAATAGCCTTCAAATAAGCGCGTTCAATATCGCGCCGATGGCGCAAATTATCACGCAATAAAAAAGTGATCTCCGGCGCGGCGGCATGCTCCTCCTTCTCCAGCACCAGCCGCCTGATTTCCTTGCCGCGCTTGCGGAAGTTGGCCCATGACACCACACCCCACAAACGCCGCATGGCCGCATGGATTTCGCCGGCCAGCGCACCCTGTACACGCACTGCGTAATCAAGGCGGGGGGAGCTGAAATTGTCATGCTCCGATATATCGTTAATGAAATTGATACCGCCGACGAAAGCCACCTCGCCGTCCATCACCGCCAGCTTGCGGTGCAGGCGGAACAGGCGGCGTTTCCGGCTGCGCCGCAAGGTAAAAGGGGAAACTTCGCGCCTGAACCATTGCACCTCGATTCCCGCGATGCGCAGCTCATCCACCCAATGCTGCGGCAGCTCTGCCGAACCGAAACCGTCCAGCAATACGCGCACCACCACCCCGCGCGCAGCGGCGCGCTGCAAAGCATCGGCAACCATGCGCCCGGTTTCGTCGGCGGCGAAAATATAAGTTTCAAGGTGAATCGAATGCTGTGCGGCATCGATATCGGCGCACAATTGCGGAAAAAATTCCGCGCCGTTTTGCAACAGCATCAGTTGATTTCCGGCCACCTGATAAATGCTGGTCATACGCTTTTGAGTTGCGCGGAAAGTGCGGCGTGATCGGACAAGCGTTGCCAATTCCCGCCGACATGCACATCGCAATGCGACACGGTGAAGCCGCGCACATAAATGCGGTCGAGGCGCAGCAGCGGCAAAGCGGCCGGATAGCTGCGCGCGGGACTTCCGTTATGCAAATGAAACACATCATGCATGCCCAACTCGGCGGACATTTTCCGCCCCATCTGGTTGTGCCAATCGTTGAAATCGCCGGCAATGATCAGCGGCGCATCGGGCGGAATCCCGTTGCGCACATACTCGATCAGGGCCATGGTTTGCGCGCGCTTGCCTTTGGCGAACAGGCCGAAATGCGCGCACACGCAATGCACACGCCGCCCGTCAAGATCGATCTCGCAATGCAGCAGCCCGCGGCTCTCGAAGCGATGCGCGGAAACATCCATGTTCTGCGATTGCATGATCGGAAAGCGGCTGAGTATCGCGTTGCCATGATGCCCTGCCTCATACACGCAATTCTTGCCGTACGCACAATGCGGCCAGATTTCTTCCGCGATGAACTCATGCTGCGCGCCGCCCGGATAGTTATGAAAACGCTCGGCATGGCGCGTATGTTCGCCCTGCACTTCCTGCAGAAACACGATGTCGGCATCCAGCTCGCGCAGGCGGTCGCGCAGTTCGTGCAGCACCACACGGCGGTTGAAATGGGAAAAACCCTTGTGAATATTGTAGGTGGCGATTTTCAGCATGGTCATGGGCCGGCTACCCAAAAATTAGCCACGGATTGACACGGATAGGCACAGATAAAACCATCGGTAGCCTGGCCTCCACTATTCCCTTTCGGGCAAACAACATATTCCGCTCAATACTCCAATTATCCGTGATCATCCGTGTTAATCCGTGGCCGATATGCCTTCTGGAATCAGGCGTTGCCGATGCCGCGCGTCGGCAGGTTGATCTGTTTGGCGAAATCCAGCATGCGCCGGATTGGCAATACGGCACGCCGAATGATCGCCGGGTCGACAAGAATCTCGTTCTTGCCGGCACCCGCAAGGGGTAGGCCGGTGGGTACCCCGCCGCTGCGCGGCGACCCTCCCGCACTCTCCAGCACTTCGGCAAGGTTGAGCAGGCCGTTCATCGCCATCCACGGGCAATGGCTGCAGCTGATGCAGGTCGCGCCATGCCCGGCGGTGGGCGCTTCGATAAACTTCTTGTGCGGCGACAGGGTGCGCATTTTGTGCAGGATGCCGTTGTCGGTCGCGACGATGAATTCGTTGACGTCGGGTTGTTGCGATGCCTTGATGAGCTGCGTGGTGGAGCCGACCATATCCGCCAGCATGACCACCGCGCGCGGCGCTTCGGGGTGAACCAGCACTTTGGCCTGCGGATGCTGCGCCTTGAGTTCGATCAGTTCCTGCGCCTTGTATTCGTCATGCACCACGCACGAGCCCTGCCACAGCAGCATGTCCGCGCCGGTCTGCTCCTGGATATAGCTGCCGAGATGCCGGTCCGGCGCCCACAGGATCTTTTCGCCGCGCTCCTTGAGATGCCTGACGATGGGCAGCGCGATCGAGCTGGTCACCATCCAGTCGGCGCGCGCCTTCACCGCCGCACTGGTATTGGCATACACCACCACGGTGCGGTCAGGGTGCGCGTCGCAGAACGCGCTGAACTCGCCCGCCGGGCAACCCAGGTCGAGCGAGCACTCCGCCTGCAGGTCGGGCATCAGCACGCGCTTCTCCGGATTGAGAATCTTTGCGGTCTCGCCCATGAAACGCACACCCGCGACCACGATGGTCCTGGCCGGATGCTGGTGGCCGAAGTTGGCCATGTCCAGAGAATCGGAGACGATGCCGCCGGTCTCTTCCGCCAGATCCTGCAAGTCGGGATGCACGTAATAATGCGCCACCAGCACCGCGTCCTGCTCGCGCAACATGCGCTTGATATGCGCGATCAGCTCGGCCTTCTCTGCGGGAGCCGGTTCGCGCGGCTTCCTGGCCCACGCCTGCGCGATGCTGCAACCGGTCTGCGCGGCATCGGGGTGTTCGTATGGGATATAGATCACGTTCTCATTCATGGCATTTTCCTGCTCGCGCGCCCTGGTCTGATCATGTGCGCTGGCAACTCCAGGATCGCCGCGCGATTGCTCGGTGAAAAAACTTTCTCCGCCGCATCCTGCCACGCCAGCCACTCAAAGCTCAAGTGCTCGTGCGGCGCAAGTTGGACAGCGACGGGATGCGGCAGTTGCAGGCCGAACATATGTTCGGTGTTGCGCGTGATGCCGGGCGGGTAACGGTGGCGCCAGTGCGGGTAAATCTCGTAGTCGTTTTGCGATTGCCAGTCGCTCAATATGTATTGCGACGCATCCAGCCCGGTCTCCTCACGCACTTCGCGCAGCGCCGTGTCGCGCAAAGTCTCTCCGGGCTCGCAACTGCCAGTGACCGACTGCCAGTAACCGGGATGATCGGCGCGCTCCAGCAACAGCACCTTCATATCCTGAGCCTGTCCTGAGCCTCCTGAGGTATCGAAGGACGAAGGAGCGGTGTAGATCACCACCAGCACCGAGACCGGTTGCTTGTAACGTGTCATGCTCTAGACGAAAAAAACCCAGAACGGTTTCTTGCGCTGCCGCCAGTACACCACCGTGTCGGCGAGGATGTCCTGTACGATCTCACGGTCGTTCGCGGACAGGCCAAAGGTATCGCTGACATTGCGCAACAGCAGCACATAGCCGGCCGCCTCGCCACACCACGACAGATCGCACAATGCGTCGGCCAGCGCATCCCAGTTCACGCCGAACTCGGGCGGGAAATTGGCCGCTTGCGCCATGGCATTAAGCAAGTTCTGTTTGCCTTTGATCCCCTTGAAATCGGCATCGAACAGCGCGAAGCCGGCTTCGCTGGCCGCGTTGCGCAGCTCGTCCACGCTGCATTGCAGCGAATAGCTGCCTGCCGCAGCGGTGTCGTTCAATTGTTGTTTCAGCGAATTCATGGCTATTCTCTGATGCGTTTGAAAGTCTGGTAATGATCGGCGCTGTAATAGCACTCGACCGGTGGGCCGCACACGATGCGGCGCGCGCCGCGATTGCGCGCGCCGGGCGTCTTGACCGTGTATTCGCGGTAGTAGCCGCGCGGCTGTTGCGGCAGAACGCGCTCGTAGTTCTTGAACGCCGCGCCGTCGCGGTCGTAGGCGAACGGCCCGCCCCGCTTGATGGCCTGCAAGGTGTCGCGCGCCTCGGCGGGCAACTCGGCCACTACAACAATTCCTATCGCGTCCTTGCCGGGCGGTGGCAACACGCCAGCCTCGACTGGCATGGATGCCAAAGCCAATACCACCGCAATTAACGCAATCAGGCGACTATTCAATCGCACTCCAAAACGGTGCATGAAAAATTACTCTTCCAGGAAATAATCCGAATCGATCTTCTTTATTTCGTAGGTTTCTGCTACCGATACTCCTACGTTGTAATCAATCATCAAATTTGCCAGCATGATCCCATCAATTAAAACTACTCGCGGTTCATGACCTAATTGACTGACTACTTCCTTCGCAGCCTTGGTAAATTCAGAAGCCGTTACAAAGATACCTTTTTTGGCCTTACGGGTTGCTAAAGCGCCAACAAATTGCTGCATATCTGGTCCGCCAACAGTATTACCTTCCTTCCAGCGCTTAGCCTGTATGTAAATAACATCCAAACCAAGCTTATCTTCGTGTATTACCCCATCAATCCCACCATCTCCACTGCGACCTGTCACCCAAGCACTACCCTGCTGAGCCCCGCCATAGCCCATTTTTACAAATAGATTAACCACCAGTTTCTCAAAGAAAAATGGGGTGCCCGTTCGTATCTGATCCAAAATTTCGCTAACCAAATTATCTCGGATACTTTTTACGCCACTGGCAATTTTTTCATCCGGGGTCTCGATTTTTATGACAGCGGTTTCAATCGGTTGCGGAGATGTTTCTGATTGGCTTTGGTTATCCCTAGCAGCGATATATTCCGGAAATTGCTCAAGAAATTTCAGGTTAATGAAAGAAGGGGGTGACTTTAGAACCTGCTCGCCATTCTCTGATATTTTGAAAAATCCCCGCCTTGGTTGCTCGATCAAGCCAGCTCTCTTTAAGTAAGTTTTAGCCCAGGCAGTCCGGTTATACATTACCCCCTGCCCACTAATTTCCGACGACAAATTACGTTCATCTTCGGTTAACTGAAACTGATCGGACAGCAACGTCGTAACTTCTCGCATAGCGTGTTCCTGCTTGTCAGCCAGTGCTTTCAGCAATGGGAGCATCAGTGACTGAAAATCAGGAATCGCCATTTACCCTTACTCCCTGGAAACTTCCACGGTAGCCTGCACCTGCTGGCGCAGGCGGATGTGCAGATCGCGCAACTGCCGCTCATCCACCGCGCTCGGCGCCTGGGTCAGCAGGCATTGCGCGCGCTGCGTCTTGGGGAAGGCGATCACGTCGCGTATCGATTCCGAACCGGTCATCATCGCCACGATACGATCCAGCCCGAACGCCAGGCCGCCGTGCGGCGGTGCGCCATATTGCAGCGCATCGAGCAGGAAGCCGAACTTGAGCTGCGCTTCTTCCGCGCCGATGTTGAGCGCGCGGAACACCTGCGACTGCACCGCTTCCTGATGGATACGCACCGAACCGCCGCCGAGTTCCGAGCCGTTCAAGGCCAGGTCGTAAGCCTTGGCCAGGCACTTGCCCGGATCGCTTTCCAGCAGCGCGAGATGTTCGTCCTTGGGCGCGGTGAACGGATGATGGCAGGCCGTCCAGCGCTTGGCTTCCTCGTCGTATTCGAACATCGGGAAATCCACCACCCACAGCGGTTTCCATGGATCAGTGCTCAGGAAGCCCATCGCGGCGCCCTTTTCGTGGCCGATCCTGGTGCGCAGCGCGCCGATCGCGTCGTTGACGATCTTCTCCTTGTCCGCGCCGAAGAAAATGATGTCGCCGTTCTGTGCGCCGGTGCGTTCGATGATGGCGCGCAATGCGGCTTCGTGAAGGTTCTTCACGATCGGCGACTGCAGGCCGGTCTCGTTGAGTTGCGCAACGTCGTTGACCTTGATGTAAGCCAGCCCCCTCGCGCCGTAGATGCCGACGAACTTGGTGTATTCGTCGATTTCGCCGCGCGTGAAGGCCGCGCCGCCCGGCACGCGCAATGCCGCCACCCGGCCGTTTTCGGAATTGGCCACGCCGGAGAACACCTTGAACGCGACATCCTTCACCGCGTCGGTGACTTCGGTCAGTTCCAGCATCACGCGCAAGTCCGGCTTATCCGAACCGAAGCGCGCCATCGCCTCCGCATGGGTCATGCGCGGGAACGGATTGGGCAGATCGGCATCCAGCGCTTCCTTGAACACGGTGCGGATCAGCTCTTCCATCAGCGCGGTGATCTGGACTTCGTTCAGGAACGAAGTCTCGATATCCACCTGGGTGAATTCCGGCTGGCGGTCGGCGCGCAAGTCCTCGTCGCGGAAACATTTGGTGATCTGGTAATAGCGGTCGAAGCCCGCCACCATCAGCAACTGTTTGAACAACTGCGGCGACTGCGGCAGCGCGAAGAACTCGCCCGGATGCACGCGCGACGGCACCAGGTAGTCGCGCGCGCCCTCCGGCGTGGACTTGGTCAGCATCGGCGTTTCGATGTCGATGAAGCCGCGGCTGTCGAGAAAGCGGCGGAACGCCATCGCCACCTTGTAGCGCAGCATCAGGTTCTTCTGCATCTGCGGGCGGCGCAGGTCGATCACGCGGTGGGTCAGGCGCACGTTCTCGGACAGGTTTTCGTCGTCAAGCTGGAACGGCGGCGTGACCGACGCGTTCAGCACCTCGATTTCGTGGCACAGAATCTCGATCTCGCCGCTGGTGATGTTGGGGTTGGTCGCGCCTTCAGGGCGGTGGCGCACCTTGCCGGTGATGCGCAGCACGAATTCGTTGCGCACCGACTCGGCGATCCTGAACATCTCGGCGTGGTCCGGATCGCAGACGATTTGCGCCATCCCCTCGCGGTCGCGCAGGTCGATGAAAATCACCCCGCCGTGGTCGCGGCGGCGATGCGCCCAGCCGCACAGGCTGACGGTTTGATCGAGTTGGTCGGTGTTGAGCAGTCCGCAGTAATGAGTTCGCATGGTTCAGTTTCCAAAAAAGTAGGGGCAATTCATGAATTGCCCTTACAAAAAAAAAGGGCTGGGGCGATCAGGGCAAGGGCGATTCATGAATCGCCCGTACGGGCTGCGCCGTTTCCGGAGTGGCGACCACGCCCATCGACACGATGGTGCGCAACGCCACGTCCACGGTCATATCCAGCTCGATGGTGTCCGCCTTGCGCACATAGAAATAAAAGCCGTTCACCGGACTCGGCGTGGTCGGAATGAACACCGCCACATGTTCGTCGTCAAGTTGCTTGTTCACATCGCCCGGCACGCTGGTCTGGAACGCCAGCGACCAGGCTTGCGGATGGGGATAGCGCACCAACAGCACCTTGCGGAACGAGTTGCCGCTGCCGGACAGCAGGGTGTCGCTGACCTGCTTGACACCCTTGTAGATGCTGCCGACAAACGGCACATGCAGCATCGCCTTTTCAGATGCATCCCAGAGCTTCTGGCCGAACACGTTGCGTATCAGCAGACCGGTTGTCAGCACGATGCCCAGCGTCAGAATGATGCCCCAGCCCGGAATGTGAATGCCCAACACCCTGTCGGGATGCCATTGTTCTGGAAGCAGCAACAGCGTCTGATCCATCGTGCCGATGGTCAGGTCCAGCACCCAGATGGTAATGCCGAGCGGAACCCAGACCAGCAGGCCGGTGATGAGGTATTTTTTCATCAATGATCAGCTTGCCGTCGAACAGGAGCCGCCGCCACAGCAGGGCGAACTGACGGGTTCGGGCTTGGGCGGATTCTTGAAGTCGGTGGCGTAATAGCCGCTGCCCTTCAACTGAAAACCGGCGGCGGTCAATTGTTTGGCGAAAGTCTCCTTGCCGCATTCCGGGCAAGTGGTGAGCGGCGCATCGCTCATTTTTTGCAGCACGTCTTTTTGCAGGCCGCAACTGGAACAAGCGTAAGCATAAATAGGCATGACATCCTCCTATCGGGTAATTTACAAAGGCGCGCATTATACCCGAGCGAAGGGCTACAGCGCAGCCTGTAGCGATGCTTTTGCCGTGTTTTGGGGGAGCGTCATTCCCGCGAAGGCAGGAACCCAGTTAATTGAAAAATCCCCACGTAGCGGGCCAACAATTGGGTTTTGTCCGCTGATGGAACAACCAGCCATTCGACTAAGCTGGCAAATAACGCCAGTAAAGTCGCTGGTTATTCACGGAGTGTTGTTCTCGCTGGATTCCCGCCTTCGCGGGAATGACAGCACTAATGGATAATTTGGGTTGAATCTCACAACGTCGACAAAAACACGCTCTCGCGCAGCTTCTTCAATTGGTCGCGCAGTTCGGCGGCGCGCTCGAATTCCAGGTTTTTCGCGGCTTGCAGCATGTCTTTTTCCAGCCGGGTAATTTCCTTCGACACTTCCTTTGCGCTCATCGCCAGGTATTTCGCCTGAGCCTGCGCGGCCTTGAGCTGGGTGCGCGCGGCCTCCGGTTCGTACATGCCCTCGATGATGTCCTTGATGCGCTTCTGCACGCCCTGCGGCGTGATGCCGTGCGCGAAGTTGTGCGCCACCTGCTTGATGCGGCGGCGGTCGGTCTCCTCGATCGCGCGGCGCATCGAGTCGGTGATCCGGTCAGCATACAGGATCGCCTTGCCGTTGAGATGGCGCGCGGCGCGGCCGATGGTCTGGATCAGCGAGCGCTCGGAACGCAAAAAGCCTTCCTTGTCGGCATCGAGGATCGCGACCAGTGACACCTCGGGAATGTCCAGCCCTTCGCGCAGCAGGTTGATGCCGACCAGCACGTCGAACATGCCGAGGCGCAGATCGCGGATGATCTCGACACGCTCGACGGTTTCGATGTCCGAGTGCAGGTAGCGCACCCTGATGCCGTGCTCGGAAAAATAATCGGTCAGGTCTTCCGCCATGCGCTTGGTCAGCGTGGTCACCAGCACGCGCTCGCCCTTCTCCACGCGCAGCCTGACCTCAGACATCAGGTCGTCCACCTGGTGCGTGGCTGGGCGCACCTCGATCTGCGGATCGATCAGCCCGGTCGGGCGCACCACCTGCTCCACCACCTGCCCGGCGTGCTCGGCCTCGTACACCGACGGCGTCGCGGAAATGAAGACGCTCTGGCGCATCACCTTTTCGAATTCGTCGAAGCGCAACGGGCGGTTATCCATCGCGGAAGGCAGGCGGAAACCGTAGTTGACCAGGTTCTCCTTGCGCGCGCGGTCGCCCTTGTACATGCCGCCGATCTGCGGAATGGTGACATGGCTCTCGTCGATGAACATCAGCGCGTTCGGCGGCAGGTAATCCAGCAGCGTCGGCGGCGGATCGCCCGGCTTGCGCCCCGACAGGTGGCGCGAATAATTCTCGATGCCCTTGCAGAAGCCGATCTCGTTGAGCATTTCCAGATCGTGGCGGGTGCGCTGCTCGATGCGCTGCGCCTCGACCAGTTTGTTTTCGCGCTGGTAGAACGCGATGCGCTCGGCCAGCTCGACCTTGATGGTCTCCAGCGCAGCCAGCACCGTCGCGCGCGGCGTGACGTAATGGCTGGACGGATAGACGGTATAGCGCGGCACCTTCTGCAGGATGTGCCCGGTAAGCGGATCGAACAGCGACAGCGTTTCCACCTCGTCGTCGAACAGCGTCAGGCGCAAGGCGTGCTCGCTGCTTTCCGCCGGAAAAATGTCGATCACGTCGCCGCGCACGCGAAACTTGCCGCGCGAAAAGTCGATGTCGTTGCGCTCGTACTGCATTTCGACGAGGCGCTTGATCACGTCGCGCTGCGCCATCCTCTCGTTGTGGCGCAAATGCAGAATCATGCCGTGGTAATCCACCGGGTCGCCGATGCCGTAGATCGCCGACACCGTCGCGACGATGATGGAGTCCTCGCGCTCCAGCAGCGCCTTGGTCGCGGACAGGCGCATCTGCTCGATCTGCTCGTTGATGCTGGAATCCTTCTCGATATACACATCGCGCGACGGCACATAGGCCTCGGGCTGGTAATAGTCGTAATAGGAAACGAAATACTCGACCGCGTTTTCCGGAAAGAAATCGCGCAACTCGGAATACAACTGCGCCGCGAGCGTCTTGTTCGGTGCCATGACGATGGCCGGCCGCCCGGTGCGCGCGATCACGTTGGCCATCGTGAATGTCTTGCCGGAGCCGGTCACGCCGAGCAGCGTCTGGAACGCCAGCCCGTCGCTGATCCCCTCCACCAGTTGCGCGATGGCCGTGGGCTGGTCGCCCGCCGGCTCGAACGGCTGGTGCAGGCGGTAGGGGCTGTTGGGGAAGGTGATGACGTTCATGGTGAGAGGCGTATTGTACGGGGAATGGGCCGATTGCTAAATGGGGGGCTTGAAGGATGCTGCCGACACAGTAAGTAATGGGCAGAATATGGGAAACCGTGCTCCCTATTATTTTTTTGAATAAAAAGCGAATTTTGCCGTGGCACCCTCATGCGATTGCGGCTCACAAAAAGAAAACGCCCCGCATGGCGAACATGAGGGGCGATCAACAGCAATGGCGGGGCGACTACCCTGCCAGACTTGGCATCAAGCCGTTATTTTTTTGCACTCATTGAAGCAGGTGACGCAGGATTCCGCCGTTTGTTTGCAAATTTCATGCTCTTTCTCGAACTTGCGGCACTCCGTCTCGCAGTCCTTGCAAACATCCATCACCACCTTTGCCATTTTGGGGACATGCGGCGAATTGTAATTGGCAAGCTGCTCAATCGCGGTACACGCGGCAATCATGTCATTGACACGCATGGCACATATGGCCATCCCCTTGTTTTCGCCCTGGCTCAAAATCTCAAGGTTATGCTGAAGACATGCCTGGCCTATTTTCACGCTGTCGGCGGCGGCATCAATCAGGCTCTGGTTTTTCTTGACATGCATATGCTGGTGGCCGGCGGATTGTTTGATTTTTTCCGCGGCAAATGCCGCATTCCCGGCGGCGGCAAGCATCAGGCCTCCTGTTGCCACTTTAAGCATTTCTCTTCTATCCATGATTGCTCTCCTAAAAAGTTAGTGAACGTACTGGAATACAGGTATCAGCACACTACTGCAACAACCAAGAGTGGGCGTTACCTTTTGCAAGTGTAGCCGAAAAACTATCCTGCCTCACAACACCAGCAACAGCCTCCGCAACCCCAGCAGAATCAGCACCGCCGCCGCGCCCCAGCGTATCCAGCGCGTGATCCACTCGCGGTTGTCGCGCAGGTTTTTGCCAAGCAGGCTGATCAGCGGCAGCAGGATCAGCAGCGGGGTCAAAGCCGCGCCCAGCCCGAAAACCATGCCGTTCGTCATGCCCAGCCTGACGCTGCCCGCCGTGGCGCACACCGCCAGCAGCGAAGCCAGCGGCGCGCATGGGGTCAGGCTCAGCGAGAAGCCCATCAGCAACGGCGGCGTGCTGCCGGCGCCGCGCACTGCGCTGCACGGCGAGTGCGGCTTGTCGGCGCGCAGCAGCCACACGCCCGCCGCGATGGATGCCAAGCCGATCACCGCATTGCCGGTTCCGCCGCGCATCGCCTCCGACAGCCACAACCCTGCACCGCCGGCAATCGCGCCGAGCAGCGAATAAGCGATGATGCGGCCCGTCACGAACAGGGCGGTATCGCGCAACGCCTGCATCTGGGAGCCGCCGCGCCCCAGCACCCAGGTGCCCATGAACGGCAGACAGGTGACGGTGCAGGCGGTCAGGCCCAGCGACAGGCCGAGCAGCCAGATGGCGAACAGCGTGGTTTCCTGAGGAATCAGCGCCGGATTAAAGAACTCATCCATGCTGATTTTCCTTCGCCTGGGTCAGCCAGATCACCTTGTTTTTCGGCAAGCCTTCCGGGGTTTCCAGTTTCACGCGCTTCTTGTAAGCCTCGCGGGAAGAACCGAACAGCTTGACGCCGAAGAACTTGATCTGGATCACGTCGTCGTCCGGGCAATACTCCACACAGCGGCCGCACATGGTGCAGTCCTCGTGGAATGCCTTCCTGCCGTGTTCCCGGCCGATCTCGTGAATATCCATCGGGCAGGCTTTTTCGCAGACGCTGCACTTGTCGCACTTGTCATTCTGCTTTTTCACCAGTTGCATCGGCGAGAGCCTCTGGAACAGCGCGTTCCAAGACAGCAGCGGGCAGATGCGGCAGAACGGCTGACGCACCGCCAAGGCGGCGATGATGATAAAGCCGAATAATGCGTTGCCCGCTGCGCCGAGGAAGAAAGTGACGCCCGACGAGGTCCGCAACGCAATCTGCTCGGTATCGGCGGTCAGCAGGGTGGTCGCCAGACGCGATGGGCATACCTGGCAATAGGGGTCGCCCAAATCGTTGGATACGGTCCCCATCCCGGCCAGCAGCGGCAAGCCGAGCACCAGCACCAGCAACATCAGCCACTTGACCGGGCGCACCCTGCCGACATTGCTCTGGTTAAAGCGGTGCAGCGGCCTGCCAAATTTTCTGCCGACGCGGTAGACCACTTCCTGCACCGTGCCCATCGGGCATACCCAGCCGCAGAATGCCTTGTTGAGGAAGAAGAACAGCGCGAAGAAAGTGGCCACCGAGATCAGCGTCGGGATGAATACCTTGTAGGTAACCTCCTGCGCCTTGGCCAGCGCCTCGCCGATGCGGTGGTGGAACTGGTGCTGATTGACGATCAGGATGCAGTGGTCGCCGGTCTGCTTGTCGAATGCGCACGCCAGCGAAGGCAGCGCCTGCGAGATGCGGTCCACCGTATAAGTGCCCAGCAACGCGCCGCCGTACACGGTGACGAACAGCATGAGGATCTGGATGGTGAAGCGGAAACGCGTCAGCGTCGGGAAAATGGTTTTCAGCATGTCAAGCATCCTTATTCTTGGCGGTTTCTGTCGCTGCCGATTTGGTATCAGCCGCCTGTTTTTTGCGCTGCCGCAACAACGGCGCCGCGCCGATCATGCCCAGCAGCGTGAAACCCAGACCCATTGCGAGGCTGCGCTGGTCGAACGCATCCGCGCCATAGCTGCCGTTGAATGCGGTCAGATAGCTTTTCCCGCCCTCAATATGTTCGACTGCCAACACAAAATCCGCGCTGCGGCGCCCGTGGTCATGGGCTCCCGCCGCTTTTTGCTGCTCTACCTTTTTGAAATCGTCGGGTATGCTGACAGTGACCACGCCTTGCGCATCGCTGATCCAATCGGCTTTGGTGCCATTTTGGGTTTCCAGCCTGACCCATTGGTTGGCGAGCGGTTTGCCGTTGAAATGCACCAGAAATTTCCAGTCTTCGTTGGCACGGTAACGGGAATGCTCGCGCGGGTAAGGTTGCGGAATGATTTGCAGCTCATGCTTTGGCTGCATGAACAAGGCGGTCGGATTCTGCGCACCGCGATCGCTGAAAAAATACACGGTGGAAGCGACCTTAACCTTATCACCCTGTTCCTCGCGCGCCGCCAGCCAGTGGAAACCGCCGGATTCCGGCTTGTCCAGCCTGGCGCCCGCCATGTCGAGCACAAGCTGGCGGTGTGCTTTGGCATCCTTAAGGTTATTGGAGTAGGCATCGATGCTATTCGCCACGATGCCCTGCGGAACAATCGTGACCACCCTGCGCTCGCGGCCTTCGCCGCTCATCCTGGTTTTCAAGGTGGGGAATGCGGTCCATGCCATAGGCTTGCCCGCGCCTTCCCCCATGCCGCCCTTCACCGCCGCCGCGCCCGCGCCGGCGGGCTCGACATGGCTGGCGTGTTCTCCCGCCGCGATGCCTGGCTGCGCCGTCGGCGCGCTTGCCGCGGCAAGCGCCAATGGCGGAAATGTCAGCGGCACAGCCAGGAATATCGCATTCAGCAAAAATTTTTTCTGCATGCTGTTTCCCCTTAGAAACTCAGTGTCAAACCGGCCGTCCACACCCGACCCGGATCGACCGTGATGGACATATCTTCGGCGTTGTAAACCCCGTTGCCGTCGCCGTCCGACCCGCCGCGTATCGTCGAGTAGTAGAGGCGGTCGAACAGGTTGTCGATCCGTGCGAATGCCGACCACTTCATGCCGCGCTCGGTCTTGAGCTCATAGTTGACCATCGCGTTGAACAAGGTGCGCCCGCCTACCCAGACCAGATTCACTTCGTCGGCGTACATGCCGCTTTGTGCATTCATCTCGGCGCTGAAAGACAACGCGGGGGAATAACGGTAGCGCGTGGACAGGTTCGCCTTGTGCTTGGGCGTGCGCGGCACGATATTGCCGGTGTTGTTGTACAGCACCGACGGCAAAGAGCCGCGCACGCCCATGGACATCCAGTAAGTGTCGTTCCTGGTGAACTTTGCATCCAGATAGGTGTAGGCCAGATCGCCCGACCAGGCCAGCCTGGAATCCGTCTTCACGCCCAGCTCGACGCCGCGGTTGCGCACGCCGCCGATATTCTGATATTGCTCGGTAACCGGGTCTGTCTGATACTGGCCGCCGGTATTCAGGATGAAATCCTTGCGATCTATCTGGAAGTACGCCACATCCATGTCCAGTGCGACATCGAACAGCTCGCTCTTGGCGCGCAGGCCGATTTCCTGATTCCAGGATTTCTCCGGTACCAGATTCGGGTTAGGAAGCACCGTGCCGGTCGGCGTAACAGTACTGCCATATAACTGGCTGACGGTCGGTACGCGGAAGCCGCTGGAAATGTTCGCGTAGATTTCGTGTTCCGCCGACAGTGCGTAATTCAGGCCGGCGCGTTCCGACCAGACGTTAAAGCTCTTCTGACCGGTATTGGTTTTGCCTGCCGCAATTTGTGCGGCTGTGAGCGGAATGAAACTCTCATAACCGGCATCGATATTGTCGTGACGCGCATTCAGCGTGACAGTCAGCGGATCGGTCGCCTGCCACTTGAATTCCCCGTATAGCGCCTTGGTGTCCGATGTGGAGAAGCTGTCGGTGGTGATGGCGCCCGCAAGATTCAATGGATTGCCCGCATTGATCGCGGTGCTGCGTGACGAATAAGTGACCAGGTTCTTGGTTAGCGCCCGATCCGAGAAAGCCTGCAAATCAAGACCCGCCATCAGGCCGACCTGTTCGCCGCCCTTGCGCCACTCTGCCTTCAGCCCTTTCTGCTCCTGCTTGGTATCTCCGCCGTTGACGTAGGCATCGTTTATCGTGCTCATATTGCTGGCAGCGGCGGTGCCGTTCAGCAATGCCCCGCCGGCAGTCCGCAGGTAGCCGTTCGGGTTGGACCAACTGAATGTGTGATCCTTGAACATATAAGTATTCACCAGCAAATTGCCGCCCGCGCCAAAATCCTTGGCGTAGGTGACGTTGAACTTGTCCAGGTTGACGTCATACATGCGCGCATAATCCTTGCCGCCGCTGAAGCTCTGCGGGTCCAGCCAGGCGGCTGTCACGCCCTTGACCGTGCCGTGGCTGTCCTTGGCGCGGCTGGAATTTTCAAAACCGAATGCGATATCGCTGGTCTCGTCGATCAGGTATTGCAACTTGCCGTTCAGATATTCCGAAAAGGAGCCGCCCTGGTCGTGGTAGCCGTCCGTTTTCCGTTTTGTGGCTTGCACATGCCCGACCCAATCGCCCTTGGAGAAGCCGGCGCGTAGCAGTTCCTTGTGGTAGTTGAAACTGCCCGCTTCGGCGCTCGCGGTCACGCCGGCCATTTTCGCGCCGCGCTTAGTGGTGATGATGACCGCGCCGGACAATGCGTCCTCGCCGAACAGGTAGGAGGCGCCGCCCTTGATCACCTTGATCGAATCGATGTTGTCCAGGTCGATATTGACGCGCCCGGTGCGCTCCTGCACCGGCACACCGTCGATCACGATCGCGACGCCGGGTTTCTCGCCCATGTAGCGCTGCGCTTCCACGCCGCGCAGCATGATCTTGACCGAATCGCCGCTCTGCACTTCGGCGGTTACACCCGGAATGGATTCGAGTATCTCGACGATATTCTTGCCATGCCCGTCGTCCACTTCCTTGCCGCTGATGATGTTGATGTTGCTCGGTTCACCGCGCTTCGAATCAAAGCGGTCGTCGATCGTAGTGGATGTGACGCTCACCTCCGGCAACATGCCCACCTCGGCATACACCGCCTGGCTGACCGCCAGTGTGATCACGCTTAATGCGAATACCTGCTTCCCTTTCATCTTCTATCCCCTTAACAATTATCATTATCAAAAATTAAAGCGGACGGATTGTATGGATGAAAAATCAACTTGGGAATGTGGCATATTGTCGCGCGACAATTTGTCGCATCCCTCAATTCAAGGCGATCAGCATCGATGCGATACTGCAAAGAAAAAACAATTTCTTACAAAAGAAGCATTGCTGGATAATGTCGAGCCGCTATACTTGAAAAAAATAAAACCCTATTTTCCGCTCATGCGCCCTCGCCCAATGCATTACGTTTGCGCCCTGCTCTGCCTCTGGAGCAGTCTGGCGCTGGCCAAAGAGACTTCCGACCCGTTCGGCACGGAAGCGGTGCTGCCGCTCAAGCCTGCGTTGCGCCTGGGCGGCGCGGTCGGCGACCCCTGCGCGGAGGCCATGCCGGCTGGTGCGCTCAACTTGCTGGAGGTGGTCAACCTCGCGTTATGCAATAACCCGCAAACCCGCGAGGTCTGGGCAAGCTCGCGGGCACAGGCGGCGCAAATCGGCGTGAGCAAGGCGAGTTACTTGCCCAGCGCCAGCCTGAGCGCTTCGGGTAATCGCACCTCGCCCGGCACCGGCCAGCGCAGTTATGGCCTGACGCTTTCCTATCTGCTGTACGACTTCGGCACGCGCGCCGCCGGCGTGGAAAGTGCGCGCCAGTTGCTCGCCGCCGCAAGCGCCACGCAGGACAGCACGGTGCAAACCGTTTTCCTCCAGGCGGTGCAATCCTTTTACCAGACGCAGGCAACACAGGCCGCGCTGGATGCCGCCCTGGAATCGGAACATGCCGCAAAAGAAAGCTTTGCCGCCGCCGAGGCGCGCTACGTCGCCGGCAGTGCCACCCCCGCCGACAAATTGCAGGCGCAGACCGCTTACTCGCAAGCCACGCTGAACAGCATTACCGCCAGTGGCAGCTTGAACAATGCAAAGGGCGCGCTGGCCAACATGCTCGGACTGGATGCCAACAAAAACATAGTTTTGGCGGCGGCAAACATTGCGGCCATTCCCGCAAGTTTCGACCGCGACATCAGCGCGCTGATCGAGGAAGCCAGGCTGCGCCGCCCCGATTTGCAAGCCGCCGCCGCGCAGGTGAAAGCCGCGCAAGCCAGCGTCGATGCGGCGCGCGCGGCAGGCAAGCCCTCGGTCGCACTGACCGCTTCGACCAACCAGACCAACGCCGCGGGCATTACCTCTCATGGCTCGTCGCTCGGCGTTAACCTGAGCGTGCCGCTTTTCTCCGGCTTCGCGCCGACTTACCGGATACGCGCCGCCGAGGCGCAAATGGAAGCGCAGACCGCGCAACTGGAGCGCTTGCGCTTGCAGGTGGCGCTGGACGTGTGGACGGCTTACCAGAATCTCATCACCGCGACGCAATCGTTGCGCACCACCGCCGACTTGCTCAGCAGCGCCGGGCAGTCGGAACGCGTCGCGCTCGGCCGCTACAAGGCCGGGGTGGGTAGTATATTGGACGTGCTGAATGCGCAAAGCGCCCTGGCCAGCGCGCGCCAGCAACGTATCCAGTCCACATTTAACTGGAACATCAACCGCGCCACACTCGCCCAGGCAATGGGCAATCTGGATACCAGCTTGTTGCAGGATTTATCAGACGGCAGCCAACAGTCCGGTGTGAATTTCCAACGCGAAAAAAATCAGCCATGAAAAAAATATTACGCTCCCCGATAGCCCTGTTTTTTCTTGCCCTTGCCGTCATCACCGCAGGCATCGCCACCTACCGGCAGCTCTATATGGTCGCACCGGAGCAGCAATACCGGTTGCAGGCCGTGGAAAAAGGCGACATCACCCAGACTGTTTCCGCCAACGGCACGATCAATCCGGTAACGCTGGTCAATGTTGGCACGCAGGTTTCCGGTACGGTGAAAAAACTGTATGTGGATTTCAACAGCAAGGTGGAAAAAGGGCAGGTGTTGCTGGAACTGGATGATGCGCTGCTCGCCGCACAGCAAAAGCAAAGCCTGGCCAATGTGCAAAGCGCCAATGCTTCGCTGGAACTAGCCGCCGCCAACGAAGCGCGCATGCGCAGCCTGTTTGCGCAGGAATATGTTTCGCGGCAGGAACTGGATACCGCCGTGCAAGCCAGGAAAGCCGCCGAAGCTCAATTGCAATTGACGCATGCCACCGTGGAAAAAGACCGCGCCAACCTCGCTTATTCGGTAATCCGTTCGCCGGTGTCCGGCGTGGTGGTAGATCGCTCGGTGGATGTCGGGCAGACCGTTGCGGCCAGCTTGCAGACCCCGACACTGTTCAAGATTGCGCAGGATTTATCCAAGATGCAGATCGATGCGAACTTTGCCGAGGCGGACATCGGCAGCATCCGCGTCGGGCAGACGGTGCGCTTCACGGTGGATGCCTTCGCGGGGCGCAACTTTCAGGGCGAGGTCAAGCTGATACGGCTTAATCCGACCACCGTACAAAATGTAGTGACCTACGATGTGGTGATCAATGTGGATAATCCCGAGCAAATTCTGCTGCCCGGCATGACCGCTTATGTGAGCATCGCGGTAGCCGAGCGCAAGGACGTGTTGCTGGCTCCCAACGCCGCGCTGCGTTTCAAACCGGCCAATGCCGGCAATCAGAAGCGTGCTGGCGGCCATCCCGGCGGCGCTGCGAACGGCGGTATCCCGAAATCCGCTCAAGATGCTTTTTCCGCCAAGGTGTACGTGCTGGAACAAGGCGAACTGGTACCGGTCAGCGTGTCGCTCGGCATCACCGACAACCGCAATACCGAAATCGTCGTCGGAGAACTTAAAGCAGGCGACCAACTGGTCGTTGGTGATGCACAGGCGGCGGATAAATCGAAAAACTCCGGCAGCAGGCCACCGATGAGAATGTTCTAATGGGCGCCTCTAAAAAGCCAGAGTTCGCCCAAATGCAAGGCGCGGAAAAAATTTTGCAGCGCCGCATATGGGTTATATGCAAGCAAGAAATTTTCTTTCGCAACGCCGCAGTTGGGATGAAATCTGGCTTTTTAGAGGCGCCCAATGGCTGAACCCGTCATCCGCATCGAAGGCCTGCACAAGTCCTACGAAACTTCCGCCGGATTGTTTCCGGCATTGAAAGATGTCAGTCTCGGCATCGCTGCCGGCGAATTCGTCGCGATCATGGGGCCGTCCGGTTCCGGCAAATCCACCTTCATGAATCTCCTCGGCTGTCTCGACAAGCCGAGCGCCGGGCGCTATGTGCTGGATGGCCGCGACGTTGCGGAACTGGGCAAGGACGAGCTGGCCTTGCTGCGCAATCGCACCATCGGCTTCGTGTTCCAGGGCTTCAATCTGTTGCCGCGCATGTCGCTGCTGGAAAACGTGGCCCTGCCGCTGATCTACTGCGGCGTGGAACGCGAGGAACGCCAGCGGCGCGCCCATGAGGTGCTCGCCAAGGTCGGCCTGGAAGACAAGGCGAACTCCATGCCCAACAAGATTTCCGGGGGGCAACAGCAGCGCGTGGCGATTGCGCGCGCCCTGATCAACCGCCCGCGTCTGATTCTTGCGGATGAACCCACCGGCAACCTCGACAGCCAGACCAGCGAGGAAATCATGGCGCTGTTCGAGGAGCTGAACCGCGAAGGCATCACCATCGTGCTGGTCACCCACGAAGCGGATATCGCGCGTCACGCGAAACGCCAGGTGCGATTCTTCGACGGGCGCATCGTCAGCGACCAGCTCACGCCGCATATCGGGGTGGTGGCATGACCACGGTACGTACAGTAGTCGTAGGGTGGGCTGCGCCCACCATGTCGGGCATAGCCCGACCTACATTTGGCTGCACGCGACCGGCGAATCGCACGCAGGGCGTGCTCCTACAGGGAGCCGCCGCATGATCTTCGCGATGCTCGGCGAAGCCTGGCGCGCGATGGGCGCAAACCGGCTGCGTACCATGCTGACCATGCTCGGCATGGTCATCGGCGTTAGCGCGGTGGTATTGATGATGTCCATCGGGCAGGGCGCGCAATATGCGATCAAGCAAACCATTGCAGCGATGGGCAGCAACCTGTTTGTGCTGCTCTCCGGACATACTTCGACAGGCGGCGTGCGCTCCGGCAGCGGCGGTGCCCATACCCTGACAGTCAGCGATGCGGAGGCCATCGCCGATCTGCCCGGCGTGCAGGCCGTCGCGCCGATTCATCCCGGCAACGCGCAAGTTGTATATGGGCCGAACAACTGGAATACCTCCGTCATCGGCACCACTCCGGCCTATCTGGAGGCACGTTCCTGGCCGGTTATTTCTGGCTCGGCTTTCACCAACTCGGATGTGCGCTCGGCCACGCGCGTCGCATTGATCGGCAAGACCGCTGCGGAAAATTTGTTCGGCGACGAAAATCCGGTCGGCAAGACCTTCCGCATCCGGCAAAGCCCGTTTGTTATTCTCGGGACATTGGCGGTCAAGGGTCAAGGCATGGACGGGCGTGATCAGGATGACACCATCATCATCCCGCTTCCCACCGCGCAGCGCCAGGTTTTCGGCACCCAGTTCCCGGGATCGGTGCGCATGATCATGGTGCAGACCGCCACCCAGGAAATCATGCCATCGGTGGAAAAATCCATGAATGAACTATTGCGCCAGCGGCACCGCATCCGCGAGGGCATGGAAGACGATTTTTTCCTGCGCAACCTGACCGCCGTGGCCGATTCCGCCGAGGAAAGCACGCGCACCATGTCGCTGCTGCTCGGTGCAATTGCGTCGGTTTCGCTGCTGGTCGGCGGCATCGGCATCATGAACATCATGCTGGTTTCGGTCACCGAACGCACCCGCGAGATCGGCATCCGCATGGCGATCGGCGCGCGCGAACGCGACATCCTGCTGCAATTCCTGCTGGAAGCGATCATCATCTCGGTGGCCGGCTGCTTCGTCGGCCTGCTGCTGGGCATCGGCGGCGCGTTGCTGGTTAACATGCTGACCGGCACGATGGTCATCATCTCGGGCAGTTCGGCCGTCGTCGCGTTCGGCGTGGCGGCAACGGTGGGCATTTTCTTCGGCTTCTACCCGGCGCGCAAAGCCGCGCAACTCGACCCGATCGAAGCACTGCGCTATCAGTAAACCGTTCATCCTCTCTATTTCGCAATTGTCGGTAATCCGAACCGCGTGATATTCTTGGCCATTCTGAAATAATTTCCCTGAAGCAGCGCAAGCCAGATGCCCGTTTCCATCAAGACCCCGCAAGAAATCGAGAAAATGCGCGTTGCCGGCCACCTGGCCAGCGAAGTGCTCGACTACATAACCCCGTTCGTCAAGGCAGGCGTGACGACCAACCAACTGGACAAGCTGTGCCACGACTTCATCGTCAATGTGCAACGCGCCATCCCCGCACCTCTCAATTACGCGCCGCACGGGCATGCGCCCTACCCCAAATCGATTTGCACCTCGATCAACCATCAGATATGCCACGGCGTGCCGGGCGACAAGGCGCTCAAGAACGGCGACATCGTGAACATCGATATCACCGTCATCAAGGACAATTACCACGGCGACAGCAGCCGGATGTTCTATGTCGGCGAACCGTCGATCCAGGCCAGACGCTTATGCGAAGCCGCCTGGCAGGCGCTGTGGCGCGGCATCCGCGCAGTAAAACCGGGCGCGTATCTGGGCGACATCGGCCATGCCATCCAGAGCTTCGTCGAGCCGCTCGGCTACAGCGTGGTGCGCGAATTCTGCGGACATGGCATCGGCAAACGTTTCCATGAAGAACCGCAGGTATTGCATTACGGCCGCCCGAAGACCGGAATACGGCTCGAGCCCGGCATGACCTTCACCATCGAGCCAATGATCAATGCCGGCAAGGCGGCCACCAAGCACCTCGGCGACGGCTGGACGGTGGTCACCAAGGACCACAGCCTGTCGGCGCAATACGAACACACCATCCTCGTCACCGATACCGGCTTTGAAGTATTGACCGTTTCCGATGGCTGCCCTCCCCCGCCATCCCCGTGATGAAACTACTGACCATCTGACTAGGCGAGCAAACGACACTCGCCAAGCCATTGGTCATGACGATGTGACCGCGCTACGCGAGTCGTTGCGCAACGATCGTGCGGCACTCGAGCAGGGCTTCCTGAAACACAACAACGCGGCGCGTTTGCTCGCTGCGCACAGCCGGCTGGTCGACCGCTACCTGCGCCGCGTCTGGCGGCAGCTCGCGATGCCTGGCCGTATCGCGCTGGCGGCGGTGGGCGGCTACGGACGCTGCAAGCTATACCCCAGATCGGACATCGACCTGCTGATCCTGCTGGATGCCGAATCCGAAAAACTCTTGGCCGGGCACCCGCCGGATGATGCCCTGCAGCAACAGTTGCATCGGCTGATCGGAATGCTGTGGGACATCGGGCTGGAAGTCGGACACAGCGTGCGCACCGTCGGACAATGCATGAACGAGTCCGCCGACATCACCGTGCAAACCAATCTGCTCGAAGCGCGCCTGCTGTGCGGCAACAAGGAACTGTTCGATGAATTGTGCGATAGCGTGCAACAGCGCCTCGACCTGCGCGCCTTTTATCTTGCCAAGCTGCAGGAGCAGCAGCGGCGCCACGCGCGCTACGCGGAAGCCGATTACAACCTCGAGCCGAACCTGAAGGAAAGCCCGGGCGGCCTGCGCGATTTGCAGACCGTCACCTGGATCGCGCGTGCGGCCGGCCTCGGAACGCACTGGAGCGAGCTCGCGCAAATCGGCCTGCTCACGGCTGCCGAGGCGCGCCAGATCGCGCGCCACAGCGCGCTGCTGGCGACGCTGCGCGCCCGTCTGCATTACCTCGCCAGGCGCCACGAAGACCGCCTGCTGTTCGATTTTCAAACGCCGCTCGCCGAACAACTGGGCATCGAGGCCTCGGCCAACCGCCGCGCGAGCGAACATCTGATGCAGCGCTATTACCGCACCCGATTGGCGGTGCGCCAGTTCAACGCCATCATGCTGCAGAATCTGCATGACTATTTGTTCGGCGAAACGCCGGTGCGGCGCATCCTGAACGGCCGGTTCAGGGTGATCGGCACGCTGCTGGATATCCGCGACGAGCAGTTATTCGAACGCACGCCCGAGGCGATCTTCGAGCTGTTCCTGCTGATGGAGCAGCATGGCGAACTGACCGATCTCAGCGCGAGGACGCTGCGCGCGCTGTGGCGCGCGCAGCGCCGGATCGATGCGGCGTTCCGCCGCAACCCGGCAAACCGGGCGCGCTTCATGGAAATCCTGCGCCAGCCGCACGGCGTGCTCCACGCGCTGCGACGCATGAACCAGCATGGCATCCTCGGGCGCTATCTGCCCGCCTTCGGGCGCATCGTCGGGCAGATGCAGCATGACCTGTTCCATGTCTACACGGTGGACGAGCATATCCTGATGGTGGTGCGCAACCTGCGCCGCTTCGCCGCGCCGGAACACGCGCAGGAAATCCCGCTGTGCAGCAAACTGATGGGCGAATTCGCCCGCCCGGAAGTGCTGTATGTCGCCGGGCTGTTCCACGACATCGCCAAGGGGCGCGGCGGCGACCATTCGCAACTGGGCAAGAAGGATGCGCGCGCCTTCTGCGTGCAGCACCAACTCGGCAGCGCCGACACCAGCCTGATCGTGTGGCTGGTCGAGCACCACCTCGCCCTTTCCGCCACCGCGCAAAAACAGGATTTGTCCGACCCCGAGGTGATCGCGGACTTCGCCGCCAAGATCAAGAACGACCGCTACCTGGTCGCGCTGTACCTGCTGACCGTCGCCGACGTGCGCGGCACCGGGCCGGAAATATGGAACGCATGGAAAGCCAAGCTGATGGAAGACCTGTTCCACCTGACACGCCGTTACCTGAGCGACGGCAGGGTTGCCGACCAGATCGGGGAAATCCGCCGCGCGTCGGCCGATGCGCTCAACCTTTATGCGCTGCCGCCCGATTCCTACCAGTTGCTATGGGCGCAGCTCGACGACAGTTACTTTCTCGATCATGCGCCGCAGGAAATCGCCTGGCATACCCGCCTGCTGGCATTCAAGGTGAATGCCGCCGCGCCCATCGTGAAGGCGCGCCTGAGCCGTGCCGAAGAGGGTTTGCAGGTGATGGTGTACTGCCCGGATCAGCGCGGCCTGTTTGCGCGCATCTGTAATTTTTTTGCGCGCATGAATTACACCATCGCCGAGGCCAAAATCCACACCACGCGGCACGGCTATGCGCTGGACAGCTTCCAGATCATGGAGGCCGCGCGCGGCGGCACGGCATACCGCGACATCATGACCTACATCGAATTCGAACTGGCGCAGCAAATTGCGCAGGCCAAGCCGATCGTGCTCGCCGCGTCGGGACGCGTCAGCCGGCAGCTCAAACACTTTCCGATCAGCACCGAGGCCGAGATCAAGCCGGACAACAAGGGCATGTATGTGCTGTCGCTGGTCGCCGGAGACCGCCCCGGCCTGCTGGCACGCATCGCGCTGATTCTGGACAAGCACAACATCAGCCTGCACCGCGCCAAGATCAACACGCTGGGCAGCCGCGCCGAAGACGTATTCTGGATCAGCGGAGAGATACTCGCCAACTCCGGGAAGACCGCAGCTTTTCTCGACGAACTGCGGGAGAAGTTCTAGTAGATCGTTCCGATAAAACCATTACAAATAAACCGTTCGGCCTGAGCTTGTCGAAGGCCAGTCTTAGTAGGCAACCAGCGGTTCGACAAGCTCACCGCGAACGGTAACTGTTTTGCTGGAACACACTACTAGAAGCCCTTTTCTACCCCCTGCTGTCGGAGTAATGTCTTGTGCTAGAATATTCTTACCATGTAAGAGGAGAGTGCTGCCATGTTAACAACCGTTTCCGATAAAGGCCAGGTCGTCATTCCGGTGGAAATCCGCCGCCGCCTGGGCATTACCCCCGGCTGCCAGCTTGATTTCAGCCTGGAAGGTCATGTCATCCACGTCGAGGTGAAGCGCAAGGTTACTCAAACCACTGCCGAAGACGGCTTCGGCATGCTGGTTTGCAAACGGCCGGGCAAACGCCGGCTTGCAGATTTCGATGTCGCCCTCGCCATGCGGGAAACCAAAGATGATCGCCCTTGATACCAATATCCTGGCGCGTTTCTATGTGGATGATCCGGCTGATCCCGAGGCCGCCAGACAACGCCCGATTGCCCATCGGCTCCTGACCGAATCCCCACAGGTATTCGTACCCCTGACCGTGATCCTTGAACTTGAATGGGTCTTGCGCGCCTTTTATGGCTTTGCTGCCGAGGATTTCGTCCGGGTCGTCAAACATCTGCTTGGGCTGCCCAACGTCAGTGTCGAGGAATGGTCGCGCATCGCCGATGCCCTGGCCTGGCACACTGACGGGCTGGATTTCGCCGATGCGCTGCACCTGCTGGCCAGCAGCCATTGCACGGAATTCATGAGCTTCGATGGCCGTCGATTCGCGCGCCGCGCCAAACGTCTGGGCGTCACGCCGGCAGTCATTGTACCTGCCAGGTAGCCGTTGCTATTCGGGGTAAGGCTTATTCAAGCGCTGCCCCTATCCGAACAGACTGATGTATAGTTTGAGCATTCTGTGCGATATCGAATGCCGGGGGAACATACTGTGAAAACACAGGAAGAACTGGGTGACGCAGTCATTACAATGGTCATTGCAATTTGTGCAAGCTGGCCATTTTTCAGCGCGCGCCAACAAAATGTTCCGGTCAACCCTTTTCCGATCCTCAATTAAGCGCGCCCGGCAGATGAGCAATCTCAATCATGGCGTGCCTTCCCGTCTCGCCTTTTTATCGTCGCGACTGGCGACCGCATTTTTTCTTTCGCTGTTGAGCAACCCCGCATTCGCGCTGGACAATGTCACCCTGCAACTCAAATGGACGCACGCCTTCCAGTTCGCCGGATATTATGCTGCGAAGGAGCAGGGCTATTATCGCGATGCCGGCCTGAAAGTGAACATCGTGGAAGCCGCGCCTGACACCGACCCGGTACGCAACGTGCTCGAAGGCAAGGCGCAGTATGGCGTGGGGACCAGCAGCCTGTTGCTGGAGCGCGCCGCTGGCAAGCCGGTGGTGGCGCTGGCAGTGGTGTTCCAGCAATCTCCCTACGAAATTTATGCTGCGCCGCATATTCGCAGCCTGCATGACTTGATCGGCAAGCGCATCATGCTTGAGCCGCAATCGGATGAGCTGTTGGCCTATCTGCAAAAGGAGGGTATTCCCCTTGACCGTATCCGGCAGGTGCCGCACAGCTTCGATGCCGCCGGTTTGATGGAAGGCAAGACCGAGGCGATCGCCGGCTATATCACCAACCAGCCGTTTTACTTCAGGCAGGCGCAATATCCCTTTCAGATTTTCAATCCGCGTTCGGCGGGAATTGATTTTTACGGTGACAACCTGTTCACTTCCGAGCAGGAATTGCAGGCGCACCCGGCACGGGTCAAAGCTTTTCGCGCAGCCAGCCTGCGCGGCTGGCAATACGCCAAGGAGCATCGCGACGAAATGATCGCGCTGATTCTCGCCAAGTATTCCCAGAAGCATACTCGCGAATATTTGCGCTTCGAGTCCGACCAGATGATCCCGCTGCTGCAACCCAATCTGATCGAGATCGGCTACATGAACCCGAATCGCTGGCATGATATAGCCAGCACCTATGCGGACATTGGTTTGTTGCCGCGCGATTTTGCGCTGAAAGGTTTTTTGTATGACGCAAGCGAACCGGACTTGACCTGGTTCTATCGCGCCCTGGCGGCTGCGCTGATAATTATCGGCATGATCGCATCCATCGCACTCTACATCTATCGCATCAACCGCAAGCTGCAACACGCCAATAGAACCATCGAACGGGCTCTGTCCGAACATGGCCGGTTCATGGACATGCTCACCCACGAGCTCAAGACGCCCATCTCCGTCGTGCGCATGGCGCTGGGCGCCATGAAAGTTCAGGGGGCACTCAAAGACCACGCCGACCGCGCCCTGGAGGACATGAACGACATTATCGAGCGATGCCGACAGATGGGTCAGCTCGAACAACAGAAGCTGGTGCCATATCTGCAACGCTGCCGCCTGGATGAAATTCTGGCGGAATTGCAGTCAAATAGTTTTGCTCCAGACCGGCTTTCCATCACGACAGAACCCTTGCCCGAACTCAATACCGATACGCAATTGTTACGCATCATCCTCGGCAACCTGATCAGCAATGCCATCAAATACTCCCCGCCGGAATCGGTCATCGACATCCACGCCGGGCCTGCCCGACACGGCGGCAAAAATGGCGTCCGGGTGACGGTACAAAACCAGCCCGGCACAGCCGGCCTGCCAGACCCCGAAAAACTATTCGACAAATACTACCGCAGCCCCGCTGCCGGCAGCAAAAGCGGTTCCGGACTCGGCCTCTACCTGGTGCGCAGCATTACCGGGCTGCTGGGCGGACAGGTTGCGTATGATGTCGCGCGAGAAAAAGTGAGATTCACCCTATGGATACCCTGCTGAATATCATCGTGGTGGAAGACCACGATGCCCTGCGCGAGGTGACGGTCGAGGCGCTGAATGCAGCAGGCCACCACGTCATCGGGCTGGATAGCGCCGAAGCGCTCACCGATTCAGGCGCCAATTCAGTTGATCTGATGGTGATCGACCTCAATCTGCCCGGCGAAGACGGCATCAGCCTTGCCCGGCGCATGCGTGAAAGCCAGCCGGAAATCGGCATCATCATGCTCACCGCGCGCGCGCAACCCGCCGACAAAATGGCAGGCTACCTAAGCGGCGCCGACATCTACCTCACCAAGCCCACCTCGGTGGAAGAATTGAACTCCGCCATCCACGCCCTCGCGCGCCGCATCAAGCACACATCCCGCAAAGCCGCAACGCTCACCCTGGACATGGAACACCTCGTGCTCATCGGCAGCAAGGGTCAAACCCACCTGACCACGCACGAAGCCGTCATACTCGCTGCATTCATTCGCGCCTCCGGGCACCAGCTGGAAAACTGGCAACTCATCGAATTGCTGGAAAAAAGCCCAGCCGAATACAGCAAAGCCGCGCTCGAAGTCCAGATCGTCCGCCTGCGCAAAAAGCTGGTGCAGGCTGGCGCCGAAGAACAACCCATCAAGGCTATCCGCCAACTGGGTTATCAGCTATGTGTGAAGGTGGTGATTGCGTAGGAACGTCATGCGTGCGAGCCGTTTGTTCGCGGGCATGGCACGCTCCTACACTGAAAAATCATCAAATAATAGGAACCCACGGGCTATGCCGTGGCAACAGTAAAATTTTGCCATTTACGGGTTTAACACAAGCTGGAATCAGGTTCCGATCAAAGACTTTATATCCTTTAGCAGCAGGAATAGATGAAATGAATCCGTCGGGCTCGGCTCAAACTCCCAGGACTCGTACCACTGACGCGCTGCCTCATCCTTGGCGTGAACCAACAAGGCACGGACCCCTGCGATATCGGCTGCCTGCGCGGTGCGCAATAAGGCATCCTTGAGTAGAGCCTGTCCCAACCCCTTGCGTTGATGTGCCTGGTCGACCGCCAGCCTCGCCAGGATCATCACCGGTACAGGATGACGGGCCAAACCTTTCGTGACTCGCGATGGCGCGGACGCCGGATCGACACTGCCGACAACCAGGCTGTAGAAACCGGCCACTGCGCCGTTGATGCAGCACACATAAGTCTGTGTGCTGTTAGCCTTCTGATTAACCAGCGCATAGCGTTGCAAAAACTGATTCAGCGCAGGACAACCACAATCGAATGCGTCGACGGTATCAGCGGCACTGAGTTTGCCTACCGGCCCGAATGCGGCTCCGCTCAACCCAGGATCCCAGGCTCGGACAGCAACTTCTTCAAGCGCGGCTTTGCTTTTACAGGGCGATCAAGCGCTTTCTGAAAGGCGTTCCACTGCTTGTCATCCAGGACAAAATGGCGGCGATCCGCCAGCGCCTGATTAGCCGCATTAACACCCGCATCCAGCAGAAACTCGCTGACATTCTTGTGGCAGGAACGCGCCGCCTCCTGAAGCAATTGCTTCACGGGCGCGCTGGCGCGAACATCAATCCGCTCGGTTTTGGAAAGGCTTAAAGTGGGCATTACAACCTCTTTTCTTAACTGACTGACCGCATTGTAACGTCCGGATAATGTCACGACAAGTGCTGTGCAAGAAATGGCGCACTGCGATTCAAACTGATGTGGAACTTATGCTGCTTGCCAGGTCAATATTGCAATTGCGCAGAATAGGATGCTCGCCCGGTGCTGCTGCAAAGGGTCGGCTTACGAAGTTCTCTGCTCTCCAAATACTTCCACATCAGTTTGAATCGCACCCGCAAGAAATTGCACTTCGACAGGCTCAGTGCAACGGGTTATTTTTTGCAAGGATTCGATCGTTACGGCGGTCATGTTCCGGATTATTGCTTTGAACCCAAATAATCCATTAGGCAGGATGAGATGAAGAAAAGGCTGCAAGATTTCTCCCTTCGGTCGAAATGACACGACACTGTCATCCCGAATGCAGTGAGGGATCTTGTTTTCCGGTCTCCAATGGTCTAATGAACTTTTTGGGTTGAACATAGCGCTTTACATCCCCTTTGCTAAATAGCGAAGCTCAGATTGTTGGCCTTGAGCCTCCTGTAGGCTTTTGTAGGGTTTCTTTTCTTGATCTTGGTAGTCTTACAACTAACGTTTCGGAGTTCATTTTAACCCAATAATACCTTTGCAAGCCTTGATTCACTTGGCTTCCAGCCTCAAGGTCCTGGCATCAAGTTGCAGGGCTTGCACAAAGAAGCTTTGTACATGCCGTTCG
>Ga0209317_1000213_pt1 | contig 80086 bp, 66 predicted proteins | sample RifGroB2_FD_183994 | JGI IMG/M metagenome (GOLD analysis project Ga0209317, IMG submission 183994) | Soil microbial communities from Rifle, Colorado, USA - Groundwater B2 (SPAdes) (version 2) | ecosystem: Environmental > Terrestrial > Soil > Unclassified | place: Rifle, Colorado | collected...
TGACGCTCCAGCCCTGTTCTCGGACTAGCCGCACCGCTTCCATACGAATCCGAGGCAGACGATTGTATGTTGTGTACATTCTCATATTTTAGCAGGAATGGTTCCAAGGTATTGAACCACAACAAGCTCTTGACTTTTTTCATTTTTCTGGTAATATTATATTGCTGGTGAACCGGATGATCGCCCCGCCTCAAGGCGGGGAGGAAAGTCCGAACACCCTCCGCCCTTCGGCGGAGAAGTGGATAGTTGCTAACGGCAACCGGGAGTAACTTCTAAAAAAGTTTTGTTCTTAAGACAAAAATTTTTTAAAAGCCAAGCCCAGGGAAAGTGCCACAGAGACGATACTAGTCCCGTTTCAACCCGCTTAGCGGGTCAAGGCGGGGCGAAAGGTGAAAAGTAAGATGGTGTTCCTTTTTAAGGAGCTATATCTTTTCCTTATCGGTGACGATAAGCGACGGCAAACCCTATCCGGTGCAAGAGCAAACCATCCCGCCTCGGCGGGGTGACGAAAAGTAGCTCGCTTGAGCCCGCGAGCGATCGCGGGCCCAGATAAATGATCATCGGTCGCCTTAGGCGACCACAGAATTCGGCTTACAGGTTCGCCGGCAAAAATGACCGCTTTTAAGCGGTCATTTTTAATCCCGCATATAACTTGATTATGCGCGAAATTAATCCTTGATTTTACCTTTCCTTTCACATACAATAACAACATAAACAATATATGAAACGCTCGGAACTCATTTTCAGCGCTCTTCTTGTGCCGACGGATTTTTTGATGCTCTTCGCGGCCGGTCTGACCGCTTATTTTTTGCGAACCGGTTCTTTAATCAGCGGTTTTTTGCCGGTTCGTTTTAATTTGCCCTTGCGGGAATATCTTTTGATTCTTTCGCTTATTATTCCTTTATGGCTTATAATTTTCGCTCTGGCCGGGCTTTATAAATTAAAAATAACGAGAAGCACGATTGAAGAATTTTTTGGGCTGGTTACGGCTTCGGCGGCCGGTTTTATGGCCGTGGTCGTCTTCATCTTTTTAAGGGGGGAGTTTTTTGATTCGCGGTTTATAATTTTGGTCGCCTGGTTTTTCGCCGTCGTGTTCGTGATGGCTGGCCGGATAATTATGCGGCAAGTTCAAAAATACCTCCTTGTGCATTATGATTTCGGAAGCCACAAGGTTTTGGTGATAGGCAAAGACGATTTAAGTCGGTTGATCGTTGAACAAATAGAAACCGAGCCGGCTTCGGGCTATAAAATTGTTAAACATCTTTTTCAGCCGGACATCGCCGAAGTCCGGCAAGCGGTCGACAATCCCGGAATTGACGAGGTGATTCTGGCCGATCCGGATTATCCGAAAGAAAAAGTGCTTGAACTTATTGATTTCTGCAACGAAACGCGCCTGACTTTCAAATACGTCCCGAATCTCTTTCAGGCCTTGACGACCAACGTCGGCGTCGACACCTTTACCGGTCTGCCTTTGATTGAATTGAAAAGAACGGCGCTTGAAGGATGGGGAAAAATAATAAAAAAAATCATTGACGTCATCGGCTCGCTTTTCGGCATAATATTTTTCGCCCCTCTGATGGCGCTCATCGCTTTGGCCGTAAAACTAGACTCGCCGGGACCGGTGACATACCGCAATCAACGGGTGGGACAAAAAGGCGTTTTTGACACTTATAAATTCCGTTCGATGAAATTTGAATATTGCACCGGCCCTTATTATCCGAACGCCGGAAAAGCCGACACGTACGAGGAACGGCTGCGGGATGAAAAAAGCAAGCCTGGTCCGGTTTTTAAAATTTTGAACGATCCCAGGAGAACAAAAATCGGACGTTTTTTGGAGAAGACCAGTTTGGACGAACTGCCGCAGTTTTTTAATGTTTTAAAAGGCGAGATGAGTTTGGTCGGTCCCAGACCCCACATGCCCAAGGAGGTCGCTCAATATGAAAGGCGACATCAAGTTGTGTTCAACGTGAAACCGGGAATTACCGGTTTGGCGCAAATTTCCGGACGCTCGGATTTGGATTTTGAAGAAGAGGTGAAGCTTGACGCTTATTACATTGAAAATTGGTCGCTGGCGCTCGATTTTAAAATTATGCTTAAAACGCCATTCGCGGTGCTGTTTAAGAAACACAAACAATAAATATGCGAATTGCTTTAGTTCACGACTATCTTATTGAACGCGGAGGAGCCGAACAGGTGCTTGAGGCATTTTTGGAGATTTGGCCGAAAGCGCCGATTTACACTTTGCTTTACGACGAAAAATTGACGCATGGGCGGTTTAAAGGCCGCAGAATTTACACCTCGTTTTTGCAAAAATTGCCGTTCAGCCGCAGCCGCCACCGCCTTTTTCCTTTACTGATGCCTTTTGCCGCGGAGCAATTTGATTTGTCCAAGTACGACGTCGTTTTGTCCGATTCGGCAAGCTACGCCAAAGGCATTGTCACCAAACCGTCCACTCTGCATGTTTCTTATTGCCACACTCCGATTCGCTACGCCTGGGACGACAGCCATAAATACATTGAAGAGTTTTATTATCCGTCTTTGGTGAAAAAATTCATTCCGTTCTTTATGAACTACATCAGAATTTGGGATCGGGAAGCCGCCAACAGGGTTGATTATTTCATCGCCAACTCCAAGTTCGTTCAAAGAAGAATTAAAAAATATTACGGAGCGGATTCGGAAGTCGTTTATCCGCCGGTGAACGTTTCAAATTTTTCGGCCGCCGAAAAGGATTCAGGAAAATATTTTCTGATGGTCGGACGGCTTCTGCCTTATAAGCGGTTTGATATAGCAATCGAGGCCTTTAATTCGTTCAAACAGCCCTTGAAAATCATCGGCCGCGGCCCGGCCGAAAAAGGTTTGCGGCTTAAAGCGAAAACCAACGTTGAATTTTTGAAGGTTGACGGCGACGAAAAATTAAGCGAATATTTGGCCGGAGCCAAAGCTCTGATTTTTCCTCAAGAGGAGGATTTCGGAATCACGGCGGTGGAGGCAATGGCGTGCGGCAAGCCGGTGATTGCCTTTAAATCCGGCGGGGCGCTGGAAACCGTGAAAGAGGGAGTAAGCGGTCTTTTTTTTGAAGAACAGACTCCGGCCGCGCTTATTAAAGCGCTCGAAAAATTTGAACGTTCGTCCTTTGAGCCGGAGCTTGTTCGGCAAGAAGCGCTGAAGTTTGATAAGGAGATATTCAAAAAAAAGATAAAAGAGTTTGTTGAAGAAAAACTTAAAACGTGGAAATAATTTTATGCAATATAACGATTACTTTCGAATACTAAAAAATAATTTTATTTTGATTGCGGTTATCGCCGCTTTAACATTCGCTTCGGCTTTGTTTTTCTCCGCAACCAAAGAGCGGTTTTTTCGGTTCTCTTTGCCTTTGTTTGTCAGTTCCAGTGTCGAATTTTCGGCTCCGCTGAAAGCTGAAGATCCTTATTATGCCGTCAAGGCGTCGGACGGCGCGGCCGAGGCGCTGACCGCCTGGCTTCAAAGTCCGAGCGCTCAGAAATCCCTTTCGTCGCAAGTAAAGGTTTTTAAAAATTTTAAAGTAATTAAATTCGCTCCTCAATTTTTGGAAGTCAAATACGAAGCAAAAAGCGAGGAAGACGGCCGGCGTTTGGCTCAGGCCGTTTTGGCGGAAGCCGATAAATCCATTAATTATTTGGGTAAAACCCGGATGTTTGCGATTAAGGCCGAAGAGTTGGCCGTTGAGCAAGAAGAGCGGCGTACCGGCGTTGCCGCGTTTTTGGGAATGTTAACCGGCTTAGCCCTTGGCATATTTTTAGCGTTTGTAAAAGAATATTTAACAAACAACTGACAACGGTTGTAAGTTGTTTGTAGTGTGTTATGCAAATTGGCATTGATATACGAGTTTTGGCAAAAGGCGCCCGCACAGGGATTGAGGAGTACGCTCTCAATCTTTTGGATTCCATGGTTGCTTTGAAGCCGGACGCGCGTTATAAATTTTTTTACAACGCCTTTTCAAAGGTCCCTCTTGAATATCCGTGGCTGAAAGCTCCCAACGCCGAATTGAGAGAATTTCGTCTGCCGAATCGCTTTGTTTTTGATCCGTTTTCTTATTTTTTTAATTTTCCGAAAATTGATCGGCTACTCGGCGGCATTGACGTTTTGTTCAGTCCGCATTTCCTGATTTCCGCCCTTTCAAAAACTTGTCCCAGGACGATTACTTTTCATGATTTGTCTTTTTGGCATTATCCGAATTTTTTTTCTCCGCGAAAGCGGTGGTGGCATCTTTCTTTGGGAATCAAAAATCAGGCAAGGGCGGCGGACAAGATTATTGCCGTGTCAAATTCAACAAAGCAGGACTTGGTGAATTTTTGGAAAATCAATCCGGAAAAAATTTTCGTGATTCATTCCGGCATAGCCGAAAATTTCAAGCCGCGGCCGCAAAATGATCCGAAACTCGAGCACATAAAGAAAAAATATAATTTGCCGGATAACTTTATTTTTTACTTCGGGACGATAGAACCGAGAAAAAACATTATCGCGCTGATTAAGGCCTTTGAACGCTGCGCCGGCCAATTTCAAAACGAAGATCTGCGGCTGGTAATCGCGGGCCGGCTCGGCTGGCTTTTTAAAGACATAATCAAAACCGCCCGAACCTCAAAATTCAAAGAAAAAATCATTTTTACCGGTTTTATAGATGACGTCGATAAGCCTTATATTTATAATTTGGCGAAAATATTCGTTTACCCGAGTTTTTTTGAGGGATTCGGCTTCCCGCCGCTTGAAGCAATGGCTTCAGGCGTTCCGACGATAACTTCAAACGCTTCTTCGCTGCCCGAAATCGTCGGAGACGCCGGAATTATGATTGATCCTTATAAAATCGACGAGCTGGCCGCGGCCATGGAGTTTGTTTTGAGCGACGCCGCCCTTAGAAGAGAACTGGTCAGAAAGGGCCTGGAAAGAACCAAGCAATTTTCCTGGGAAAAAACCGCCCGGGAAACGCTTCGCGTTTTAACTAATAACTGATTTATGAAAATTGGCATTGATGCCCGAATGTACGGCGCGGCGCAGACCGGCATCGGGATTTACATAAAACATTTAATTGAAGAAATCGTGAAACTGGACAGGGAAAACGAATACCGGATTTTTTTGCTTGAGCCGGAGTATTCCAACTTTTTTTCCGACAACGCGAAAGTAAAAACAATCAAGGTTTCGGCCGGCTGGTACGGCTGGAAAGAGCAGATAATCCTGCCCCGGCAATTTTTAAAGGAACACGTTGATTTGATGCATTTTCCTCATTTTAACGCCCCGCTTTTTTATCCGCGGCCTTGCGTTGTAACGATTCATGATTTAACGCCGAAATATTTTCCCGGCCATAAAGTTGGCGCTTCGCGGCACAGGCGGCTGGCTTTTGAGTTCGTGCTGAAAAATATTTTAAAGAAGGCGGAAACAATTATCGCGGTTTCGGAGTACACAAAGCAGGATATTTTAAGGCATTATCCGGTTTCGCCGGACAAAATGACGGTGATTTACGAAGGGGCTCGCTTGAAGGATAAAGTTTGCGTAAATGAAGGACAAATTCAAAATTTGAAAAATAAATACGGAATTAAAAAGCCGTTCATCTTTTACGTCGGCGTTTGGCGAAATCATAAAAATTTGACGGGGTTAATCCGGGCGTTTGGCATTTTGATAAAAGAATACAAATTGGACATTGAACTTGTTTTGGGCGGAAAGGAAGATCCTTTTTATCCCGAAGCGCGGCAGGAGTGGAAGAGATCGGAGCTCGGCTCAAGGATTATTCGGCCGGGCTTTATCACGGACGAAGAACTGCCGTTATTTTATAAAGCCGCGGAGGTCTTCGCGATTCCTTCTTTTGCCGAAGGGTTCGGGCTCGTCGGCCTTGAAGCGATGAATTTTGGCGCGCCGGTCGCGTCTTCTTCGGTCGGTTCTTTGCCGGAAATTTTGGGCCGGGCGGCGGTTTATTTCAATCCGGCCGACCACCGGGAGATGGCAAAAGCGATTTTTTCTGTTCTGAGCGACACTCTGTTGAGAAAGCGGCTGATTGAAACTGGTTTTGAGCAGGCAAAAAAATACAGCTGGCGAAAAATGGCGGAAGAAACACTAAAAGTATATAAAGAGGCAGTAAATGAATGAGAATGTGATACAATAGAATTATTCCGATTTTTATGCGTTCACATATTTTAAAACATACCGGAGACATCAGAAAGATGGAAATGCCGGGGAAGCTTCCCTTGGTGATTGATCTTCGCGACCGGCGGCCGGAGAGCCGAGCGGAAAAATTCCCGTTGAGCGGGGCAAAAGCCGAATTTGTACGGGTAAAAGTGCGGGGCGAAATCAAAAAATCGCAGATTTTCGCGCTCTTTCCTTCAAGAGAACAGATTTTGATGGAAATTTCCGAGATTGAAGAGAGGGATAAGGAGCTTCGGACACGGCGAGAGGATTTCAAGATTGTTCCGGCAATCAGCCCGATCGGAGTGAAAAAAAATTCCGCGTTTCCGAAAAAATTCGATGGCCGGTTTGCTCCGGTCGCGGCAGCCGTCCAAAGCCGCGCCGAAGTCGCAAAGCGCGCGAAGTCCGGCGCCTCTTTTAAATCATGGTTTGGTTTTGCTTTGCTCATTGTTTTTGCCGCGGTTATTTTTCCGTTTGTTAATTTCGCGCTGAAAGGACGGGTGTTAAAAGATCAGCTTATGACTCAGGCCTTTTCCGCCTCCGAAAATTTACGCCAGGCCAGCGATTCGATTTTCAAAGGTGATTTTTTCCGGGCCGAGATCGGTTTTGCTCTTGCCGGGAAAAATTTTTCCCAGTCGCTTTTTGAGATTGAAAAATTGGGCAAGCCGCTGAATTTGATTTTAGAAAATGTGCCGGAATTTTTGGCCGACAGAACCGTTTTTTCGGCTTTATTTTTGCTGAAAGCCGGAGAAAATCTTTCCGTCGCCGGAGAAAAAATTTCTCAAACGGCCCAGCTTTTCACCGGCCAAAATTTGTTGCAGTTTATTTTGTCCGACCCAGAAAGTAAAAATGACGGCGCGGCTTTTACCGATCTGCTTTTTCGGGCGAAAGAAAATTTGAAGTCGGCCCAAAGCAATTTAAAATCGGTGCGGGAAAATCTGGATAAATCGTCATTTTCCGGTTTGTCTTCCGACGTGCAGGGCGAGGCTAATGAATTGAAAGAAAAATTGGCCCCCGTCGGCGGGATTTTGGACGAGGTTTTAAATTGGTCCGACATCGGTCTGAAACTTCTCGGGCATTACAAACCGCAAAAATATCTTTTGCTTTTCCAAAATCCAGGCGAAATTAGGGCCACCGGCGGTTTCATCGGCACTTACGGCTTGCTTGAAATCGACCGCGGTTTTTTGAAAAATATTTTGATTAACGGCATTTTCGACATTGACGGACAGCTTAAAGTAAACGTCGTCCCGCCCCGGCCGATTCAAAGAATTTCAACCGCCTGGAGCACTCACGATTCCAATTGGTTTTTTGATTTTCCGACTTCGGCCCGCAAAGCCGCCTGGTTTTTTGAAAAGACCGGCAATCCGACGCCGGATCAAGTCGTTGCCCTGACGCCCAAGGTTGTGGAAAAATTGCTTGAAATTACCGGGCCGATCGAGATGGCTGAATACGGCCAGACGATCGGCGCGGATAATTTCGTCGAAGCTGTTCAGTTTGAAGTTGAGATTAATTACGATAAAACACTAAATAAACCGAAGCAATTTTTGACCGATTTGTTTCCGATGCTCATGGAAAAATTGTCCGATCTTGATTTGGAGCAATGGCAGGAAGTTTTGAAAATTCTCAATCAAAGTTTGAATGAAAAAGACATAATGATTTTTTCTTTTGACGAGGAAATCGAGAAATTCGTTCATGAAAGAGGGTGGGCCGGAGAAATCAAAGACACCGACAAAGATTTTCTGGCCGTTGTTTCATCCAACATTAACGGATATAAGACCGACAGGGTGATTGACGAAACGATAACGCACCGTTCCGATATCGGCGAAGACGGTTCTGTTATTGACACGGTGACGATAGTTCGCGAGCATAAAGGAGGAAATTTACCTTACGATTGGTGGAATCGGGTCAACACGAATTATCTTCGGGTCTACGTTCCCTCTGGCTCGGAGCTTTTGGAAGCAAAAGGACACACTCTCGATGTTTACGCTCCGCCGATTGATTATGATAAAGCCGGATTCGAGCGGGACGCGGAAGTGGAAAAAACGGAAAATACTTTGAGAAAAGACGAAAATTCCGGCACCGAAATTTTTGAAGAGTCCGGCAAGACGGTTTTCGGAAATTGGGTTTACGTCAGCCCGGGAGAAACGGTGACGATGACTTACAAATATCGTTTGCCGTTTAAACTTGATTTAAACAAGGAACGGCAGACCTACGGCGTTCTCATTCAGAAACAGCCGGGCGGCGCGAGCGATTTTCACGGGACGCTAAGTTTTCCGAAAAATTTGAACGTCGCGCTTAAATATCCGGAAGAATTGCCGTTCAACGCCGGAGAAATGAGTTTTGAACGCCGGTTGGACAGGGATTATTTTTTCGGAGGAGTGTTTGAAATTCGGTAAACCCCTCATCTAAAATCATGCTTTTAAATTTATTAAACGGAAAATCAAAATCCGTCGCTTCAGCCGCCGTTCTGGTCGGCTTTTTTGCTCTTTTGAGCCGGATTCTCGGCCTCCTCCGCGACAGAATTCTGGCGGGAAGATTCGGCGCCGGGGACGAACTTGACGTTTATTACGCCGCCTTTCGCTTGCCCGATTTGGTCTTTAATCTGTTTATTTTTGGATCAATTTCCGTGGCTTTTATACCGATTTTTTTGGAGACCTACCGCTCTGATAAGCAAAGGGGCTGGGAAACGGCTTCCCGGACGTTGAATTTCCTCCTTTTTTCTTTAATTTTTATTTCCGCTTTGCTGATTTTAGCCGCTCCGATTCTGATAGACAAATTTATCGCTCCGGGATTTGATCCGTCAAAAAAAGCCGAGGTTGTCGCGATGTCCAGAATTCTTTTTTTGAGCCCCTTGTTTCTCGGTTTGAGCAGTTTTTTGACCGCCCTGCTTCAGACATTTCGCCGTTTTTTAATTACGTCTTTGGCGCCGATTATGTACAATATCGGCATTATTATCGGCGCTTTGTTTTTGGTTGATTTTTTCGGAATTTACGGCCTTGCTTGGGGCGTCGTTTTGGGCGCCTTTTTGAATTTTTTGATTCAATTGCCGGCGATTCGGGAGTTTGGTTTTAAGTTTCGCCCGCGTCTCGATTTTTGGGTTCCGGAAGTCAAAAAAATTCTTCGTTTGATGATTCCCAGAACCCTCGGCCTCGCGACTTTTCAGATAAATTCAATCGTCATAACGGCCATTATTTCAACGTTGAAAGCGGGCAGTCTGACGATATTCAGTTTTGCCGACAATCTTCAATCGCTGCCCGTCGGCATAATCGGCGTCGCTTTTTCAACAGCCGTTTTTCCCGCTTTGGTGGGAGCGGCCGCGAAGAAGCAGTTGAATGTTTTTAAGGACAGATTTTCCGCCACGTTCCGTCAGATCGTGTTTTTCACGCTGCCGTCGGCTTTTTTATTTTTCCTCTTGCGCGATCAAATCGTTTATTTGGTTTTGAGAACCGGCCAATTCAGCCGTCTTGACGGCCGGCTGACGGCGGCGATCTTGGGTGTTTTTTGTTTTGGCGTTCTGACTCAAGGATTAAGCCCTTTGATCGCGAAGTCGTTTTACGCTCTGCAGAATACCAAAACACCCGCGGTCATCGGAGCGGTCAGCGTCGGCGTTAACGTCGTTCTCGCCGTTTTATTTATTTATTTATTTTCGTTCGGCAATCTCTTATCAGATTTTTTAGCCGATGTTTTCGGACTGCGAAGCGCCGGCGATTTTAGAATTATTGCTTTGCCAGTTGCCGTTGCCGTTTCATCGCTGTTCAATACGTCGCTTTTGTTAAAATTTCTTTCTTCGCGTTTGGGCGGCTTTGGTTACGGAGAAATCGCGTCGCCGGTTTATAAAATGCTTATTGCTTCCGCCGCGATGGCCGCCGGCGTTTATCCGCTGCTTTATGTTTTGACCGCGGTTATGGGCGAAGAAACTTTTTTGGCGGCGTTTATTCAGGGTTTTTCGGCCGCGGTTGCAGGCGCGGCGATTTATTTTTTGGTCGCGAAACTCTTCCGCTTGCGGGAAGCGGACGCGATTTTGAGGCGGTTGAAAAATATTTTTTAAGAGAAAACAAAAACCCGCCGGTTGCTGTTATTGTCAGCGGCGGGATTAAAATTTTATCGGAGAAAAAAGTACTATCTGGACCTTCCACTCGCATGAGTCAAAATTAAATCCGGAAGTGATTCGGATTATGTCATTACTTGAGAGCAGGCGGTATAGGGAAAAGTCGAGCTGTTGTTTTTGAACTTTGTAGTTGATGCCGTATTTCAAGTTCATTGACGGCCGTTCGCTTGTCAGTTCAAAAATTGTTTTTTGATCGGTCGGCGAAAAGCGTGCTTGAATGCTGGTTGTTTTTAAGTTTAGGCGCAGATACGTCAGGGGCTCGGCGCTGAATGACTTGTCCATGTTCAGCTTCACGCCGATTTTCGCGAATTTTTGTTTTTTGCCGTAGCCCAGTTCAATCCTTGGGTTCGGCGGTTCGGGCGGAATTTGCAAAGGAGTGAGTTTCGGGTCAAGAGTAATGTCCGTGTCGAAAACCAGCGTGGTTTCCAATTTGCCGAATCGATTGATTCCTCTGTAAATTTTTTGCACGGCCGGCAAACTGTTCAGGTAATCGGTGGTTGTTTTGTAAAAAACTTTTTCCGGCAAGGCGAGATCTCTTTCATTCACCTTGTTTTGAGGCCATGAGCCGTACGCCTTATCAAGCTCAAAACTCGGCAACAAGGAAATTTCATTTTTTAGATGCCAGTCAAATTTTTGAAAAATATTTTGACCCGCGCCATCTGACGCAAGCGCTTCAGAATAATTCAGCGCAAGCAAAAAACCGAAAAAAGTCAGCCAGCGCGCCCAGTGCGTTCGCTTGCTCATTGATTTATTCCCCGTTCTTCAGTTTTTAAGGAGTTATTTACAACCTATCAGAAAGTTCGCTTAAAATCAATTTTTAAAAAAGTTGACCTTGACCCCGTTAGAAGTCCGTTTCGCCAAAGGCGAATCGGCAGGCGCCTGCGGCGCCTTACTTCTAACGGGGTTGACGGTTCGTTTTGTTCGTATTATTCTATTTTAAAATCACCGTTCTTTAACAGGAGGGCAGGTTAATGGGTAAAAAATTGGGCGAAGATTTTAAAATCAGGTCTTATGTTGTTTTGGCCATTTTTATTAAAGCCGCAGTTATATTTTTAATAGTCACGGCTTTATTTCCGGGCTGCAACAAAGGCGGTGCCGAAACATCCGCGCCGGCCGCGCCTTCTACGGCCGTTAATCAACCCGCGGTAGGCGTTCCGGAAATTGAGCGCGGAAAAACGGTTTTTATGGCGTATTGCACGGTTTGCCACGGAGAGAAGGGAATGGGCGACGGACCGGCCAGCTCTGGCTTGTCTCCGCGGCCTTTGAATTTCACGATAAAGAGCGCGTGGATGACGTACAATAATGACGAAGCGACCCTAAAGGTGATTCGCGCCGGCGGATACATTGGACTGGGCAGGCCTTCATCAATGCCGGCTTTCGGCCAGGTTCTGACGGAACAGCAGATCAAAGAAGTGATGATTTACGAAAAATCGTTGGCAAAATAAAGGGCTTGGTCTAAAATTCGGAGCGCAAAGCGCGAACGAATTTTAGAAACCAAACCTTTATCCCGAGCGTAGCGAGGGATAAATTTTTAAAATAAAAAAACTCCGAAAATCGGAGTTTTTTTATGGCGCAATTATTCAAGCGTTACCTTTTTATCCTGAGGAGCGTATACATGCACACCGATTTTGTTTATAATAAGATGGAGGATTGGAAAAATATATCATGAAAAAAGAAGGCAAAAAATCCGTCGCAAAAGGGATTATCGGCATAACTTCCAAGGGTACTGGTTATGTGACATCCGCCGGATTTGATATGGATATTCAAATAGAGCCGCAATTTTTAAACACCGCCTTGCATGGCGATGAGGTGGAGTTTTTCGTGTTCCCTCAAATAGAAAAGGAAAGGCTTGACGGTGAAATCATCAGGGTGTTATGGAGGGCGAAAATGGAATTTGTGGGAACGGTGGACAAAAGAAAAGGAAGCGCCATTTCTTTTATCGTTCCGGATGACAAGAGAATGTATACGGATATTTTTATTTCACCCGCCGAGTCCGGACGTGTCCGCAACAATTGGAAAGTTCTTGTACGGATCATAAAATGGGATGATCCAAAGAAAAATCCGGAAGGCAGGATCGTGAAAGTGCTCGGCAAGAAAGGAGACAATGACGCGGAGATGGAATCCATCGTGCTTGAAAAGGGATTTCAGATGAAATTTCCGCCCAAGGTTGAAAAAGAGGCGGAACTGCTTGGGAAGATATCAAAACCCATACCGCGCAAAGATATCGACGGAAGAAGGGACTTCAGAAGAATCACCACGTTTACCATAGATCCGGAAGACGCGAAGGACTTTGATGACGCTCTTTCGTTTAAAAAAGTTTCCGATGACGTATTTGAAATCGGAGTACACATTGCCGATGTGTCGCATTATGTAAAGGAGGGCGGCCGTCTTGACGAGGAAGCGCGCCGCCGGGGCGTCTCTATTTATCTTGTTGACAGGACTATTCCGATGTTGCCGGAGGTCTTATCTAATGATATTTGCAGTTTGAATCCCGGTCAGGATAAATTAACATTCGCGGCTGTTTTGACGATGTCTTCAGGCGGGCATATTCAAAAAGCGTGGCTCGGGAGGACGATCATCAACTCAAATAAAAGATTCGCGTATGAAGAAGCGCAAAAAGCGCTGGATGAAAAAAAAGGCGGGTATTATGACGAACTGAATCGTTTGAACGAGTTAGCGAAGATATTGAGAGGCAAAAGAATGAAAATGGGGGCGCTTGATTTTGACAAGGAGGAAGTGAAGTTCAAGCTTGACGCGAAAGGAAAGCCCTTAAGCGTCGCCCAAAAGCCGCGGCTTGACGTTCACAAGCTTGTAGAAGAGTTTATGATTTTAGCCAACAAGGAAGTGGCCTCATATCTTAGCAGAGAAGTAAAAAGAATAAATAAAGGAGCGTCTATCTACCGCATCCATGGCGCGCCAAAGAAAGAAGCCATAGACGAGCTTTTGTTTCTTTTGAGGATGTTGGGGCATGAAATAGAGGTCAAAGGAGAAAACATCTCATCAAAAGAATTGAATGAAATTTTTGAGAAAATCAAAGGCAAGCCGGAAGAGTCGCTGGTGAAAACCGTTGCCATGAGATCCATGGCCAAGGCGATATATTCCATAAGAAACATCGGCCATTACGGGCTGGCGCTGGAGAATTACACTCATTTCACTTCTCCCATCAGAAGATATGCCGATTTGCTGGTGCATCGCATTTTGGAAAGGCATTTGAAAGGCGGGCATTTAAGAAGCCAGGAGATCGCTTGGCATCATAATTTCGCGGCCGAACTGTCCCAGCGGGAGATTGATGCCACGGACGCCGAAAGATCCTCCGTTGCTTACAAGCAGGTTGAATATATGCTGGGTAAGACAGGGCACGTTTTTGAAGGAGTGATTTCGGGCATAACGACGTGGGGAGTATACGTGGAAGAGTCGCGAACCAAGGCCAGCGGCATGGTGAAATTCAAAGACATGAAAGATGATTTTTACGTTTTTAGCAAAGAAACCTATTCTCTTGTGGGGACAAGAAGGAAGAGAAAATATTCCGTCGGAGATAAAGTGAAAATAAAAATCATCGGGGGCGATTTAGAGCGAAAAATTTTAGATTATATATTCGTTTGATTGCTCAACGGATCTCATTTTGAAGCAGGGCTTCCTATTTTTGGAAAGATGAGGTATGCTCTAAGGCGTGTCTCAAAATGAAATCATCGTCAGATTTGATGCCGTATCTTTTAAATACGGACACAATAATCCTATTTTAGATGAGGTGAGCTTTTCGGTGCGTCGGGGAATGAAAGTCGCTCTTATGGGGCAAAACGGCGCCGGCAAGAGCACGCTCTTTGGATTAATGATTAAAGCCGCGGAGCCCGACTCGGGGAAGTTGAGTATTGGCGCGGGACTTTCCGTTGCGACGGCGCGTCAGGTCATCCCCCGCGATCAGATGGATCTCACAGTGAGAGAATTCTTCCGGGGATGCTTTTCTGAGAATGTGTACGACATAGACCCGAGGATTGATACGGTCCTTGAGGTCGTGCATCTTGGCGCTCCCGGTTTGTCTAAGAGCGAAGCGATTAGTAACAAACCGCAGTCCTTTAGGGCTCCGCACGAGAGGATCATTAAATCATTTTCAGGCGGACAGCAGGTCCGGCTTCTTCTTGCCTCCGCGCTTATCCAGAACCCGGACCTTTTGCTTCTTGACGAGCCGACGAACAATCTGGACAAGGCGGGCATTGAACATCTCACGGATTTTCTCAAGAAGTACCCAAAAACGGTTATCGTCATTTCGCACGACGCTGATTTCTTGAATTCGTTTACGGACGGCGTTTTGTATCTTGATGTGTTTACGAAAAAGATTGAACAATACGCGGGGAATTATTTTGACGTGGCTAAAGATATCGCCGCTCGCATAGAAAGAGAAAACAGCAAAAATGCCCAGCTTGCGAAAAAGATCCAGGAGAACAAGGACAAAGCAAACTTTTTTGCCCACAAAGGCGGGAGGCTGCGGCTCTTGGCAAAGCGCATGCGCGCGAAAGCCGAGGGGTTTGAGGAAGCGAAAGTTGACGTGAGAAAGGAAGATAAAACGATTCGTCCTTTTATTATACCCGTTCAGCAGGATCTTGTTGGGGAAATTGCGCGCATCACCTCATTCATCACGGTAAAAAATCACACACCTGCGGCGCGGAAGGTAAATATTTCTCTGAAGAAAAATCAGCACCTCTTGCTTTCCGGCCCCAACGGCATAGGCAAAAGCACGCTGCTTGAATCAATAGCGGAAGGCAAGGCGCCGGGCGCAACCGTGCTTCCAGGAATAAAGGTTGGTTATTACCGCCAAGATTTTTCAACACTCAATTTTGACGACACCGTGTATGATTCTCTTTTTTCCGTGATGGAAAAGCGCGATGAACAAAAAATGCGGTCAGTTGCCGCCGGATTTCTTATTACGGGAGACATTATTCACGCAAAAATCGGGAATTTGTCGGAAGGACAAAAAGGGCTGGTTGCTTTTGCTCGGCTCGCGCTTCAAAATTCCGGACTTCTTATTTTAGACGAGCCGACCAATCATATTAATTTTCGCCATATTCCGATTATCGCCGAGGCGCTGGACAAGTATCAGGGCGCGATGATCCTTGTCAGCCACGTGCCTGAATTCGTGCGTAAAATCCGCATTGACGAAGTCCTTGATTTGGAGAAACTATAAAATTATGCTTATTGACGACATTACAATCAAAATAAAGGCGGGGGACGGTGGAAGGGGCGCGGTCGCGTTCAATAAAAACAAGATGAGTCTGGGGCCTGTCGGAGGAGACGGCGGCAACGGCGGAAGCGTTTACTTTGAAGGGGTTTCGGATTTAAGCGCGCTCGCGCAATTCCGATATAAAAAAGACATCAAAGCGAAAGACGGCGCAAACGGGAAAAGACAATTCAACGACGGCCCTGACGGAGACGATCTCGTTTTAAAAGTTCCCGTCGGAACGGTAATTCATAATTTTGATGGTTCGGCTTCGCTCACTATCAATCCTGAGCAAAGCCGAAGGATTGAAACGGGAAAAATCGAAGAAATAATAAAAATTGGCCAGAGAATTTCGGTTGCGCGCGGCGGCCGCGGCGGAAAAGGAAATTTTAAATTCCGGTCGTCAACAAACACCAGCCCGAGGCAATTTCAATTCGGCGCCCCGGGAGAAAGCTTTAACATCAGACTGGAATTGAAATTAATCGCCGACATCGGACTGATTGGCCTGCCCAATGCCGGAAAATCCAGCTTGTTAAACGAACTCACAAAAGCAAAAAGCAAGGTCGCGAGTTATCCATTCACGACTTTGGAGCCGAACCTGGGAGTGTATTACGAACTTATTCTCGCGGATATTCCGGGGCTCATTGAAGGCGCGTCCGCCGGCAAGGGTTTAGGCGTAAAATTCCTCCGGCATGTTGAGCGCACGAAAATCCTTTTTCATTTAATTTCCGCGGAATCGGAAAACCCCGAAAAAGATTATGGAATAATCAAAAAAGAGCTGGAACATTACAGCAAAGAATTGGCGGAAAAAACCGAATATGTATTTCTAAGTAAAAGCGACGTGGTGCCGGCGGAAGAAATAAAAAAGAAAATCACCGCCTTAAAGAAGATTCACAAAAACGTTTTCGCGGTCTCTGTTTGTAACTGGGACAGCTTGGAAAAAGTAAAAAGTATTTTAAATAAAATAAAAGCGAAAAAATAATCTCACCATTAAAAAAGCTCCGAAAATCGGAGCTTTTTTAATGGTGCCGCGGGAGAGACTTGAACTCTCATGAGGTTGCCCTCGCAGGATTTTGAGTCCTGTGCGTCTGCCAATTCCGCCACCGCGGCGCGTTTGTTTTCACATTTTACATTCTTGATTTCGTCTTGTCAATTTTTAAAAAAGATGATAGGTTGAAAATGCAATGGCTAAAGTTATTTCTTTGTGCAATCAAAAAGGCGGGGTCGGTAAGTCAACCACGGCCGTCAATCTGGCGGCATTTTTGGCGGCCCTGGGAAAATACGTGCTTTTGCTTGACCTTGACCCTCAGGCGAACGCGACTTCGGGGTTCGGTTTGAACCCGCACCGTCTGGAGCGAAGCGTTTACCACGGCTTGATCGGCGGATGCCAGCCGGAAGAAATAATTAAAAAAACCCCGCTCTTTGGCTGCGAAATTATGCCCGCTTCGCCGGATTTGGCGGGCGCGGCCGTTGAGCTGGTAAACGTTTCTGGCCGCGAATACCGTTTGAGAGAATTTTTGCAAAGGATCCGCGGCAATTATGATTACATTTTAATTGATTCTCCTCCGAGTCTGGGTCTTTTGACGATTAACGGATTGGTCGCGGCCGATGAGGTTATAATTCCGGTTCAGTGCGAATATTACGCTTTGGAGGGCTTAAGCCAGTTATTAAAAACCGTTGAATTGGTCAGGGAAAATTTGGGAGTTGATTTGAAAGTCATGGGCGCGCTTTTGACGATGTTTGACAAGCGCAATAAATTGTGCCGCGAGGTGGCAAAAGAAGTCGGCCGTAATTTCCCTTATTATGTGTTTAACGCGATAATTCCGAGGAACATCGAACTCGCCGAAGCTCCGAGCCACGGCCAGACGATCTTTCAATATCAGCCGTCTTCCAGGGGCGCCAAGGCCTACAGACAGTTTGCCGAGGAATTAATTAAATTTGAAGAAAAAATTAAGCACGCTTCATTTTGATTCGTATATTCGCCCCGTTAGATGCGCGAGGCACTATCTAACGGGGTGAACAATAATTCGTAAATTCACAACAATATGACCAAACCGACTTTAGGCAGGGGATTGGCTTCGCTGATTCCTCCCAGGGAAACCGAATTGGAAAAATTTAAAAAAACCGTGGAATCGGAGAAAGTGAAGGAATCCGTTTTCAGCATTGAAATTGAAAAAATTAAGGCGAATCCTCAGCAGCCGAGATCCGATTTCGACGGCGAGGGTTTGGCCGAATTGGCCAATTCAATCCGCGAATACGGCATACTTCAGCCGCTGGTCGCGGCGAAAATCGAAACCGAATCGCCTATTGGAATGAGGGTTGAATATCAGCTGATCGCCGGAGAGCGGCGCCTGCGCGCCGCCAAACTGGCCGGGCTGAAGCAGGTGCCGGTTATTGTCAGGACTTCGGCCGGCGAGCGCCAGAAACTCGAACTGGCTTTGATTGAAAACATTCAGCGACGGGATTTGAATCCGATAGAAAAAGCGCTGGCTTTTCAGCGTTTGATGAAGGAATTCGGTTTTTCTCAGAAAGAAGTCGCCGACAAAATCGGCAAAAGCCGTGAAGCGATTGCCAACCTTGTGCGGTTGCTGGGACTTCCGATAGAAATTCAAAAGGCCTTAAGGGAGGCGAAAATTTCCGAAGGCCACGCTCGGGCTATTCTGGCGGTTGAAAATTCTCAAAAGCAGGTTGCTTTTTTGGACGAGATCCTCAAAAATAATTTGTCGGTTCGTCAGAGCGAAGAGTTATCCCGCCAGCTCGCTTCCGTTCGCTCCGGAAGCCCTCACGGCCGGCCGAAAGACCCGGAAGTGCGGGCGCTTGAAAGCCGTTTGGAAGAAATTTTAGGTACTAAAGTGAACATCAACAAACGCGGCGAAAAGGGAAAAATCATCATCGGATTTTATTCCCAGGACGAGTTGAACGGCATCATTGATAAAATAATGGAGGCGTAAAAAGATTTTTAGAGATGATCTTTAAAGCAGTTTGCAGCCCACCTCGGCGACTCCTTTCACTTCTTTGAGTTTCAGCACCAGGCGGTTGATGTTCAGCTTGTCCTTGGCGCTGATTGTGATGAAGATGTCGGGGTACGGATTGTCGGTGCTGTCGGTGTTCAGCGTTATGATGTTGATGTTTTGAGAACTTAATATAGAAGAAATGTCTTTCAAAAGGCCGACGCGGTCGCTGCTCACGATTCTGATTTCAGCTTTTTGGGGCGTCTGGTTTTTTACTGTTCGATCGGCGAAAGAATGCAATTTTTTCTGGAAATGTTTTTTAACTTTGTTCTTGGCGTAAGTTGTTTTGATGAAATCAAGCCATCCTTCGGATGGTTTTTTGTTTTTTTGAATGAGAATTTCGACAATGTCGCTGTTTTGTAGGGGAGTATTGAGAGGGACTATTTTTCCGTTTACTTTGGCGCCGGCGCATTGCTCGCCGATTTCCGAGTGAATATGGTAAGCGAAGTCAACCGGCGTCGCGTCCTGCGGCAGGTCAATGACGTCGCCTTTCGGGGTCAGGACGAAAATCCGGTTTTTGAAAAAATCTATTTTCAGCGATTCAAGAAACTCTTCGGTTCCGCTGACTTCGGCCTGCCATTCCCTCAGTTGCTGGACCCAGCCGAATTTTTTTTCGTCAAGCCGCGCTCCTTCGTCCGGTTTGCCGGCTTCGGAGTAGGCCCAGTGCGCGGCAATGCCGTTCTCGGCGATTTCATGCATTTGTTTCGTCCGTATCTGAAATTCGGTGATTTTGTCGTCCAGACAAAAAACGGTTGTGTGAATGCTTTGATAACCGTTGGGTTTGGGCAGGGCGATGTAGTCCTTGATTTTGTCCGGCAACGGACGCCAGAGTTTATGAACGACTCCGAGCGCGCCGTAGCACTGGTCAATGTTTGAAACAACTATTCTAAGCGCGGCAAGGTCGTGAATTTTATCAAGATTCATTTCATGCCTAATGAGTTTTTGATACAAGCTGTAATAGTGTTTCGCCCTCAAATTTATTTCTTCGACGCTTACATTTTCTTTTTTCAATTCCCGTTCAAGAATCGGAACCAATTTTTTCAAATACTCCTGACGCTGCTGGTATTTTTCCTTGATGTTAGTCATCAGCCAGCGATGTTCGTCCGGATAGGCGTATGGAAAAGCAAGGTCTTCAAGCTGTCCTTTCAGTTCGCCCATCCCGAGCCGATAGGCGATCGGCGTGTAAATTTCCAATGTTTCAAGGGCGATTCTTTTCTGCTTTTCTTTCCGGACAAAATCCAGGGTTTGCATGTTGTGATGGCGGTCGGCAAGTTTAATCAGGATCACCCTGATGTCTTCGGCCATCGCCAAAAACATTTTTCTCAGATTTTCCACGCGCCGTTCAACGCCTTGATATTTGATTTTGCCGAGTTTCGTGATTCCGTTGATTAAAAACGCGACTTCGGGGCCGAAGTCCTTTTCGATTTTTTCAAGCGGAAGGCCGGTATCTTCAACCGTATCGTGCAACAGTGCCGCGGCAATCGTCGGAGCGTCGATAAAATTAAGCCGGGTCAAAAAATCGGCCGTTTTTAAGGGATGGATGATATAATCCTCTCCGGAAAATCTTTTTTGACCGCGGTGCGCCTGCTCCGCGGTAAGATAAGCCCGGTTGATTAAATCCAAATCGGCCTGTTCGACGTCTTTATTTTTGAGATTCTGAATCAGAGATTCAATGGTCATGGCGGTTATAGTGTACAATATTAGGTTAAATTTGACAAGAGCTTGATATTGTGATATTTTTCTTTGAGTTTCATTAAAAATTATACGGAGGATGAGGAATGAGGCCTTTGGAAGGTTTTATGTGCATTTACTCCAATCCGGAATTTGTCTTTATTGACGAAGCCGCGCTGAAAAGAATCGCCGGGGGGGTGGCGAAATTACCGCTGACCGTTCCCGACTGGCGCTTCTCCGACGTTTTGCCGGCGATTGACGACGAAAAATTTGTTCAATTTGTCGGCGTGGTGACTTCCGTCAATTTTGCTTTCACCAATTTTAAGCCGCCCCATTCAAAGTTTGAAATTGACTGGAAAGGCCGGAAATTTCAGGGTTCTTTGGCGCTGGGCGCCTCTTTTATGCGGGCAATTGAAGAAGGAATTCCAGTTCTGAACGCCAGATATTTGAGATTGCTTGACCGGGCGGAATTGGAATACATTTTTCGCGGCACAAATCCCATTCCGCTATTGAAAGAGCGTTTGGAAATTTTACGGCAGCTCGGCAATGTTTTGCTTGAAAGGTATGACGGCGGTTTTTTGAATTTATTCAAAAAAGCCGATTTCAGGGCTTTTTCCCGAAGCGTGATGGATATTGGAATCATTGAACGGCTGTTTACGGATTTTTTAGGGTATTGGGATTCGTCGTATCATTCCGGCAGCGGAAAGATTTTGCGCTTTAACAAGAAAGCCCGGCTTTGCGCAATAATTTATCAGGGCAGGGCCTTGAGTTCCGGCGGAAAACTGCCTCTTATCAAAGACGCCCATGAACTTGGCCCGCCGGCCGATTATCGGCTTCCGCTCGCGCTTAAAGCAATGGGAATTTTAAAGTACGCGGATTCCCTTGAAGAGAAAATCCGGAATCGGAAGATTGTTCAACCGGGCAGCAACGAAGAGATCGAGATTCGCGCTCAAACGGTGACGGCGATGTTAAAGTTGATGGAGGAAATAAATAAGATAAGAGACGAAAAGATCAATATGCTCCGGCTTGATTACGCAATCTGGTCTTTGGCCGGCGGATTGTGCGGACCGCACCACTTGACTCCGACGACAAGTTATTAAAACTTTTGACACAAGGCGGTTTGGCTGCTAATCTTTTATTTGAGGGCGTAGTGACAATGGCGCACGCTCTTGCCAACAGCTTGAGAGGAGTCCGATTAGCCACGGATCGCCTTCATCAAAAAAAGAAAGTCAAAAAAAATAAAACCCCAAAAAATGGGGTTTTTCTTTAAGCATTATTTCTCATCAAAGTTTTTCTTTCAAAGCTCCAGTTCGTTGATTTTTTCCCAGTCAATTTCGTTCAGCACCGTGATTTTATCCTCGGCGATGATGTACAAGTAGTCGTTGATATAGACGGCTCTTTTGGCGGAAACGCCGCTGATTGCCTTGCGCAGTTCAAGCTTGTCGTTCTTGTACGAAAAGACGTAGCCGCCTTTGCCTCCCGGCAGGAAGAAAATCTCATGCTTTTTATCAAGCAGAAAAGCGTGATGGGTTGAAAGCACCTCGGACCAGTATTCATCAAGAATATACTTGTCTTTTTCCGCCGGTTGCGTCGGCTGGGAAACGTCAAAAAGCGAAATTTTCACCTGGCTGCCTTCTTTTCCGAATCCAAGAATTTTATCTTTGGTGATTGGATTTAGATAGGCGGAATAGCCCGGGATTTTAAGCTCGCCTTTCAATTCCGGCCTTGCCGGATCGGAAAGATCAAGCACGTAAAGCGGATCGGTTTGCCTGAAAGTTACGACATAGCCCTTGTCTTCAATGAAGCGAACCGAATAAATTCTTTCGGTCAAGCCAAGCCCCTGAACCGAGCCGCGGATGTTCAGTTTTTCGTCAAGCACGTAGACGTCATTCTCGCTTTCTCCGCCAAAGGCGGATCCGCCGCGGCCCGCGAAAAATCCGAAGCCGCTCTGGCCGATGGTCGTCGCGATTCTCAAATGATTATTGTATTCGTCCAGCGCGAACTGGTTCAAAGGACGGCCCGGGGCGTTGCCGGTCGCGATTGCGTTAAAGTCGTCCAAACTTATTTTGACAATCCCGGTTTTTTCAAATTCCCGCTTGCGCTCTTTGTGGTATTGCGACATTCTGTTTGATAATTCGTTTTCTATTTTTAATCGTTCGTCTTCGCTCAAAGAATTGAGATGTTTTTGCCAAGATGTTTGAAATTCCAGCATTTTGGCGTTTTCGCCGATATCGTATCCGGATAATTTTTCCAGTTTTTGGATGAATGAAGCCGGAACAATGTCTTGCGTTTTCGTCTTGAAAAAATCGGCGATGAATTTGAGCGCGCTTTCGTTGTAAGAATAAGTCAGATAAAGCGCGTTTTCCGACACGTACAGAACCGAAGAAGCCGAAGATCCGACGAAAGAAACGTTTTTTTCAATCTTTCCCGAAGCCGGATCAATGATTGATGCCGTGAAAGTCGTGTCAGAAGGAATCGGTATTGTCGGATGATAAATTTCTTTGCAGTCAATGATTGTCGGGGTGTCTTCCATGATTAGCGGTTGAATGGGGCATGGCCGCGATTCGGCGATGGGGTTTTTGGTTACCAGATATATTTTGTTTTTATAGAGCCGGCTGCCGGCGATCTGGGTATTTTTGTCCAGCTTGATCTCCCATTTCTTTTTCGGCGATTTCGCGTCCGAGACGTCGTATCCGGCAATGCTTCTTCCCTGATCTTTGTACGGATAGAAATAAGGATAAAATCTGCTTTCTGAAAAAATCACCAAAGTATTTTTGCTCAAAAGCAGGTCTCCGAATTTGTCAATTTGAGAGTCCTTTTTCAATTCGCCCGGCGGGAACGCTTTGACGGCATTCACGTTTCCCTGTTTTCTGATCGGAAGCATTATTTTTGGCAATGAAATTCCCGGCGCCTCCTCCATCAAAGGCATCGGCTCAACAATCCTCGTCAACCGGGAGGCGAAGTATATTTCTTGGCCGTCGGTCTTAACGATGTCGGGTTCGTCAATCCCTGAAACCTGAACCGTTGTTTCCGAGACCCGTTCTGGCGCGGCCGCGGGAGCGGCTTTCTCCATTATCTGGGGAGCTTCCATCGACGGCATCATTTCGCGCATCACCTCCCCACCGATTCCCAAACCGAACCCTCCGAAATATTCGGCTTGAGCTTGCGCTTCCTGAAGATATTTCTTAAACTCATCCTCCGAGGCGAATTTTTTGACGCCTTTCTCCGCTGTCGCCGTCGGAGGAGTAACCGAAGGAATTTCGGGCGGAGCAGCCGGCGGTTCCGGCGCGGCTTCACGAATTATGGTTCTATAACCGATACCGAGCGTTAAAACGGCTATCAGACCTAAGACAAGGACAAAAATAAGTTCTTTATTGATTTGTTTTTTCATAATTTTTTCTTTTATTATACCACTTTTGCGATAGAAATAAAAAGAACGTCCGCCGACTGGCGGACGTTCTTAAAATTCAATCTTATACTAGTTGCATTCTTTGTTCGAACATTTAATTTTATCTTTGCCTGCAAAAACAAGAAGCGATCCGCATTTGGGGCATTTTTCACCGGCTGGTCTGTTCCATAAGGCGAAATCGCAGTCAGGATATTTATTACAGCCGTAAAAAACGCGGCCTCGCTTTGAGCGGCGCTCTATGATTTCGCCGACGCCGCATTTCGGACATTTGACGCCCGTTGTTTTTTCAATTTTTTTGATGTTGCTGCATTCCGGATATTTGGAACAGCCCAAAAACGCCCCGAATTTTCCCCGTTTGAGCGCCATCGGACTGCCGCATTTTTCGCAAATCTCGCCCTCGTATTGTTTCGCCATTTCTTTTTCCTCTTCAAGCGGTTCGGTGTGCTTGCATTCCGGATATCTTGAACAGGCGTAAAATTTTCCGAAGCGTCCGAATTTGACGATGATATCGCCTCCGCACTTCGGGCATTTTTTGTCCGTTTTTTCAATCGCTTTCTCGACATCTTTATATTTTTTAGTCAGATTTTCCTTGAAAGGTTCGTAAAATCCGCGGATGACCGGCGTCCATTTCATTTTTCCTTGCGCGATTTCGTCAAGTTCTTCTTCCATTTTGGCGGTGAATTGAACGTCAACGATCTGCGGAAAATGTTCAACCAGCATATCATTCACCAAAATTCCGATTTCGGTCGGCGTGAATCGGCGGTTTTGATCTTTTTCAACGTAGCCGCGCTCTAAAATCGTGGTGATCGTCGGGGCGTAGGTTGAGGGGCGGCCGATACCGTTTTCTTCAAGCGCTTTGATCAAGCTCGCTTCGTTGAAGCGGGGCGGCGGTTCGGTAAAATGCCGCTCGGCGTCAACTTTCACGAGCTCCACATTTTCTTTTTCGCTCAATTCCGGAAGTTGCGCCTCCTTGAATTTTAAAGGATAAATTTTTAAGAATCCGTCAAATTTCAAGGTCATTCCTTTCGCCTTTAAAACATAATCTGTTCCTGCTTTCGCGCCGACTTCAACCGCGGTTGAATCAAAAATCGCGGGGGCGGTTTGAGAAGCGATAAAACGGTTCCAGATGAGCGAATAGAGTCTATATTGTTTCGGATTTAAAAACTTTTTAACGCTTTCCGGGGCGCGCGCGGGATCGGTCGGGCGGATCGCTTCGTGCGCCTCCTGGGCCGATTTCGATTTTGTCTTAAAGCGCCGCGTGAAAACGTAATTTTCGCCAAAATTCGCCGCGATGAAATTTTTTGCTTTGTCCAGCGATTCCTCGGAAAGATTCAAAGAATCGGTTCGCATGTAAGTGATTAAGCCGGTTGACCCCTCTTCTCCGATGTCCACGCCTTCATAAAGCTGTTGGGCGAGCATCATCGTTTGTTTTGTGGAATATCCGTATCGCAAAGACGCGGTTTGCTGAAGCGTGCTTGTCGTAAAAGGAGGCGACGGATTTTTCTGTGTTTCTTTTTTCTCGATTTTGCCGATTTTATACTCGGCTTTTTCCAAATCCTTTACAATTTTCTCCGCCTCTTTTTCTGTTTTTATATCAAACTTTTTTAGGGCTTTTTCCCCAATCTTGCTCAACATCGCTTCAAATTGGTTTGGAATTTGGATATCGGGATTTGGAATTTCCAATTTCCGCAGTGCCGCGGAAATTGTGTGGTATTCTTCCGGCTTGAATTTTTGGATTTCCCGTTCCCGGTCAACGATCATCCTGACCGCGGCCGATTGAACGCGCCCGGCCGAAAGCCCGTATCTTATTTTTTTCCACAAAAACGGGGACAGCTCGTAACCGACGAGCCGGTCAAGAACCCGGCGTGCCTGTTGCGCGTCAACCAAATTCATGTCAATCTCCCGCGGATTTTCCAGTGCCTCTTCAATCGCCGATTTGGTAATTTCATGAAACACAATCCGTTCAACAATTTTTTGTTTTTTGTTTTTTACTTTTTGCTCATCCAATCCAAGGGCTTGAACGAGGTGCCACGCTATCGCTTCTCCTTCCCGGTCTTCGTCGCTGGCAAGGATGACGCCCTCGGCGTTTTTCGCTTCGGCTTTCAATTCTTTCACCCGATTTTTGGCTTTGACCGGAATTACGTACTTCGGCTGAAAATCACCCTCAACGTCAACGCCCAAGGTTGATTTCGGCAAATCGCGGACGTGGCCGTAAGAGGATTCGACGACGTAATCATTTCCCAAAAATTTTTTAATTGTTTTCGCTTTGGTTGGCGACTCGACGATGACTAATTTCATTTTTTTATGTAATTTCCGCCTCCGATATTTTTTATCAGTCCTTTTAATTCTAACAAACTTAAGCGGGAACCGACAATTGCTGCATTAAGTTTGCTTAAAATAATGATTTTGTCAACATGAAGGGGTTCCGAAGAATCCGCGATGAGGTCAAAAATAAATTTTTCTTCGGGGTTTTCCGCTTTAAATTCCGTCCTTTTTTCTTTTATCGGCACGATGTTTAATTCTTCCAAAACATCTTCGGCTCGGGCGGCGATTTTGGCTCCTTGCTTGATTAAATTGTTCGTGCCCGCGGAATTTGCCGAAAAAATCGAACCGGGCACGGCAAAGACCTCGCGATTTTGCTCCAGCGCCTGATTTGCCGTAATCAAAGCCCCGCTTTTTTCTTTCGCTTCAATTACGAGTACGCCCAAAGAAAGGCCGCTGATAACTCGGTTGCGCATCGGAAAGTATTCTACTCTGGCTCTTGCTTCCAAAGGAAATTCGCTGATTAACGCTCCGGACTCAACGATCTTTTCGGCCAATTTTTGATTGCTCGCCGGATAAATGACTTTTCGGCCAAGTCCCGAGCCGAGTACCGCCAAAGTCCGTCCGCCCGCGTTCAAAGCGGCTTGATGGGCAAAAGCGTCAATTCCCAAAGCCAAACCGCTGACGACCGTTATTCCTTGAGCCGCCAGTTCCCCGGCTAATTTCAAAGCCGCCTCTTTGCCGTAGCTTGAATATTGCCTTGAACCGACGATTCCGAGGCAAAGTTCGTCCTTGCTAAGAATTTCGCCTTTGACGTAAAGCATGGCCGGCGGATCGGCGATTTGTTTAAGCCGGACAGGATATTTTTCGTCCGCAATCGTGACAATCCTCACGTTTTCTTTCGCGATTTTTTCTAATTCTTTTTCCGGTTCGATCCCTTTTCTTTTTTCCGTGATTTTTTCCGCGATTGCCTGCGAAAGTCCGGCTTGTTTCAATTCCGAAACGCCCGCCCGCCAGGCGTTTTCCAAAGAAGGGAAAAAATCAATCAATTTCCGGAAACCCGACGGTCCGAGAACCCCGGTCAAATTGAACGCGTTAAAATATTTTGTTTCTTTCGTCATATTTTAGATTCTATTTTATATTTTCCGAAATCTGTTTTATTTGTTCCACCGCCTCATTCAGTATGTGGCAGTACAAATTTAATCCAATCTGGTTGATGTTTCCGCTCTGCTGTTTGCCCAGGATGTTTCCGGCGCCTCTTATTTCAAGATCGGCCTCAGCAAGCCGGTAGCCGCTCCCAAGGGCTTCCGCCCGCTTTAAGGCCTCGAGCCGCATAAGCGCTTTGCCTTCCAATTTTTGCTCGCCGTAGAAAAAATACGCGTACGCTTTTTTATGGGACCGGCCGATTCGGCCGCGTATTTGATAGCTTTGGGCAAGTCCCAGCCGCGCGCAGTTTGTGACGATTAAAGTGTTTACCTGCGGCAGGTCAAGGCCGTTTTCAATGATTGTCGTCGCCGCCAGAACGTTAAATTTATTTTGCCTGAAATCGTTCATCGCTTGCCGCAATTCTTCCTCGGACATTTTTCCGTGCGCCACCGCGATTTTCGCTTTTGGAACCAGTTGTTTTAAATTTCGCGCCGCTTTTCCGATTGTTTCAACCCGATTGTGCAGAAAATAAATCTGGCCTTTTCTGTTCAGTTCCTCTTCAATCGCTTTTTTAATCGTTTCTTTCGAGTAAGGCAGGATTTTCGTTTCGATTTGCCGGCGGCCCGGCGGCGGGGTTGAGATTAAACTCAAAGACCTCAGGCCAAAAAGCGAAAATTGCAGGGTTCTTGGAATCGGAGTCGCCGATAAACTTAAAATGTCGATTTCATTTCTGAATTTTTTCAATTTTTCCTTTTGCCGGACGCCGAATTTTTGTTCCTCGTCAATGATTAAAAGTCCGAGATTTTTAAAAACAACGTCTTTTGACAAAAGCCGGTGGGTGCCGATGACAACGTCAATTTTTCCTTCCGCCATTTTTGCGATTGTTTCGCGCTGTTTTTTCTTTGATTCAAAACGGCTTAAAACTCCGAGCCGCAAAGGAAAATTTTTAAGCCGTTCCTGAAAGGTCTGGAAATGCTGGTCGGCCAAAATCGTCGTCGGGCACAGCACCGTTACCTGTCGGCCGCTCCACGCCGCCTTAAAAGCCGCCCTCAAAGCAACTTCGGTTTTTCCGAAGCCGACGTCCCCGCAAATCAAACGATCCATCGGCCGCTCCGATTCCATGTCATTTTTGATTTCCCGGATCGCTTGCAATTGATCCTCGGTTTCAATGTGCTCGAACGATTGCTCGAATTCTTTTTGAATTTGATCGTCGGGCGGATAAGGCGTCCGGCGGGTGATTTCTCTTTTGGCGTAGGTTTCCAAAAGTTCTCTGGCGAATTTTTCAACATCTTCCTTGATCCGTTTCTTCATTTTCAGCCAGAGTTCTCCGCCCAAGCGATGAATTTTCGGTTGGGTAAAACCGACGTATCGGTCAATTTTTCCCAGTTGATTTTCCGGCACGTAAAGACGGTCCGGTTCTTTGCCTTCCCGCGGCGGCGCGTATTCAATGACGCAATAATTTGTTCCGTCTTGAACGGTGATTCCCCGATAAATGCCGATGCCGTGGTCAACGTGTACGACGTAGTCGCCCGGCAAAAGATTTTTAAGAAGCTCGGCTTTCTTTTTTGAGCCGATTTTGCGGTTTAAAATTAGCAGGCGATCTTCGTCGTTGATTTTTTTCGGCAAGACGGCGACGTTTTCAATCCGGTTGCCGAAAAAATCTATTCGGAGCGGACGGCTTGAATTTACCGGAAAAATCTCGATTGTCCCGCCAAGGCGCGAAAATTCTCCGGGCATAAGACCCTTTGCATAATAACCCTTTCTGCTACAATTTGAGAATTTTGGCTGCGACTTCGTCGCTCCTCCTCGCTGTATCTGCTTTGCTGATACAGCTTCGTCGTTGCTCCTTGTCTCGCTCAAAATTCTTAAATTTCGCGACGAAAAGTTATTATGCAAAGGGTCTGAAACTTTTTGGACTTTTTCGTATCCCAATTCGTCCAGCCGCCGCAAAAAACTCGACAGCGCGATTTTTTGATCTTTTTTCAAAAAAAGCGTCCGATTCCGCCACCAAGATTGCGTTTTCGCCGATAATTTTATTTTGGTCAGATTTTCCCGAAACCAAAACAATGGCTTTTCCAGAAAGTATGGGGTAAGCCCGGCAATTAGAATTTCATTTGTTGTTTCATCTTGCTCCCTCTTCATTATTTGTTGAACAGCGACATCGCTTTTTCAGGGCTTTCTAAAATCATTGTTTCAGCCGCTTCGGCCGCCGTTTTGACGACTTTCGCGAAAATTTTTTCTTCCTCCGGCTTGAATTTTTGCAGGACGAGTTTTTCCGCCCGGATATGTTTTTTGGACGATTGAATGCCGATTCTTATCCTCCAAAATTCCTTTGTTTTTAATGCCTTGATAATTGATTCAACTCCCTTATGCCCTCCGGAACTTTTTCCGAAAGAAATTTTTATTTTTCCCAGCGGCAAATCAGAATCGTCGTGGAAAATGAAACAGCTTTCAGCTTTTAGCCCCTCGGCCTGAGCTCGGGACGAAGGCTTATAGCTTTTAGTTAAGAGCGCGACCGCTTTGCCGGAATTGTTCATAAACGTAATGGGTTTAGCCAGAATAACTTTTTGAGAGTCGATTTTTCCCGATGATACTTCAGAAAGCAATTTTTTGGATTCGTCTGTCCACTCCAAATCATATTTCCCGGCCAAAAAATCAACCGTTCTGAAACCGGCGTTGTGTTTCGTTTTTTCGTATTCTTTGCCCGGATTACCCAGGCCGATGATTAAAAACATAATTCTTGCTTCTTGATTTTATAAATTATTTTGAATGAAGTTTTGTATTTCTGTGTAATCCTCCACTCCCGTTTTCGGCACGAGGATGAATCCTGTTTTGCCTCCCAGCACCGCCGTACTTTCCTCAAGCAGACCGTTTTCCTGATTCGCGTCAATAACAATATGCTTTATTTTGGAGGACGAGTCAATTTTTCTTGATATGTCCCAGAGCCGCTTTATGTCCAGAACGTCCAAATCGGTTTTGAAATCCCGCCGCAGCGTCCGGACGATTTCAATGATTTTCGGCAAATCCCAGAGCGGGCTCATTCCCAATATTTTTTTTCTTAACGCCTCAAGCACGGCCTGCTGTCTTTTGATTCTGCCGAAGTCCCCCTCAATGTCATGCCGCGTTCTGATGTATCTTAAGGCGGTTTGTCCGTCAAGCCAGCGCCAGCCGCTTTTCAGTTCAAATGTCTCGGTTGCGAAATTTTTTGTCGGAAATCTCGGGTCAAAAACGTCTTTTTCAACGAATACGTTTAATCCGCCGATTTGGTCAATAATTTCTTTCAATCCCTCCAAATCCATTAAGATATAATCGTTAATTTCAAGTCCCGTTATTCGGCCGACTTTTTGTTTAATCAAGCCCGCGGCGAATTCTTCGGAGTCGCTGCTGTTTTTGTTTAACTGGTAAAGGGCGTTTATTTTTGTAAAATAGCCGGCATAGTAATTCCGTCCCTCCTCAATTTCCGGTACTTCAACATAAAGATCTCTGGGCAGGGAAATCATCGTCGCGGAACCCTCGGACGGATCAACGCTTAAGACGAGAATCGTGTCGGTTAAATCCGGCGCTTCGTATCCCGGCCCGCTCATTCCAAGAAGCAGGATGTTTGTCCGACCGGAAACGGGCGGATTTGTTCGGGGCATTTGGTTGCCGACGTTAAAAGCCGGGGTTTCTTTCGCGGCGACTTTTATTTTTTTGGGGAGTTTTATTGCCGAGGACCGAGGGGAAAGCAGAGGAAGCCCCTGGTTCAAAATCCGCGCTTCATTCTTCGCCCCGCCGTGATTGTCAATTTGAATCTCTTTTTTGAGAAGAATAAAGTTCAGAAAAGAAAATAAAGCCGCCAATCCGGCGATTGAAACAAGGAGTATTTTGATGGAGCTCTTAAGCATGTTTTACCTTTATACTATTTTATTCCACTTTTTTTGTCCACAATGGCTTGATTTAATAAGAAATGGTATAATAAAAACAACATGAAAAAAAATCTCTCCATTTTATTTTCAATCATCATTCTCAGCGCGTTTATCGGCCTCGGCGTTCGTTTCGCCTTCGCCCAGCTGGGCTGGGAAGAACCGGCCAATACTCCGCCGCTTGACAACGATATCCCACTTTGGATTAAAAACGGCAACGATCTCTACCACACAACCGGCGGGAATGTCGGCATCGGTTCAACCTCTCCCACCTCCAAACTTGAGGTCGTCAATTCCTCCGGCTCCGCTGACGTTTACGGCATCAAAACCGCCGCCTTGTCCTCCTACGGTGGCTACGAAAGAGTTTACGGCATTTACTCAACCGCCAGCGCCGCTCCTTACAGCGGCGGCGATTTCGCCGTCGGCGTTTACGGTGGCGCTTCAAGCACCAGAGGCCTGCCCGTCGGCGTTTATGGCTCAGGCGGCATAAGAGGCCGCGGAGTTCAAGGTACCGGAAAAGTCGGCGTCTATGGCTATGCTTACGGCATTGCCGGCGGCACTGGCGTTTTCGCCTTGGGTGATACTTTCGGCCTTGAAGCGGCCGGCGACTACGCCGTTTATGCTACAGGCAATACCTACGGAATTTTCAGCGACAGCGGAAAGAATTATTTTTCCGGCAAGGTCAGCATCGGGACGACGAGCTCGGCAAGCACATTATCTTTGACCGGCAATGTAAGCATTGATTACCCGACCATAACCGCGCCGCCGGGCGGGATGATAGTTGCCGGCAACGTCGGCATAGGGACGACGGCGCCTTTGCAGAAATTTCAAGTTAATGATACGGCAACGGCCGCCTTCGTTGTCACTTCGGCGGGCAATGTCGGCATCGGGACTACGAATCCTGGTGCGAAGTTGGATGTGGCGGGAGACATAAACTTGAGAGCCGGTACAAAATCTACACTCCCAAAGGGCGGCGCAAGAGGTAATTGTGGCACCTATACCTTGGAATCAAACACCAAAAAAATACCTTATAAAATTTCATGTGGAACAACATATAGAGATGGGTCATACACGGCCAAAACGTATAATACGGCAAAGCCCGGTTGTACTCTTACCTGCACCGGTTCGGCCGGCGGCGGCTACGGCAGCGGCAAAGCTGAAATTGACTTGAACACTTGTGCGGCCGCTCTTGTGCCATTTAGTGGTCTGGGAGATATGGTAATTGTGACCAGCGGGAATAATACGGCCTGCAGAAACAGTAGCAATAGTGTTTATTGGCAGGAAGGGATACAATTAAAAGTGAGTTATTAAAATTCCCGAAGTTCAACTTCGTTTACTTGACTTTTATGTTTGCGTGGTGTTATACTTTGAGAGAAGTCGTTGATGAAACGGCTTTTCTTATTAACTTAACTGCGCAATTTTGTAACTTATGTTAGATTTAAAACAATTTACGTCGGCTTTGGCCCAAATTTCAGAAGAAAAAGGAATTTCTCCGGAAAAGGTTTTGGAAACCATTGAACTGGCCATAGCCGCGGCTTATAAAAAAGAATACGGAAAGAAAGGCCAGCACATCAAAGCGAAGATTGACCCCAAAACCGGACAATTCACTTTGAGCCAGCTGAAATTGGTCGTTGAAGAAAGTATGCTGAGGATAGAAGAGGAAGAAGAGGCGGCGGAAGAAACGGGAGAAGGCAAAAAAACCTCGGAACGAAAGGAAGAAAAAGAAGCAAAAGAAGAAGAGTTTGAAGAAGGCGCGGAGAAAAAAATCCGCTTTAATCCCGAACGGCATATTATGATTGAGGAGGCGAAAAAGATAAAGCCCGACGTTCAAATCGGCGAGGAGCTTGAATTTGTTCTTGAAACGAAGGAGGAATACGGCAGAATCGCGGCTCAAACCGCGAAGCAAGTTATTATACAAAGAATCCGTGAAGCCGAGCGGGAAACGGTTTACAACGAATACAAAGACAAGGAGGGACAGCTTGTCTCGGGCATTGTCCAGCGGATTGAAGGACGAACCGTTTACGTTGACATCGGCCGGGCGACCGGGGTTATGTTTCCGGAAGAACAGATTCCGACCGAGCGTTACCGGCTGGGTCAGAGGTTGAAGTTTTACGTTGTTTCCGTTTCGTCGGAGTTTAAAGGTCCGGGCATCGCGCTGTCGCGCGTTCACCGCGGCTTGATAGAAAAGCTTTTTGAGCTTGAAGTGCCGGAAATCGTTTCCGGAACGGTTGAAATCAAATCAATCGCCAGGGAAGCGGGCAGCCGTTCAAAAATCGCCGTTGCTTCAACTGCCGAAGGCGTTGATCCCGTCGGTTCCTGCGTCGGACAGCGGGGGACGAGGGTTTCCGCGGTGATCTCCGAAATCGGCGGCGAAAAAATTGACATCATAGAATGGAGCGCCGACACTTCAAAATTCATCGCGCAATCGCTTTCTCCGGCAAAAGTCATTTCCGTTACGTTGAACGGCAAGAAAAAAGAGGCAAGGGTTGAAGTCCCCGAAGACCAGTTGTCTTTGGCCATCGGCCGGGGCGGACAGAACGTCCGGCTTGCCGCTAAACTGACCGGCTGGGGGATTGACGTTGCCGGTTACAAACCGGAAGAAGGCGCCGTTAAAGAGGGCGCGGAGGCCGTCGGCGCAAAGTTGATTTCCGAACTGGAAGGAGTCGGACCGAAAACCCAAAAACTTTTGGAAGAAGCCGGCTATAAAACGGTTGACGACCTTAAAAGCGCGACTGCCGAGGATTTGGAAAAAATAGAAGGGATCGGCCCCAAGACCGCGCAGAAAATTATTGAGCAAATAAAATAACAAGTTATTTCGCTAATTTATGTCTATTTTAATTTTTTCTCTTATTGCCAGCTTAGCCGCAATTATTTTTGCCGCTTATCTTGCCATGAAGGTTCTTGCCGCTCCTCAAGGAAGCGGAAAAATGGTTGAGATCGCGCAAGCAATCAAAGAGGGCGCTCAGGCGTATCTCAATCGGCAGACGAAAACCGTCGGCATCGTCGCCGTTATTTTGGCCCTGGTTCTTTATTTTACTTTGGGTTTTTACACGATGCTGGGGTTTTTGGTCGGCGCTTTTGCCTCGGCTTTAGCCGGCTATATAGGAATGAACGTGGCCGTGCGGGCGAATGTTCGGACCGCGGAAGCGGCGAAACAAGGCATTGCTCCGGCTTTGCGGCTGGCTTTTCAAGGAGGAAGCGTAACCGGTTTGCTGGTGGTCGGTTTGGCCTTGGGAGCGGTTGCCCTTTTTTATTTATTGACGAATGATTTGAAGGCTCTGATAGGCCTCGCTTTCGGCGGCAGTTTGATTTCCGTCTTTGCGCGCCTCGGCGGCGGAATTTTTACGAAAGGAGCCGACGTGGGTGCGGATTTGGTCGGCAAAGTTGAGGCCGGCATTCCCGAAGACGACCCGAGAAATCCGGCCGTTATTGCCGATAATGTCGGCGATAATGTCGGCGACTGCGCCGGCATGGCGGCCGATTTGTTTGAAACGTACGCCGTTACCGCCATCGCGGCGATGATTTTAGCCGATCTCGTTTTTCCGGGCCAGGAGTCGGCCATTCTGCTTCCTCTGGCCGTCGGCGCCGTGTCAATCGTAACTTCCATAATCGGCATGTTCTTCGTTCGTTTGGGAAAAAGCCAAAACATTATGGGCGCGCTGTATAAAGGGCTTGCCGCGAGCATAATTTTGTCGGCAATCGCTTTTTATCCGGTTATAAAATATTTATTGGAAAACGTTTCTTTAACGCCTTTCACAAATTATTATTTAGCGGCGCTCGTCGGTTTGGCGGTTACGGTCGGCATGGTCGTGATTACCGAGTATTACACTTCAAAAAAGTTTAAGCCGGTTCGTTCAATCGCCCTTGCTTCAACCACCGGCCACGGCACGAACGTCATTATGGGCCTCGCGATTTCAATGCAGTCAACCGTCTTGCCGGTTATTCTGATTTCCGCCGGAATTTTGCTCGCTTATTCTCTTGGTGAAATTTTCGGCGTCGCTTTAGCCGCGGTCAGCATGCTTTCTTTGGCCGGCATTATCGTGGCGATTGATTCCTTTGGGCCCATTACAGACAATGCCGGCGGAATCGCCGAAATGTCCGATCTTCCTCAGGAGGTCAGGAAAATAACCGACGCCTTGGACGCGGTCGGCAACACCACCAAAGCCGTGACAAAGGGCTACGCCATCGCTTCGGCGGGGCTCGCCGCTTTGGTGCTTTTCGCTTCCTACACGCAGGAACTCGTTGAGCGGGGTGCGGAGATTAATTTCGCTCTTGACGATCCTTATGTTTTAATCGGTTTGTTCCTCGGTGGTTTGCTTCCTTATTATTTCGGCTCCATGGCCATGCTGGCCGTTGGCCGGGCAGGAGCAAAAGTCGTGGAAGAAGTGAGGCGGCAATTTAAAACCATTCCGGGAATCATGGAAGGAACGGCCAAACCGGATTACGGCCGGGCGGTTGACATAGTCACCAAATCGGCGATCCGTCAGATGATTGTTCCGGCATTGCTTCCTGTTTTGGCGCCGATTTTGGTTGGCTTTCTCTTGGGTCCCAAAGCGCTCGGCGGTCTTTTGGCGGGAAGCATCGTAACCGGATTGTTCATGGCGATTTCAATGACTTCCGGCGGCGGCGCCTGGGATAACGCGAAAAAATACATTGAAGAAGGAAATTACGGCGGAAAGGGAAGTTTCGCCCATCAGGCCGCGGTTACCGGAGACACGGTCGGCGATCCTTACAAAGACACGGCCGGCCCGGCGATTAATCCGATGATAAAAGTCATTAATATCGTCGCGTTGCTTATTGTCGGTTTTTTGATTTAACGAAAATAGACGCAAAAATAGCCCCGCATTATCGGGGCTGTTTTTTATATTTCCTAACGAGCCCACGCGAAAATTTATTTTCGTGATGGGCGAGCGACGGAAATTCAAGAAATGCCGTGGCATTTCTTATTTTTACGCGTCGTCTTCTTTTTTCAACGCGCCGATGTCGACGAATCCGCAGGAGACGATTAATTTTATGACCTCAAGCGGAGGATTTTTAAGCGGAATGATTTTGTTTCCGCCGATGATTTTCGTGAATCCGAACATTCCGGTTGCCGGAAGCGGGGCGGTCGGCATGAATATTTTGTACAAATCCTCGCCGCCGATTTTTTGTTTGCCGGTGATAAAGCCGATTTGAAACCAGCCCGGAGACGGATACTCGACCAGTGCCGCCCTCGTTTTTTCCAGGTCCTCTTTGGAAAAAAAATCTTTGCCGAAAAACAGATTCAGCAGGGGAATTTTAGACCACAGCCGGCCGGTTAAATTTGTAATCAACCGTCCTTGAAAAAGACGGGACGTTAAAATCCAGCCGATGATAAGCGTGAGAGCCAGCGAAACCAAAAGACCGGCGCCCCAGAAAAGATTTTTGCCGAAAATCAGGAAAAAAAACGGAGACCAAAAACTGTCAAAAATAGAGACCGTGATCCCGAAAATGTAAATCAGCAGCCCGGGAATCAAAAGGAACAGAAAGCCGCGCTTGAAAGCGGTTTTTATCCGATTTCCCGCCATTATTCCTCCTCTCGAGTTGTAAAAGTTCTTTTTTTCTTATTGACAAACCATAACATAAAGGGTATTTTATAGCAATATATGAGCGTAAAACCTTCAGTAAAAATTCAAAAGCTGGCAAAGTCCCAAATTGAAATTGAGGTTGAGATTTCCGGCGAAGACATGGCCGGTTTGAGAGATTTAACCTTGAAAGAAATGGCCGCTGTCGCGGCAATTAAAGGTTTTCGTCCCGGAAAAGCGCCGAAGGATTTGGTTGAAAAAGAGATCGGCGGCGAAAAAATCGATCAGGAAACGATTCAATTGGCTTTGGAAAAAACTTATCCTCAGATAATAATTGACAATGAAATTGAGGCAATCGGCCGGCCGGAGATAACGATAATGAAATTCGCGGCCGGCAACCCTTTTGTTTATAAAGCAAAAGTAAGCGTTTTGCCGGAAGTCGTTTTGCCTGATTACAAAAAAATCGCCGGAGAAACTTTGACAAAAGAGAGAAAAGTTTTTTCCGTGGAGGATAAGGAAGTGAATGATGCTTTGGCCTGGCTTCAAAAATCTCGGGCAAAATACGTTGCCGTCAACCGGCCGGTTCAGAAAGGCGATTTTGTTGAAATTGATTTTGAAACCCGGCTTGCCGGCGTGAAAATAGAAAACGGAGAAAGCAAAAATCACGGCCTAATCATCGGCGAGGGCGGTTTCATGCCCGGTTTTGAAGATAATCTGGTCGGAATGGAAGTCGGCCGGGAAAAAGAATTCTCTTTAAAAGCTCCGGACGACTACTTTGCCAAGAATTTGGCCGGAAAATCGCTTGATTTCAAAGCGCGGTTGAACGTTCTTCAGCAAAGGGAATTGCCGGCGCTTGACGACGATTTCGCCAAAGGTCTTGGAAATTTCGACGGTCTTGAGGCGTTGAAAAAAAACGTGAAAGACGGAATCATAGCGGAAAAAGAACAGAAAGAAAAAGAGCGCGCGAGAATGAAAACAATCGAAGCGATAGCCGAGCAAACGAATTTTGAAACGCCTCAAGTTTTGATTGATTACGAATTGGAAAAAATGATGTCAGAACTGAACCAAAGCGTCGGCCGGCTGGGACTTTCTTTCGACCAATACCTTTCGCAGATTAAAAAAACCGCGGATGAATTAAAAAAAGAGATGGTGCCTTCGGCGGAAAAAAGAGTGCGGATCGCGCTGGTTTTGAAAGCTATCGCGAAGAAAGAAAACATCAATGTTCCGGAAAACGAAATTGAAGCGCAAATGAATGAAACTTTGAAGCGCTATCCGGCCGACGGGGGGGCGAAAAAAAATATTGACCTTGAACAGCTGAAAGATTATACTAAAGGCGTAATCAGGAACGAAAAAGTTTTTCAATTATTGGAAAAAATATGAGTTACTTAATTCCCACGGTTGTTGAAAAATCGCCCATGGGCGAGCGGGCTTACGACATTTATTCCCGCCTGTTAAAAGAGAGGATTATTTTTCTCGGCGGACCGATTAACGACGCGGTGGCCAATGTCGTCATCGCCCAGCTTTTATTTTTGGAGCACGAGGATCCGAAGAAAGATATTCAGCTTTACGTTAATTCGCCCGGCGGTTCGGTGACTGCCGGTTTGGCGATTTATGACACGATGCAGTACGTGAAGCCCGACGTTTCAACCATTTGCATCGGCGTGGCGGCTTCAATGGGCGCGGTTTTGCTGACCGCCGGAACGAAAGGTAAGCGTTTTTCTTTGCCAAATTCCGAGGTTTTGCTTCATCAGGTTATGGGCGGAGCCGAAGGGCAGGCCGTTGAGATAGAAATCACCGCCCGTCACATAATTAAAATCAAGGACAAATTGAATCAAATTTTGGCAAAGCATACCGGCCAGCCGCTTGCCAAGATTGAAAAAGACACGGACCGCGATTTTTACATGAGCGCCGAAGAAGCGAAGGACTACGGGATAATTGATAAGATTATAAAGAAGTAAATAGAATTTAGAAAATAGAAAGCAGAAGATAAAAAAACCGCCGACGAATCGGCGGTTTTTTTATCAAATAAGTATTTTTAATAAACTTTTGCCGGTCATTTCTTTCGGCTGGGCCAAACCGGCCAATTCAAGAATCGTCGGCGCGACGTCGGCCAAAAGTCCGCCGATTTCTATGTTTGATCTGATGATTTCCTCGCTGGTTTTTGTCCGTTTGTACGGCTTGGCTATCAAGTAAAAAGGCACGGGATTGGTGCTATGCTCGGTTCTTGTTTCGCCGGTCAAAAGGTCGAATTTTTCTTCGGCATTGCCGTGATCCGAAGTCAGGATTAAAATAGCGTCGTTTGCCAGCACCCATTTATAAATCATGCCCAGGCATCGGTCCAGAACCTCCACCGCTTTCACCGTTGCGTCAAAATTTCCGGTATGGCCGACCATGTCGGAGTTGGCGTAATTGACGACCGCCAAATCGTAAATCTTTTTTTCCAAAGCGTCCAGCAATTTATCCGTTATTTCGTAAGCCGCCATCGCCGGTTGCTGTTCCAAATGAGGAGTCGTGACCGAAGGTATCAAAATTCTGTCTTCGCCGGGAAAGGCGATTTCTTTGCCGCCGTTGAAAAAATAAGTCACGTGGGCGTATTTTTCCGTTTCGGCGATTCTGACCTGCTTTTTTTGCGTATTGCTGAAAACCTCTCCAAGCGCGTTTTCCACTCCAATCGGCGGAAACGCGACTTCAAATGGCAGGCCTTTTTCGTATTCGGTCATGGCGACGAAATAAAGATTGTTCAATTGCCGGCGGGGAAATTTGTCAAATCGCGGCTGGACAAAGGCCTTCGTCAATTGCCGCTCGGAGTCCTCCCTGAAATTGAAAAAAATCACGGCGTCGTTGTCGGAGATTACGTTCGCCGCCTTATCCGCTCTTCGAATAACAACCGGTTTTACGCGTTCGTCGCTTGAATTTTCTTGATAGGCCTTTTCCAGCGCCGCGACCGGATCTTCCAATACTTCGCCGGCGCCTTCGGTTAATAGCCGGTAAGCGGCTTCCGTCCTGTCCCAATTATTGTCGCGATCCATGGCGTAAAAACGTCCCATTATGGTGGATATTTCTCCGACGTCCAAACTTTCCAGGCGCTGTCTGATGTTATAGACGAATTTCGCCGCCTCGTGCGGGGGGCTGTCTTTGCCGTCCGTAAAAAGATGAAGATAGGTTTTTTGGGAAAGGTTTTCTTTTTGGGCGAGATCCAAAAGCGCGTAAAGATGATCAATGTAGCTGTGAACGCTGCCCGAACCGATCAAACCGACCAGATGCAGATTGGATTTTTTTTCTTTTACGTGTTTGACCGCGCCCAGAAAAGCGGGGTTTTTGAAAAAAGAGCCGTCGCGTATGGCGAATATGATTCTGGGCAGATGCTGGAAAATGTTTCGGCCGCTGCCGATGGTCAGGTGACCGACTTCAGAATTTCCGGCCTCTCCCCACGGCAAACCGACCGCCGCGCCCGAGGCCTGAAGGGCAGTTGAAGGAAAATTGGCCTGAATTTCGTTCAAAACCGGCATTTTTGCCTTGGTAATCGCATTGTTTTCCCTTGCCGGAGCCATTCCAAATCCGTCAAAAATAATCAGGATGATTGGTTTCATGTTTTTATTATATCAAAATTGTATTTTTTTGCTAACTTTATTTTGACAAAATGACATATTTTTGATACGCTTGAAAAAGTTAAATTTCATATCATGAATTTAATTTTAACCATTGGAAATTTATTTTGCTTCCGTCAGGGACAAACTCTTCGGACATGGCCGGGCAAGAGGCTATTTTGGATTGCCGAAAAAATCGAAAGAGATTTCGATTTCGGTGATATTTCAAGAAAATCGCCGTATTTAAAGTTTGACCCCGACGGCTTGGGAATGAATTTAATAACTTATGTTAAACGACATATTTTTGGTTTTTGGGTCAATGTTTTTGGTTGTCGTCGGTTCAATTCTGGGATATTACGCCAGGCAAACGATTGCCAGAGGACAGCTCGGTTCAATTGAACAAAAAATCGCGAAAGCGACGGCCGAGGCCGAAACCAAGGCCCAGGAAATTATAATCGCGGCCAAGGATAAAGCGGAAAAAGCGCTTGAAGCCGTTAAACTGGAAGAAAAGGAAGGCCTTAAGAAGCTGGATGAATTGGAAGATCGTTTGGTCAAAAGACAGGAGAATTTGGACAGGAGAATAGAATCTTACGAAGCGAAAGAAGGCGATTTGCAGGAAAAAATAGAGAAGGTCAAGCAGATCAAATCGGAAATAGAGGCCTTGCGCGAGAGAGAGCGCGAGACGTTGGAAAAAATCGCCGGCTTCACTCTTGAGCAGGCCAAAGAAAATCTCTTAAAAACCGTAGAAGAAAAATACCGCCAGGACATTCTTGACTCAACCGTCCGCCTGGAAAAACTTCGCGGCGAAGAGCTTGAGAGAAAGGCGCTGGAACTCATGGTTACGGCGATTCATCGCTATTCTCGTTCCCACGTCTCCGACGTGATGACAAGCATGGTGAGTTTGCCGAATGAAGACCTCAAAGGCAAGATTATCGGACGCGAGGGCAGAAACATCAGGACTTTGGAGCGGCTGACCGGCGTTGAAATCATCGTTGATGAAACTCCGGACGCCATAACTATCTCGGGTTACGATCCCATTCGCCGTGAAGTCGCGAAAACGGCTCTTGAAAAATTGATTCAGGACGGCAGGATCCAACCGGCCAAGATTGAAGAAAAAGTGGCCGAGGCCCAAAAAGAAATCCAGGAGAGAATTAAAAAAGCCGGAGAGGCGGCGGCGTACGAAACCGGCATTTTGGACTTGCCCAAAGAAATCGTTCATTTGATCGGGCGTTTGGCTTTCCGAACCAGTTTCGGCCAGAATGTTTTATTGCATTCCATTGAGGCGGCTCATATCGCCGGAATTCTGGCCAAGGAACTGGGCTTAAACGTGGAAGTGGCCAAAAAAGGCGCTCTATTGCATGACATCGGAAAAGCGGTTGACCATGAAATTGAGGGAACGCACGTTGAAATCGGCCGGAAAATTTTGAAAAAATACGGAATTCGCGAGGAGATTATCCGGGCAATGGAGGCGCATCACGAAGAATATCCTTTTTCAACGCCCGAGTCGTTTATTGTGACCGCGGCCGAAGCGGTATCCGCGGCGCGTCCGGGAGCCAGGCGCGATACCGTTGAAAATTACCTGAAGCGGCTTGAGAATTTGGAAAAGATCGCCAACTCTTTCCCGGGCATAGAAAAGACGTACGCGATTCAGGCCGGTCGGGAGATCAGGATTTTCGTCACCCCGACGGTTATTGACGATTTGGGTGCGATAAAATTGGCAAAAGACATCGCGGACAAAATCGAGCAGGAGTTGAAATATCCGGGCGAGATTAAAGTTAATGTTATCCGCGAAACCCGCGCGGTTGAATACGCCAGATAATATGAAAATTCTTTTTTTTGGCGACATTATCGGCGCTCCCGGCAGAAAGGCGCTCGCGAAAATTCTGCCGGCGTGGCGGGAAAAATACGCGCCGGATTTGGCGGTAGCGAACGGCGAAAACATCGCTCACGGCAAAGGAGTTACTGAGAGGACTTTTCAAGAGCTTTTGGCGGCCGGAGTTGACGCCGTCACTTCCGGCAATCACATTTGGCGCCACAAAGAAGCAATCTCTCTTTTGGAAAATAAAAAATTGCCTTTGCTGAGGCCCTATAATTTTCCTCCGAGTTTACCCGGCAGGGGTTTTTTGGAGCTTGAAGCCGGAGTGTCGCGGGTTTTGATAATCAATTTGATAGGCCGCGTTTTTATGTATTCGCATTACGACGATCCGTTTCGGGCGGCCGATGAAATTTTGCGCGAGCGGCATTTAAACGGTTCCGACGACGAGGCGGCCGAAAAATACGGCGCGATTATCGTTGACTGGCATGCCGAGGCCACTTCGGAGAAAGCGGCGCTGGGCTGGTATCTGGACGGCCGGGTCTCGGCGGTTTTGGGGACTCATACACACGTTCCGACCGCCGACGCTAAAATTTTGCCCAAAGGAACGGCTTTTGTCAGCGATGTCGGAATGGTCGGACCCGAGAATTCGATAATCGGAGTTGAGAGAGAACCGATTTTGGAAGGTTTTTTAAAACAGATTAAAGTTAAAGCAGACGTGGCCTCCGGGCCGGTTGAAGTCAACGCCGTTCTCGTTGAAATTGATTTTAAAACGGGCTTGGCCGTCAAAATTGAGCGCTTGAGAGAGACCGGAGTTGTCGCGGATTGAAATAATTTGGTATAATGGAGATAAAGCTCATAAAGCAAGAAGCTGACAAAGGTCGAAACATTAATTCATACAAAATAAAAAAATGAACAAAGAGCAACTCATTGAAGTGGTTCAAGCGAAAGTGGGCTCCGAGTATACAAAAAAGCACGTTCAGGAAGGCGTGGAAGCGGTTTTTGACGCGATCACCTCGTCTCTCTCCAAAGGCGAAGACGTGGCAATCACCGGTTTTGGAACTTTCAAGGTCAGCAAAAGAGCGGCTCGCCAGGGAGTGAATCCGCGGACCGGAGAAAAGATTCAGATTGCCGCGACGACCGTTCCGAAATTCAAAGCCGGCAAGGGCTTGAAGGATGCGGTAAAGTAAAGGGCTTGGTCTAAAATTCGGAGCGCAAAGCGCGAACGAATTTTAGAAACCAAACCTTTATCCCGAGGCCGCTGAAGGCGTCCGAGGGATCTCATTTTTGTCTTCGAAGACAACAATAAATCCCCTCATGTTTGTGAGGGGATTTGTTTTTTAAATTTTTGAGAGAGCCGATTTGACGTCTTCTATTATATCCGCGGCGTTTTCCAAACCGATTGACATTCTTATCATCGTTTCAGGAATTTTTGCCTGTTTTCTGCCTTCTATCCCGAGCTGTTCGTGAGTGGTTGAAGCCGGATGAATGGCAAGGGTTTTTGAATCGCCCAAATTGGCAACGTGCCGGCAGAGCGAGAGCGATTCAATGAATTTTTTTGCCTGTTCAAAAGTGCCTTTGAGTTCAAACGAGAGCAAGCCGCTGAATCCTTTCATCTGTTTTTTGCCGATGGCGTGGAGCGGGTGGTCTGGAAGTCCCGGATAATTGACTTTCAGAACTTTCGGATGCTTCCGGAGAAATTTTGCGACTTTCAAAGCGTTTTGGCAGTGTTTTCTCATTCTTAAGGTCAGCGTTTCAAGCCCCAAGAGAAAGAGCCACGCCGCTTCCGGATTGAGACAGGGGCCGAAATCGCGATATTCTTCCTGCCTTATTTTGTCAATCAATTCTTTCTTGCCTACAATCATTCCGCCGATGTCCGTCCCGTTTCCGGCAATATATTTGGTCAGGGAATGGATGACGATGTCCGCGCCCAATTTCAGCGGAGTTTGAAGAGCCGGGGTGGCGACCGTGTTGTCAACCACCAAAATGAGGCGCCGTTCCTTCGCCAATCCCGCCAATTTTTGAATATCAAGGATATCAAGCGTGGGATTGGACGGTGTTTCAACGTAAAGGAAACGGGTGTTCGCGGAAATTTCTCGCGCCCAGTCGTCAATTTGGTAAGGATTCTTCACGAATCTCGCACAGACATTGAGTCCTCGCAAGGTTTTGTTGAAAAGATTAAAGGTGCCGCCGTAAATCCTGTCCGAAGAAACGATTTCGCCTCCGTTTTTGGCAAGATGCGCGGCAACGAGCAAAATCGCAGCCATGCCGCTTGAAGCCGCGAGTCCGGCCTCGCCCCCTTCGGCAAGCGCCATGCGCTTTTCTAATATATCCACCGTCGGGTTGTTTATGCGCGAGTAAATGAAGCCTTCCTTTTCGCCCGCGAAAAGTCGGCGGGCATCCTCGGTGTCTTTAAAAGCGTAAGCGGCGGTCCGGTATATCGGAATCGCGAGGGACCCGGTTTTCTCGTCGCCGTTATAGCCGCCCGAAATCAGAAGCGTCTCAAGCCGCGTTTTCTTTTTCATTCCAAGTCCACGCGGCCGGAAGGGCCGAAAGACGCGCCGCCGCCTCTTTCATGGCAGAGCGACTGATGCGCTCGCGTAAATGTCGTGGCAATGCGTCGTCTGCACAAAGGACAAACGTCACAGCAAGGCCTGATGTGCATATCGCTATTGTCGCCGCTGATCAGGTGGCAATCGCAGCCGCACTCATGAATACAATTACTCATTTCTCTCTCCTTTTGGACAAATTAAAGAACTTATGGTTATATTAGCAATTCGGTAAAACAAGTCAATCCCGACAATAAAAACAATCCCGCCGCGGCGGGATTGTTTTTATTGAGTATATTTACGACCTCGCTAGAACCTACTTTATCAAAAATCTCTGACCAAAGGAAGCCGCCCCGCCGCCTGCTCGTTCACAGCAGGCGGAGGATGCCGCTCGGGCTAAATTCATTCGTTGTTTAAAACCTATAAAAAGTGATATAATACGAACGTAGGAAGATGTGATTAATGAAATTGTTATTTTTATGCAATCTACCATCTCATTTTTGATTGTTGTGCTTGGTTATCTTGCCTTCGGCATATGGGCAATAATTTGGATATCCAGAAAGAAAAAGGTGGGTGAGAAGATTTCTCTGCGGGCAAAGATTATCATCGCCGTAATCTTTTTTTCCAGTTCTTCCGTACTTATTTCTATGATTGAGCCGTCTCCGCCTGCCACCCCGTCAGAATTTGTTACATATTATGTAAAGCCAGATGTCGCCAATGTCCGCGAATGTCCTTCAACTTCGTGCAAAACACTTTCCACGTTTCCTCAAAATACGGAGCTCACATTCCCCGGAGACCTTTTTGACAAGTATCCCGATTGGGCCGAGGTTACTTTTCCGGATGGCAAACTCGGCTATGTGAGCAAAACCGTGCTTTCTGAAGATGCCGTTTCCGCGGGCCTGCCACCGCCGGCAAGGGGGTCATCTTCGGTGGGCGGCATTGCTATCGGTCCCTGGGTGAACATCCAAACAACAGTAGGACAATCTTATGAATTTCATTTTTGCGAACCGCCTGCCGCCATATCGGGCGCAACCTGCGGAGGGCTTGCCGATACGGCGACTAATCCGACAGGGGGAAGGCCTCCATATTCATTTGTCAAAAAATCCGGCTTTTTGCCGCCGGGAATAACTTTAGAATTAAATGGCACGCTTAGCGGAACGCCTACGCAAGCAGGAACTTATAACTTCCGACTATGCGCCAAAGATTTGTATGGCGGGGAAGGGTGTCAGAATCTTGCGGTGGTGGTGAATAAAAGCGAAGCTTCCGCTACTACCATTCCAACACCCATCACAGAGAACGCTGGGTTCGTTAAAATAGAATCTGCGACATGTCAAGCATTGGGATATTCTGTCCCTGATAATCCTAATTCATGGATTGTATATCTTATCACGGTTACAGGAACCGGGGGTGGGAGCAGTCTTGGATTTTTTTGCGACCACCGTTATGGAGGCGGCCCATGTCACAATCAATCCTTAACATGCGACTCTTGGACAGTTAAACATGTAGGATCTTGCGTTCGGGAAACGGGCCAGTCGGAAACCACTGAATGGACATATCAAGCACGGGGCTTTATAAATTTGGAGATGGGTTTTAATTTTGGCGTTCAAATTGGCTACGAAGATGAAATCCGTAGAAATATTTCCTGTAATTAAGTTAATTTTTAAAGATGAAAATCATTGATAAAAAATGGAAGTGGGCAGTGGCAATAATTTTACTGCTTTTGGCCGGATATTTTCTGTACAGCTATTTCTTCTACACCTGTTGCGCTCCACCACCTAAATCCGCGCCGGTTATCTCAGATGAGCAAGACAGCGACCAGATTTTAGATGACCCTGACTTATTGTATGTCAAGCGCGCTTTTATCGGTCTTTGCCGCACCAGGTCGGGAGATGGAGGCAGTTGCCGTTTCAACACCTATTTATACAAGTCGGGCAAATTAATTAAGGAATCAGACGAATTGGTTATGGCACCAGACGGTGAAAAAACAACTACCTATCCCACCATACGAAAGGAACTGGATAAAAACGCGATGACTAGCATAACCAAACAAATCCAAGATTCCGGAGTTATGAAAAAAACGTGTGAAGCAGAAATGGTTACAGATTATTATGTCCATTATTTTATTAATCTGGACGGCATAAAAAAAGAATTTCAATTTCCCGGATGCGAAGCGGAAATAAAAGAAGTAGATACATTAATTGATGCGGCCGCGGATAAATAAAAATGAAGAAATTTTATCTCGTTTTAAAAATTTTGCTCATTTTGGCGGTTTTAATCGTGTTGGCCTATTTAGTGACTCATGGAGACAGCGAGGTTATTTTAGAGAAGCCGTGGTTTGGTGAGTAAAATAGCCCGAGCGGAATTCTCCGCCTATTGTGAACGAGCAGGGCACCACAGAAAAGTTTTGTTTTTCTTTTACCTGCCCGCCGAAGCCCTCGCCTTGCCGAAGCCGTTGGCGAAGTGCAGGTCGGCGCAGGCGGGGAAGAAAAATCGGACGCGCGCAAAATCAGAAATCGCAAACAAAACTTTTCTGTGGTGGGGCGAGCGTTAGCGAGCGGCGGCGGGGCGGCTTTCATTGGTCAGGAATTTTTGATAAAGTAAGTTCGAGCGCAGTCGTAAATATACTCAATAAAAACAACCCCGCCGCGGCGGGATTGTTTTTATTGAGCGGGTAAGGGGAGTCGAACCCCTCTCAACAGGTTGGAAACCTGTGGTAATGCCGATATACGATACCCGCGGACGGTTTACTGCCTTTCAATCCGATTTTTTAGATGGCCATTTATTTTGTTTATCAATTCGTTCAAAGTTATGCTGGTCTTGCCTATAAAATCAACCGCGCCCAGCGACAGGCCCTTTTTGACGTATTCGGTCGTCGTGTAATTGGAGAAAATTATGACCGGAATGTTTTTTAAATTTTTATCCTGTTTGATTTTTTCCAGGAAAATGAAGCCGTTCATTCTGGGCATTAAGACATCCAGCAGTATGATGTCCGGATTTGTCTGCTTCAATTTGTCCAGCGCGTCAACGCCGTCGAAGCTCGCCGTTACTTCAAAACCGGCTTTATTGAAGACGATGTCAAGCGCTTTAACCAAATTTTGTTCATCTTCAACCAATAAAATTTTTGGCGTATTCATATTTTTAATCTACCATTTTTTTCGCGATTTTTCAATTGGTCGGGGCGCCCGGATTCGAACCGGGAGTCACCTGTTCCTTCACCCCGTTAGAAATCTACTTGTCGGAGAGCCGAGAATCGAACTCGGGCTACCTGCTCCCAAAGCAGGCGTACTGCCACTATACGACTCTCCGATTATATTTCTAACGGGGCAAGAAACAGGCATGTTAACCATTACACTACGCCCCGCTTCCGTGTTGTGTCCCATTATCGCACTTTGTGGTATAATTGACAAGAGACACGATTATGGCCATTAAAGACACTTTACAGCGATTGAATTTTTTTGCCGAATGCCGCAAATACAGGATCGGCCCGTGGAGCTGTCCGCCGTTTTTGTTTATGATGATGGGTTCCGTTATTATTTTCGCGATGCTCGGCACTTTTGTTTTGGCCAAGCGGTATATTGAGGAACCGGAAGTCGTGGCGCTGTTCGTGATCATTATAACGATCATTTTGTTGGTTATCGATTACGCCATCTTGTCGGGCGTCAGACAAATCAGCGAAGCGAACATCTTAAAAAGCGAGTTCGTGAATTTGGTTTCCCACCAGCTCAGAGCCCCGCTCTCTTCGTTAAGATGGTCTCTAAGTTTGCTTTTGAAAGAAAGAATCGGAAAGTTTGAGCCGAAACAAATAGAATTTTTGCAGATTATCCAGGACTCAAGCACCAGAATGATTAAATTGGTCAACGATCTTTTGGACGTCAGCAGGATTGAGGCCGGAGCTCTGCAAGTGCGCAAAGTCCCTTTTTCTTTGACGGAAATCAGCCAAAAAATCATCAATGATTTGTCGGGGCTGGCCCGGGCGTATAATATAGAAGTCGTGTTTGAAAATCAAATTGAACACCCTTCGGTTATCGGCGACCCTGACCGCGTCGCGATGGTTATCCAAAATCTTCTGGATAACGCCATTAAATACACGAGATCCGCGGGGCAGGTTGCAATCGCGATTAGTCAAGACGATTCTTATTTAAAATGGCAGATTAAGGATCAGGGCGTGGGCATTCCGGAGGCCCAGCAAAGGTACGTTTTTCAAAAATTTTTCCGTTCGGAAAACATCATGAGATACCAGACCGTCGGTTCCGGACTCGGGCTTTACCTCGCCAAATCAATCATTGAACACTTAAACGGCGAAATTGGATTTTCAAGCAAGGAGAGCGAGGGTTCCACTTTTTGGTTCACGTTGCCAATTAAAAAATAAGCAATGTTATGAAACATAACATTGCTTGAAATTGGTTCGCTCGGCTGAAATGAAAACGTTGTTTTCATTTCTCCCTTGCTGCCAATTATAAATTAAGCTGGCTTTCCGGTTTTTTAGCTTCCCAGTTCCCTGGGCCGCTAAGAAGCCAAGAAGCTATAAAGCTATTTTATGACTGACCAACAAAAAGCGGTTTTGCTGATTGAAGATGAACCGACTCTTCAAAAAACAATCAGCGAAATTTTAATTCAAGAGGGCTACAAAATGCTGAACGCCCTCGACGGCGAAATCGGCCTGCAAATGGCTTTAAGGGAAAAGCCGGATTTGATTTTGCTTGATTTGATTCTGCCCAAAATCGACGGTTTCGAGGTCTTGGAAAATATCAGGAAAAACGAAGCAACCAAGAACATTCCGGTGATTGTTTTGACCAATCTCGAAAACGCGGCGGCCGTTGAGAGGGCTTTGGCTCTCGGAGCGCTGAGTTATCTGGTCAAAGCCAACTACGAGTTGGAAGACGTCGTGCAGAAAGTAAAGCAAGCGATCAAATAGCAAGATAGCTTGTAGCTGTTAGCTTATTAGCAAGAAAAAAATAAAATATTTCTTTTTTCTTGCTAATTTCCTATAAGCTATAAGCTATAAGCTGGTATGCGCGTTGACCCGCAACAATTAAAAGCGTTTTTGCTTGACGAAAAACTGGCGACTCCGGCACAGCTTGAAGAAGCGGAAAAGAAATCCATTCAGTCGGGCAAGAAGCTGGGCGAGGTTCTGGTGGAAGAAAAAATTATCGGCGAAGAGGATCTGATTAAACTCCAGGCCTATATTTTGGGCGTGCCGTACGTCAATTTGGAAAAGGAAAAAATCGACCCCCGCGTTTTGCAAATCATTCCGGAACCGATAGCGAGAACCCACAACATAGTTGCTTACAAAAAAGCCGGACAGACGCTTGAAGTCGCGATGCTTGATCCGGAAGATCTTCAGACGATTGAGTTCATAAAAAAAACGGCTAATCTGAAAATCAGGCCGCGGCTCGCTTCTCCCGCGAGCATTCAGACGATTCTGAAACAGTATCAAAAAAGTTTGGAAGTGGAGTTCGGCGAGATTATCAAAAAAGAAACGCCGGCTTTGACGGCCTACGCCGAAGAAGAGAGGGCGATTTTGGCCGAAGAAGGCGAAGATCTTAAAAAAATTGCCGAGGACCTGCCGATTATTAAAATCGTTGATACTCTGATTAAGCACGCCGTTTTGCAAAAGGCTTCGGACATTCACATTGAACCGAGCGAAAAAGAAGTGATGGTCCGTTATCGCATTGACGGTATTTTGCGCCCGGCCATGACCCTGCCTTTTCAGGTAAAGGCGGGCATTATCGCCAGAATCAAGGTTTTGTCAAATTTAAAATTGGACGAACATCGGCTACCTCAGGACGGCCGATTTAAAATTGACTTGGAAGGGCAGAGAATTTCTTTTCGCGTCTCGGTTTTGCCCGTTTACGACGGCGAGAAGATCGTCATGCGGCTTTTACCGGAAAGCGCGAGCAAGTTTAGTTTGGAACAACTGGGGTTTTTCGGGGAAGGGCTGGAACTTATCAAACGCAGCATTAAAAAACCGACCGGAATGATTTTGGTCACCGGGCCGACCGGCAGCGGAAAAACGACGACTTTGTACACGGTTTTGGAAATGCTGAATACCTCGGAGGTCAATATTTCAACTGTTGAAGACCCGATTGAATATCGCATTGAAGGCATCAATCAGACCCAGGTAAGGCCGCACATCGGTCTGACTTTCGCGAACGGCTTGCGGTCTTTGCTCAGGCAGGACCCGAACATCATTATGGTCGGCGAAATCCGCGACGAGGAAACGGCTTCTTTGGCGGTTAACGCTTCTTTGACCGGCCATTTGGTTTTATCAACGCTTCACACCAACAGCGCGGCGGGCGCCTTGCCGCGGTTGCTTGATATGAAGGTTGAACCGTTTTTGATCGCTTCAACCGTCAATATCATCACCGCCCAGCGTTTGGTCAGAACGCTTTGTCCGGAAAAGGAGGCCTATGTTTTGAGCAAAAGCGAACTGGATAATCTGGCGAAAGAGTTTGATTTGGACGCGATTTTAAAAATTTTGAAAATACAAAAAATCGTTCCGGCGGATGGCGAATGGCAGGACGTCAAATTTTATCGTCCGAAACGCGCCGCGGAATGCGCCGACGGCTATAAAGGCCGGATAGGAATTCACGAAGTTATGAATGTTTCCGAAGCGATTAAAGCATTGATAGTGAAAGGCGCCACCAGCGGAGAAATCGAGAAAAAAGCCAAAGAAGAGGGAATGATTACCATGCTTGATGACGGCTTCATCAAGGCCGCTCAAGGAATAACGAGTTTGGAGGAAGTGTTGAGAGTAACGCGGGAATAACGCGATGCCAATATACGAATGCATACGAATTATACTAATAAATACGAATAAAAAAATTAGTATTCATTCGTATCATTAGTATGCATTAGTATATTAGCATCGCATTTATCTATTATGCTTTATTCCTATACCGCAAGAAGCCTGACCGGCGATGAAATTAAAAAAGGGAAAGCCGAGGCCGCCAATGAGCACGAATTGGCGAGAACCCTTCATAACGAAGGGTATCTTTTGGTAGCTTCCCGGACGTTTGAAAAAAAAGAAACCGGCAAAGATTTATTTCATAAAATATCCAAAACGTTTGAAGGGCTGTTCGGCGTTCCTTTGATTGAAAAAACAACTTTTACTTTGAACCTGGCGGTGATGATCGGCGCCGGCCTTTCGCTGAACCGAGCGCTTGAGGTTCTGGCCAGGCAGAGCAAAAACGCGAAATTTAAAAAATCAATTCTGGAAATAGCCGCGGACGTCGCGAAAGGAAGCACGTTCGGCGACGCCATGGACAAACACCGAAGTGTTTTCAACGAACTCTACGTGAACATGATAAGAACCGCCGAAACCGCCGGCAATCTTGAGGAGGTTTTGAAACTTTTGGCTTCGCAGATGAAAAAAGAGCATGAATTGATATCGCGCGTTCGGGGGGCGATGGTTTATCCGGCGGTAATCCTCGTGGCGATGCTCGGTATCGGCGCTTTGATGATGGTGGTCATCGTCCCGAAATTGGCCAGTTCTTTCAAAGAAATGGGCGTTGAGCTTCCCTGGACAACCAAACTTGTGATCGGCTTTTCAAATTTTCTCATTTCTTACTGGTATATCTTTTTGCTGTTCGTCGCGATATTTGTTTTTACGCTCAGGATTGTCGTTAAAACAAAAGGAGGCAAGCGAATTATCGATTTTATCCTGTTAAAGACCCCGATTTTCGGGTCGCTGACAAAAAAAGTCAATTCGGCCAGGTTTGCCAGAACCCTTTCGTCTTTAATCGCGAGCGGCGTCCCGGTCGTGAAGGGGTTTGAAATTTTGTCAAACACTCTGACAAATCATTACTACTCGGCCTCGCTGAAAGACACGGCCGTTGAAATACAAAAAGGCAAAAAGATTTTTGAGACGCTGGAAAAATATCCGCATCTTTATCCGCCGATGGTGACGGAAATGGTTTCGGTCGGCGAAGAAACCGGCGCTTTGTCGGACATTCTTGAAAAATTGTCCGTTTTTTTTGAAGAGGACGTGGACAACACGACCAAATCGCTTTCCACGATAATTGAACCGCTTTTGATGATTGTCATAGGCGTTGTCGTCGGCTTTTTCGCCATTTCAATGTTGCAGCCAATGTATTCGCTTATTGGCGCGCAATAGTTTTTATGAAAGGTTTTACTCTCATTGAAATACTCATCGTAGTCGGTTTGGTCGCCATTTTGGCCACGGCGGTCGTTGTTTCAACCGTTTCTTTTCGTTCCCAGATTGACTTGGATACCGCGGCTCAAAACGTTCTGAACACTCTGAGAATCGCCCGGACAAAAACGCTCGCTTCCGAAAGCGCGAGCCAATACGGCGTTCATTTTGAAAGCGGCCAATATATTCTTTTTAAAGGAACTTCTTACAATCCTTCGGCTTCCGACAATGAATTTCATTCCTTGCCTTCCGGTTTTGAAATCGCCAATGTCGCGATCGGCGGCGGCAACGACGCGATTTTTCAGCGCCTGACGGGAGTAACCTCGCAGAGCGGCACCGTGGACGTCCGGAAAATTTCCGACATTTCGAGGAGCAGGACGGTAGTGATTGATCCGTCCGGCGAAGTCGCTTTTTTGGGAACCGTTCAGTCGCCCGCGGGAACCCGCGTTACGGACACAAGGCACGTTCACATTGATTACAGCCGCGACGTTCGCTCGGCCGTCACCTTGAGTTTGGTTTTTCCGGGTTTTTCAACGACCAATGTCTCGTTTCAAAACTATTTGAACGCCGATCAAACCGAATTTAACTGGGCGGGGACTATTTTGGTTAACGGCCAAAATCAGAGTTTAAAAATTCACAGTCACAGTTTGACCGCGAGCGCGGTTCAGCTTTCCATTCACCGCGACCGGACGCAGAATACCGAAGCGGTGCAGATTAACCTTGACGGAGAAAATTTGATCAATTACGCGGCCGACGGAACGGCGACAATGGGTTCGTCGTTGTTTGTCTCTAATCCTCAAATACAATAATGAACAGCAAAGGCGTCGGTATAATTGAAATCATCGTTGTTGTCGCCATCGCCGGCATCGCGCTTTTTGGCATATCCGGAGTTTCTTCGTACGCTTTGGGGGTGATGAATGACAGAAAAGCGCTTCTTGAAGCAAGTTATCTGGCTGAAGAAGGAATAGAGGCGGCGCGGAGCGTGAGGGACGAAAGCTGGTCTTCAAACATCGCCGGACTGACGATGGGAACCAACTATTATCCCGTTGTTTCGGGGGGCAAGTGGATTCTTCAGACGACAAATCCCGGTTTAATCAACAATCGCTACGCGAGGAGGGCTGTTTTTGAGAATGTCAACAGGGACGGGAGCGACAATATCGTGATTTCCGGCGGAACGCTTGACGCAAACACTAAGAAGGTAACGATTTATGTCAGCTGGCCGTCCAGGAGCGGAACTCAAGAGATAAATTTGATCACATACTTAACAAACTGGCGATAATGAATATTGTACATAATCAAAAAGGTTTCACTCTATTAGAGATGGTCGTTTATATCGGCCTTGTTGTGATTGTGGCGGGACTTGTGATTAATTTCGCGCTCAGTTTGATTACCTCGTACGGAAAAATTCAGGCCTCAAAAGAAGCGATGAATAACGCGAGTTTCGCGCTGGATACGATTATCAATGAAATCCGCCAGGCCTCGAAAATTTATTCGTCGACGAGCGTTTTCGCGCCGACCGATCCCGGACAACTGAGTTTGGAAACGCTTTTAAATCCGCCGACCAATGAGGCGGGCACTTACGTTGATTTTTACGTTGACAACAACAAACTGTATTTAAAAAGAGAAAGTCAAAGCGCGCTCGCGTTGACTTCCGACAGAGTGAAAGTCAAAAATTTAACTTTCACCCGTTTGACTCCGTCGAACGCGCCCGAATCGGTAAAAGTTCAGATAACCGTGGGCTATAACGCTCCCGCCGGAAGTTCATTTGATATTTCAACAACCCTTAACGCGACGGCGAGTTTAAGATGATGAATAACATTCGCAATCAAAAAGGTTTTGCTTTGTTGCTTTCCACCATTATTATCCTTGGAGGTTCTTTGATTTTAGCCGGCGGTTTTTTGGTCTTGGCTTCAACCGAAATTAAAATTTCTCAAACAAAGCTCAAGTCCTTGCAAAGTTATTACGCTTCCGAAGCCGGACTTGAGGACGCGATCTACCGAGTAAAAAACGCGATGCAGTATTCTTCCTCGTATAATTTGAATGTCGGGCAGAATCAAACGACGATAACTGTTAACGCGACTACGGCCTCGGCAACCATAGAATCTCAAGGCAGCGCGGAAAACAGAATAAGAAAAACGCAGACCGTTTTTGACCTGCCGACCACGACGGTCGGTTTCAATTATGGCACTCAAATCGGCGAAGGAGGGATTGTGATGGGAAACGGAAGCAGAATTAACGGAAGCATTTATTCAAACGGCAGTATTACCGGCTCCTCCGGAGCGCGGATTACCGGCAGTGCTTGGGTGGCTCAGGGTACGGCCCCGAGCGTTGACCAGTCTTGGGAAACCGCGAACAGCGATTACGGAGTGGGGACCGTGAGCGGCAGTATTATCAGCACTCTTGATTCAAGCGGCGATGTGGGCAAATACACCTCGCTCGCCTTGGGCTCGGACGGTTTCGCCAGAATAAGTTATTACGATGATACGAACGACGACCTCAAATTCGTCCGTTGTCTTGACGAAAATTGCGTGACGAAAAATATCACTACAATAGATTCGGCCGGAAACGTTGGCTTTGAATACACCTCGCTCGCCTTGGGCTCGGACGGTTTCGCCAGAATCAGTTATTATAATGAGTCAAATAATGACCTTAAATTTGTCCGTTGCACAAACGCCGACTGCGCGACAAAGGTCATTACCGTGGTTGATTCAAGCGGCGATATGGGACAGTTTTCTTCCCTTGCCCTTGGCTCCGACGGCTTCGCGAGGATCAGTTATTACGCGTCTTCCGGCGGCAATTTAAATTTCGTCCGCTGTACCAACGCCGACTGTACGACGAAGAACATTTCAACCGTTGACTCAAGCGGCGACGTCGGCAAATACACTTCAATCGCCTTGGGTTCCGACGGCTTCGCAAGAATCAGTTATATTAATGAGACGAATGACGACTTAAAATTCGTCCGTTGTGCGAACGCGGACTGTTCTTCCGCGACAGTAACTACAGTTGAATCAAGTCCGAACATTAATCGCAATACCGCCGTCGCTTTGGGAAGCGACGGCTTCGCCCGGATTAGTTATTATGATGATGGAAATAACGACTTGAAATTTGTTCGGTGTACAAACGCCGACTGCGCGACAAAAAATATTACCACTCTTGATTCGTCCGGCGATGTGGGCAGATACAGTTCGCTAAAACTCCTGAGCGATCTTGCGAGAGTCGTATACCATGACGGTTCAAACGGCGACTTGAAATATATTCAGTGCGCGAACGCCGATTGTTCAACAAAGAATGTCTCGGTTCCCGACCCCGACAACGTCGGTCAGTATACCTCGCTCGCTTTTGGTTCGGACAATTTTGGAAGAATAAGCTATTACGATGTCGGAAACGCTGATTTGAAATTCTTGCGATGTGCTCAAGATCCCTGCTCTCCAAGTGCTCCGCAAGTTGACGTTGCTCAAAGTTTTCAGCCGGCGGCGACAAATCGCGCGGTCAAAGCCGATTTATATCTCAAAAAAGTCGGCAGTCCGGCAAACGCGACACTTCGCTTGATTTCAGACAGCGGCGGTTCGCCCGGAACTTCAGTTCTTGCGACCGGCCTTTTGAATGCCTCGTCAGTCGGGAGTTCCTACGGCTGGCTGACCGTGAATTTTTCAACCACTCCGACATTAAACGCGAATACAACCTATTGGCTTGTGATTGACGCGGCGCCGGATAATTCAAATTATCTTGTCTGGGGAGGCGATTCCGCCAACGGCTACACCCGCGGCACCGGAAAGAAAAGCAATGACTGGTCGATCGGCAACTGGTCAAACCTGAACGCCGACCTTAACTTTCGCGTTTATATGGGCGGAATCGACAATCAAATCTCAACCGTTTCCGTTGACGGCAGCGCGTACGCTCATTTTATGGATATAGTTACGGTCGGGGGTAACGCGGGAGCGTTTACCTTAAACAGCGGCACTATTGGCGGCAGCGTAAGCGCGGACACTATTTCAAATTGTACAATCGGGGGCAACGCGTCGTATAATGTAAAGACAAGCTGTACAATCGGCGGCACACAGACCACACCGACCACTCCGCCTTCCGACCCGGCCGTTCAGGCGATGCCGATTACGCAGGAAATGATTGACGCTTGGAAGGCGCAAGCGGAAGCGGGCGGAACAATCAACGGCGACTGCGGCGACGGGGGCGTGGCCGGTTGTGACATTCCGACGAACGGTACTTTAACGCTTGGGCCCAAAAAAATTAACGGGAATTTGATTTTGGCAAACAATCAGACATTAGTGGTAAGCGGGACAATCTACATTACGGGATACATTGACATTGATAATGGTTCGGCGATACAGCTTGACCCAAGCTACGGAACAAAAAGCGGTCTGGTCTTCAGCGACGGAACCATACATCTCGCGAACAACGGCAATTTTTCCGGCTCGGGACAGGTCGGCAGTTATCTGATGCTGATGTCACTCGCCTCGGGCGGGGGGCATCACGGTGGCGCGATTGATTTGCACAATAACGCGAGTGGAGTCATTTTTTACGCGGCCAACGGTCTGGTTTATCTTCATAATAATGTGAACGCGACACAATTGACCGCGAAGGCAATTACATTGGACAATAACGCAACCATTTCTTATGATCCTGGATTGGCAAACGCGCTGTTTTCCGGCGGCGGCTCAAGCGGTTCGTTTAAGGTGAAGAGTTGGAAGGAAATAGAATAACTTAGCATGTTTGACTTTTTATCCCCAAAAAACGCTTTAACTCTTCCGGCTTTCGGCCTGGATATTTCGGATTTGTCGTTAAAGCTCGCGAGTTTAAAAAGACGCGGCGAACAATTGCGGCTTGAAAGTTTCGGCCGGGCATCAATTCCCGCCGGGGTCCTGGAAAAAGGAGAAATCAAAAATCAATCGGAATTGATAAAAGTTTTAAAATTGACTCTTGAAGAAGCCAAAAACAGAGGATTGCGCACGCGTTATATCATCGGTTCTTTGCCGGAAGAGCACGCTTTCATCCGGGTGATTCAATTGCCTAAAATGAATCTGGCCGAAGTAGCTCAAGCCGTCCGGTGGGAGGCCGAAGCGAACATCCCTTTGCCACTTGAAAGCGTCTATCTTGATTATCAGGTTTTACCCCAGTCGCCGGCGAATCCGGATCATCTTGACGTCATAATTTCCGCGGCCCCGAAGACGCTGGTTGACCCCTATTTAAATACTTTTGAAAAAGTTGGTCTAAAGCCGATTGCCCTTGAAATTGAGTCGCAGGCGATAGCGAGAGCGCTGTTAAAGAATTGTCAATCAGAACAGCCGGTTTTAATCATTGATTTGGGCGCCAGCGCCACGAGTTTCATAATTTTTTCAGGACAGGCGATTCGTTTCACCACGACCGTGAGCGTTTCCGGCTCTTTTTTAACCGAAGCCATTGCCAAGAAATTAAGCGTCTCCCAGGCCGAAGCGGAAGCATTGAAGATAACAACCGGCCTTGATAAGACAAAAAATGAGGGGAGGATTTACTCGGCGCTGGTTCCGCCCCTGAACGCTCTTCTCACCCACATCAAGACGTATTTGGAGTTCTATCCGGAACACGCGGAGCACGAGCATGACGTTCAAAATCCTTCCATCGCGAAAATCATTCTTTCCGGCGGAGAAGCGGCTTTGCCCGGTTTGGTCAGTTTCCTCTCTTTGGAATTGAAAATACCGGTTGAGCTCGGCAATCCATGGATAAATATTTTAACGCCTCCGCTGAAAGAAATTCCGGAACTTCCTTTTGAACAATCGCTCGGCTATACGACCGCGCTGGGATTGGCCCTGCGAGGTTTGGATTAAAAAATATGTTTACCTTAAATCTTCTTCCCGCGGCTAAAAAACAAGAAACAATTTTTGAGAAATATCGGCGATTGGCAATCTTCGTCGCCTCGATTTTATTCGTTTACTTGATTATTTTCGGTATTCTTCTGACAAGCATCTATTTTTTTCTGAACATACAGCTTGAAGGATTGCATCGTCTGATTGAGGCGGAGAATTTGACCGTAACGGCGGTAAAAAGCCGGGAGCTTGAATCAAACGTGCGTCAGGTCAGGCAAAAATTGGAAACGCTGACTCGCCTTCAAGAACAGAATTTGCCCATGGCCGGCGTTTTGGAGAGTTTAACCAATTCCGCGCCCGAGGGCATTCACTTTAAAAGCGTTTCGATTAAAAAAGACGCCAAGCAAGTATCGTTAAGCGGCCGCGCCGACAAGCGAGCCGACCTTTTGAATTTCAAAGATATTTTGGAGCGTAATTCCGATTTTGCGGAAGTTAGCGTGCCTATCAGCATCCTTTTGAAACAACAGGACATAGATTTTAATATTAATTTTAAACTGGCAAGATGAGCGTAAAGAAAAAATTTTATTTAACTTTGTTATCGGCCGGCGCGATTTTAATCGCCGCCGGCGCAGGAGTCGCCCTCTATTTATTTTTGAACATTACAGAGGCAAGTTCCGATTACGTTGAAAGCCAAAAAGAACTGCTTACTCTGCAAAAGAAAGGCGTTTTAATTAAAGAATTCGAAAGGGAGCTCGAAAGCATTCAATCGGACTGGCCTAAAATTGAAGCGGTATTTCTGCGGGAAGAAGACATTTTGGGATTTGTCGAAACATTGGAAAAGCTTGCCGAAAAAACGAAAAATCGTCATAGTATCAATATTATCGGAACGCCTCCGGCCAAAGCCGCGTCCGGCGAGGCAAAAGCCGATGAAGCGTCATCCTTTTTTGTTTTCCGAATAAATCTGTGGGGATCGCTTTCTTCGGTTTTTGATTTTCTTAATTATCTTGAAAATCAGCCGATCTATCTGAGCGTTGAAGATATTCAATTAGTCCGCTCCGAAGGCGGCTTGGCCGGTTTTGACAAGACGGCCGTGCCGTTGGCTCCGGGCGATGTTTCGGCGGTTTTAACAATCAAGGTTTTCGCTCGGTAAACTTACCATGAACCGTTTTAAAAAATTTTTTGCTCAATTAAGCGTTTTTCTGTCGACGCATTCAACCGGCCTTTTTTTGCTGTTGTTCGTTTTTTTGTCTGCCGCGCTCGGACTGATCGCGTATTATTACGCCTATCTGGCGATTAACGTCATGCCCGAAGCGGAAGTTGAAAAGGTGACCTTGGGAAAAGAGCTTTATCAGAGAGTTGTGGATGATTTGAACGCGCGAGAACAATATCAATTGCCGGAAAAAGAATATAAAAACCCGTTCAGATAGATATAGATAATGTTGACCCCGTTAGAAGTCCGGCAATGTCTCTGCGTTAATAAACATAAGGAAGGCGGAAGCCGACTTCGTCTTGAATCCCTGCCCCGTCACACAACGTTGCATGACTTCTAACGGGGTTGACGATAAAGGAAATTGGTGGCATAATTCGAAAATCCTGCCCCCATAGCTTAATGGATAAAGCAGCGCTCTTCTAAGGCGTTGATCGGGGTTCAATTCCTCGTGGGGGCACCAGTTATTTATGGATCCCGTTAGAGGCCGCGATCGCGCGGTGTAAAGTAAAATTTTATTTTTATGTTGAACTATAATTATAAAATAAAACAAAAACGCAGGCAGCGATTTTGAGATCGCGATCTGCCTCTAACGGGATGGATCAGAATGAAAATCAGCCGGTAATTGAGAAATGTCCTTTTTGTTCGGAAAAGATCGCGCCGGGCATGACCAAATGCACTCATTGCGGCGAAGAATTTGGGGCGCATTCGATCAAACCGGGACTTTCAAAAGAGGTCGCGCAAATAATTCCCGACCTCCAGCCCGCCTGGCATTTCGCGGTTTTGTCGGCGGCCACGCTCGGTTTATACGAAATTTATTGGTTTTACCGCAACTGGAGGCAGTTGGGCGCGTATAAAGAATTAGACATTCTTCCTGGCTGGCGAACCGCGGGTCTGTTTGTTCCGATATACGGCCAGTACCTTGCTTACGATTTGTTTCGCAATATTCGGGACTTGGCCAAAGCCCTCGGCGTTGACAAATCATATTCGCCCGGCTTAATATTGTTCGGATGGCTGACCCTCATCGCGCTTTGGTTCCTTCCTCATCCGCTTTGGTTTTTCGGTCTTTTGTCCGTTTGGCCGCTTGTCGCCGTTCACAAAGTATTAAATTCTTACTGGCAAAAAACCCAGCCCGGACTCGCGGAAAAATTGGAATTCGCGCGGGAAGAAAAATTTTTATTGTTATTGGGCGGCATATTGTTGTTTTTTGTGTTCAGCAAAGTGTTCGTGCCAGAATAAAGATTAATGAAAACGACCGAAAGAACAATCAAAAAAATAGCGGTGCTGTATCACGCCGAATGTCCGGACGGATTCGGCGCGGCCTGGGCCGCCTGGAAAAAATTCGGAAGCAAGGCGATTTATATTCCGATTTATCATCAGACCCCTCCGCCCAAAGAAATTAAAGGCAAAGATGTTTACACTTTGGACATCAGTTATCCGGCGGATGTGGTGAAACGGCTTGTAAAAACCGTCCGTTCTCTGACAATAGTTGACCATCACATCAGCAACAAAGGAGCGCTGAAATTCGCTTCGGATTCTTTTTTCGGGTTGAATCATTCCGGTTCGGTTTTGTCTTGGATGTATTTTCATCCCAAAAAGCCGGTGCCCGCTCTTTTGCGGCATGTTGAAGATATGGATCTTTGGCGTTTCCGATTGCCTTTCACTCACGAAGTGGACGAAGCGCTTCAGCTTTACGGTTTTGATTTTACCGTGTGGAATAAATTGGCGTCGGATTTTGAAAAAAAGAAAACAAAGCGGAAATATATAGAAGAGGGAAACGTCCTTTTAAGAAATCGGGCAAAAAACATTGAAAAATTGGTTTCTTTCGCCGAAAAAGTTGAATTTCAGGGTTATAACTGTTTTGCCGTGAATTCGCCGTTTCATGTTTCTTTCATCGGACATGCTCTTGTTAAAAAACTTCCTCCGATTGCCATCATCTGGTCGCGCAGAAGCGGAAGAATAATGATTTCTCTGCGTTCCGACGGCAAGGTTGACGTTTCCAAATTGGCGAGCGTGTTCGGAGGAGGAGGGCATAAAGCCGCGGCAGGGTTTTATTGGAGCATTGACAAACCCTTGCCGTTCAAGATAATAAAACGATAAAAAATGGTGGGCGTAGCTTAGTGGCAAAGCGCCGCTCTGTGGCAGCGGAGATCGCGGGTTCGAATCCCGTCGCCCACCCAATTAAAAACAACCCAATTTTTTATTGGGTTGTTTTGATTTGATTTTGTTTTTAAAAGCGCAATATTTTTGCCACGGTGCTTGTTTCGCAATCTTTGGCGTCGGTTATGTTGTTTTGTAAACCGGCGGCAACCGAATCCGTGAATTTCAGGCCGGTGGCCGTTGAAACGACAACCACTTTTTGATCTTTCTTAATCCACCCCCGTTTTATCGCGTTGCGCGTTCCAGCCAGGGCAATGCCGGTTTGCGGACAGACGAAATATCCGTCTTTTCCGCAGACCGCTACCGCTTCGTTCAAATCGCGTTCGGAAGCGATTTGCATCGCGCCGCTCGTGTAAAATATTTCCCGCATAACCTTGTCGCGGGAAACCGGATTTCCGATCCTCGCCGCGGTCGCGGTTGTTTCTCCGACTTGTATCGGACGAAACGCCATTTTCCAGTCGCGCGGGTCCGCTTGTCCGCCGCGTTCAACCATTGCCCAAGATTTTGCCAACGGGTTTGCCGCTTCGGATTGGCAGCCGAGAATTTTTGAAATCGTGCCCCGGCCGAAACTTTCCATCAGCCGCAGGGCTTTTCCTATTGAAGAGCAGTTGCTGCCGTTGCCGACCGGAACCGCGAACCAATCCGGCAGTTGCCATCCGAAAAATTGGGCGGTGAGAAAGACCGTCGTTTGATGGCCTTCAATCCGCGCCGGATTCAAACTGTTCGCCGGATAAACGCCGTAATCCCTGACCAACTCCTGCATCACGCGCATGCAGTCGTCAAAATTTCCGGGGAGGTTGATGATTTTTGCGCCGTGCGCCAGCGGTTGGGCCAGTTGAACGGAAGTGACGAATCCTTTCGGCAGGATGACAGCACATTCGATTCCGGCCGCCGCCGCGTAAGCCGCGGTCATGGCCGATGTGTCGCCGGTTGAAGCGCAGGCGATTGCCTGAATCCCGGCCGCTTTGGCTACCGACATCAGAACCGTTCCGCCGAAATCCTTGAACGAACCGGTCGGAGTCATTCCTTCAAGAATCATCCAAACCTCAACGTCCTTGCCGAGCCATTTCGATAAATGTTTGCCCGCCGGAACAATCGGAACATTACCTTCGCCCAAAGTGACGATATATTTCTCGTCCAAATACGGCATTATCAATTCTTTGAAACGCCAGACGCCTGAACTGCGCGTCGCTTCGTTTTTTGGATTAAAAACGGATCGTTTCGCGCGCTCGTCAAAAATCAAAGTAAGGGCGTTAAAACCCGTTCCCGTTGATTTTAAGAGCGGCTCAAAGTTGTGTTTGATGTCGTAAAGATCGCCGCAGTCGGGGCATCTGAATTTTCTTTCCTCAAGCAGATCAGTTTTATAATCACAGCTTATACATTGCAGATATGTGTGTTGCATTTGTTCCCTCGTTCAAGATTTTTAAGATGCTATTGAAAACGTATCACTGGCGCTCTTCCCCGTCAAGATAATGGCGTTGACAAACGACGAATTATTTGTTATTCCTATATCATCGATTTTTAGGACATTAACAAATCGCAAAAGGAGGCATGGGTATAAAATGAACGGTGTTTTCTGGCTCACTTTTTTGAGCGGCGTATTTTTTGGAGTGTGGCCCCTGGTAATGAGGGCGTCGGGACTTGGCGCCGCCTGGGTTGCTATAATGCTCGCCTTGGGATCCGGCCTTGTCGGCATCAGCGTTTTTAAAGGAACGGCCTTTCCTTCTCTAAACGGCTTATTGATCGGTCTGGCCGCCGGATTATTGAACGGTTTTGGAGTGCTTGCTTACGGCAAGTTGATTGGAATGCCGGAAGTGGAGATGTCAAAAATTGTTCCGCTGCTTGTGGTTCTGATTGCCGCGGTCGGCGTTTTGGGCGGATATTTCTTTTACGGCGAACCGTTTACGCTCAGAAAAATCATCGGCATAATCGCGGTTATCATCGCGGCTTTCCTGCTGACTTAACGAAAATAATTTATGTAATTAAACGCGGACTGAAAAAAGTCCGTTTTTTTATTGCCATTTTTTTTGAATGTGATAGTATAAAAAAGCGCGTTATAAGCGATAAATTATTTAAAATATTATGAAGTACGCGATTGTTTTTATCGTTATAGCGGCCGTTCTCGGCGCGGCCGGATTTTATTTTTTAACCAAAACGCCGGCAGGCGTTGACGACTCGGCTCTTAAATCCGCGCCGTCCGAACCGCCGGACATCCGCCAGCCGGCGGAAAAAATTATGCGATGGAATGAACCCCCGAAAATGGAAATCGACGTAAACAAAAAATATTTTGCCGAAATGGAGACCTTGTCCGGCAAGATAAAAATCGAACTTTTCGCGTCCGAGACCCCGGTTGCCGTCAATAATTTCGTTTTTTTGAGCCGCCAGGGATTTTATAACGGAACGAAATTTCACAGAATCATTAAGGGCTTCATGATTCAGGGCGGGGATCCGTCGGGCGATGGCACAGGCGGTCCGGGTTATCGTTTTGACGATGAAACAATCACCCGTGACTACGAGCGCGGAATTGTCGCGATGGCAAACGCCGGCCCCGACACCAACGGAAGCCAGTTTTTCATCATGCATCAAAACTATCCTTTGCCCAAAAGTTACGTGATTTTCGGCAAAGTTCTTGAAGGATTGGATATCCTCGACAAGATCGCCGAAACGCCCGTCAAGGTCGGCCCGTCGGGAGAGCCCTCGGAGCCGACGCAAGATATGTTTATTAAGAGCGTGATTATCGAGGAGCAATAAGGCGCGGCACAAGGAACGGCAAGGTAAATGGCAAATAACAAAAAAGGAGGCGTTGATGTTCAACACCTCCTTTTATTTTATTTTTATACGAAGAAAGATCTTATGATTTGATACGCGGATATGCTCATTTGCGTGAAGAAAGCGGCAGTCATAACCGCACCGGAGACGATGACGATATAAACGCCATTTTCATATTCTCTCGCCAAATTCCAGGACATAATGTCGCAGAACATGGCTATCATCGGGGCAATAATAACAATCCATTTAACCCATTTTAGCTTTTTTGACCCGATTCTCGCGAAACAGGTGATAAGGCCGGAGACAAAAAATAAAAAAGTCATCCCGTTGAAATGGATATGGGAAACCCTGACCAAGGTTTTAAATCCCATGCCGTTATTAATATTTGTGACTTCTTTTATTTCTTTATAGCCGATTAACGGGCGGAATGACTCTTGGCCATGACAAACCATGCAATTCTTTTCTGTTATGGGTTTTATTTCCGAATTATATTTCGCCTCATCGGCGCCGGATCGAATCCATTTTATTATGGTCTCTTTTTCCGCGTCGGTCGCGAATCCGCCCATCGTCGTTTTTAATTTGGATTCCAATATACTGGAATCCCTTTTTCCGTAATACTGCATCCTGATACTCTCCGCGGAGAGTCCAAAAATACCGCCTTCGCCAGAATGGCTTTCCCATATCTGCGTCAGGTTAAAAACAAACCCAACGCTCAGACATGTTACGGTTACCAGAAATAGCAATCTAAAACTCACCGGCAATTTGTCAAACCTAAGGATGTTGCCGATTTCGTCTATCCGGTTTTTGTCTTCCATTTCCGCCTTCTCCTTCCGGTTGTTATTAAATTGGTAATGTCCTACTTCACGAGCTGATAATAATGGAACATCGCGCGTATTGTCAAGACCGACTTGCGTCACAAAATGGTTGACTGTTTTTAAAAAATGTGGTTAGTTACAGTTGTGTTCTTTTAAATGTAATCAAAGGAAAGAGGTGCGCGAATGGCTAAAATTAAAGACAAGGGCCTGCCTGCGCAGGCAGGCAAAGAAACGATGGAAATCGTTGAAGACGCCCGGCAGAAAGAATGGGCTGGCAAAAGTTTCGTCAGAAATTTGTTTTTGGGAGATTTTTCCGCCGATCTGATTTATCCTTTTCCGACTCAAGACAAGGAAGATAAAAATTTTGGCGACAAATACTTGGAGGCCCTTGAAAAATTTTTGAGGGCGAATCTCGACGCCGATGAAGTGGATAGAACCGGCGAATTGCCGCAGGAAGTCATAAAAGGGCTGATACGGCTAAACTGTTTCAAATTGAAAATTCCGAAAGAATACGGCGGCATCGGCATATCCCAGTTCAATTACGGACGCATTAAAGAAATGATCGCTTCCCATTGCGCTTCAACGGCGATTTGGGTTTCGGCTCATCAGTCAATCGGAGTTCCGAACCCGCTTAAATTGTTCGGCACCGAAGAGCAAAAGAAAAAGTATCTGACGCGGCTTGCCCACGAAGGTTTAATTTCCGGTTTTGCACTGACCGAGCCGGGAGTCGGCTCCGATCCCGCCAGCATGACCACGACCGCCACGCTGACCGAAGACGGCAAACATTACCTGATTAACGGAGAAAAACTTTGGTGTTCAAACGGGAACGTTGCTGACGTGCTAATAGTGGTCGCCCGGACTCCGGACAAGATCGTCAACGGCAAAGCCAAAAAGCAAATTACCTGTTTTATCGTTGAAACCAAAACGCCGGGTTTTGAAGTCGCTTATCGTTGCGATTTTCTCGGCTGCCGGGGAATCATCAACGGAATCCTAAGATTTAAGGACGTTAAGGTCCCGGCGGAAAACATTTTAAGTAATCCCGGAGACGGTTTGAAAATCGCTTTGACGACTCTTAACACCGGTCGCTTGACTTTAGCCGGGGGCTGTATCGGAGCCGCCAAGCAGTGTTTGAACATCGCCCGCAGAGGAGCGACGGAACGCGTTCAGTGGGGCGGACCAATCGGCAAGCATGACGCCATCGCCGGAAAATTGGCGGAAATGGCCGCTTACGTCTTCGCCATGGAGTCGGTTTGGGAATATTCAAGCCTGCTCGCCGATTCAACGAATCGTGATTTCCGTCTTGAGGCGGCAATAACCAAATTGTTCTGTTCGGAAGCAACCTGGAAAATAGCGGATGAGGCGCTTCAGATTCGCGGAGGCCGCGGTTATGAAAAAGCCCAATCCCTTCGCGGCCGCGGAGAAAAGGCGTATCCGATTGAGAGGATACTTAGAGAAGTCAGAATAAACAGGATTATTGAGGGAACGAGCGAAATTATGCATCTGTTCATCGCCCGCGAAGCCCTGGATTTCCACATGAAGACGCTTGTGCCGATTGCCGATCCTGCCGCGTCCGTCGGGTTAAAAACCAAAGCCGCGCTCGCGGCGGCGGTTAAGTACGCGATTTGGTATCCGAAACTTTATCGGCCGGCGCGTCCTTTCAAAGATTACGGTTTTGTAAGCGGTAAAATGTCCGCTCACATGAGATTTGTTGAGAAGACCGGCAAGCGATTGGCCAGGATGATTTTCCGCTTGATGTTGCGTTACCAGCAGGGTCTGGAAAAGAAGCAACAGCTGATAAGCAGAGTCGTTGATATCGGAGTTGAATTATTCGCCATGGCGGCAACCTGCAGCCGGGCCGAAACGATGCTCGTCATTAAGAGAAGGAATTACGAAAAGTCGGTTGAACTCGCGGATCTGTTCTGCAAAGGGGCGAGAAAGAGAATTGAACGTTCCTTTGAAGACATCGCCGAAAATAACGATCGCCAATCATACAAAGTTGCTCAAGGCGTGCTTGAAGGCGAGTACTATTTTCTTGAAGATGGAATCGTTAAAAACGAAGGTAAATAATTGTTAAATATCTAAAAACCACCCAAAATGCGGGTGGTTTTATTCTAATTTCCGTTTTTTTCTACTTTCCACTTTCTAATAGTTGCTTTAAATCAAAGTTCGGATCGGCAAGATTATTTTTATTTTGCGATAAATCCGCTTTGCTGACGATAAGTTTTGAAAGCGGCGCGAGTTCGTCGGTTCGATTGAATAAAATCCCGCCGATAAGTTTGTTGTTTCTCAAAAATAAACGGCCGAGCGCCCCGCCTTGTTTTGAACCGCGCTTAATGATTTCTTTGTCCGGAGACGGCCGCGCGTCGCCGATGAAAGCGATTTTAAGTCCGAATCCGGAGGTGGCGTAGCTTGAGAGCAGTTCAAATTTCGTTTTTTTACCCGTCATACTAAGTCCGGCCGTCCGTCCCTGCGCTTGGGCGTTCGCCCAAGTGCCGACCTGCGGGCGCTCTTCCAAAATCACGTCCTGAAATTCCGCCGCGTCGCCGGCCGCCCAGATGTCTTTCGCCGAGGTTTCCAGATATTCATCGGTTATTATTCCGCGTTTCGTCTCCACGCCTTCCAGCCGCAAGCCGTCAACCGGACAAAAAAGTCCGATGCCGGCGATCACGATTTGGCAGGGGATATTTTTGCCGCTTTTGGTCAGAATCGCCTCAACCGACTCGCCGCCCAAAACTTCCAGCACTTCCTCGTTTTTAAAAATTAGCGTTCCGGCTTTAGTCATCACCTCTTCAATCATCGCGCCCGCTTCTTCGTCAAGAAGATTCGCCCAATAATACGGCTCCCTTAACAGAACCGTGACTTCAAGTCCGGCTTGCTTCAGCATGTCGGCCATCTCAAAACTGACGAACCCTCCGCCGACGCAAACCGCTTGTTTGGCGGTTTTTACGGCGCCGATTATGTTTTTCCCGTCATCAAGCGTCCTGACCGGATACACGCCCTTTTTGTCCGCTCCCGGAGCGGCCAGGAGCCGGGCGCAGCCGCCGATCGCCAGAAGAAGTTTTTCGTAAATAATCGTCTCCCCGTCTTCAAGCGCGACGGTTTTCTCGCGAGCAAAGACCTTTATCGCCTTTTTGCCGGTTAAAAGTTCTATTTTGTTTTCCGCGTAAAATTCCGGGGTTTTCAAATAAATTTTTTCAAACGGAATTTTGCCGAGGAACCAGTTTGGCTTTGAAAGCATTATTCTGGAATAAAACCGGTAGGGCTCGTCGGAAACAATTATAATCCTGCCTTCGGAATCGTTCTGACGGATCGTTTCGGCGGCCGTTGTTCCGGCCACCCCTCCGCCAATGATGAGATATTTTGTTTGAATCATGTTCCAATTATAATTGGCAGCGAGGGAAAAATGAAAACGAAGTTTTCATTTTGACCGAGCGAACCAACTATACAAAGTATAGCACATTGTCTAATAAAAAAGCATTTGGTATACTGTCAGATATGATAAAAATTATTGAACTTTCAACGCCCGGCTGCGTTCATTGCGCCGAGGCGAAAAAAATTTTGGAAGAGAAAATCAGGCCGAATTTTCCGGACGTTGAAATTGAATATATTGACATGCTCACCGAGAAAGGAATGGAGATGGTTCAAAAGTACGGCATTATGTCTTCGCCCGGCATAATCATCAACGGCGAGCTTTTCGCGTCCGGCGGACTCAGCGAGCAAAAACTTGTTGAAAAAATTAAAAGCTTGACCCCTTGACTTCTCGTTGCTGTATTTGTTATTCTGTCATCTATATGAACGAAATTGAGCAAATTCAAACTCTCATAAACGGCGAACAAAAGAAATCGGACATGGCCGTCTTGCTTAGAGACGAGCCGAATTTCACCGCCGTGCTGAAAGTTGGCGGTTTAATCGAAGGAGCCATCATTGAAAAAACGAGCAAGGCCGTCCATATTGATTTGGGTTTGTTGGGTACCGGCATTATTTACGGAAGGGAACTGATGGACGCTTATGAGATTTTGAAAAAATCGAAACCCGGAGATAAAATTTTGGGAAAAATAGTGGAATTGGAAAATGAAGACGGTTACGTCGAGCTTTCGCTGAAAGAGGCCTCCCGCCAGCGCGTTTGGGATCAATTGAGAGAAAAGCAAAAAAGCCAGGAAATCATCGTTGTAAAAATCAGCGAGGCCAATCGGGGCGGCTTGGTCGCTCCCATTTCCGGAATAAAGGCATTTTTGCCCGTTTCCCAGCTTGCTCCGAAACACTATCCGAGAATCGAAGGCGGCGACAAGGAAAAAATTTTGGTTGAATTGAACAAACTGGTCGGTCAGGAGTTAAAAGTGAAAATTCTTGATATGTTTCCGGAAGAAGAGAAACTGATTATTTCGGAAAAAGAAGTCAAAAACGGAGAAATGACCGAGGTGTTGAAGCACTTTAAAGTCGGCGATATCGTTGAAGGCGAGGTCGCGGGCGTCGTTGATTTCGGCGCTTTCGTGAAGTTGCCGGCTCCTTTTCAAAATAACGACGGTTCGTCGGCCCCGGAGTCGCTGGAAGGACTGATTCACATTTCCGAATTGGATTATAAGCTGATTGAAAATCCCCAAGAGGTGATCAAAGTCGGCGATAAAGTTCGGGCGCAGATAATTGACCTTGAAGGAGACAGAATCTCTCTTTCTTTGAAACGCCTGAAAGAAGATCCCTGGAAAAACATCGGCTCAATTTATAAAAAAGGAGACATTGTCGCCGGAGAAGTGACGAAATTTAATCCTTTCGGAGCTTTCGTTCAGCTTGATCAAAACATCCACGGCTTAGTTCATATATCCGAATTCGGCTCGGAAAATAAAATGAAAACGGCGCTTATTTTGGGTCAAAAATATAATTTTAAAATAATCTCGGTTGAGCCGGAGGAGCACAGAATGGCTTTGGGGCTTGCCGACGTTTCGGACGGGCAAAGCGAACAAAAGAAAGAAGAATAACGGGCGGCGGATTACAATCAAGAGTCATATTAAAGCGGGGTGGCCCCGCTTTTTGTTTGCCGACCGGCGCGAGGGGTTGACAGCTTTTCAAAAATATGCTAATATGTGGCTGTTAATGGCATAATAAATTTTAACAACCAAATAAAGAAAGGGGTGATTGAAATGGCAAAATGCAAAGATTGTCAGGAATGCAATTGCGGCAAAGACAAAGAAGAAGTTGCAACAATAGTCAAAGAAGACGGCCGTAAGCCGGTGATACTGCCCAAGTATAAGGAGGACGCGATCCGGCGGTACGCGGCTAAGGATGTTTTCGCTGTATCGGGAGATTAGGAGGATAATAACCAAATTTCGGAGAAGATTTATTTCTTCGGACAAACAAACCAAAAGGAGGGTTTAAGATGAAGAAGGAATATTACAGGATTATAGCGGTTGTTGAACCGGCTGACGGATTACAGGACACATTTGACCAGGACAACCACAGGGTTGTCTCGGTAGACAGAAAGAAAAACAGGGCTTATGTAACCTGCAACGTTTCCGAAGGCTATGCCGAACCGGCCGTCGCGCTCCCGAGAAGGGCAAAATATCACCAAATCACTTTGTCTCTCAAACAGAGAGACAGTGTGGAGACCGTCATCGTCAACAAGGCCACCGGCGATATTTTAAAGCCATTTCATGTAACAAAAGAAGGTGTGGCAAAATACGCCTTCGGTCAGACATATTTGAGAGGAGCGGCCCGCGAGAATTGGGTCATAAGCGTGTGGAGCAACGGCCGTATCGTAGTTGACGACGTTTCTCTGCCGATTAGGGGGGGAAAGACCCTTTTTAATCTTGTAAGCGGGATCATCAACGAGACATTTCACGTTTACTTGGGAGAGGAGTTCTTGGAGCGCGAGCTTCAGAAGCTCCCAGATTATATGGTTCAGGTAATAGGACCGATTCTCTCGGCTTATCAGGAGCTTGAGAAGCGCGGAGAGATTGGCGGGACCAACGCCATGACCTCGGCTTTCAAGCAGGCACTTGAGGAGGGGATAGATAAAGTCCTCGGCGCCGGAAAAGCCGCAAGCGCGAAAAAGAATTAACAAATCAGCCAATTAACAATCAGCCCCGGATCAATCGGAAAATAAATCGATTGACCCGGGGTTTTTTTATTGTTACGAAATTGCGTGTATTTGATTTTTAGTTTATTTATGCTACAATAATCATCGTTATGAATCCCGTTAGAGGCCGCGATCGCTTTTAATGGGATAGACAGGTTGATTATATAGAAATTGATAAAGTAAAAATAATTATTGCAGATTTAAAATTGATCGCGATCTGCCTCTAACGGGATGAAATTAATTTCAAAAAACCTGATTTACGCGTTTTTGATTTTCCTGCTTTTGTCGGCGTTTTTCGCCTTGCTCACTTCTCCTCTTGAGACCGTCAAGGAAATCGGTCTGTCCGAGTTGGTTCAGGAAATCAACAAGGGAACGGTTGAAAAAATCACGGTGAAAGGCAATGATTTGGAAATCGCGCTGAAAGACGGCGCGAAACTCTCCGCTCAAAAAGAAAACGAAGCCGGATTGAGCGAATCGTTGAAGAATTACGGCGTGGATTCCGAAAAACTCGCCGCGACCGACATCATCGTAAAACAGCCCTCGGGATTTCTTTTCTGGCTCGGGGCTCTTTTGCCTTTCATTTTGCCTTTTGCTTTGATCGCTTTATTTTTCTGGTTCATGTTCCGGCAGGCGAAGGCCGGAACCATGCAGGCATTCACTTTCGGACGGAGCGGCGCTCGCGTGTTCGCCCCGGGAGAAGAAAAAGTGACTTTTAAAGACGTCGCTGGCCTTAAGGAGGCAAAGGAGGAATTAAAAGAAATCGTTGACTTTTTGAAAAGTCCGAAAAAATTTTTGGACATCGGGGCGAAGATTCCGCGGGGCGTTTTGTTGATGGGCGCGCCGGGCACCGGCAAAACATTGCTCGCGAGAGCCACGGCCGGAGAGGCGAGCGTTCCGTTTTTCCACATTTCCGGTTCGGAATTCGTTGAAATGTTCGTCGGAGTCGGCGCTTCAAGAGTCCGCGATCTTTTTCAAACCGCCAAAAAGAACGCTCCCGCCATTGTTTTCATTGACGAAATTGATGCCGTCGGCCGTCAGAGGGGAGCCGGCCTTGGTGGCGGCCATGATGAGCGCGAACAGACCCTGAATCAGATTCTCGTTGAAATGGACGGATTTGACCGCGACACGAACATTATAGTGATGGCCGCGACCAACCGTCCCGATGTTTTGGATCCGGCTTTGCTCAGGCCCGGACGTTTTGACAGGCGCGTCGTGCTTGACGAGCCGGACATTAACGACCGCGAGGAGATTTTGAAGATTCACGCGGCGGACAAGCCGCTGGAGAAAGGCATCAATCTTCGCAGAATCGCCGAACGAACTCCGGGATTTTCCGGCGCCGATTTGGCGAATCTTGTCAATGAAGCCGCTATTATGGCCGCCCGGCTCGGCCGCAAGGTCATTGTTCTGGACGACCTTTTCACTTCCATTGAAAAGGTTCTTTTGGGTCCTGAAAGAAAAAGCCACATTCTTTCGTCGAAAGAAAAGGAAATCACGGCTTACCACGAAGCCGGCCACGCTTTGGTCGCCGCTTCTCTGCCCGATTCCGATCCGGTACACAAGATTTCCATTGTCGCGAGGGGTAGGGCCGCCGGCTATACTCTAAAACTTCCGGTTGAGGACAGGCGGCTTTACAGCCGTTCAAAATTTTTGGCCGACATGGCGGTCGCGCTGGGCGGATACGTTTCTGAAAAAATCGTTTTTGACGAATTGACCACCGGCGCCTCCGACGATCTTCAAAGAGCGTCCGACCTCGCCAGGCGCCTTGTCACTCAGTACGGAATGAGCGAGAAATTGGGGCCGATTACTTTCGGCGACAGGCAGGAATTGATTTTCTTGGGACGGGAAATCGCCCAGGAAAAAAATTATTCGGAAGAAGTCGCGGCTCAAATTGACAAGGAAGTCGCCCGCTTTATCGGCAATGCTTTCAAGACGGCGGAAAAAATCATCACGGAAAAAAGAGAAAAACTTAACTTGATAGCCAAAACTTTGATAGAAAAAGAAACGATAGAGCGCGAAGAGTTTGAACAAATTATGGGAATAAAATAACGTGCGCATAGCTCAACGGTAGAGCATCGAGCTTATACCTCGACGGTTCTAGGTTCGAATCCTAGTGCGCACACCAAAAAGTTTTTTTATATACCTCGACGGTTCTAGGTTCGAATCCTAGCACGCGCACTTATCTTGGCGCGGCACAAAATCTATGGGAGTCGAACTCCCATAGATTTTTATTTATGCTTGTGCGGGGACTTGACCTTTTTAGAAAAATTTGTTAGAATAGGCTCAATCTTTAACAAAATAATCGAGAGGACAAAGGATGATGCGTTTTGAAACCTTTGAAAGAAGCGGAAAGGAGACGGTAAGATGTCTAATAACCAGGAGATTAGGCAGTTAGAAAAAGAGATTGAAAATCTTCAGCAGAAGCTGAAACTTTACCAGCAGCACATGAAAGCTCTTCGCGAAAAATACGAAGAGGAAAAGAACGAAATTCTGGCCAAGGCGGCCGAAAACATTCGCGCCAAAGAAGAGGCGCTTCGCAAAGCGAAAGAGGAGCTTGAAGCGCTTCAGACCCCGCCAAATTCTTTCGGAGCTTTTCTGGCGGTCGTGAGTGATAGCGACAACATGGTGAGGATAATGGTTAAAGGGGAAATTATTCAGGTTCTGGCTCCCAATCTCGATATCAAGAATCTTAAAAGAGGACAGCTTGTCCGGTTGAGCGCGGATATGCACATTGTTGAAGCGCTTGACCAGTTTGAGGAACTCGGAGAGGAAGTCCGGCTTGAAACCGTGATGAGCAACGGCCGCGCTCTCGTTTCCACCCGTTTGGAAGACGAAAAGATGGTGGCTTACTTCAGCGAACTGCTTTCTCCCCGCGACATTAAAGTCGGCGACAAGCTTCTTATGACCAGATCTCATTTTCTGGTTGAACGGCTTCCAAAATCCGAGGTTGACGATCTGGCGATTGAAGAAGCGCCGGACGTGGCTTACGAGAAAATCGGAGGCCTCAACGAACAAATACAGGCGATTCACGACGCGATAGAACTGCCATATCTTTATCCGGACAAGTTCAGGGAATACAAGATCCGTCCGCCCAAAGGCATTTTGCTTTACGGCCCTCCCGGCTGCGGCAAGACAATGATCGCCAAAGCAATCGCCAACGGCCTTGCCCAGAAAGTCAGGGAAAAGACCGGCCAGAAAGACCTTAAGGGATACTTTTTAAACGTCAGGGGTCCCGAGCTTTTAACCAAATGGGTCGGCGAAACCGAACGGAAAATTCGCGAGGCCTTTGCCAAAGCCAAGGAAAAGGCGAATGAGAATTGTCCGGTTGTCATATTTTTTGACGAGATGGACGCGATTTTCCCGATGAGGGGTTCCGGTATTTCAAGCGATGTTGAAAAGACGGCCGTCACGATGTTCTGCACGATGCTGGACGGCGTTGAAGAAGTGAAAAACGTCATCATAATCGGCGCGACCAACAGACAGGATTTGATTGACCCGGCAATATTAAGACCCGGACGGCTTGACCTGAAGATCAGAATTGACAGGCCGGACGAACGCGGGGCCACCGACATTTTTATAAGATATCTGACGTCCGATCTGCCTTTCGGCGCCCAGTATTTCGACGTTTCCAACTACGAGAGCGATTATTACGTCCCGCGCGACAAGAACGGAAATCCGCGTTTTGACGGAGAGGGCCAGAAGATTAAATATCTTGTCGGTAAGGACCCTTCAAAGCTCGCCGCCAATTATTTGATTCCAAGGTCGGTCGCGAGAATCTACGACCCCAACAAAACTGAAAATCAGTTTTTGGAGATTACTTACGCTTCGGGCAAAAAAGAAATTATGTATCTCAAGGATTTCATGTCCGGAGCGGTCATTGAAAGCGTTGTTGGCCGGGCGAAAAAGATCGCCTTGAAAAGGGAACTCGGCGGCGGTGAAAAAGGAATCCGCCTCCAGGATCTTTACGACGCGATTGAGCAGGAGTTCAAAGAAAATCAAGACCTGCCCAACACCACGGCAGGGATCGAGGATTGGCTGAGAATTTCCGGAAAGCGCGGAGATCGGGTGATGAACGTCAGAACGCTCATCCAGGAGGAAACCGCGAAAGAGCCGGAAAAGAAAGTTGAAAACGTCCCAACGGGACATTATTTGTAAAAATTAAGGCAAAATTGATTATTAAAGAGGACCAAAAACGGTCCTCTTTTTGTTTTTGCGATTAGTTTTGACTTTTTTAATCATTTATGTTATTTTCTTCTCAAGTCCTTTAACAGAAATCAAAAATGACCTGAACATAAGGAGATTTAAATTGGCAAAAATGATTATGGGTTCGGAGACCGAATACGCCATTCTCGTCAAAGGCGCTTCGGACGCGCGTCCGGACAATAGCGCGGCTTACCTTCTGCTTAAAAAATGTCCTTACCCGTTTTTTTCCCGAAGTCATCTTTACGGATGGCGAAGGAGAGACGGCGATTTCCAGATTGAGGCCGAGCGGATGGCCCGTCTTCTTGCCGGCCCGGAGCATTTGACGGCCGAAGACAAAGAATGGTTTCAAGAACATTTTGATCTTCCGTTGTCTCAGCGTTCCGAGGCCTTGATCGGAGCTTTGGGGCTCCTGCTTGAAAACGGAAGCCGTTTTTACGTTGATATGAGTCATCCCGAATTTTCAACGGCCGAAGTGACCAATGCCCGCGATTTAATCCTTTACGAAAAAGCCGGCGAAATAATCGTTGAGGCCTCGCGGCGCAAGGCGTCGGCGGAGCTCGGACAGGAGATCAAGATTTACAAAAACAACAGCGACGGCAAGGGCTCAAGTTATGCCTGCCATGAAAATTATCTCGTTCCCGCCTCTCTTTTTAGGGAAATAACGCGGGAATCCATGATGTCTTCCGAATGGTACCGCCAATATTACGAACGTAATTGCCGGAACGGCGCTTCTTCTAATCGGGGTTCGTTGGCCGGCATATTTGCGGCATTTTTAATCACCAGGCAGATTTTCTGCGGCGCCGGAAAAATCGGCGTTGAACGGGAGAAAAGCGAATCTTGTTATCTCAGAGAACAAAAGTTCCGTCATTTTACCGGACGTTCCGAACGATGCGGCGAGTATGTTGAATCTGACATTGTTGATTCCGTTACAAGTAAGACTTCTAATGGGGTGGAAACGGAAGAAACTCCGGCAACTCCTGTAGATAAGGATGCTTACCGTTTCCAGATTTCCCAGCGCGCGGATTTTTTTACCCGCCTTTATTCCGCCGAAACTACGCGCGAGCGGGGAATCATCAACACCCGCGACCGTTCTTACTTGAACGATTTTGATTTTTCGCGGCTTCACGTAATCATCGGCGATTCAAACATGGCCGAATGGTCTATTTTCTTGAAAACCGGAGTTACCGCCCTGATTTTGGACTGGCTTTCCTCCGGTTTTGCCGAGCGTCTCGGTCATCTTGCTTTTAAAGAACCGGTTAAGGCCTTGCGCGAGATTTCCTTTGATTTGACCTGCAAGAAAGCGGTGATTAAACTGGCGAACGGAACAACGGTTTCGGCTTTGGACGTTCAGAAAGAATTATTGAAAGCCGTGAAGGAATATCGCGGCAATAATCTGACGTCGGTTGAGGCCGACGTGATTGAAAAATGGAGTTACGCGCTTGACGCGCTTGAGCGCGATCCGTCCCTATTGGACGACAAGCTTGACTGGCGGATTAAAAAACGGATTTTTGAAAGGTATCTCGTCAAGTGCGGCGCGAATTGGGATAACTGCGGCCGGAAAACGATCAAAACCAAGAAATCGGGCGTGGCGGAAAATCTCGGTTGTTGGCTGAAACAGCTTGACATTGAATATCACAATATTAATCCGGACACCGGCGTTTATCACGTTCTCCAAAATCAGGGAGCGATAAAAAGAATCGTTTCCGACGAAGAAATTTCGAACGCGGTCGGCAACCCGCCGACCGATACCCGCGCTTACATCCGCGGAATGGCCGCGCGGCATTTAAAAGAGCTGATTACGGACATGCACTGGCACATTCTTGAAATTCACGGTTTGGGGCGCGTCCAGCTTGATCCTTTTGACTGCACCAAAGGAATCGTTGATGTTTTGTTGAAAAAATTCAAATGAATCGAATAATTAAAAAAGAGGACAAATCGTCCTCTTTTATTTTTGGATAATTTTGACAGATTTGAAGTTTTATGATATTTTTAAAATAGATTTTTCAAAAAAAAAACGAGAAGAGGAGATGAAAATGTCGCAAAAACACCAGAAAAAAGACAAAGAAAAAAAAGAAGAAACAACGACGGAGCAGAAACCTAAAGACGAAAAGAAGAAAAAAGACATGGATGAGATTTTGGACGAGATTGACGAAGTCCTTGAAGAGAATGCCGAAGAATTCGTCAAAAACTTCGTCCAAAAGGGTGGAGAGTAACGGAAAATATTTAAACACAAGAGAGCAAAAAAGCTCTCTTTTTTATTGTTTTATTTTTGACATCTCTCCTTGTCTATGTTAAATTCTTGAATAAGTTCATTGACAAAAAGAGTGGCATTGCGCATGAGAAAAAAACGGATTTTGGGACAAGAGACCGAATACGGCATGATTATCAAACAGTTGCCTCGCGATTTGGAAATGCTGGAAATCGCGAAATGGCTTTATTACAGATTTATTCCTTTGTGTTTGCGGGAAGCCGCCGCGCGGGAGATGTCGTGGAAAACCGATTATTTTTTGGCAAACGGCGGAAGATTTTATTATGACGCGGGGGATCATCCGGAATACGCTACCCCCGAATGTTTGAGCGCCCGTCAGCTCGTTTGTTGTTCCGAAGCGGGAGATCGTCTGCTTGAAGAACTTCAGGCGGAAGCGAACGAGAAATTGGCGGCGTTCGGGTTGCCTTCGCGAATCTATTTGTACAGAAACAATCACGATGGCAAGCGGCACACTTACGGCTGTCATGAAAATTACGCCGTAAGGCCGGAAATTTTTGATTCCCTGGCCGCTTACGGCTCAAACGCCGCTAAAGATTTTTTTCTCGCTTATTTGATGAGCAGCGTCATTTACACCGGCGCCGGCGACGTCATTTACGATTCGAAGTCGGAAGAACTTAAATTCGCCCTTTCCCAGCGGGCGTGGTTTGTCAGGTACGCGGTCGCGAATTCCGGCCCGCCTTTTTTGCCGATGATTAACGGGAAGAACGAGTCGCACGCGGGCGAATATCTCTGCCGTCTTCATGTTATGGGCAGGGACACAAACATGGCGAACGCCGCGCTTTACCTCAAATTCGGAACTGCCCGGATTATTCTTGATATGATTGAAGACGGCTGTTTCAACCGCAATCTCGCTCTCAAAAACGCGATCCAGAGTTATCGCCAATTTTCTTTTGACCCGTCCCTGAAGTTCCGGGCCGAATTGAAAAACGGAAAAAAATACACGGCTCTTGAAATTCAAAAAATATTGCTGGAGGAAGCGCTGTCTCACGTAAGCGGCTGTGGCGGCGGCGAAGAAGACAAAGATATCGTTGAAAAATGGGGAACTGTTCTTGATGGCCTTTCCCGACTGAAGGAAAAACCGCGTCTTTTGCTCGGCGACGTTGATTGGGTTACGAAAAAGTTTATTCTTGACGAAGAGTTAAGCAAAATAACGCGAAGGCCTCTTGACCGCGGCTTGGCCTTTTCGTCTTTCAAAGGGCGAACGAGAAATTCGCTGAATGACTTTTTAAATTTTGCCCGAACGGTCAACATCCAATATCACGACCTCCGCCGCGAACGCGGGCTTTATTACCGCTTTCGGGACTTCGCGACGCGAATTGTTTCTCCTTGCGAAATAAAAAAAGCGGTTACCGAGCCGCCCAAAGGTGCCCGGGCCGAATTGCGCGGCTTTTTGGTCAACGCGTTTAACCGGCCCGAGATGGCCTTAAAATACTATGTTGCTTACTGCTGGCATTTTATGCAGTGGGATTATGGGTCGTCAAACAAATACATTGATTTGTCGGATCCTTACGCGAACAGATTTAAGCCGGGCGCGGAAAAATTTCTGCCGAAAGAAATAAAAGTGCCGAAAAAATTTAGAGCTTAAAAAAAAAGAGAGCCAAACCGCTCTCTTTTTTTATTGTCTTAGTTGATATACAATACAAAGAGGTTGTCTCAAAATATGAATCCCGTTAGAAGCCGCGGTCGCGATAAAATAATATTTATTATGATAACAAAAAGTCAAACAAAAATAAGCAAAAATAATTTTGCAGGGTGCGGCACGACCGCGACCTGCTTCTAACGGGATGAACAGCGAGTTAAAATATTATCTTCGCGCGGGCAAAGCCGGCGATTTGACCGATCCCAAAGAACGGCGAATTTACCGCGCCTTAGAAATGCTCCCGGGGTTTCTCGGCTGGGGAACTTTGATTGCCGTTGTTTTTTTGTCTTGGGCCAAGCCGGTGTGGATTGCCGTTTTTATAATTGCTTTTGACGTCTATTGGCTGGCAAAGACCGTTTATCTGTCGTTCCACCTGCGCTCGTCTTTTAAAAAAATGAGGGAGAATCAAAGCGTCAATTGGCTTGAAAAATTGGCGGGCGAAAAGGATAAGGACTGGCGAAAAATTTATCATTTGATAATTTTTCCGATGTATAACGAAAGTTTCGCGGTCGTCAAACAGTCCTTTGACAGGCTGGTTCAATCCAATTATCCTCTTAACCGTTTTATCGTCGTTTTGTCTCAGGAAGAGCGTGCCCGGCTCGGACCAGAGGGAGAATCGGTCCGCGAAACCGGCCGATTGATTG
>Ga0209317_1000215_pt1 | contig 79082 bp, 80 predicted proteins | sample RifGroB2_FD_183994 | JGI IMG/M metagenome (GOLD analysis project Ga0209317, IMG submission 183994) | Soil microbial communities from Rifle, Colorado, USA - Groundwater B2 (SPAdes) (version 2) | ecosystem: Environmental > Terrestrial > Soil > Unclassified | place: Rifle, Colorado | collected...
CCCAAAAATGGCTCACCTATGTGATCCAAAACATAAACGATACCAAAACTTCCAAAGTCAAAGATCTGCTGCCGCAATTTATCGACAAAAACCTACTGGTGTAAGACGGTAATGGTGGGGTGGATACTTGAAAGTAGCATCCAACGCAAAATAATACAAATAACGCTAACGCCATGTACCACGAAATACATTTTTTGTAATCAGTCCCAAACCAAATACCAAGGATGAACACAGGTACCTGGCCAATAAATGTTTCCCTTATGTTGACCTGATAGAGGTTGTCAAAATGGGCATACATCTGTGTTAAAGTCCATGCCAATAAACCTATAATAAGGAGCCATCGGGAACCATAACGCGAATAAACTTTTATGAGTAAAGGAAATATAAGATATAACTGAAAAATAGTTGAATAAAACCACCTCGGGCCAACTACAGATTGGCCTTTACCTGGCAGAAGCGTAGCGGTCAATGTCAAATGTGCCAATAAGTCGGGTAATATTTCCAGTTTGGGGAACTGGTGCATGACAAAAACCTGATAGATTAAATAAAGCAGGATTGCCACTACCAATGATGGATAGAGCTTTTGGAAGCGGTGATAAACATATTTTATGTATGATTGTTTCTCCTTAAGATAAGATTGGACAAGTCCATATCCCGAAAGGAAAATAAACAATTGTACTCCGTAATGGCCAAAATAATTAAAAAATGCTTTAAAAAACATCCACGCATTGGTGCTTCCTATATGAATAGCAGTAGGCAAAGCAGATTGGCTGAATGTGAATTCAGACTCCCCTGTTATGGGATCAATCCATCGTGAAAAATTATGGATCACTATCAGCAATATTCCAATTGCTTTTAGCATCAGCGTTTGATCTTTGGTTAGGGACAGATTGAAGGATGTTCCTTTAAAAGTCATTTTTTATGATGATTTTATTTAATATCGAATATACTGTTTATTTTGAATAGCATGATTAATAACATTGTTGAAGAAGTGGTAATTTTAGTTGTAGCAAACCAAATCAGCAAAAATGAAATATGTGGATATTAATTCAGGTATCTCATTTTTTTAAAAAACAATAAATTAGACTAAATGTTATAATGATAATCATTTCGATAGTCACTATATTTGTTTAATTCGAAAAGGTTGCCAGGTTTTATATGAAAAAACAACTATTTATCTTGTTCCTTATTGGGATTATCTGCATGATTTTAATGGGATTTTTCACATTAAAATATCTTCATGGCGAAAAACGAATAGATGAAACCAGAACAGTTTTTATCAAAAAGACTGATAATGGATTTCAACTTATAAGAGATGGAAGCCCATTTTATATCAAAGGCGCTGGAGGAAACACTCATTTAAAAGAGCTGGCTGAAATTGGAGCAAACACAGTTCGGGTTTATGATACCATTAACATCCAGCATATTTTAGATGAAGCGCATGAAAATAAGTTAGCGGTGGTTGTTGATATTCCCTTACCAAAATATACGACGCAGTACAATTCATATTTAAATACGGATGCCAACAACATTCTAAAACAAAAAATTAAAGTTCTGGTTAATAAATATAAAGACCATCCAGCTCTGTTAATGTGGAATTTAGGCAATGAAGTGCGTTATCCTATTATCTTGTATAAAAGAAGATTAATCAATTTTTTCAGGAAATCAAATTATAGCCAGGAAATTAATTTCATTAAAATTTATAATGAATTAATTGATATTATTCACCTCGAAGATCCAAATCATCCGGTGTGTACGACAATAATTGCATTTGATACTTCAAAGGAAATGGAAAGTATCTACCTCAATTCTCCGGAAATAGATTTAGTTTCATATAATATATTCGCTAAAATAAAAACCTTTAATTTTACATCTTCAAGAATATCTTTTTTATTTGGGCCAAAACCCTATTACATAAGTGAATGGGGCTCTGACGGTCATTGGGAATCGGAAAAGAGTAAATGGCAGGCGCCAATTGAACCAACCAGCTCAAAAAAAGCTGAGCAAATCAGGGAAAGATATGAAATTATTACAAGTGGGAAAGATGGAGCATGCCTTGGTAACCTGGTTTTTTATTGGGGCCAGAAACAGGAAATTACACACACCTGGTTTAGTTTCATCGATAATCAGGGAAGAAAATCACAAGCTTATTATGAACTGCAAAATTGCTGGAAAAACCAACCTAAAAACACTGATCATGCTCCCCGAATGAGATATATGCTCGTCGAAAAAAAAGGGGCAAGGGATAATTTGGTATTCAAACCGAATGAAATGAAAAAAGCACAGGTGTTTATAGATGGGGAGAAAGATTCAACACTAACATTCAACTGGGAAATATATGAGGAAGGCTGGAACTATTATGGGGCAAACGCCAAACAAAAATTGACAAAAAGAATCTTGGGCTGCATTGAAAATCCGGAAGATAGCTTAGTTACATTTCGTGTCCCGGCCATTGAAGGCCCATATCGGATTTTTGCTTATATTTATGATCAGAATGGAAACTTTGCAACTACGAACACCCCATTTTACGTTTTAAATAACAAATGAGTAAAGGCAACATAATTAAAGCTCCTAATCAGAGAGAAAAGATAACTATAAGGTTGATGATCTTCCTTGGATTGTTGAGCTTTGCCAATTTTTTTTATTGGTTTTTACAGCCAGTTACAATTGAAAACCATTTTCTGTTTTGGATATTGATTGTTTCAATTGGATATGATTCTTTGAAAGTTATCTATATCTGGTATCATTATTGGGATATTTCTATCCCCGTTAAACCAAAAACCAATTCAAATCTGACGGTAGATGTTTTTACAACTTATTTTCCCGGAGAACCTTATGAAATGGTAAAAGAGACCCTTCTTGCCATTCAGAAAATGAAATATCCGCATACTACTTATTTATGTGATGAAGCGAATGATAACTATTTAAAAGACTTTTGTAAGGGCAATCATATTATTCATGTAACCAGAAATAATAGGATAGATGCTAAGGCAGGGAATATAAATAATGCCCTTTTACAAGCGAAAGGTGACCTTTGCCTGATCATCGATCCTGACCATGTACCTAGACCTAATTTTTTAGAAGAAGCTATTCCTTATTTTGAGGATGATACTATTGGTTTTGTTCAAACCGTTCAGTCTTATTACAATGTAAAAGAGTCAGCGGTAGCAAAAGGGGCTGCTGAACAAACCTTTCATTTTTACGGCCCTGTAATGATGAGCATGAATTCTTATGGTACAGTTAATGCCATTGGGGCAAACTGTGTATTTAGAAGAAAAGCTTTAGACTCAATTGGCGGCCATGCAGCTGGTTTATCAGAAGATATGCATACGGCCATGCAATTGCACGCCAAAGGATGGAAATCCATTTATGTGCCCAAAGTATATACAAAAGGCTTGGTTCCCGCTTCGCTTACTTCTTATTATAAGCAACAATTGAAATGGTCGAGAGGAACACTGGAATTGTTAGTTTCCGTCTATCCCAAACTTTTCAGGAAATTTTCGTGGCGCCAGAAAATTCATTACGGAATTCTGCCATTTCATTATCTTTCTGGCATCACTTATCTGATCAGCTTTTTAATTCCAATAATTTCTTTATTTACTGCAACCACACCATGGAAAGGAAATATCATAAATTTTGGTTTGATATTCGCCCCGATATTCATTTGCATTGTTGGAATTCGGCTTTTTGTGCAGCAATGGGTAATGTATAAAAGTGAAAGGGGTGTACATTTGATTGGAGGATTGTTGCAGACCTGTACCTGGTGGATTTATATTATAGGATTAATTTACACAATAATTCGCAAAAGAGTTCCTTATCTGCCTACACCAAAAGAAGATAAAGAGAGCACGAGCTGGAAAATCTTAATACCCAACCTTTTTGTTGGCGTAATTTCAGTAATCGCTGTGATTTACGGCCTGTCAATAGATTATACTCCATTCTCGATTTTTATGTCTGGCTTTGCATTGCTGAATGCAAGTTTCATGTTTTACACTTTATTATTTGCCTACCAAAAACAAAAAGTGGTTAAGCATCATTCTGAATCAATAGGCGAACATATTTCAGGATTCTTCAGGCTGCAAAACTTTGGTTTTCAAATTCTTCGTAGAGCAGCATTGCCGGCAATTGTTTTTATTTTGGCAACATCAATGTATATTCAGCATGAAATTGAATATGAGAAGTGGGGAGGTGTTACTCCAGAAGTTCAGAATAAGCATTTCATCAACTACCTTGGTATTTTTGCGCCCCAAAACGACAATGGAATTACCAGTTTAAAAAATGTAAAAGAAGTCTCCAATCAAATAAATGAGAAATTCGACATTATTTCGCTTTATATAGCCTGGAAAAAAGATATTAATTCTAGTTTCCCGCAATCTTTACTGGATTCGATCTATAAGCAAGAATCAATTCCAATGATTACCTGGGAACCATGGTTAAATACGTTTGCAGATGAAATTAATAACAGTAAACATGTATATGAACTCATAGAAGAAGGTTTTTTTGATAGTTATATTACTGACTTTGCAGAAAAACTAAAGAATTTACACAGACCTGTTTTCTTAAGATTTGCTCACGAATTTGACAATCCTTATTATCCATGGTTTGTAAGCGGCAATGATGCGTCATTAAAATTTAAAAAAGCATGGATTCGCACCTGTGAAATTTTCAGAAATAAAGATGTAAGCAATGTTATGTGGGTATGGAATCCCTGGAAATCAGAGAATGTAGCATCATTTTATCCGGGAGTTGAATATGTTGATTGGATTGGTGTGAATATTTTAAATTATGGACTGCTAAATCAGGATAAGAAATGGTACGAATTTGATGACCTGTATAAACCATTTCATGATGAATTCAAAAAACTTCCAACTACACCGGTGATGATTTCAGAGTTCGGAACACTTAAGAAGGAACTGAAGCAAAATGAATGGCTTAATAATGCTTTTGTTACCATTGAAAATGAATTCAAGGAAATTAAATCGGTCATCTACTTTACCAGTAAAGTTGATAATAACATCCCTAAAGAATCGAACCCTGATCTTTATCTGGATTGGACAATAGCTAATAACCAGGTGATTAAAAATTCATTCAGCAGTAAGGAAGTACCTGATTACGTATTCTATCCTATACCAAATTTTAAATCGAATGAGAAGACTATATTTCCTTTAATAACGGAAGAAATAAAGAATATAAAGGGAATAAATCTTAAAAATGGGCATGATTGGAGAAAGGATTATCATGTTTTAAGTCGAAAGAATTTATTGTCTGACTTTAAAAGAATAAAGAATCTGGGTATTAATACCATTAAATTTGATGGAAATTCAGTTTATGATTATAATATCCTGAACATTACCAAAGAATTTAATCTAAATGTTTCTTACGGCTTTTGGATTTCGGCTGAAATTGATTTTGTAGAAGATACTATCAAAACGAAAGAACTTAAAAAGACTATTCTTGAAAAAATCGCCAAAGAAAAGCGGGATTCCCACATAACATCGTGGAACATTCAAAATGATGTGCAATACAATCAGAAGGATTTTTTCCTTAAACCCCGACTTCTTTATCAAAACAGCGCTTACATTTTATGGTTACAAAACTTAGTTAGGGAAATGAAGGAGATTGATTCCGAAAGGCCGATAATAGTTGACCTTGAAGTTAATTCACAATCTGTTCAGAATTCTAAAATGCTGATGGACAACTTTAAAGGAATAGATGCACTCGGATTGGTTGTAAAAGAAGATAAATTTCTTAAATCTTTATTAGTTCATTTGAACCTATCCAAAATTGATTTTGTATTCAGCGAAATTGATGTTAACATTCTAATAAAACCAGAAGTATTTGATACTAATTCATCATTTTTTATAACAGCCTGGCAAGATCAGCACGAAAGCAACAAAGTTTTTTTTAGCGGAATTACTGATATTAAAAGTAGATATAAAGCCGATTATTTTAACCTGAAAAATAAACTGCAAGGATCTAATCTTAAAGTTGAATCACCCAAAATCAGAATCCTGAAACCAGCCACTCCTATATATGAAAATATGAAGTTGGAGTACAATGCTATGTGTTATGATGATAAACTAGGTTGGAAATTTGGTAATCAGATGAAAGATTTGAATTTTGAGTGGTCGTTAGTCAAATGTGATATCAATGGCAATTATCTTGCAATTAAGGATATTGGTAAAGGAGCCCGAATATCTATACAAATACCGGGAAATCACGAGTTATTCAGATTAATGCTTACCGCATCTAACGGAGAATTAATTTCAACTGATATTACTACACTAAACACTCCTTTAGTGCAAAAAGATGAAGGTTTGTAAAATAACATGTTGGGCAAACGCCTGGTATTTCAGGAGTATTTTTGAATTCATTAGACGAAGAACTGATATTTGTTTAACCTGTTTATGGTAACAAGTATAGTCGCTACATAGATAATAACAAAGAACAGTAAAACGAGTGCATCTTCTTTTTTTATGGCCTTTATCCTGATTTCAGGAAAGTTAGATTTGAAATAGCGCTGCTGTATGAAAACCATGAGTTTGTAAAATCCAAAACCGATAAGTGCGCCCCATAGCCATCCGGTCAGAATATCGCCGGGATAGTGTAATCCCAGATAAATACGCGTGTACGATACAATTATAGCCCACGTGAATATCAGGATTGAGAACATTCGGTTTTTAAACAACAGACTGGCAATTACAGCAATCGTGAATGAGTTTGAAGCATGTGAAGAAAAGAAACCAAAAGTTCCGCCACGGTAATTATTAACGATGTGTATCAGGTTGCTGATTGCCGGATCGTTTGAAGGACGAAGGCGTTCGGCCAGATTTTTGATCATTACCGAAAACTGATCGCTCAAAGCAATGGAGAGACCGATCAGGATAAGAATGTAAATTGAATTCCTTTTAAAGGTTTTTATGATCACGTAAATGATGAGCAAATAGAATGGAATCCAGATTTCCCGACTGGAAAATAAAAACATCGCTTTATCCCAGAATATACTGTGAATGTCGTTCAGAAACAAAAACAGCGACTGATCTATTTGTTTGATTACTTCCATAAAAAAGTGCCTAAAGTGCCTGGAGTGCCTAGAGTTCGGAGTATAAAAAGTACTTTAGGCACTCCGAACTTTAGGCACTTCGAACTTATTTATTTAGAATTTGCCAGATTTTATCTTTGAGCTGAATGATTCCCTGTCCGGTGACCGACGAAATAAACAAATGCGGAATATCACGGAGTTCCTTGCTGATTTCTGCAATCAATTCCTCGTCAAGGAAATCACTTTTGCTTATCACTAAAAAACGTTCTTTATCCAGCAACTCAGGATTATATTCCTGTAATTCATTAATCAGGATATCAAATTCTTTTCGATAATCTTTAGCGTCAGCAGGAACCATGAAAAGGAGCATCGAATTGCGTTCGATATGGCGCAGGAATCGGAGTCCGAGTCCTTTTCCTTCGTGAGCGCCTTCAATTATTCCCGGAATATCGGCCATTACGAAGGATTGATTGTCGCGGTAGCTTACAATTCCCAGATTTGGAACCAGTGTGGTAAAGGGATAATCGCCTATTTTAGGCTTGGCAGCCGAAACAACCGAAAGCAATGTTGATTTTCCGGCATTGGGGAAACCCACCAGACCGACATCGGCCAGAATTTTTAATTCGAGCGTAAACCATGCTTCAATGAAAGGCTCACCGGGCTGGGCAAAATGTGGCGCCTGCAGGGTTGCCGATTTAAATTGAGTGTTTCCGAGACCGCCCCGACCTCCCTGTACAAGTATTTTCGTTTCACCATCCTGAGTAATTTCAAAGAGGAATTCACCTGTTTCGGTATCTTTTGCCAATGTACCGAGTGGAACATCGAGGTAAATATCTTCACCATCGGCTCCGTGACGTGATTGCTTTCCACCGGATTCTCCATGTCCTGCAAATACATGACGGCAGTATTTTAAATGCAGCAGAGTCCACATTTGGGCATTGCCCCGCAGGATCACATGGCCGCCGCGTCCTCCGTCGCCTCCGTCGGGGCCACCTTTAGGTTCGCCTTTTTCTCTTCGGAAGTGGGCAGAACCCGGTCCTCCATTGCCCGATCTGGCATATATTTTAACGTAATCAACAAAATTTGTATCGGCCATAAAAAAATTTCAAAGTTTAAAGTTTCAAGTTCCCAGTGTGGATATAGTCTCGATCAGGCGTTGAGCAATTTTTTCAACTGAACCTGTCCCATCAACTCTGTAATATTTGTTCTGAGCCTTGTAATAATCCTTCAAAGGCATGGTTTTTTCAGTATAAACCTGTATTCGGTTTTCGATGATTGAAACATCCTGATCGTCAGGACGACCAGAGGTTATTCCACGATAGAGTAAACGATCTATCAATTCTTTTTTTTCCACTTCGAGGCACAACATACCCGAAATAGCCATACCATTTTCGCTCAATAAATCATCGAGTGATTTTGCCTGAGCAACTGTACGCGGAAAGCCATCAAAAACATATCCGTTGGCTTCTTTATTTTTCAGAAGTTTTGTCCTGATCATTCCTATTACAATCGAATCGGGTACCAGAAAACCTTTGTCCATATAACTTTTTGCCGCAAGTCCCAACTCTGTTCCAGATGCAATCTGACGGCGTAACAGATTACCTGTGGAAATGTGATTCAGTTTAAATTTTTCAATGAGAAAATCAGCCTGAGTGCCTTTCCCTGCGCCCGGAGGGCCAAATAAGATTAAGTTTAACATTAATTTCAGTTTAGGTTACTTTTCGATTACTTTATAAATGTCAATTAAATTACGACCTTTCCTGTCGTAATCCAGACCGTATCCAACAATGAAGTCATTCGGAATTTCGATGCCTACATAGTCGAGTTGAATTTTGATTTTAAGTGCATCTGGTTTAAGAAGTAGGGTAGCAATTTTAATTTCTGAAGGATTTTTCTCCTGAATTTGTTTAATAGTATTGGCAATAGTGATTCCGGAATCAACAATGTCTTCCAAAACAACAACCATGCGTCCGGTCAGGTCTTCGTTTAAACCAATCAGTTGCTTAATCTCTCCGCTGGTTTTAGTTCCTGAATAGGAGGCAAGCTTAATGAATGTAATTTCAGCATCGAGCGATGAAATGCGTTTAAAAATTTCGGTTGCGAACATGAAAGAACCGTTTAGAATGCATAGAAAAAGTGGACTTTTTCCTTCAAAATCCTGATTCATTCTTTCTGCCATTTCTTCAACAATTGACCTGATCTTTTCGTAGGGAATAAATAGTTCGAATTCAAGATCATTTATAGTTACTTTTTTCATTATGCTCCAGATTGAATAAATACAAGTAATTTTTTTCTTGAGTTTTTTAGTTTATTTTTGGCTTGAAAAATAAAGCGACAAAGTAACAAAACAAATTCAATCCGGTGAAATTTAATATTTAAAATATGGAACCAAAAGTTAGTATTATCATGGGAAGCACCTCCGATTTGGGTGTAATGGAAGCTGCTGCAAAAATTCTGGATGAATTTGAGGTTCCTTTCGAAATTAATGCATTGTCGGCTCATCGAACCCCCGATGCTGTTGAAGTTTTTACAAAAGGAGCAAAAGCACGTGGTATCCAGGTGATTATAGCTGCTGCAGGAATGGCAGCCCATTTGCCCGGTGTAATCGCTTCCATGACTACGCTGCCCGTCATCGGAGTGCCAATTAATGCCAGTTTAAACGGGTTGGATTCATTGTTGGCAATCGTTCAGATGCCTCCCGGAATTCCGGTCGCTACAGTTGCTGTTAATGGCGCTCAGAATGCCGGCATTCTCGCTGTTCAAATGATGGCGCTTGGTGATCCGGAACTTGCAGCTAAACTTGATTTGTTTAAGGAAAACCTGAAAATTAAAATTGAAAAAGCCAATAAAGACCTTTCCGAAATAAAATTCAGATTTAAGACCAATTAGACTTGACTTGTTAACAAAAGATTTGTAACTTGTATGCAATGAATTGATTCCTGAAATTTTCATTTCAGGAATTTTTTTGATTACAGTTATGAAATTGTTTTCAGTCCTTATTTTTTCTATGGCATTACTTGTTGATCACGATCTGCAAGCTCAGGGAATTTTTCTCCCCGGCTCAAGAGTTCAAGCCTTGGCAGGATCATCATCCGTATTGTCCGACTGCTGGTCGGTTTTTGGCAATCAGGCTGGGTTGGCCGTTATTAACAAGATTGAAATAGGAGGATCTTTCGAAAATCGCTTTCTGGTCAATGAATTATCAACCCGAGCCGGATTACTGGTCGTTCCTATTCAATCATCGGTTTTTGCGGTTTCGTTTTATCAGTTTGGAAAAATCCCTTTTCGTCAGGATAAACTTGGAATAGCCTATGCGAGGCATCTTTCAGAGAAGTTAAACTTCGGCCTTCAATTCAATTATTACTGGTTATTCTTTTCAGAAGAGAATAGGTCGTTGGGTTCAGCCGGTATCGAGCTTGGATTTCAATACCTGGTTACCGGTCAGCTTTTGCTTGGCCTACATGTCGTCAATCCATATAAAACCACAATCAAAACAAGCTCCGGAAATTTTCAGTACCCAAGCCTGATCAATTTTGGAGTTTTGTACCACTTTTCGGAATCATTCAGCATGATGTCGGAACTCGAAAACAACTTGACCACCCATTTGAAAGTAAAGACTGGTATGGAATATAACATCAGGGATCGAGCCTATTTGCGGACAGGCATTTCGGGCAAACCTTACCAACTTTCGGCAGGCTTTGGATTTCAGGTCAAAAAACTGACCATGGATTTTGCCACAACCTACCATCAATATTTAGGTAATTCACCATCGGTATCATTTCAGATTCAATTTTGATGAAAAAACTTTCATTCCTCGTGACTGTTATCCTTTTTGCATCAATGGCTCATGCACAGCAACCAGTTGTGCAACAAACAGTAGAAGATTTGCTTGAATCGGTAGGGGGGGAGTTGGGCGATGATGCCAATATTCAGGATATATTGGATGATTTGGAGAGCTTAAAACAAAATCAGTTAAAAATAAATTGGGCAACTCCTGAAGAAATGATACGGTTACACTTTTTATCCGAGGTTCAAATCAATAATCTGGTCAGCTTTCGCGAAAAAACAGGTACTATTTACTCCCTTTATGAGATGGCTTCGATTGAAGGGTTTTCACCGGATGTTCTTCAGAAAATAGAGCCATTTATCAGTTTCGATACTGAAAAGTCTGGCCCTTCACGAAAAACATCCTCAGGAGATTTGTTTCTACGCGGAACCCGTACCTTTCAGAATCCCAGCGAACCGAATGAATCGAAATATGAAGGCGCTGCTGAACGATATTACCTGCGGCTGAAGCAAACCTCTTCCAGAGTAGAATACGGGCTTGTTGCCGAAAAGGACCCGGGCGAAGCTTTCTTCTCTCAGTCAAATAAACACGGTTTCGATTATACAAGCGCATTTGCCAATTTCAGGGCAGGAAGGAATGGGAACCGTATTTTTGCAGGCGATTATCATGTGCGGTTTGGTCAGGGATTGGTTGCCTGGCAGGGATTTTCGATGGGTAAGTCAAGTGAAACAACACAGGTTTTCCGGTCAGCTCAGGGTATCCGATCCTATTCTTCAACCGACGAAAACCTTTATTTTCGTGGATTAGCTGGCCGCATTAATTACGGGCATTTTACAATTCACCCTTTTTTATCCTTGAAAAAGTTGGATGCTAATCTGGATACACTGGATGGGGAAGCTTACTTCGGGGCATTTCAAACCAGTGGATATCACCGCGCCGGATCAGAACTAACAGGCGAAAATGCAGTATCGCAATTAACCGGTGGCGGAAATCTTACCTATTCCTACAATCGCTGGTCGTTTGGAGTGACCGCTGTTTACAATCGTTTCGATGTGGAAATGAACCGCGATGGTGAACCCTATAACCAATTCCTGCCTGAAGGAAAGGAAAGCCTGGTTGCCGGTTTTGACTGGAAAGGATCGGTAAAAAATGTATTTCTTTTTGGCGAAGTTGCTGTAAGTTCCAGTTCAGGGAAGGCCTTTCTGGCAGGCGCAATACTTAAACCTGTTTCGAATATGGAATTGTCGGCGGTTTACCGGAATATCAATAAAACCTATTTCAGCTATTTTGCGAGTGCCTTTACCGAATCATCGAAGGTTAACGATGAACATGCTTTCTATCTGGGGGCAAAAATATTTCCGGCCCCTCATTGGATCATTTCGGCTTATTCCGATTTTTTCAGGTTCCAATGGCTGAAATACCTTACCGCAGCGCCATCGGGTGGAGCTGAATTTTTTGTCCAGTTGGCATTCAATCCGTCGCGCGAAACCAATTTTTACATGCGGTTTTTTCAGGAAGAAAAAGCTCAAAAAATGATTTCCGATAATATGAAATACAACGAACAGCAAAAGATTAACCGGCTCAGGTTTAATTTTAGCCACGGCTTCAATGAGCAGTTTAGCTTGAAAAGCCGGATGGAATTATCCTTTTATTCCAAACAGAGCAATGAGAAGGGAATACTGATTTGCCAGGATGTATTTTTTACACCAGCCGAAAGGACATTTTCGATGAATGGCAGGTTGGCCTATTTTCATACGGAAGCATATAATTCCAGGCTTTATGCTTACGAAAACGATGTGTTGTATTCTTTCTCAATTCCGGCTCTCTATGGGCATGGAATCCGAAGCTATTTGAATTTTGAACAACAGTTGGGTGATAAAATTACACTTTGGCTGAAATTTGCATCAACTCATCAGTTTGCGCAAAAAGATGAAGAAATGGAAGTTGATGCATCAACGAAATCGGAAATAAAAATTCAATTGCGGTATCGGTTCTGAATTGCTATATTTGCGCTTCAAATATTGAATTTGGGATGGTTCATAAAATTAATTTCGACGATATTCGTCCATTCAATGATTCCGAGGTTAATCATTATCTCCGTTTACTTCTTCATGATGAAGGATTCCAACATATTCTAAAGTTTCTTTTTCAGGATCAGGCCAAAATAGATCAGGTTAAGCTTTTACTTGCCCAGGTAAATACAGTCAAAGATTTGCAGTTTCAATTTGTCTATCAGTTGGTTGAAGATCTGATCCTGAAGCGTTCTACTGATGGATTGACTTCCAGCGGACTAGAACATCTGGATAAAAATGAAAGCTATTTATTTATTTCCAATCACCGTGATATAATTCTGGATTCAGCCCTAATCAATTACCTGATTGTGCTGGAAGGGATGAATACCACAGAAATTGCAATTGGAAATAACCTGCTGATTGAGAAGTGGATTGAATATGCGGTAAAATTGAACAGGACATTTGTTGTTCGCCGTAACCTGCCTGTGCGCGAATTATTAATGGCGTCCAAAAAGCTTTCAGAATATATTCGCCGTGATATTACACAAAAAAACACTTCGGTTTGGATTGCACAACGGGAAGGCCGGACCAAAGATGGTAACGATAAAACACAACTTTCGCTGTTGAAAATGCTGAATTTGAGCAATATCAAAGAGTTTGCCGAGGGATTCAGGGAACTACGGATTGTGCCTATTTCCATTTCATACGAAATAGAACCTTGTGGAATTTCAAAAGTTGCTGAATTGTATAAGAAGCAGACCGAAGGATTTGAAAAAACCCAGGAAGATGATTTAAAAAGTATGGGTGAAGGTTTGGTCAGGCCTAAAGGCCGCGTTCATTTTAGTTTTGGTGAACCAATTACCAATCAGCTTCCTGAAAGTGATGAGCCAATCCCGGTCCAGATTGAAAAATTGGCCAATTACCTTGATCAGCAGATTTACAGCAATTTCGAACTTTGGCCCAATAATTATATCGCCGAAGATGTTTTAAATCATACCAGCCTGAATGGTGAGCATTATACGCCGGAGCAATATAACCAATTTATTTCGATGATGGACGAAGCTGTAGCGCTCATCCAGGGCGATTCGGAAATAATCCGCGAAATGTTCCTGCAGATGTATATAAATCCCCTGATAAACAAACGAAATAGTGTCAAGGCCTGACATGTTCAAGCACATCAAAGGGATAATCTGGGATTGGAACGGGACACTGCTCGACGATGCCGGATTGGCCGTTGAAACCATGAACGGAATGCTGGCCCAAAGAAACCTGCCAGAGTTATCAATTGACCATTACAAACAGGTGTTTACTTTTCCGGTAAAAGATTATTACCAGAAAATCGGATTTGATTTTGAACGTGAACCTTTTGAAATACCAGCCCGGGAGTTTATTGACAGATATAATGAACTGGTGAACGACTGCCGGTTACATCCTGATTCGGTCTCCATACTTAATCGTTTCAGATTCTCCGGCATTCGGCAGTTTATCTTATCAGCCATGAAACAGGATACGCTCGATCATTGCCTTTCTCACTATCAAATTAATCATTTTTTCGAACAGGTATCCGGTTTGGATGATCATTATGCGGTTTCCAAAACTGAAAACGGCCAGCGGCTGATTTCCGGTTTGGATTTGGATTCCAGTCAATTGATTCTGATTGGCGATACTGTTCATGATTTTGAAGTCGCCACAGAGTTGGGCTGTCAATGTGTTTTGGTAGCTAACGGACATCAGTCAAAAACTGTACTTCAGCAAACCGGGACATTGGTCATTGATCAGTTAAGCCAATTATTGATCTAACCCTATTTCAGGATAAAAGTGACCAGAAACGGAACCAGTATGGTCAGGATAACTCCGCTGAATACCGAACACTTCCTGAAAATAGCTCCAACAGTTATTATCAAAGCCTGAATTCCGATTTTATCCAGATTTTGCACGATGGCTTTGTTCAGCCCCACTGAAATGCCAGGCAGAAATAACAAGACGTAAATAGCGCCGGAAATAAGCCGATCGTTTGTTTTGACCGCCAGAGGATACCGGTTGATGGCAAAACCGGTCAGAATGCCTGTTAGCATTACCAGTAAAACTGAAATCATAAATTCAGTATAGGTTAGAAATGGTCATTTCAAAGCTAAATATTATTGTATTTAGGATGTTTTTAAAGCTTTTAAGGCCGCTTATTATTTCGTTATTGGATTTTTGTGTTTCTTTTGAATGATATTTCTATTCCAGTCTTTAGAATTTCATGTGCAAATGGATTGTCAGAAATTAAATCCAAGTTAGACAAAGGATGTGGCTCTATCCGGGAATCAAATTGTGACGCTAACAGCATAAGTTGAACCTGAGTATCAAATTTGTCTGAATCGTTTAGCTCGTCAATAATTAATGCAATATCAATATCGCTATCAGGTCTTTGATTATTTTTTGCATAAGATCCAAATAAATATGCAGTTACGAATCCAGGAGTGCAATCTGCAACTTTAAGAATAAACTGTTTTATTGAATTATCAGTTTTTTTATCCATTTTCTGTTCGATTTAATTTTTTCAACCCAATCAGATGTGAATTCGGGTGTGCATTTTTTCTGAAAACTCATTTTATAGTCATCATATCGCGCATTTATATTAAAAGCAGTAACTGTTGCAAAAAATATTTTTTGTTCTTCGTCTAAATCCAATCTGCACTTTTCAGCCAAGCTAAGAAGATTGTGAATAAATGGAGGATATTCATTGTTAGTTTTTAAATAAAGTGCTTTTAATAGTTTTTCTATCAATAAATGTCCAATAAATAAAGCCCAGTTATATTTATGATTTTCAAGCATCGTAATCATTGTATCAAAATCTTCGTCTGAATTTTCAGTCCAATACTTGATTAGTTTTTCCTTGTTTATTTCTTTTTGCTGCATTATTCAAAAGTACAAAAAAAAATCTGGTTTGTATATTGGTGGCATGTTTGGCATAAATACCTGAAACTGAAAACTGGATAAAAAGGAGGACTCGCTCCTAATACTCCTTAGCCTGTATATCCCGAATGTAGAGCTGCAGATTGGTTTTCCCCTTGAATTCATTTTCAGTAATCGAATAACAAATGTCGAAAGGTAACCCCTGAGTAATGGCATCAAAATGGTGCGACTGATTAAAAGCAATTCCGGCAAATTTTGATGAGTTGCTGGTTGGTTCGATCAGTTCAAGTTTTAAGTGTTCCTGATTTTTTCCTACTGCACGACTGGTTCCACTGTCGAGTACATTTTCGGTAACAAAAACCGGCACCATGTTGTGTGGGCCAAAAGGTGCAAATTGCTTCAGTATGCGGTAGAATTTGGGAGTAATATCCGAAAGTAGTATTTTGGCTTCAGCCTCAATTGATTCAGTTTGCTGCTGGTTGGTAATTTGTTTTGTTACAATTTCTTCAAAGCGCTTCGAAAACTCGTAAATGTTCTCAATCTTCATTGTCAGGCCGGCTGCATACATGTGTCCTCCATAAGATTCCAGCAAATCACTGCAGGCGCCAATAGCTTCATATAAATCAAAATCGCGCACCGACCGGGCCGATCCGGTTGCCAGACCATTCGATTCGGTAAGTACCACAGTAGGGCGATAGAAGTGCTCGGTTAACCGCGATGCTACAATGCCGACAACTCCCTTGTGCCAGTCGCGGTTGTATAATACTGTTGCATTTTTTGCCTCGTGTCCGGGATCACGTTCAATCATTTCCAACGCCTCCTGGGTAATGTCACGATCCAAAGTTTTCCTGATTTCGTTATACGAATTTATTTCATCTCCCAAAAGCATCGCTTCCTTTTCGTTTGTTGCAGTTAAAATAGCAACCGATTTTTTACCGTGTTCGATCCTTCCTGAAGCATTGAGCCGGGGGCCAATTTTAAAAACGATATCACTCACCGATATTTCTTCTGAATTTAAACCCGAATATTGCATGATGGTTTTTAGGCCAATGCTGGGAGAGGAGTTGAGTTTCTTCAGCCCGTAGTGGGCCAGGACCCTGTTTTCGCCTGTTACTGGAACAATATCTGAAGCTATACTGACAACCAGTAAATCCAGAAGGTCAGCCAGTTCTGCAAATGGAATATGATTCTTTTTCGAAAATGCCTGAAGGAGCTTGAATCCTACACCGCAACCCGAAAGGTCTTTGTAGGGATAGGAGCAATCCAGCCTTTTAGGGTCCAGAACTGCAACGGCATCGGGTATAGTATCAGCGGGATTGTGATGGTCGCAAATGATAAAATCAATACCCAGGTCTTTGGCCATCTTTATTTTTTCAACTGCTTTAATTCCGCAGTCGAGCACAATCACCAGAGTTATTTTTTGTTCGGCAGCGAATAAGATACTGGTTTTCGAAATTCCGTATCCTTCTGAATATCTGTCGGGAATGTAATAGTCGAGATTTTTGATTCGGCTACGGAGAAATTGGTACATCATCGCGACCGATGTGGTGCCGTCAACATCATAATCGCCATAGATTAAAACTTTCTCCTGATTGCCAATGGCCCTCTCAAGTCTCTCCACGGCCTTGTCCATATCTTTCATCAGAAAAGGGTCGTGGAGATCGGTTAATTTAGGTCTGAAAAAAGCCTGGGCTTCGGCATAGCTGGTAATGCCCCTTTGGGCTAAAAGATTGGCAATAATCATATTGACATTTAGCGCAGCCGATAAATGTTTAATGATATTTATATCGCCTTCCTTTTTAATATTCCAGACTTTATCCATTCGTTTTTATTCAGAACAAGCTTGTTTTTACAAAAATTTCTCAAAGATAAAAAATGAACGCAGATATGGAAAGTAATTGAATCACATTAATCCACATTTTGTTAATAAATTTGATTGTAATAGTTTGCTATCTTTGGCGCAAATTTTTTTGACATTTTAATTACTATCCACGAAATGAGCCTATCTGAATTAAGCGAACAGGAACTGATAAGGAGAAATTCATTGCAAAAAATGAAAGAAATAGGAATTGATCCATATCCCGCTGCTGAGTTTCCGGTAAATGTTTCCACCTCTGAAATCAGGGAAAAATATAATCCTGAATTGGCTAATTACCAGGATGTTGTTCTGGCTGGCCGATTGATGAGCCGCCGCATTATGGGGAAAGCTTCTTTTGCTGAATTACAGGATTCTGCCGGAAGATTGCAGCTCTATATCAACCGCGATGAAATTTGTCCGGATGAAGATAAAACCCTTTACAATGAAGTCTTTAAAAAGTTACTTGATATTGGCGACATTGTTGGAGTAAAAGGATATACATTTATTACCCAGATGGGCGAACTTTCGGTGCATGTGAAGGAACTTACTGTACTCAGCAAATCACTTCGGCCTCTACCCGTCGTGAAGGAAAAAGATGGCCAGTTGTTTGATGCCGTTACCGATCCTGAATTGCGTTACCGCCAGCGATATGTTGACCTGATTGTCAACCCACAGGTGAAGGACACATTTATCAAGCGGTCAAAAATCATCAATACCATGCGACAGTTTTTCAGCGAACAGGGTTTCCTTGAAGTTGAAACTCCGATTCTGCAATCCATTCCTGGTGGGGCAACAGCCCGTCCGTTCATGACGCATCACAACGCATTAAATATTCCACTCTATTTAAGGGTTGCCAACGAACTTTACTTGAAACGCCTGATTGTTGGCGGGTTCGATGGGGTTTACGAATTTGCCAAAGACTTTCGTAACGAAGGAATGGATCGTACCCACAATCCGGAATTTACAGTGATGGAAATTTATGTAGCTTACAAAGACTACAAATGGATGATGAATTTTACCGAAGAAATGGTTGAGCGGGTTGTGCTGGCCTTGCATGGAACAACGCAGGTTCAGCTTGGCGAGGTCAAGATTGATTACAAGCGGCCTTTTAAACGGGTGACTATGTACGATGCAATAAAAGAACATACCGGTATTGATATTTCAGGAAAAACCGAAGACGAACTTCGTGATATATGTAAAAAGCTCGGGCTGGAAACCGACCCAACCATGGGTAAAGGCAAACTGATTGATGAAATTTTCGGCGAGAAATGTGAACATCATTACATACAACCGACTTTTATTATTGACTATCCGGTCGAAATGTCGCCGCTGACCAAGAAACACCGATCGGTTCCGGGCCTGACCGAACGCTTTGAACTGATGATAAACGGAAAAGAGCTGGCTAATGCTTATTCTGAATTAAATGATCCAATTGAACAGCGCGAACGGTTTGAAGATCAGATGAAACTTTCGGAAAAAGGCGATGACGAAGCGATGTTTATTGATCAGGACTTTTTGCGTGCATTGGAATACGGAATGCCGCCAACTTCAGGAATGGGAATCGGGATAGACCGTTTGACCATGTTCATGACCAATAACTTATCCATTCAGGATGTGCTTTTCTTTCCGCAGATGAAACCCGAAAAAACGGCTGATACTATTGATTCGGATGAGAAATTTCTGGAATTGGGCATTCCTGCCGAATGGATTGAGGTCATCCGGAAAATAGGGTTAAAAAAGGTTAAAGATTTAAAAGAAGTTAAACCGGGCAAATTTTTTAACGACATTTGTGGTTTTAACAAAAAAAATAAATTGGGCCTTAGTAACCCTTCATTGGATGAAGTGAACAAATGGTTGTCGTAACCGGGAATATAACGATGTTTGAAAATTCAAAAATAGCTATTATAGGAAGTGGAAGTTGGGCTACTGCGCTTGCAAAAATTCTCCTGCATAATGTTAACAGCGTTAACTGGTATTTCCGAAATCCCGATAATATTGAACAATTCAATCGTTTTAAACACAATCCTAACTACTTGCGGGGTGTTGAATTCGATGTTAGCCGGTTAAATTTTTTTACTGATATAAACAAGGCAGTCGAAGATGTTGACATTGTAATTCTTGCTATTCCTTCTGCATTTCTAAAAGATGCGATGAAGGAACTTACTGTTGATCTGAACCCAAAGTTCATAGTTTCGGCTATTAAAGGTATTGTGCCTGAAGTTAATCTGATTGTTGGGCAATATCTTCATCAGTTTTTTAATATTCCTTACGAAAGGATTGGGGTCATTGCCGGTCCGTGCCATGCCGAAGAGGTAGCTTTGGAACGTTTGTCGTACCTGACTATTGCCTGTCCTGATGTGAAAAAGGCCCGTGCATTTGCTTTTAAGCTTGAATGTCCTTATATCCGGACCCATGTTTCCGACGATATTTACGGAACCGAATATGCCTCGGTACTCAAAAATGTGGTGGCCATTGCTTCCGGAATTGTGCATGGATTGCGTTATGGCGATAATTTCCAGGCAGTGCTGATTTCAAACGCCATTCAGGAAATCAAGCGTTTTGTTGACAAGGTTCACCCCATTACCCGCGATATCAAAAGCTCGGCCTATCTGGGCGATTTACTGGTAACCGCTTATTCGCAATTCTCTCGAAACCGGACATTTGGTACCATGATCGGTAAAGGTTACTCAGTCCGTTCGGCACAACTCGAAATGCACATGGTTGCCGAAGGTTATTATGCGGCCAAATCCATCAAGGAAATCAACGAAGAATTCAGGGTAAATATGCCTATTGCCGAAGCCGTTTACAATATTTTGTACGAAAACATTTCCCCCGCAATCGAAATCAGATTATTAACCGAACACCTTAGATAATATAATAATGGAAAGAATTTCTTTAAATCTGAATAAGACTTTTGATTTTATTTCAAAAGACTCAATCTTCTCATACAAAGAAGTGATTGAAAATCACAATCGCGCGCTTTTTGCCAAAACAGGAAGAGGAAACGATCATTTAGGCTGGACTAATTTACCAAGCTCAATTACTGAAGAAGAATTGGCCGATTACGAAGTTACAGCAGCTAAACTGGTTGCTAATAACATCGATATTTTTGTGGTAATCGGAATTGGCGGTTCATACCTTGGTTCTAAAGCTGTGGTTGATGCACTTTCAGACAGTTTTGCTCACCTTAAAGAACGCAAAAATCCGTTCATCCTTTTCGCCGGACAAAACATCAGCGAAGATTACCTGTTCGAACTCCGCGAGTTGCTGAAAACCAAAGAATACGCGATGGCTGTGATTTCCAAATCGGGAACTACTACCGAGCCTGCACTGGCTTTTCGTTTGCTGAAACAGGACATCGAAGATAAATACGGAAAGACTGAAGCAAACGAACGAATTATTGCCATTACCGACGCAAGTAAAGGTGCATTGCGATCACTGGCTACAACCGAAGGATACAAAACGTTTGTTATTCCTGATGATGTTGGTGGCCGTTATTCGGTGCTGACTCCTGTTGGCTTGCTGGCTATTGCAGTCGCCGGATTCGATATTCGTGCATTGGTTCAGGGCGCTGTTGATATGGAAAAGGCAACCGGAGTTGATGTGCCTTTCGAAGAAAATTTAGCTGCTCAATATGCTGCTGTTCGCAACGAATTGTATAAAAACGGGAAAAAGGTTGAAATCCTTGTAAACTACAATCCAAAACTTCACTTTTTGGCCGAATGGTGGAAACAGCTTTACGGCGAAAGCGAAGGAAAAGAAGGCAAAGGCATTTTCCCTGCTGCGGTTGATTTTTCATCTGATTTGCATTCCATGGGCCAATACATTCAGGAAGGTGAACGAACTTTATTCGAAACGGTCCTTTCAATTGCAAGTCCTGATCGTGAAGTTCAGATCCCGAACGACGCTGCCGATTTGGATGGTCTTAATTTCCTCGCCGGAAAACGTGTTGATGAAGTAAACAAAATGGCTGAACTCGGAACCATGTTGGCTCATGTTGACGGTGGTGTTCCAAATATTCAGATTGTTCTTCCGAAACTAAACGAATATTTCCTTGGTCAACTGATCCAATTCTTTGAGGTGGCCTGCGGTTTGAGCGGATATACTTTAGGGGTAAATCCATTCGATCAGCCGGGAGTTGAGGCATACAAAAAGAATATGTTTGCCCTACTCGAAAAACCAGGCTTCGAAGAAGCCACAAAGGCGATTAAAAAGCGGTTGTGATCAAATCTGATCAGTGGAAAGGATATACCTGGGCGCTAATCGGTACCATCTCTTTTTCGAGTTTATATGTATTTAGCAAGGCTGGTCTGAACCAGGTTGATTTGGCTCAGTTTGGGCTTTATTACTTTGGTATGGGTTTTTTGTTCAATTTATTATTGGTGGTTTTCTCTGGAAAAATTAATGAGATAAAACAACTTTCAGGCAAGGTTGTGAGCCTGCTTTTAATCTTGGCCGCCATTGATCTGCTCTCGAACGTTACTTTCTTTTTGGCCATTCGGGCAATTTCTGATCCTTCAGTAACTTCCTTTTTGGGCAATTTGTTTCCTGTTTTCCTCACTTCATTAGGGATCATCTTTCTGAAGGAGCGATTTTCCTTGATTGAGGCTTTGGGCGGAATGCTGGCTATAACAGGAGCATTTGTGATCAGTTATTCGGGTGAACTCGAATGGAGTAAGTTCTTTATTCCGGGAACAGGCTTTGTGGTAATAAATACCCTGTTGGCAGCCACTTTTTCGGCCATTGTAAAAAAGAATGTAAGAAAGGCAAGTCCTGAAATTTTTAATCTCAATTCGAATGCATGGATTTTTCTATGCTTTCTTGGATATTTTATCTGGAGCGGGCAACCACTGGAGATTCCGGTTAAAGCCTTTCAGAACATTGCATTAGGCGCTTTTTTTGGTTCTTTTCTGGGATTGTTGTCCTTTTTTTATTCGTACAAGTATATTCCAGCTTCCCGTTCATCAATCATTCAAAGTTTAAAAGGAATATTTGTATTGATAATTGCTTATTTCTTCTTCGGAAATCTTCCGATGGTCATTCAATTGTGGGGTGGAGGAATAACAATGGCCGGTGTGTTGGTTATGACTTTTGCTCAGGCGGGATTGCTCAGGGTAAAGAAGAGGTGATCAATGGTGAGTTTTCATTGATTAGTCATTAGTAGTCATTAAGTCATTCATTGTCATTGGTTGACTTCCAGAAAAGTTGGACTTACAATGAATGACCATTAATGACGTGAAACAAATGACAATTACTGACATCTGGAACCTCAATCTGTATTGAAAATCTTCCGTTGTAACTTACTGATGAAACCTTACCGAATTCCGGTTGTGTGGGATTATCATGAAATTCAGGATTTCTTCTTTACTGATCGGAGATGTGGCGCCGGTTGTTGTTGCAACCAAAGCTCCTGCGGCATTCCCAAAACGAAGCGCTTCGTCAATCGGGTGATCATTCATATAATAATGAACAAACCCGGCCGAAAATGCATCACCCGACCCAATAGTATCGCCTAAATTAATCTGGTAGCCCGGATCATAATAGAAAACTTCATCGTTGGTCAAACAGAATGCCCCATTTGAACCAAGCGTACATAAAATAATATCGAGGTTGTATTTTTCAATTACTTCCTGAGCCAGATCTTTCAGATTCCTATTTTCTAATCCAAGCAGTTCTTTGGTAATCAGCAATTCCTCATCGTTTGTTTTCAGAATATTCGCCATCTGCAAACTGTCCTCGATAGATGCATTTGTATAACATTTTTTCCTGAGGTTAATATCCAGAAATTTAACTACACCAGGCGATTGGTTGATCAGTTCGCGCAAGGTGTTCTTTGATATGCCATATCGTTGAACCAAAGTACCGAAACATACACAATCGGCCTGGCAGAAGGCCTCGATCATTTCGGTATTAATTTCGATATGATCATAAGCAACATCTGTAATGATATCAAAATCAGGGTTTCCATGATTATCGATTTTTACCTTTACTGTACCAGTCGGGAATTCATTGTCGGTCTGAATATTTTCATCCGAAACACCCAACTTTCGAAGCGCTTCACGAGCTTCTTTTCCGGCTTTGTCGTTTCCGACTTTACTAAGCAAGGTTCCATGATCGCCAAAAGAATTTATCCGGTAAATAAAATTGGCCGGAGCTCCACCCAAAATTTTTCCACCTGGAAGCAGGTCCCATAACAATTCACCAAAAGCAGCAATTTTTTTCGGCATAGTTATCTTTAAAAGATCAGCGAAAGATAGGAAAAATTCAAAAATCTTGTCTCCGGAAAACGGATTACTTTTAAACCGGCAATTAATATCTTTGGCTATTATTTACTACATATTCTGGGAGGTTTAGAATTTGAAGCATCAAACAAGTATTAATTCGTTTTTATATGAATTATCTGGCGCATCTTTATTTATCTGGTGATTCAGACGAGGTTATTTTGGGCAATTTTATAGGCGATTTTGTGAAAGGAAATAAATACCTTCAGTATCCAGACCAGGTTGCTTATGGAATTTTACTTCACCGGAATATCGATTCGTTTACCGATCAGCATCCAAATGTGAAGGATTGCATGAAACTCATCAAACCCGGATACGGTCGCTATGCCGGAATTGTTACCGATGTCTTTTTTGATCATTTACTGGCAGTCAACTGGCCTGATTATTCGGCAGTCACTTTGCGTCAGTTTGCTAAAAAGGCCCATATAGTTTTTCTTTCCAATTTTGGAATTTTACCATACAAAGTGAAACAATTCCTTCCATTTCTGATTCAGCATAAAAGGTTTGAATCTTACGCCCATCGTGAAAATATGTTTCAGGTACTGGAAATCATGTCGCGCCGAACATCCTTGCCAGCAAATAGTAAATGGGCAATGGAAATGCTTAATCAGGAATATGAACAGTTTGATGCCTTGTTCAGGAGTTTTTTTGCCGAATTAATTGACTATGTGGAATCGGTGTTCTCAATAGAAATAGCGAGGCCATAGGAAGCGATCATTAAAGTTAGCAACCCGGAACAGTTTGAATATTAAATCCTTTTTTGTGGAAATCTACATGTTTTGTTTACTCGGTTCTTGTTTCCATTCCATATAGCTTATTTTTTTCGTGAATAAGCAGGAACATTTCTGTGCCAGTCAGTTTTCTTCTTTTCTTAAAGGCTGCCAATGAAATTGCAGAAAGTAATTTGTCTTTATAGATCTTTTCAAATATGAATGATACTCCTGAAGTCATATTGATATCGCGTAATGGGATTAGTCGGTTATAAAGTATAAAACCGAGCCGTGCTGTTTTCGACAAGCCAATGTCCATCAACATGTACTCTTTTCGGCTGGCATCCAACAAATCCTCCAAAACTAGCGTACTACCTCCTGGATTAATGCTTTTAATTTCAAAAAGAGAGGAATGTTGATTAAGTAACCCATTCATATTTTCCAGCTTCAAATCATTCAGTTCAGGATTGCTACTACAATAACGTTTATAAGCAGCAATATTTTGTGTTGCCTTTTCAAAAACAATAAAATCCATCAGTGTTTCCGAATCATTTTCCGAATCAAAGACCATCATTTTGCCATTCCAGAATCCCAGTAATTTGGCAGCAGAAATTAATTCATGCTTATTATTATCAACCGCATATTTAAGAATTTCACCCCCTAATTCTACTCCAGCTTCCCGAATAGCCCTGTAATCACTTAATTTCATGTGTTGTGTAAATTTGTGTTTAAAATAGACTTCCGTTTGTGTGTTGCTTTTCCATAAACTTAGTCTCCGCAGCCATATCTATTACCACTTTTACTTCATAGATGGCTTTTATACGCTGTTCAACTTATCCAGTGTCCACTCATCATTTGCGCTAGTAGCTTAATTGTTCGAACCTGCTGGCATCGAGCCTGATAAATACAAAAAGCAGTAAGGTAAACGACCACAGCGAGGAGCCTCCGTAGCTGAAAAAGGGCAAAGGTATCCCGATAACCGGCGCAAGGCCAATGGTCATACCAATATTTACGGCAAAGTGGAAGAATAGAATCGTCGCCACGCAATATCCATACACCCGGCTGAATTTGGAACGGTTGCGCTCAGCCAAAAAGATTAAACGCATCAATAGTCCCAGAAATAGTCCGATAACAGTTACTGTGCCCAGAAATCCCCATTCCTCGCCAATCGTACAAAAAATAAAATCGGTACTTTGTTCCGGCACAAAATCGAATTTAGTTTGAGTACCCTGAAGGAATCCTTTGCCAAAAAAACCTCCCGACCCAATGGCTATTTTTGATTGGTTAACATGGTATCCGGCTCCATGTAAATCAGACTGGATGCCCAGTAATTCGTTAATTCGATCGCGCTGGTGCTGTTCCATAATATTGTGAAAAACGTAGTCAACCGACACCGCAAAAAGAACACTGCCCAGGTAAATTCCGATCAAGATCATCAGACTTCGCTTCCTTAGAACCATAGCCCATATAAAGAATACAGCAGAGGAGAGAATGGCCGCAGCCAGAAGAAAATATAAAGGATCGACGCTTCCCTGCACCAAATAATTGATCAGCCATAAAATACTGAAGATGCCGGTGAATACGCCAACGGCAATCAGCGTACGCTGAAGTTTTTTCTTCATTAGATGGTTGACCAGAAAGGTGGCAGCGGTTAAGATGAGTACGGTTACAAGCGGATCGAGTACCATGGTGAAAATGAAGACCAGCGCTATCAGAAAGCTGAAAAAGAGAACAATGCCATTCAATCCTTCGCGGTAAAGAACCAGAAGGAAAACGCCAAAAACAATGGCTGATCCGGTATCATTCTGCAAAAATATCAGGCCTACCGGTACCAGAATAATCCCGCCCAGTGTTATTAACGATTTGTAACTGTGAATTTTAAAATTGTATGAACTGATGTATCTGGCCAGGGCCAGCGAAGTTGCCATCTTCATGAACTCGGATGGTTGCAGCAAGAAATCACCAATCCGGATCCAGGATTTAGCTCCATTTATTTCTGTTCCAATAAATGGCACTAACATGAGTATAAGGATGATGACAATATAAATTGGAAAAGCAAATGAAACGAAGAACTTCGAGTCAGTATTAATCATCAGCACCGCTATGAAAATAGCTGCACCGATCCACATCAATTGTTTCCCGTATTGCTGAGAAAGGTCGAAAATGCTTTTATGTTCTTCGTTGAAAACTGCAGCATAAATATTTATCCAGCCTATGATCATCATGGCCAGATATATGGAAATTGTAATCCAGTCAACATTTGCCCATACGTTGCTTCTCTTTTCCACTTTAAAGTTTCTTTTTTACTTCAACCACGTTTAATAAATCGGTTTCGATTAAGCGTTGTTCCAATTCTTTTCGTTTGGGTGCAATCGAATCGTTCATGAACTTTTCAATGAGCAGTCCGGCGATAGGGGCAGCATAGGTTGCTCCAAAACCGGCGTTTTCTATGAACACGACGATTGCAATTTTGGGATTATCGCGAGGGGCAAATCCTACAAATGCTGAATGATCGGCCCCATGCGGGTTCTGGACGGTCCCGGTTTTTCCGCAAACTATAAAACTGTCCTGTTTTACGGTGAATTGCAATCTGGTTTCAGCAATAACAGCCTCCATTCCGCCAATCACCGTGTTGAAATGTTCCTGATTAACGTTCACAACTATCTTTTCAAATTTAAGTTCGCGGAAGACACGGTTGGTATCCTGAATGGCTTTTACAATATGAGGTTCGATGTAATATCCACGATTGGCAATTAATGCGCACATATTGGCCATTTGCAGCGGAGTGGCTTCTATTTCGCCTTGACCGATGGCCAATGATCGTATGGTCATCGAGTTCCAATGGCCTGGCGTGTACCATTTGTCGTAAAGAGCGACTTCAGGAATATTCCCTTTTACTTCGGAAGATAATTCAGGATTAAGTTTTTTGCCAAATCCAAAACTGGTAATGTAATCGCGCCAGGCCTGAAAACCATCAGCGGGATTTTTTTTATTATTTATGATGGACCGAAAAGTATTCCAAAAAAACGAATTGCATGATTCGCGAATCCCTTCGCGTATTGATAAAGGACTGACATGGCTATGGGTGCATGAAATCGGTTTCGAACCTTTCCCTGAACAGTAAAACCGGTCGAAAGGAGAAATTGCATGTTCCTGTAAAGCAATAAGCGCATTGGCAAGTTTAAATGTTGAGCCTGGAGGATACCTGCCAATGATCGCTCTGTTCCACATGGGTTTGTTTAACGAATCGCTATCAAGAATGCTGTAATTGGTACTTCGCTGGCGTCCGACTAATATATTCGGATCGTAGGAGGGAGCGCTGACCATGAGAATAATTTCGCCGGTAGCTGGTTCAATGGCCACAATTGCACCCCGTTTATTGATCATCAGTAATTCAGCGTAAGCTTCGAGGCTTGCATCAAGGCCAGTCATCAGGTTCTGTCCCAAAATAGCGGTGGTATCTTCCAGGCCTTCGTTGTATTTGCCTTTAATCCGGTTGTGGACATCAACCATTGATTTGGTTACACCTTTAATTCCACGTAATTCTTTTTCATAAGCCTTTTCGAGCCCACTAACGCCAATATAGTCACCCGATCGGTAATAACTATCGCTTTCGATAATCCTTTGGTTGACTTCTCCCACAAAACCAAGTACCTGGGCAGCGCTTTTGCTGGGGTATTCGCGCAAGGTTCGCGACTGTACAAAAAATCCGGGATACTTGTATAGTTTTTCCTGAAGCGGGGCATAAATATCAGGCGAAATCTGTCCGGCAATTATGGAAGGCTTATAATAGGAATATTGCTTGGCTTTTTTAATTGATTCCCTCAATTCAATCCGGTCGAGCTGTACAATCCGGCAGAGTTCGGTGGTATCGAACGATTTCACTTCCCGGGGGATTAGCATTAAGTCGTAAGCCGCTTTGTTGTAAACCATCAATTCGTTGTTGCGGTCGTAAATGAGCCCGCGTGCCGGGAAGGTAATAATTTTCCGGAGTACATTTCGGGTGGCAAATTGTTTGTAGGTTTTATTGGTAATCTGTATGGTGAAAAGCCGGAGGATAAATATGGCCCCGATCCCCAGCATGATCCCGGCTATAATGAACTTACGTTTCGAGAAAGTATCCACCCGTTATTATTTTTTAAAGATGATGAATTGACTGGCCAATATAATAACAATCGAAAAAACACTGCTGAGAATCCATCGGAGCAAAGTTTCTAAAATATCGCCAAATGAAAAAGTCTCGGCAAAAAAGAGGAACAGATGATGGACTAAAACTGAAATCACAATGTATTTCAGGAAACTGGCAAAACCTAACAGGGTCATGTTGGGCATGTTTCCTTTCTCGATAATCTCGCGTGATGAAATAAGCTGAGCAATACCGGGTCTTAAAAAACCGAGCAAAACAGATGCCCCGGCATGAATTCCCGGTGTATTGCTAAAGATGTCGATAGATAAGCCGAGTAAAAATGATATACCGAGCAGAAAATATCCCGGGATTGTAAAAGGAAGTAAAAGGATGAATAAAATATAGACATACGGATTGATCAGCCCGCTAACCTGAATGTTATTCAGAATAAGGACCTGTACCAAAACAAGTACCACGAACATGATCAGATATTTACCGAAGTCTTTTATCATTCCTTAATGTTGTTTGATTCAAGCTTGATTAGTTCGGCACGTTTGGTGTTGTGCACAACTTCAACGTATTTAAGGATTTTGAAATTTGTTGATAATTCGACTTTGATGTTGTAGAAGTTGGTTCCGCTTTCCACATCAAAATTTTTAATAGTTCCAATCATGATTCCTTCAGGAAAGATATTTGAATAACCGCTGGTTACCACGGTATCGCCCACATTGACTATGATGTGGAATGGAATTTCCTTAAGGTCGGCAGTGTTGTAATGTTCGGTATCCCACACCAGGGCGCCGAAATAATTGTTTTTAGTGATCTTGGCCGGAATACTCAATCTCCGGTTGAGCAGTGATAATCCGGTCGAATAGTTGGCCGAAACATTGGTAATTACCCCAACTACGCCATCGGAACAAATAATTCCCATATCGGGTTTTATACCGTGCCTCGATCCCTTATTCAATGTAATGTAGTTGAATTGTTTGTTTATCGAGTTGCTGATTACTTTGGCCGAAGTAAAAATATAAGCCGGGGCATCAACGGTGTCGGGCCGGTTTACCGGATATTTTTCCTGGTTCATGATCCGCATTTGCAATTGTTTGCGTAACGAAGCATTTTCGGCAGCCAGTCGGGCATTGGTACGGCCAAGGCTGAAATAGTCGTCCATGGTACTGAACCGTTGATAGACAGAACCTGCAATGTTATTGCTTGAATTAAAGAATGTTACCCGCTGATAATCATTAAAACTGACCATCAGGGCCAGGGAGATGGCTTCGAGCGCCAAAAACAACATCAAAAAATGATTTCGCAGCAAGAAACGAAATAAACTTCTCATTAGCCGGGAGGTTTACTCCTTCTTTTCAGTTTTATCTGATCAGGAAAGAGAATTTATTTACATTCTTAAGCGCGATACCTGTTCCGCGGGCCACAGCACGCAACGGATCTTCAGCAACATGGAATTGAATATTGATTTTATCCGTAAATCGTTTGGCCAATCCACGAAGTAAGGCACCACCACCAGCAAGCCATATACCACGGGTAACGATATCGGCATATAATTCAGGAGGGGTCTGTTCCAGGGCGCTAAGTATTGCTGTTTCGATTTTATTAATCGATTTTTCCAGACAATGTGAAATTTCCTGATACGAAACCGGTACTTCTATCGGTAGTGCAGTCATCTGGTTCGGGCCTTGTATCACGTAGTCGGGTGGTGGATTGTCTAGTTGCGACAAGGCTGATCCGACATTGATTTTTATTTCTTCGGCGGTGCGTTCACCAATTTTGATGTTATGCTGATGGCGCATATATTCCATGATGTCGGCAGTCAGATCGTCGCCTGCAATACGTATTGATTTGTTGGTAACCAATCCACCCAGCGAAATAACCGCGATCTCGGTTGTACCTCCGCCGATGTCAACCACCATGTTGCCTTCGGGGGCTTCCACATCGAGGCCAATACCTATGGCAGCCGCCATAGGTTCATAAATCATATAAACATCGCGGCCTCCGGCGTGTTCCGAGGAATCGCGTACGGCGCGGATTTCGACTTCGGTTGATCCTGATGGGATACAAACCACCATCCGGAGTGAAGGTGAAAAAAACCTCGATTTGGGATTCATCATTTTAATCATTCCCCTGATCATCTGTTCAGCAGCGTTAAAGTCGGCAATTACGCCGTCGCGCAAAGGGCGGATCGTTTTCAGGTTCGCATGTGTTTTCCCCTGCATCTGGCGCGCTTTTTCGCCAATGGCAACAAGCTTTTCGGTTTTCAGGTCAATAGTAACGATGGATGGTTCGTCAACAACAATCTTATCATTGTGGATAATGATTGTATTGGCTGTTCCAAGGTCAATAGCTATTTCCTGGGTTAAAAATGAAAATAATCCCATGTCTATGTTTTTCTTAATTTTTTACTGAATTAACTGATCGGTCATACAAATTCAAATCAATGTTTGAAATGTCTGACTCCTGTGAAAACCATTGCAATACCAAATTCATCACAGGCAGCGATCACTTCTTCGTCGCGGATACTGCCTCCGGGTTCTACAATGTATTTGATTCCGAATTCGTTGGCAGCTTCAACGCTGTCGCGGAATGGGAAGAAAGCATCTGAAATTAAAACTGAATCTTCAATTCTGATCCCTTCTTTCAGGTTAAATCGAGGAATAGTTAACTGGCGCAAACTATCGAGCCGGTTAGGTTGTCCCATTCCTGTGCCGGTCAGCCAGAACGATCCGTCCTGATTTTGGGTCACCAATGCAATGGCATTGCTTTTCAGATGCTTGCAGGCTGTAATACCGAATTTCGACAGGTTTATTTTTGAGCTGTCGAATTTTATCTTAGTCACATTTTTATATTCTGTTTCCAATCCTTCGTCTTCATCCTGAATGAGTAAGCCCCCACTGATGGAGCGGAAAAGTTTCTCGCCAGTAATTTCCGGTTTTACAGGAGTAGCCAAAACGCGAAGGTTCTTCTTTTTACCTAAAACGTCTAAAGCTTCAGAAGTGTATCCGGTTGCGATAATAATTTCGATAAATCGTTTGTCGAACCATTCGGCAATGGTTTCATCCACCACTCCGGTAAAACAAATGATGCCTCCGAAAGCGCTCACCGGATCGCCGGCCCATGCCAGTTCGAGAGACTTCATGATGTTATCAGTTACGGCCAGTCCGCATGGATTCAAGTGTTTGACCACAGAAACTGCTACTTTGTTTTCGATATGTGCTACAGCATGATAAGCATCGCTGGCTGATTTCCAGGCTGCATCGGCGTCGAGCATGTTGTTGTATGAAAGCGCTTTGCCTTGCAATACTTTGGCATTTGAAAGGGTAATGCCGGAATTGCTGTTATTGAATTTGAAAAATGACGCCGATTGATGAGGATTTTCGCCGTAACGCAGAACCTGTCCATCGTTTACGCTGATGCGGACTTCTTCCGATTTGCCGGCATTGAAATAATTGAAAATGGCGCTGTCGTAATGGGATGAGGTGGCAAATGCCAAACGTGCAAATTCTTTGCGGTCGTTAAGCGAAGTGGCCCCTTCTTTTTCAACCAATAAATCGAACAAAGTCTGATACTGATTACGCGAAGACACGATTACTACATCGTTGAAATTTTTTGCTGCTGCCCGGATGAGTGAAATGCCGCCAATATCTATTTTTTCGATGATGTCTTCTTCTGGTGCACCTGAGGCAACTGTTTCTTCAAACGGATAGAGATCAACAATGACCAGGTCTATTTCAGGAATTTCAAATTTGGCGATCTGTTGCTGGTCGCCGGTATGGTGGCGGCGGTGGAGTATGCCTCCAAAAATTTTTGGATGCAGGGTTTTTACCCTGCCACCTAAAATGGAAGGATAACCAGTCAATTCTTCAACAGGAATAACCGGAGTTCCCAATTCTTCGATGAAAGATTGTGTCCCCCCGGTTGAATAGATGGTAATGTTTAACTGATCTAATTTTTTAACGATCTGTTCTAACTTATCTTTGTGATATACTGAAATTAAGGCTGATTTAATTTTTTTTATGTCCATTATCAATACTCCAATTGTAATTTGGGCTCAAATATAATAAAACACCTTGATTTCCTCTCCTGAGTATCCGACTAATTAAGCTAATTGTAACATTGGTATTCAGAAATAATTTTTAGAGTTTTGATCAAATTCTGTAATCATTTCAGAATTTCGCAACTAATTTTTAAAGTTCAGGATTATCAATAATTTACTTTTCAAAACGAAGGATATGCTAGTAACCAGATTAATATTGGAGAGTTTCTCTTTCGCCTTTGGTTCCCTGCGCGGAAATAAGCTTCGGACGTTTCTTTCCCTGTTGGGAATCACCATTGGTATTTTTGCCATTATCTCGGTTTTCACGGTCATCGATTCGCTTGAGAATTATATCCGAAACAGCCTTAACTCATTGGGAAGCAATATGGTTTACATTCAGAAATGGCCCTGGGCGCCTCCTGAAGGTGAATCGGAATATCCCTGGTGGAAGTACATGAACCGCCCGGTCCCAAACATGGAAGATGCTGAAGAACTAATACGCAGGTCGAGAAATATTGAAGATGCCGTTTATTTTTTTGGTTACAACCGAACTATACAGTATGAAAACAGTAAAGCTGAAAATACTCAAGTTTTGGCCACCACTCATGATTTAATTGATACCTGGAGCCTTGAAATTGAAAGAGGACGATATTTTACGGAGTCCGAGTCGAATTCAGGTGTTGCTTTGGCAATATTGGGTAGTGAACTCGCCCAAAAACTTTTTGACCAGGTCAATCCAATCGGGAAAATGATTAAAATTCAGGGGCATCGGTTTCAGGTGATTGGGATATACACCAAAAAGGGAACAGATATGTTTGGAACAAGCATGGACAAACGGGTGCATATACCGGTGGTTTATGCCATGAATATGGTAGATGTGCGCGACCGTGATCAGGGGCAGACCATCAATGTGAAAGCTAAAACTGATGCCGACCGCGATGAATTTGTTGCCGAACTGGAAGGGATCATGCGTTCGCTGCACCGGTTAAAACCCATGGAAGAAAACGATTTTGCCATCAACGAAGTGAGCCTGATTTCGACCCGGTTCGATGCGTTTTTCAAGGTTTTCAATTTTGCCGGATGGATCATTGGTGGATTCAGTATCCTGGTGGGTGGGTTCGGAATTGCCAACATCATGTTTGTTTCGGTGAAAGAACGCACCAAAATTATCGGGATACAAAAAGCCATTGGCGCCAAAAAATATTTCATTCTGCTTCAGTTCATTTTCGAAGCGGTAGTGCTTTCATTGCTGGGTGGCATCATTGGTTTGATGCTCATTTTTATCGGAACCCTCATTTTTAGCTATATGGCCGACATGACCATTGCACTGACTATGGCCAACATCATTTTAGGCCTGACCATTTCGGGTGTGATTGGAGTTTTGGCCGGGTTCATTCCCGCACTTTCAGCCTCCCGGCTCGATCCGGTGGAGGCGATGAACAGCGTATAGGAAAAGCTACAGAATACGAGTTTCGGGTTGCGGGATGTGAGTAATTGGATGTTCTAATTGATGGAAACTTTTATTCGGTTTCAGGAACCTCTTCTTCTTCAGGATGGAACAATCTATCAATCAGATCAGAAATAAAATTGCGGATGGATTCAACATTTTTAGCTACTAAACTGGTTACTCCAAATTGGAGCAAGGCGCCAAGTATTTTCATCAGTGGATTGCTTTTTGAGCTGACCAATAACTTTTTGGTGAGGTATCCGCTAAGTATGGAAACTATGGTTTCAAAAAGGCTGTTTTTTATTTCGACAGAATTGGCCAGTTCACTGATCGAGTTTTTAATCAGGTTGATTGGCTTTAAGCTTTCGAAGGTAACTTTAAATTGTTCTTTCAGTATCTGACCTTCTTCGGCCTGCCTGATTTCGAGTATCCTGATGGATTCTTTTAGTGAATCACTTGCACTTTGTTTTGCCATGATGATTATTCGAGTACTTGTGTGATAATAGATTCATTGACAGGTTTCTTTATCAGTTGTTTCCTGAAAATCCCAAAAATAAGGGCCAACAACGCATAAAATCCGGAAACTGCAAAAAAACCATAATAAGATTTGCCCAACAGTTCGCCTATCCACAAGGCTACTCCAATGTTCAGAATAAGGAAGAACAATATGGCAAAAATTACAACGATCAACCACGAAACCAGATTGGAAGCCACATCGGCCGATTTGTCCAGTGTCTTTAATTTCAGCAGTTCGAGGGTTGTTTTGCCGTATTGTTCTCCTTTTTCAATAAGAGACTCAATTAAACCTGATTGTTCGTCCATGTTAAAAATTTTGGTAAAAGATGAGAATTCCTGACTTAATTGGTAGTAGCTTTCGTTTCCTCAACTTTCTGTTTGGCATCACCAATTACTTCTTCAACTTTGGTTTTCGTGGCAGTCACTTTTTTAGTCACTTCGTCAATCAGGCCGTTGATTTTTTCTTTCAATCCAGCAACGTAATCTTCGCCTTTTTCAACAATTTTTTTCCTTGTTTCAGTTCCTTTGTCAGGAGCGAACAAAATTCCGATCAATGCACCGGCGGCAACGCCTGCCAGCACACCCAATAACAATTTTCCTGAACTCATGATGCTAATTATTAATTGTTTATGACTATTGCTGTAACCTTAAGTTTACATTGGTCGCAGTAATGCAATATAACAAATATTGCCATTAAAAGCAAGAAAACTATCCACTGATTTTAGTAAAATATAGCCAAAAACTTATGAATTTTTTATCTTCCTGAACCGTTTCAAAACTAGATCCTGAATATGCTCCTGTTCTTTGAAGTTTACTTCCTCACCCAACAGATATCCGTAAGGTTTAAGCGACTCAACATGGTCGCAAACTACTTTGGCCATGCCGGTAAGGGGCATACAAAGCACCATTCCGGGAATACCCCAAATGAGCGAACTTCCCACTAAAACCAGTGTAGCTGTTAATGGATTTATGCTGACACTACTGCCAACAACATACGGAGTAATAAAATTGTTGTCGAGAAACTGCACGACGAAACAAACAGCGGCAACACCCAGGGTATAGCCCATAGAGTCCTTGGTCAGAAAAGCCATTAAAATAGGTAAAGTACTGCCTATCAGAACACCAATATAAGGTATTATGTTGAGCAATGAGGTAAGCACACCAAACAGAATTGCATGAGGCAATCCTAAAATAAGAAAACCTGTTGAGTTCAAAATTGAAAGAATTACGACATCCAGAAAAATGCCCACGAGGTATTTCTGCGAAACCCGTGAAACTTTTTTCACTACCATTAAGGTATGTTCGTTTTTATCATCTTCGGTAATTAGCCTGACAAACTCTTTGAATTTATCCTGATACAAAGTCAAAAAGAAAATGTATATCGGAATTAAAGCAAAGCTGGCCAGAAACGAGGTGGTGGCCGAAAATAACCCGAGAACAATAACGCCGCCGGTACTTGCATTTTCCTCTATTTTTGTATTGATCCAGGCTTTTTGTTCGATACGGCTAACATGGAATGTTTCACTGATAAACTGCTGAATACTATCTATTTTGGATGTTAGGGTCTTTTCGAGCAATGGCAAATCGTTGACGAAGCTTAAAATCTGCGAATAGAAAAAATAAAGTAAGGCCACAAAAACTGTCAGTGCAAATACAATACTGATTAGTATGGCTAAAATTTTCGGAAAACGCCAGTGTTCTAATTTTCGTGAAACAGGCATCAGTAAAAAGGTAAAGAAAACTGCTAAGGTAAAGGGAAGCAGAATGTTTTTGGCTAATATAAGGAAAGCGATAACCAACCCAAACAGTAGAAGTTTTATGGTCGCCTGAAAATAAAAAGGTTGTTCGGAAATGTTCATGTGGCAAAGTTTTAAAGTTCAACAATCAGGATATAAAATTATGCGATTTATCGGAAGACCGGACAGTCTGGTTGAAAAATCTTTTTCCATTTTACCTGTTTCAATTTTACTTATCTTCATCCACCACAATCCACGTTCTGTTTCTGAAATATTTCATAATTTGCAGATCGTAACAATCTAAAACCAATAATCATGAAAAATCTTCCGAAATCCCTTGTGTTTGTCGCTATCCAGGATCCCGATGGAAACTTTATTGAACTGATCGGGCCTCCGAAATAAACGAGTTGCCAGTGGTCAGTCGCAGTTGGCAGATCAAAAATACCGGATACCTATGAAATTTAACGAAATCATAAAACGAAATTCCTGGCTTAGCGTTGAACAAGTGTTTTTACAACTTTATCCGAAAGAAAAGAAGAACATTTCAGGATATGAGATAGTTTTCAATGATTTGAAGTTATTAAATCCAACGGATACTGATGTTTCGATCGTTGTCAGCAATGAAAAGGATGATTTCGACAATGAAGAATATGTGCATGTTTGCGGTTATAATAATCATCCACAGAATAATTCTGATAACCTGACCAATTCATTGGCGCTCGAATTTACCAGTTGGGATCAATGGCTTGGAATGGATTTAGATGAAAGATCAGTAAAAGACTTTACCGAATTGGAACTGATTTCTCATTGCTTGTACGAGATGACTTTTTTTGGATTTGATCAGGAAAAAATTCAGAAAGAGATGGACGAGATCGAAAAAGAGGCTGACGAAATAAAGAATATGACCGAAGAGGAAAGGAAGACTAAATTAAAATCATGGGACGATTTGAAAAAGGAATTGGATATGGAGGATGAGAACGAAGAATAATGGCGCACCGAAAACCCGGATGCCGAAGGTAATATCCGCGATCAGGCAACAATCGAACAACTGGTGGCACTTTCGAATATGGAAAGTATTAATGCAGTGCTGATTCACCAAAGTTTGCCGCAACACGAACGCTCGTTCCAACTCAACCAAATTGCCATTACCCAAATGCGTTCGTTACTTGGGTATAAAAACCTGAAGAGCGGCAATCGGGTCATGCTCGATTTTGATCTGGCCGAAATGTATGAAGTAGAAACAAGAGCTTTGAATCAAGCTGTTAAAAGGAATATTACACGATTTCCTCCTGATTTTATATTTCAACTCACCGGTTTAGAGTTCGAAAACTTGATATCACAATTTGTGACATCAAGTTGGGGTGGTGTGCGGAAACTTCCTTTTGCTTTTACAGAACATGGTGTTACCATGTTGGCAAGTGTATTGCGTAGCGACCAAGCTATTGCAATTAATATACAAATTGTGCGGGCATTTATTGCACTTCGGCAGTACGCTTTGGGTTATGCCGAAATCAACCAAAAGCTTGAAAAATTTATGCTTGAAACCAATATGCAATTCAGCGATATTTACCAGGCGCTAACTGAGATGGCAGACAAAACACAAAATGAAAAACCAAGAAAATCCATTGGATACCTTAAAAAATGATTCCCAAAAAGTGGTGGAATGAGGCATTGAAAACCGGGCACCTGCCGAGTTTTGAGATGTTGTTATTATCAAGATTGAGAAAGAAAAATTGATTTTCACTGATTTTTATACTGCAAAGCTTCGTAGCTTTATAACAATAAACAAAAAAAACCAATCACCTTAAATTTATGAATCAAAAAATTAAAGTAATTACGGTTCAAAACATTGAAATTTCAATTGTAACCTCAAAGGAGAATGACTTTATATGCATTACTGATATTGCTAAATCAAAAATTGGTGAATCAAGAGCAGCCGATATAATTAAAAACTGGATTAGAAACCGATCTACTCTTGAATTTTTGGGGACATGGGAACAAATGTATAATCCCGTTTTTAAAGTGGTCGAATTCGACCACTTTAAAATGCAAGCTGGATTGCCAAGTTTTGTATTAAGTCCCGGACAATGGGTTGAAAAGACCAATGCAAAAGGAATTTATGTGAAATTAGGAAAGTATGGTGGAACGTATGCACATAAAGATATTGCGTTTGAATTTTGTTCAGCAGTTAGTCCGGTTTTCAAGTTGTTTCTGATCAAAGAATTTCAACGCCTTAAAGCTGACGAGAACGACCGCCTGAAGCTGGAATGGAACTTCCAACGCACATTGGCAAAAGTCAACTATCACATTCATACTGACGCTATCAAAGAAAACCTCATTCCGGCTGAATTAACCAAGTTTCAAATCAGCTTTGTATATGCGAATGAAGCCGATATGCTGAATGTGGCGCTATTTGGTAAAACCGCGCAGGAATGGCGCACAGAAAATCCGGAAGCCGAAGGCAATATCCGTGACCAGGCAACCATCGAACAACTGGTAGTGCTCTCGAATATGGAAAGCATCAATGCAGTGCTGATCAACCAAAGTTTGCCACAAAACGAACGATTGTTCCAACTCAACCAAATTGCCATAACCCAAATGAGATCGTTATTAGGGTATAAAAGCCTGAAGAAGTTGAAATGATTAAACCATCCTTGTGAAAGGATTCCATCTTTCAAAAAAGAGATGGAATCCTTCGTAGCCACTCAAAAAACAAGCTTCGAAAATGGTTGAAGGAAGGATCAAAAGCGGAGTCCAGCCTCTTTTGTATTTGATAATTCGCTTGTTTCTCAAAAGAAAAATAAACAATCGGTGATTTTCATATTGGAAAGCTTCATAACTTTATGGGAATAAATTTAAATGTCTAAATAATCCTTGCCATGACTAACAAATTATCAAAACAATCATTAAGCATTTTTGAACAAATTAAACAAACTGACGCTAACAAAAATGAATTTTGGGGAGCTCGTCAACTTGCTAAGACATTAGAATACACTGATTTTAGGAATTTCCTCTCAGTAATTGCAAAAGCTAAAGAAGCTTGTAAAAATAGTGGACAGCCAATCAAAAACCATCTCGTTGATTTCAACGAGATGGTACCGATTGGCTCAGGTGCATATCGCGAAATGGAAAGTGTCAAACTCTCACGCTATGCCTGTTACCTGATTGTGCAAAATGCCGATCCCTCAAAAGAAGTTGTAGCCATTGGTCAGACTTATTTTGCTGTTCAAACCCGTTTGCAGGAAATTCAACAAATGGACGAATATAACATCCTGAACACAGAAGATGAAAAACGTCTTTTCCTACGCGATGAAATGGCTAAGCACAACTCTCAGTTAGCAGCTGCCGCCAAGGTTGCCGGAGTAATAGAACCAATTGACTATGCCATTTTTCAAAACCATGGCTATATGGGCTTGTATGGAGGACTTGATGCCAAAGGAATACACCAGAAGAAAGGCTTGAAGAAAAGCGAACAAATACTTGACCACATGGGAAGTACCGAACTTGCAGCCAATCTGTTTCGTGCCACACAAACTGAAGAGAAACTGCATCGGGAAAATATCAAAGGCAAACAAAAGGCTAACCAAACTCATTTTGAAGTCGGCAAAAAAGTTCGCAAAACTATTGCAGAGTTAGGAGGAACCATGCCTGAAAATCTACCGGTAGCCGATAGCATTAAAAAACTTGAAAAGGGCAAACAGCCTCAGCAATTAAAAGGGAAAGATAATTCCATAGGAAATAAATTTTAATGCAACTCAACCAAATTGCCATTACCCAAATGAGATCGTCAATTGGATATAAAAGCCTGAAGAAGTTGAAATAATTAAACTATCCTTGTGATAGGGATTCCATCTTTCAAAAAGAGATGGAATCCTTCGGAACCACTGAAAAAACAAGCTTCAAAAGAACGACTTAACAGCAATAAGATTAAAAATTAATCATTGTAACGCATGAATAACTGTTTTGAATGTAATAAATTAATAACAAGACGAGTAATTGGAATTTCGATTGAAAATTATGGCATTCCACTGTGTTTGGAACATCAAAAATGGATTGAACAAATGAGTTTTCAAACAACTTTTGAAACAATAAGATTATACTTTGCCTTAAAGAAAAGAGGGATTCCTGCAGAATTAGAGAAATTTGATGGGTTCAAACATATTGATATTGCAATACCCGAAGCAAAAGTGAATATTGAAGTTGACGGTGGACACCATAATTTCAATACACAACAAGCATTTGCTGATCTGAAAAGGACTTACCATTCATTTCTTAGGGGATATCTAACTTTTAGAATACCAAATTCTTTAGTACACGATGATCAAATTTTAGAAGAAACAGCTGATTATTTAGTTAGGATGCTCAATGAAAATTTGAAAAAACAATACGTGAGAAGATATTAAGAATTACCAAATATAAATAAGCCATGTCTACACTTCTCCTCCAACTCACTTCCCTCCGCCGCGCCCCAACCAAATATGGTCTGGCACCACATAAACCCATCCTTCTACTGGCAGTGATTAATGGTTTTGAAAAGGGATATTTGTGGGGTAAAGAAGTGCCAATTAGCGAGGAGTTACTGACCAGTTTTCACGATTACTGGAAATTGCTGGTTAATACGCCACATGATGCGAATTTTTCATTACCGTTTTACCATTTAAGTTCTGAGCCTTCCGGCATCTGGCAGTTAAAGTGTTTGCCGGGAAAAACGGTTCCGATTACCAAAAGCAATTCAATTAAAAGTTTCAGGGCTTTACGCGAAACAGTTGAGTATGCCCTATTATCAGAAGAATTTGCACAAGCTTTGCAAAATCCGGTTTCACGAAACGAAATCAAAGCAGCTCTATTGGAGCGTTACTTTCCGGTTAAAGCATTACTGATCACAAAAACTCCGGTTTTATATTCCGAAGCGGTCAAAAAAGATATCCTATACGATCCGGCTGAGAATTATGCCCGAAAAGTAATCCGGCAATTTGAACAAATGAATCAGGAAGAACGAGAGGAAGAACTGATACTTCGCAGCCATATTTTCAAAAAAGCTGTACTAGAAATATACGATGGCCGTTGTACCATTTCAGGGATGAAAATAGAATTCGGAAGAAATGTTTCCATGGTTGATGCCTGTCATATTGTTCCTTTTGTACAATCTTATGACGATACGATTACCAACGGCCTGGCCCTTTCTTTCCACCCTTCACCGTGCCTTCGATCGTGGCCTGGTTTCGGTTTCCGACAATTACCCTATTCTGGTTCATCCCCGCCTCACCGTTCATTTCCCGGAGGTGGGTATCCGGCAATTCGAACAACAACAACTTAATCTTCCTAGCGATTCGCGGTTTTATCCTTCGCCGGAGAAATTCGCTTAGCACCTGAGCCGGTTTGCATTTCAGGAATAAACCTTTCTGGAACTACTGACGGGGTGACTCGAAGTCACCCCGTCAGTAAATAAAGGCAGCAGATTGCATTCTTGGCCTGATTCGCATATCGCGATATGCGATAATTCACAATTATTATTTGTATATCAATACTTTGTCATCCGTTGGCGGTGGATGATCGTTAACCGGGCAACTGATCCGATGACCCCTAGTCATCGGATCAGTGTGCCTGGTACAAACCATTATTAAACAAAAACGCAAGGCTTTCGACCTTGCGTTTCTGTATGTGAACGAAAATTAGTATTCGTCTTCATTAAAAAAGAAATCATCTTTGCTGGGGTAATCGGGCCAGATATCTTCAATACTCTCATAAATCTCTCCTTCGTCTTCAATCTCCTGCAAATTTTCAATCACTTCGAGAGGAGCGCCGCTGCGGATTGCAAAGTCAATTAATTCGTCTTTGCTTGCTGGCCAGGGAGCATCTTCCAATTTAGAGGCTAGTTCAAGTGTCCAGTACATATCTTTTAGAAATTATGAGGTTGTTACTCGTTTTTTTTAAACTTCTGCGAATATAACAAAAAATCGGTTTCTGCAAACAATTCAAAAATTTATTCACCAGGCTCCTGAGACCATAGTATTTCCGGCGCTTTCTGGTCCTTCGTCACCTTTCGTGACAGTACGAACAGGTAGTCTGAAAGGCGGTTCATGTACCTGACCAGATCCGGATCAACTTCTGTTTTTTCCGATAATTCCACAATATGGCGTTCGGCACGTCGGCATACCGTGCGGGCTACATGGCAAAACGAAGATGCCTGACATCCTCCGGGTAAAATGAAATTCCGGAGATCGGGGAGAACATCGTTCATCAGGTCCATCTCCTTTTCGAGCAATTCAATATCTGTTTTGCCGACAGGCATTTGTTTTTTTATTAAGGTAATGGAATCGTCGCTTGCCAGATTGGCCCCGATGATAAACAGTTTATGTTGAATTTTTTCAAGTACCGAATCGGCATGTGCATCGGTTTGTAACGAGCGCACCACCCCAATAAAAGAGTTCAGTTCGTCAACCGTTCCATAAGCTTCGAGCCGGATGTCGTGTTTTTTTACACGCGAACCACCAATTAATCCGGTAGTTCCGTCATCGCCGGTGCGGGTATAAATTTTCATGGTTATATTGATTCGGGTTACGGGATACGGGTTGCGTGTTTTACGAAACTCGTATCCCGCAACTCGCAACAAATTTGTTAATACACCGGATCAGGATTCATGAAATCAGCTTCAACTTCACCGTCTTTCAGGCGGATAATGCGGTGCGCATGTTTTGCAATTGATTCTTCGTGTGTCACCACAATCAGCGTATTTCCCTTGCGATGGATTTCGGCAAACAATTGCATAATTTCTTCTGAAATTTGGGAATCCAGGTTACCGGTAGGCTCATCGGCCAGCAAAATGCACGGATTATTGACCAGGGCGCGGGCCACTGCCACACGCTGGCGCTGTCCTCCGGATAATTCATTGGGTTTGTGTTCGATACGATCGGCCAAACCAACTTCAGTCAGGATTTTTTCCGCCTGTGTTATTCGTTGTTGCTTCTTCATTCCGGCATAAACCAAAGGTAACATCACGTTTTCGAGGGCAGTATTCCGTGGCAGCAAATTGAAGGTCTGAAAAACGAATCCAATTTCCTTGTTGCGGATTTCGGCCAGTTCGTCATCAGATAAATGGCTCACATCCTGATTATTTAGTTCGTAGAAACCACTGGTCGGGGTATCCAGGCATCCAATCACGTTCATCAGGGTTGATTTGCCGGAGCCTGAAGCGCCCATAATGGCCACATATTCGCCTTTATTAATGTTTAGAGATACCGAGCGCAAAGCCCTGACTATCTGAGTTCCTACCTTGTAGTTTTTGACAATTTTCTGAAGTTTGATAACAGCATCCATCTTGTTGGCTTATTGATATGTGTTGATTAGTTCCGATTTGTTTCCGATCATTACATTTTTGTTCCGGCGAATTTAGCTTTTTGAACCGATATTAATTTAATTCCGAAGTTTTTAAATGTTCGTTAACCCGAGAAACGCGAATACGAACCGATAAGTTCACCAATTTTTTATCTTTGCCTTATGTCAGAGTTTCTGGAACAGGATATTAAATTTTTGCCGGGTGTCGGGCCTCAACGGGCTGAACTGCTTAAAAAGGAATTGAAGATATTCACCTTCAACGACCTCCTGTATTATTTTCCCTACAAGTACATAGACCGGACCAAATTTTACAAGGTATCGGAAGTTACCGGTACCATGTCGTACATTCAGTTAAAAGGCACCATTCTCCGGTTCGAAACTTCAGGAGAAGGCTCAAAACAACGTTTGATTGCTCATTTTAGCGATGGTTCAGGAGTGATGGAACTGCTGTGGTTTCAGGGAATCAAATGGGCAAAAGAAAATATCCGCACCCATGTCGAATATATAGTCTTTGGAAAACCATCCGTTTTCGGCGGAAAATTGAACATGGTTCATCCGGAACTCGAACCGGCTGAAAACAAACCGGTGAGTACAGGCATTTTTCAGGCATTTTACAATACGACCGAAAAAATGAAGCAGAAGTTTATGACGAGCAAGGCTTTAAATAAATTTCAATTCAATTTGTCGGCGCTGATAGAGGGCAAGATTTATGAATCGCTTCCCCCAACATTAATTTCAAAGTTAAAATTGATGTCCTTGCCTTTGGCCCTACGGCAGGTTCATTTTCCTGAAAACCCAAATCTGCTGAAAAACGCCCTGTTCAGGCTAAAATTTGAAGAACTTTTTTTCATTCAGTTAAAAATATTAAGCCTGAAACACAAGCGGGAAAGCTCGTTTAAAGGGTTTGTGTTTTCACAGGTTGGGTACAACCTGAATACTTTTTTCAATAATTACCTTCCGTTTGAGCTGACCAATGCCCAGAAAAAGGTAATTAAGGAAATCCGTAAGGATATGGGTTCGGGCAAGCAAATGAACCGGCTGCTTCAGGGCGATGTTGGAAGCGGAAAAACACTGGTAGCATTGATGACCGCCCTGATTGCCTTCGACAATGGTTTTCAGGTAAGCCTGATGGCGCCGACTGAAATTCTGGCCATTCAGCATTTCAATTCGATCAAAAAAATGACCGATGGCCTGGGTATTAAGATTGCCCTGCTGACAGGTTCTACCCGGATTGTCAAACGGACCGAAATTCATAAACACCTGGAAGATGGCAGCCTGCAATTGCTGATCGGAACGCATGCGTTGATTGAAGATAAGGTAAACTTCCGGAAACTTGGATTGGTGATTGTTGACGAGCAGCATCGTTTCGGCGTTGCCCAACGCGCCAAACTCTGGAAAAAGAATGAATTTACTCCGCCCCATGTGTTGGTCATGACTGCCACTCCAATTCCGCGAACGCTGGCCATGACCGTTTACGGCGATCTGGATGTTTCGGTCATAGACGAACTTCCACCCGGACGCAAACCCATACAAACCATGCATTATCACGAAAACCGCCGGAGGCAGGTTTACGATTTTATGCGCGATCAGGTGGAGGCAGGACGGCAGGTTTACGTGGTTTATCCGTTGATTAAGGAATCGGAAAAGCTCGATCTGAAGAATGTGGAAAATGGTTTTGAGCTTCTTAAACAGGTTTTTGCACGATACTCGATTAGTATGGTGCACGGCAAAATGAAGTCGTCCGACAAGGAAGCTGAAATGAATTTGTTTAAGGAAGGGAAAACGCAGATCATGGTAGCCACTACCGTTATTGAAGTGGGTGTTGATGTGCCGAATGCTTCGGTCATGATTATCGAAAGCGCCGAACGTTTTGGCCTGTCACAATTGCACCAGTTGCGGGGCAGGGTAGGGCGTGGAGCCGAACAGTCGTACTGTTTGCTGATGTCGTCGTATAAAATCAGCAACGAAAGCCGCAAACGCCTCGAAACCATGGTTCGTACCAACGATGGATTTGAAATTGCAGAAGTAGATATGCAGTTGCGCGGACCTGGAGATTTGGAAGGCACGCAGCAAAGCGGCATCGGTTTTACCTTGAAAATTGCCAATCTGGGCCGCGATGGTGAGATACTTCAACATGCCCGCAACCAGGCTTCCGACTTGCTCGACAATGATCCGCGACTGGAAAAGCAGGAAAACCAGATTCTGGTTTATAACCTCCTGAAAATGAAAAACACCGAATTTAACTGGAGCTCGATAAGCTAAATTCGGAAAAAGGAAAGTGATCAGTGTTCAGTCTCAGTGTTCAGTCTCAGTGTTCAGTCTCAGTGTTCAGTCTCAGTGTTCAGGCTCAGTGTTCAGGCTGCATTTTTTTTTCTGACCACTGAGACTGCCAACTGAGACTTTTTTACACAATCCCCCTTTGTTTTTTGATGGTTTCCCACGCTTCATTCACCTTCTGGAATTTTTCGTGGGCGGCTTTCTGTACGTCTCCGCCCAGGTAATGAACTTTGTCGGGATGGTATTTAACGGCCATTTTGCGGTAGGCTTTTTTCATTTCATCGTCAGTGGCTGTGGTTTCAACCTCCAGAATCTTATAGGCCGCATCGGTATTGGCGACAAACATTGATTCTAATGATTCGTAGTCTTTCTGACTAATGCCCATTTGTTGGGCAATGTGTTTGATCAGTTTATGCTCAGTTTCGTGAACGTGCCCGTCGGCATCGGCAATTCCGAATAGAAAGTGCACCAATTGCAGGCGCGACGGATGATCCATGTTCTTACGGATCTGCAGGCAGACTTCGGCTACCGGAATGTTCTGGTTCAGCAGGTCGCGAAGAATTTTAACAGCCTCACCTGCAGCAGCAATTCCAAATGAACGAACAAAAAAATCCTTGGTATAATCGAGTTCCGACTTCAAAACCTTCCCATCGGCTTTCATCACCGCAGCTACCAGAACCAGCAAACTCATGATATAGCCACCTTGCGTAGTGGGTTGCCCGGGTTGATACTCCTGACGCCCGGTTATTACCTCCGTATTGTCGAACATCGATCCGACTACAAATCCCAAAATTCCTCCGATTGGTCCAAAGAAAGCCCAACCCAATCCACCGGTAATCCATTTTCCTATTTTAGCCATTTGCTTTTAATTTTTTATCAATTTCAATTATTTGCGGAATAATTAGTTCATTGTCATTGTTTCCGATTACAAAATCAGCCAGTTTAATTTTTTTTTCGTCGCTCCATTGGTTTTTCATTCGTTGTCTAACCATTTCAGCAGTTATTTGATCCCGTTTCACAACCCTTTCGATCCGTTCATTTTCGTTGGTTACCACCATAATGGTTTTATCCATCAATTTATAAAATCCACTCTCGAATAAGATGGCGGCTTCGTGTATCACATAAGGCGAATGCTGGATAAGGAACCATTCATCGAACGCTTTTCGCACAGCAGGATGAACAATTTCATTCAATTTCCGGAGTAAAGGTGCGTTGCTGAACACAATTCCGGCCAGGTATTTTCGGTCTATAGTCAGATTGGGCAGGTAAACTGCCGGGCCGAACAACTGAATCAATTGTTCCCGGAGTGAAGGATCGGTGTTCATCAATTGTTTGGCGGTACTGTCGGCTTCAAAAACCGGAATGCCTAAAACCCTGAAGACTTTGCAAACTGTACTTTTGCCGCTTCCTATTCCTCCGGTAATTCCGACCTTTATCATGGTGTTAGTTCTTCGATGAGGTATTCGAGTTCTTCAGGGGCAATTTTCAGGGAATAGATAAAGGCAGGCGTTTTTTCTGCTTCTATCTTCAGGCGAAGTTTACCTTCAATAATATCGTTATACGAAACGGTCAGCTTAAAATCTTCAGGTTTGATTTCAGAAAAACGGCTTAAGCTCACCTGAAATGTGACTTTAACTTTTGGTGGAAACAATTTGACAGTTAAATTATCAGGCTGACCGGTAAGCATAACCGGAACCAATTGCTGAGCTTCGGTGTATTCTTCAACCGGAAAACTCAGTTCAATCTGTTGAGGTTCAAAAAAAATATCTTTCATAGTGCTTATTCCGGCCTTAGTCTGTACAGGCTGATGGGCATCATTAAACCGCAAAGTTTCGGTATATGCGAATTGAAGCGTATCAATTACCGATTGTGGCCCAAATACGGTAACCGAATCAGGAGCGCTTTGGATGTCTCCTGAAATCTGGTACTGTTTTTTCAAATTAACTTTTAATTGTGGTTTTACCTTTAAGCGTTTTTGCCCTATTTGGTCAAATTTAAAGAACAGGGTATCGGGGCTCATACTCAGAAGCTCCATGTCGTTTGATAACTGGTAGGATATTTCGGTCAGGAATTGCCTTGCCGGAAAGGCAAAACTGCTTTTGGGGCTTTCCTTCATCCGGTTGTTAGTCATGTCGTTCACATTAAATTCCAATGGTATGAAGAATAAACTGAAGCGGTGCCGCAGAATGGTAAATCCGTGTGCTTTCACCTTCAGGTCAAACTGATCGGGAGGTTTGTTGGCTAAGGTTTTATTAACAGGAAAGTTGCTGTAGCTGACCGGGACTAACATGTCAACCGTGTAGGTTTTGTTTAGGGCATTCAGGAACCAAAAAAAAGTGGCAATTACCACGCAGACGAGATAGGCTACAACGCGTTTGTCGTTTCTGAAATATACCTTTTTCAGGTACTTTACAACTTTATATGCCCAGTTTGTCTTCACGGCTTCAAATATAAAAAAAAGGGCCGATCCCGAGTACTCGGGACGGCCCTTTTCTATTTTCGGTTCGATACGTCAATTACTTTTGAGCCTGTACATCAGACATATCACGAACCAGAGCTGCTTTGTCAACCCTGATTTTTACATTTTCGTCAATCTGCAGAAGCACATAATTGTCCTTCAGTTCAAGTATTTTTCCGTAGATACCACCAGTGGTTACAACTTTATCGCCTTTGGCAAGGCTGTTGCGGAAAGCAGTGACTTCTTTTTGTTTTTTCATCTGTGGCCTGATCATGAAGAAGTAAAATACTACGATAATCAGAACTAAAGGAAGAAATGTCATGATTGGATTTGCTTCGGCACCTGGTGCCGGTTGTCCCATTAATAAATAATTCATTTTGTATTTGTATTAAGTTTAACTGTATATCTCTATTAACTCGTTGGTAACTTTTGCTTTGATAAAGAGCTGTTTTTTCGTTTGTTCCGCATTGGAGGAAATTGTGATCGTTTTTAACTGATTCCCGACTTCTCCGGCCGAGTTGTAAATCACTTCAATTTTTCCTACCTGTCCGGGTTCGATGGTTTTATCCGGTATGATCACTTCTGTGCATCCGCATCCCGAATCAACTTCAGTGATTTTTAAAGTTTTGGTTCCATCGTTCCTGAAAATAAAGGTGAAAGATACGACTTCTCCGGCTTTTAGCGAACCAAAATTATGGATTTCTTCGGTAAAGACAAATTTCGCTATTCCCGTTTCATCCGATTTTTCACTCGTTGATGCTTTTTTTGTTCCTGAATTACAAGCCGCAAGCAATAACCCGAACAGAACAATAACGATGATGAACCGGAATAACCCGAAACCCGAAACCCGCAACCCGCAACTCGTTTTCATTCTTCCTCTTCGCCAATTAAACCACGTCCAGCCTTGTGTATCTTATTGTCCTTCTTTAAATCCTTCAAGGCTTTGTCGAGTATTCCGTTAATGAAATTCCGGCTTTTGTCAGTGCTGTAATACTTCGAAAGCTCGATGTATTCGTTCATGGTCACTTTCGTTGGGATTGACGGGAAATACAGAAATTCACTCAAAGCAAGTTCAAGGATCAGGTTGTCTATAAAGGCAATCCGCTCGATATCCCAATTCACTGTATGTTGTTTTATCAGCAGCACATTGTCGCTGTGGTTTAATATCACTTTCCGGTATAAATCTTTCGCAAACTGACGGTCTTCGTCATCTTTGTACATAGGTAGCAATTCCTGGCGTTCGTCGCTGAATTCCTTGAATTTTTTGAAGGTTTTCAGGATCATGCTCACCACAAAATCAAGGTCGTCGTTCCAGTAAATGCTTTGTTCCTCGAGCAGCGATTCAATGTCGTCGTTGTCCAGGACCAGGTATTTGAAAATGTCCTCAACCAGTTTCCGGTCAACACTATACGAATTTTCAGGTGTATCCATGTACACCTTATAGAATTCCTGATCAATTAACGAAAGATAGAGTTTGCGGATGAGTTCGTTGTCGTTGTTCCAGCTTAATTTCGACGATTCGAGGTATTTATTCAGCGAAATATTGGATTTCAACTGGCCGATGAAAAGATTGTTTACAAAACGGGTGTTTGGGTCAAGCTCGGCGCTGGTTGGCCGGTGTTTTTTTAAGCCCAGGGCGATCCGTTCTTCTGCGAACTTTTCAATCTCAATAATCAGGGCCATCAGGTAATGGTAAAGGTCGTAAGTTTTCTGCAAACTGAAAAACAGTTCTTTTTCAGTGTTGTTGATCGAGGTTTCAGGCGAAGTAAAGAACGCGTACAATATTTGCAATACCTTGATTCGGATTATTCTTCTGCTAATCATTGTCTTAGAACCCGTTTATATATGGGAGGGCAAAGTTATGATTTTTTCTCATATCACTCATCTGCTGAGATAAATTAGTGGCCAGTTTGAACATTCTTTAACTACCTAGTCACTTTTCCGGTTCTTCTTCCGGAATTATTTCTTCGTTACGTTCCTCCTCCGCTGAATCATCTTCCTCCTCTTCCGGTTCGTTTTCCCAACTTGCTACCGGACGGACAGGTCCCTGATGACGGTAGTAGAATGCCAGTAAAAGTCCGCTTGCAGCCCCCCACAAATGGCTTTCCCACGAGATTTCGGGCTTAATGGGGAAAATTCCCCAGAACATACTTCCATAGAGAAAAACCACTATGATGCCAATGGTAAGGAGGTTGGCATCTTTACGGAAAACCCCGCTGAAAAACAGGAACGATGCCAGCCCGTAAACAATGCCGCTGGCCCCAATGTGCCACGATGCTCGTCCTCCGAGCCAGACACAGATTCCGGAAAGAAGGTAGATCAGGAAAAAAATGCGGTAGGCCAGGTTGCGGTAAAAGTACAATAAGGCAAATGTAAGGATCAAAAAAGGTATGGTATTGGATAACAGATGGCTGTAACTGCTGTGGATAAAAGGAGAAAGCAGAATGCCTGGCAATCCTTCGGTTTGCAGGGGCAATATCCCGTAGGTGGAAAAGTCGAGATGATAACTATTTTCGATCAGTTTTACCAGCCAGAAAACAATGACAATGGCCAGCGGGATTAAAAGGCTGTACTTAAATATCTTTTTTTCCGTGTCCTTGTCAATCAGTTCTGTATTTCCGGGATAATACTTGAAAATTGGCATTATACGAGTGATTTAATCAGGGCAACAAAATTCAGGATGTCTTCTTCCTGAGTGTCGAAAGAAGTCATCCAGCGAACTTCAGACCGGCGCTCGTCCCACAGGTAAAAGAAATATTTCTCCTGAAGTTGGGGAATAATTTCGCGTGGAACAATAGCAAATACACCGTTGGCTTCCACTTCCTGGGTCAGTTGAATAGCCGGTATCTCACGAACTTGTTTTTCGAGCAACTTTGCCATCTGATTGGAATGTGAAGCATTCTTTTTCCAAAGGTCGTTGTTGAAGTAAGCCAGAAACTGAGCGCTTACAAACCGCATTTTCGAGAACAGTTGCATGCTTTGTTTGCGGATGTATTTGGAATTTTTCGATAAACCGGGATTGAAAAACAAAACTGCTTCGCCCATCATCATCCCGTTTTTGGTGCCTCCGAACGAAAGAACGTCAATGCCGGCATCAACAGTAAAAGTACGGAATGGCAGATTGAGCGCCACCGCTGCATTGGCGATCCGGGCGCCGTCCATGTGTACAAAAAGGCCATGTTGGTGCGCAAGCGAGGCGATAGCCTTAATTTCATCAACGGTATAAACTGTTCCCAGTTCGGTAACCTGCGAAATGGAGATGATTCCCGGCTGCGAATGATGTTCGAAGTCGAATCCGTATAAATATTTGGCAATCCCTTCCGGTGTAATCTTGCCTTTAATGGTTGCTACCGGAAGCAATTTCGATCCGGTAAATTTTTCGGGAGCGCCACATTCGTCCATCTGAATGTGAGCCGTTTCGGCACAAATTACTGAATGAAACGAACGTGTCAGCGTTGAAAGGCTCAGTACGTTGGCTCCCGTACCGTTAAACACAAAATACACATCGGTCTGTTCGCCGAATTCCTGTTTAAAACGGTCAATGGCCATTCCGGTCAGTTTGTCACCTCCGTAACCCACTACATGTCCATCATTTGCAGTTGAAAGGGCATTTAAAATTTCAGGATGAATTCCCGAATTATTATCGCTTGCAAAACCTCGTTTCATCGTTTAAAATTGTAATTTTAAGTGCCTAAAATTTGGAGTGCCTAGAGTTCGGAGTTAAAACAGATTCTTTTCTTTTTTAACTTTAGGCACTTCGGACTTTAGTTCACTCCGAACTTTTATAAGGTATAAAAGAACTCAAATTTTCAACTTTAACAAAATGGATAAGTCATTAAAATTGAGCGAGAAGTTGTTTTGTCTGGCCATCAATCCCAGAAATGGCGGTATTTTAATGAGCGCTTCATCGGCAATAAGCATGACTCTGACCGGTTCTGTGATTGTTGAATTGTTGAAAAAGGAACTGATTTCGATTGAAAAGGGAATCGTTCATTTAGAAAGCTCCACGATTCAGAACGACGAAATTCATGAATTTTTCCTGAACCGTGTTCGTTTAAGGGGAAAGGACCGGAAATTAAGGAACTGGATATCGTATTTTAACATCAGAGGCCGGAAGATTCAGAAGTTGTTCATCCGTAGCCTGGTTCGCAAAAATGTGCTGCGTGCCGAGGAAAAAAGAATCTTGTTCATTCCATATGAAAAAGTCTATTTGATGGACCGCGAGTTGGTTGAAAATATCAGGAAAGATGTTGAAATCGCTTTACTGAGCATGATCGGTTCGACCGACGATTCAATCATTTTATCGGTAATGGTTGCTAAAAGCAATTTGCTGTCCCGGATTTTTCCTGACAGGGAAAGACGAAAGGAAGCCACCAGAAACCTGAAAAAACTTCCTGATACAGCTATTTCGAAAGCAGTTCAGGAAGCTATTGATATGATGCATGCCGCTGTTTATGCTTCTATTTCATAAAACATGGAAAACGTTAATATCTTTTGGTTTCGGCGCGATTTGCGGGTTGACGACAATCATGGCCTGTTTCAGGCGTTGAATGCCGGACTGCCGGTTGTGCCGGTTTTTATTTTCGATCCGGCCATCCTGGCTCAGTTCCCAAATCCAAATGATGCCCGGCTCACTTTCATCCATCAGTCACTTTGCGCACTCGACCGTGAATTCAGGAAATACAACAGCAGTCTTCAGGTTTATTTTTCATCGCCGGAAGTAGTTTTCGGACGATTGGCAGCCAAATATTTAATTCATTCTGTGTTCACCAATACCGATTACGAGCCAGCTTCCATAATCCGCGACCAAAAAGTTGCCAAAATCCTTCAGGAAAAAGGAATTGAATTCCAGAGTTTGAAGGATCAGGTGATTTTTCATCAGGATGAAGTCACCAAATCAAATGGAAAACCTTATACCATTTTTACATCGTATTGCAAAAAATGGAAAGAAATACTGGCCATACAAGGCATTCCGGAATATAAAAGTGAACAACATCTGGCAAACCTGAAACATTTGTCGTCCGATTATTTCCCTGATTTGGAGGAGATCGGATATCAGGTTCAGAACGTAAAGTTTCCTGAAAAAACATTCGACCAGTTTCTGATCGAAAATTATGCCAGAACGCGCAATTTTCCTGGTGAAAAAGGTACAAGCAGACTTGGTATTCATTTGCGGTTCGGAACTATCCCGATTCGGAAACTCATCCGCTTTGCCCAAATTCATTCCGAAGTATTTTTAAATGAACTGATCTGGCGTAATTTTTACATGGATATTTTGTGGCACTTCCCTTATGTTGTTGAAAAATCGTTTAAGCCAGCTTATAACTTTGTCCCCTGGCTAAACAACGAAGCTGAGTTCGAACGCTGGTGTACCGGACAGACTGGCTATCCGCTGGTTGATGCCGGAATGCGGGAACTGAACGAAACCGGATACATGCACAACCGGGTCCGTATGGTGGTTGCCAGTTTCCTTACCAAACACCTGCTCATAGACTGGCGATGGGGCGAAGCTTATTTTGCATCAAAACTGCTCGATTATGAACTGGCTTCGAACAACGGCGGCTGGCAGTGGGCTGCAGGTTCGGGTTGTGATGCTGCCCCGTATTTCAGGGTTTTTAGTCCCGAATTACAGGCCAAAAAGTACGATCCGCAATTGAAATACATCAGCAAATGGGTTCCTGAAATTGAAACTTCCTTCTATCCAAAACCTATGGTTGACCATGCCTTTGCACGGAATAGAGCGCTTGAAACCTACAAAAAAGCATTAAAAAGCTGAAAATTGAGAAGGCTGGTCGGAATGTCAGTTAGTTCTTCAATTCACACATAGGCCCAACTTGGCAACTCTTCAAGAATGTTGATTTCAGAAAAAAGCATATGGCAAGCAAAAAATGTAAAGATTGTTATTTTGGGAAAACACAGGCAGGCCTCTGATCTATTATTTTCGTCTCCGATTGATTAGCCAATACGCTTTGCCCCACCCGGGTTCCATTCTCATCGAAAAGGTTACAATTGTTGCAGGAAGAATAGCCAAAGTCAATATTGTAATAGTACCTTCCCCGCACTTCGTATTTCAGAACATAGATGAATTCACACGATTCGCCCGTTTTTGCACTTAATTCGTTGACTCTATATTTAATCCACGCAGGAAAATCGCCGGGAGCAGGAGTCTCTTTGAAATTTTCGCAGGAAAGCATTCCAAATAAAAGGAAAATACAGGTAAGAAGGAAATGATGTTTCATAGTTTTCGTTTAACTAATTTAATCAAATTAAGCCGCATTGCAAGCAACTGTTCAAAAAGATTGATTTTTTTAGGAATTCGTTGCGTCCATTTGTTCAACTTTGCGTCATCATATCAGTAATCAAATTTTATAAATGTTTTTATCTGATAAAAGTAGTTTAAAAGGTAATTCCATTATGGGTATAAGTCCAATGATGAAACGTTTGATCTGGCTTGCTTTGCCGGTGATAGGATCATCGTTTATGATGATGGCCTATAATTTCGTCAATATGATATTTGTTGGAAGGCTGGGTAGCGATGCGGTTGCGGCAGTGGGTTCAGCCGGTTTTTTTATGCACTTTGGCTGGGGTTTGTCTGCAATGTTAACAGTGGGCGCAGGCATAAAAGTGTCGCATGCTATCGGAAGCAGAGATGCTCAACTCGCAAAAAGTTATGTACGGAGCGGTATTCTGGCTGTTATCGGATTAGCATTGATCTATTATGTTTTTTTGTTTTTTGCCCGAAATGAACTGATCGGATTGATTCGCCTCAACAATGCTGAAATTGAACTTGCGGCATCCCGTTATTTACTTTTGATTGGACTTTGTATTCCCTTTTCCTTTCAGAATCTCTTTTTCACCAGTGTTTTTATCGGCTCGGGCGACAGCAAATCGCCATTTCGGATAAATGCGACAACTCTGTCTATTAATATTCTGCTCGATTATCTACTCATTTTTCAGGCCGGAATGGGAATTAACGGCGCTGCTTTAGGGACTATTATTTCGCAGGCTACCGGGACAGTCCTGTTTTATTTCAAACTGAATGGTTCAGAAAACCTGAAACCTATCGGTACGGCATACAATAGGTCTCTTCTGAAAAATGTGGTGAAGCTGGGATTAAGTCCGACAATCCAGCGGGTTTCGTTTACTATTGTGGCCATATTTATGGCAAGGATAATCAGCAACTGGGGACCGACAGCCATTGCCGTACAAAAGGTTGGAGTTCAGATTGAAGCCATTTCGTATATGACAGCCGGAGGATTTCTGGCAGCTTTATCCACCATTTCGGGACAGGCATTTGGCGCGGCTGACTACCGGAAACAATGGCAGGCTTTTCGCTCAGGTATGCTTCTTGCTTTAGTTCTCGGAATCCTGACTTCAGCAGTTCTGATCATCTTTGCTGAACCGCTCTTCTCCATTTTTCTGCACGATCCGGAAAGTGTTGCGATGGGGCGTGAATACCTGATTATCCTTGGTTTTTCACAACTGTTCATGGTGATGGAAATGATGGCGACTGGTGCCTTCTTTGGCTGGGGGAAGACCAATATACCGGCGATTACAGGAATTACACTGACTGTATTAAGGATTCCGATGGCTCTGGCATTCATCAGCCTTTGGCAAAATGCCCTTTCGTCGGTCTGGTGGAGCATCAGCATCAGCAGCATGGCAAAAGGGACATTGCTGGTGGTGTTATTTATCGTTCTTTTTAAAACATTTATGAGGAAACAAAAGCATGATGCATATAAATTCACTGAAGGGGGCTAAAGCCCGAACAAATACATTTTTTCAATTTTTGTTAAGCTATGAAACGCGATTTTTTTCAATCGGCATTTAATTCATTAAAAGGAAATATCTGGCTCGAAGGTTTATTTGGCCTCGAAAAGGAAAATATAAGGATTGATCAGGCAGGAAATCTGGCTCAGACTCCACACCCAAAGGTGTTTGGCAATAAACTGAAACATCCTTACATCACGACTGATTTTTCCGAAAGTCAGATCGAAATGATTACTCCGCCTCTTCCTGAAATCAGTCAGGCAGTCGGTTTTCTGGAAACCATTCACGATATGGTCAGTCTTGAACTGAAAGAAGAGTACCTCTGGCCACAGAGCATTCCGCCTATTTTGCCATCCGATCAGCACATTCCGATTGCTCAATATGGTGAGGATGGAAATGAGGCCCGGGAATACCGTGAATTTCTGGCTGAAAAATATGGTCCAAAGAACCAGTTGTTCTCGGGCATCCATTTCAATTTTTCGTACAGCGAAAAGTTGCTTGAATTGCTTTACCTCAAAGACAATCCATTGGTTTCGTTCGATGAATTCAAAGATGAAGTTTACCTTAAAACCTCCCGGCAGATGCTAAGATTGAGGTGGCTTTACATTTTGCTGTACGGCGACAGTCCTGTGGTTGACCCGTCGTTCGAACTTCAGTGTAAAATGGCCCCTTATCCAATTGATCGGAATGTGATTGCATTGTCTATCCGGAATAGCTGTTTCGGATATCAGAATTTCGACCACTTATTCCCGGATTACAGTTCGGTTACCAACTATAAAAGCAGCATCAATCAAATGATTAAAGATGAAAAGATTGCTGCTGCCAAAGAATTGTATTCGCCGGTACGCCCCAAGTTTATCCGGAATCAACAACCTATTTCATACCTTGAATTTCGCTTCATTGACATTGATCCACTCGCAAAGGCAGGCATTTCTGCGGAAGCGCTGCGGTTTTTGCATGCCCTCGCATTGTATGGATTGCTAACCGGTGAGCCTGATGATTTTAGTTCTGCTGCACAGGCGGAAGCAAATAAATATCACCAGGGTGTTGCCTTATATGGTTTGAATACCGCGCCATTTTGGGTGGACATTGATGGAGTGCGATACAATATCTGGCAGAAAGCACAAACGATTATCCGGGAAATAGCTGATTTATTTGGAAAACTTGATATCAGTAATGCTGAATACCTTGATTCGTTAATGCAGGCAGTGAACCTGGTTGAAAACCCGAAAGAGCGCAAGGTTTATGAAGTACTGAAGGGCATTGTGAAAATGGGCTACATTCAATTCCATGTCGAAAAGGCTCAGCAATATTTTAATGAAAGCAGAAACACCAGCTACAATTTTCACGGATTGGAAGACATGGAACTATCCACACAGCTTTTGTTGCGGGAGGCTGTAAAGAGGGGCGTTTCGTTCGAAATACTGGATCGGAAAGAGAATTTTGTGAGGTTCAAAAAGGAAGGAAATATTCAGTACGTCAAACAGGCCACCAAAACTTCGCTCGATAATTACGCCAGTATTCTGGCCATGGAAAACAAACTGGTGACCAAGAAAATTCTGGAAGAAAACGAAATCCGGGTTCCAAAAGGACTGGAATATACCAGTGCAACAACTGCAAAGGCTGATTTTTTGATTCATCAGGGTAAGCCGGTGGTGGTCAAGCCGAACCAAACCAATTTCGGACTCGGAATCACTATCCTGAAGGAAAATACAGATGAACAAATCTTTCAGCGTGCGGTTGACATCGCTTTTGAACATGATTCAACGATTCTGATCGAGGAGTTTATTTCAGGCAAAGAGTTTCGCTTTTTCGTGATCGGCGATGAGGTAGTGGGTATTTTGCACCGAGTTCCGGCCAACATCACAGGCGATGGTATCCAAACGGTCAGTGAGCTTGTCGAACTGAAAAATCAGGATCCGCTTCGGGGGAAAGGATACCAAACGCCGCTCGAAAAAATTCAGTTGGGCGAAGCCGAAGCGATGTTTTTGAAGTCGCAAAACAAGGATTTTGATACAGTTCCTGCTTCAGGAGAAATAGTTTATTTACGCGAAAATTCAAACATCAGCACGGGTGGCGACAGCATTGATTGTACCGATGACATTCCGGATTCGTACAAACAAATAGCCATTCAGTCAGCAAAAGCGCTGAATGTAGTCATTACCGGATTGGATATGATTATTCCGGATACCTCGGAGGAAGCTACCGCAGACAATTATGCCATTATTGAACTGAACTTCAATCCGGCCATTCATATTCACTGTCATCCGTTTCAGGGCAAAAACCGGAAACTGAATGAGAAGTTGATGGATGCGTTGGGGTATTAAAAACTCATCCGATGACAAACGACTCATCCGATGACTTCAAGTCATCGGATGAGTTTTTTACTGGAATAAAAAGAAGGTTTATTTCTATTCATATACTTTTAAATCAGCAAAATATCCTTCGATACCTACGTCAACCCATAAGCCAATGGCTCCGGAGGGATCAGCTCCATTTATTAGTTTTAATTGAGTTTTACTGATTACTCTATTTGGTAAATAGTCCTGCGCCTAGATCGGCTCCCAATGAGCCCGGTACTAAATGCAGATAGTTGCGATTGGTAGGATCTTCTACTACTTGTAAATTGCCTTCTTTTTTAAGGATAACATCTTTGCCAAGTTTCAATTTCGTCGGGTCAGCTTTTTCACCAAAACCAGCAGGTCCACCGCCCTTGTTAACCAGTTCGCTATAACCTGAAATTAAAGAGTTTGAAAGCGAAAACGATGTTTTTTCATCTCTGTTTAAAATCCAGAAAACATTAGTGTCAGTTACAACATTATTGTAAAATTTTAAATCTTCGGCGGCTGACCATGACCAAATATTTGCACCATAATTGCCTATGAAAAGATTGTGATGTACTTCGCAATTTTTGGCTGGTACGTCCGAAAACCAAAAGACGATAGCATCTTTACAATGATAGAAAACACAGTGATCAACGACCACACCTTGACCACTGGCCAGTATCGCCAGGTGGTTTGGAATGGCATGCTTATCGCCGATAAACAGACATTGGGTAATCCGCAAGTCGTCAAGATTCCGACCTTCCCGAACAATTGGATAATTCCTTCTGACCAATCCGTCTTTAGGTCTTTCATGAACGGGTGTTCCTAAAACTCGTAATCCCTGAATGGTAACATGGTTTGTTTCTATCTGAATACCGTATGAAGTTCCTCCCAGAGGATCATTATTTCCATTAGGTTTAAAATTAAGAGGCATTGTTGAAATAATGACCGGCATTTTCCCGGGATCCCAATCGGCATCATCCGGTAAAACTTCTGCTCTGATAGTCAGTCGCTGCTCTTTGGTAAAATGCCAGTTTGCCGGGTGAAAGGTAACCGTAGCATCCAAGCCATAAATACCTTCAGAAATATAAATAGTAATAGCGCCTTTCCCATTGGCCTGATTGATCCAAAAGGCAGCCTGGTTCAATGTTTTAAATGGTTGTTCTTTTGTCCCGGAGTTTTGATCATTCCCCGAATTTCCATTAATATATAACTCCTTTGTGCTTTGAGAGAAAGCAACTGTTCCTACTAAAAATAGAAACCCAAATATGGCTATGCCAAGTAAAATTTTTGTCTTCATAGTGTATTCATTTTATTGTTATTGATTTGTTTTGTCAATTTGGATCACCACTTTCCCATTGGCTTCATTATTTTCCATAAGCTGATGGGCTTGTCCTATTTCATCTAAGGCGAATACTTTGGCAATTGTTGGGTGCAGGTTATGATTTTTCAAGTGGTTGAAAATGTCGTCCATGATCTTTTGTGTCGGATAATTGCTCGAAAAACCAGTCAGGTAAACTCCTGAAGGTATATCTTTTATGGGGTAAAAATGATCAATTGTTCCTTTCTTTCCCAGGATTCCGGTTACACATACAATTCCATGTTGACAAAGAAGACTGGCCGATTCCAGTAAAGTAGCCGGACCAATCAGTTCGAGAACCTTATTTACTCCCTGAGGATACAGGCTTAGTAACTGATCTTTCAATGTGCCATCATCAATCAGCACATGATTTGCTCCCTGTGCGATTAACAGGTCGCGTTTATTTTCTTTCCGGGTTGAAGCCAGTACTGTTGCTCCAAGGCTTTTAGCCAGTTGGATGGCCGCCAGTCCTGCTGCACTTGTTCCCCCGCGAACGAGTAAAATATCTTCAGGAGAAAGTTGCAGGCTATTAAAAAGCGAACCGTAGGCTGTATAGTATGTTTCGGGAATGGCTGCCAATTCTATCCAGTCAAGATCAGAATCGATGGTAAAAATATTCTTTGTTGGCACTAAAGTATATTCAGCATAACTGCCGTCGAAACTGCGTCCCATTCCGCCCATAAGTGCAACAACCCGCTGACCTTTCCTGAATCCGCTATCTGAACCATCGGCGATTTCTCCGGCACATTCAATTCCAAGGATGCGCGGTAGCTGAATGTATGACGCATTCGCTTCGTATTCCCGCATCATCAGTTCCGAGCGGTTCAATCCGAAAGCTTTTACTTTTATCAAAACCCATCCCGGTTTTACCTCTGGCACAGGAACTTCGCTGATGGTGAGTTCCTCGGGGCTACAGGTTTTATAGAGTACAACTGCTTTCATCTTAAATATTTTAGGCTACAAATTGTTTCCAGCATTGAGGGTCGGTTCCGTAAAAATTGCCAGTATATCCGTAAGTTACCGCCGGGCAGCCTCTGCAAAAGCGTTTTAATTCGCATTTACTGCATTTCTCGAATTTTTCGTAATCGCGAAATTGATTCATCGGTTCGCCGGTAAAAATGTCGAATAGCTTTTCGTTGAAAATATTTCCAATCTGGCTTTCAAAACGGCGGCAGGCATATACTTCGCCTTTGGGTAAAATGGTGAGGTGACAATTGGCGCAGTTGCACCCATCATAAATCATTTCATCATTCAAGTTTTCAGGAATTGTAAACAGTCCTTTTTCGTAGAGGAAAAGTGTCCAAAGGTGATCTTTCAGGTTAAAGCTTGTACCACTAGCTTTATAAAGCTCAAACTTTTGCCAGCACACTTCAAGTAAATCCCTGTATTGTTCTGGAGTTAGGTGGGTGCTTTTCTCAGAACTGGTCGGGCAATATCGTGCGAAAGCAAAAGTGTCGGCTTTGTGTTCAACTACCAGATCAATGATCCCGGGTATTTCGTCAATGTTGGTACCCGAAACGGTAGTCATTATAACACATCGGATGTCAGCGTCGCGAAGGCATTTTATTTTTTCAAGAGTCGTATCAAACGACCTTGGTTTACGAATCTTGTCGTGCGTTTCTCGCAGTCCATCAATAGAAAGCTGATACCTTTCGCATCCGCATTCTTTTAGCTTTTTACAAACCTGTTCGTTCAAATGAAATGGATTACCCAGTATGGTAAAAGCAATCTTGTGCGATTTAAACAGTTCCATCAATTCCCAGAAACGAGTGTGCAGAATCGGGTCGCCTCCGGTAATATAGAAGTATGGAATGCGGTTTGCCTTTTGGCACATGTCCAGACAGTTTTCGAAAACCGATTCAATTTCGGGCCACGACATCTCTTTCAGCTTGATGTGATTGTTCTCCGAAAAGATATAGCAGTGCTGGCAACGCTGGTCGCAACTATCGGTAATATGCCATTGAAAAGCGAAATATTCCATGAATTCTATTTTGATGTTTGAACAGAAGAGGGTGCCTAAAAAGTCTATCAGAACGTCATTGCTAAGGAGTGGGAGTGAAACGGAAACGGACTGAAGCAATCTATTGAATAACAGATTGCTTTCCACTTCGTTCCTCGTGGTCGCAATGACGCGTTTCATTAGATTTCATGCTTTTTAAACACCCTCTTTTACTTGTTACTTGTCGTCGCTACCGCACGATGAACCACAGGCCGAAGGTTTGGGGTTAGGCTCGTCGCCGGCTCCACAAGCAGATGGTTTAGGCTGATCTCCATCACCCGCGCCACAGGCTGACGGTTTCTGATCGTCTTCGCCCGAACCGCAAGCTGAACTAACGACCGATGTAGCAAGTAACAACTGTTTAGAATTTAAATAACCTTGTGCACTTCCTGGGGCAAAATATTCTTTAATACCTACCCATCCGTTTAGTAAATTTAATTTGTTCATTTTCCGTTGATTATTAAGATTACAAATCAAATTTAGATAGCTTTTAAAAATTGTGCAATCAGGTTTGTAACGCACCTGTTAGGTTAGAATTATTGATTATCAATAATTTGACATTGAAATTATTTTTGTTTTTATTGTAAGTTTTTATCGGGAGTAATATTTTTAATCGAACGTTACTCTCTTTTAGAGATTAATTCTATTTTTGCGATGAATAAAGAAAAAATAAAATTATGAGAGAACTGGATTTGCATTACCCAACATGCCCGATCAGAAATGTATTGAGCCGTTTTAGCGACAAATGGTCACTTTTAATATTGGTAAACTTGCAGGGAAAAGGAAGGATGCGGTATAAGGAACTTCTGAATGCCATTCCCGACATTTCGCAGAAAATGCTTTCGAGTACCTTAAAGCAGCTGCAAGCAGATCATTTTTTAATTCGGGAAGCTTATGCCGAAATACCCCCGCGAGTGGAATATTCGTTGACAGAAATGGCTAAAAGCTTAATACCGGTATTAAATACGATGATTGATTGGTCGTTGGTTCATTTTGAAGAGGTTACCAAATAATAACTAACAGTTTAAACTGTGCTGAAGTACTTTCGTTTAAACCAAAAAGCCACATTCACCAATCCAACCATCACCGGAACTTCAACCAATGGGCCGATTACGGTTGCAAAAGCAGCCTGCGAGTTAATGCCGAATACGGCGATGGCAACAGCAATGGCCAGTTCAAAATCGTTACTTCCGGCGGTAAAAGCCATTGTAGTGGATTTTTCATATCCTTCGCCCATCCATTTGGCGGCAAAAAAGGTCGTGAAAAACATGAATCCAAAGTAAATGGTATATGGTACTGCAACACGAAAGACATCTAAAGGCAATCCAATTATTTTTTCGCCTTTCAGCGAGAACATTACAAAAATGGTAAATAGCAATGCTATTGGTGTTAACAAGGAAATTTTCGGGATAAACCGGGAAAAGTACCATTCGTTTCCCATCCAGTTGCGGAGTACCATGTTCGAAATCAAACCGGCAGCAAATGGTATTCCCAAATAAATTAAGACGGTGACCGCAATTTCAGAAATAGAAACTTCGACGATGGCGCCTTTTAATCCAAATAACGGAGGTAAAAGCGTGATAAAAACGTAAGCGTAAACTGAATATAGAAATACCTGAAAAATGGCGTTGAAAGCTACCAGTCCGGCAGCCAGTTCGGCGTCACCTTTAGCAAGATCGTTCCATACCAGTACCATGGCAATGCAACGGGCCAACCCTACCAGAATAACACCAACCATTAATCCCGGATGATTATGCAGGAAGAGTATGGCCAGAAAGAACATCACCAGAGGCCCAACAATCCAATTTTGAGTGAGTGATAAGCTAAGCAGCTTTAAGTTTTTAAAAACCAGGGGCAATTTCTCGTACTTTACTTTTGCCAGTGGCGGGTACATCATCAGGACAAGGCCGATGGCAATGGGAATGTTTGTAGTTCCTGAACTTAACGAATTCCAGAAACCGGAAATGCCAGGCATAAAATAACCAATCAATACCCCTGAAAACATGATCAGGAATATCCAAAGCGTGAGGTAACGGTCGAAAAATGAAAGTTGTTTTGCGGTTCCCATAACGATTGATATGACAATTCGATAATTTGACGATTCAACAATGAAAATGCTAATTGGCTATGATCTTCATTGTCCGATAGCCTAATTGGTTCATTTTCGAGTTAATTAAGCTTTGTTGCAGTTACGGTGATGCTGAATATTCCGGTTCCTGAATTTTTAAATGATTCAAGTTCCCGGGAAGAAAGGAAGTTAGCCAAAATTGAATCCGGAATGACAATCTGTTTTTCCTTATGAATCTGGATGTTAGAAAAGCCGGATTGTTTGAGGAGGTGAAGGTACCTGCTCTTCTGAATGGCACCCGAAACGCAGCCTGCATACATTTCGGCAGCCTGCCGGAGTTTAGTTGGAAGAGTTCCGGACAGCACTACATCCGAGATACAGAAATGTCCATTAGGTTTGAGTACCCTGAAGATTTGGGCAAATGCTTTTTGCTTGTCAGGCACCAGGTTCAGTACACAATTGCTGATCACCACATCATAAGTTGAATCGGGCAAGGGCATATTTTCGATGTCGCCTTTCACGAACTCAACGTTGGAATAACCCATTTTTTCATTGTTTTGACGGGCTTTTTCTAGCATGGCCTCCGTAAAGTCCAATCCGGTAACTTTTCCGTTTTCGCCAACAAGGGCGCGGGCTACAAAACAATCGTTTCCGGCACCGCTTCCTAAATCGAGTACCTGATCACCTTTTTCAATTCCGGCGAATTCGGTCGGCAACCCACAACCCAGGCCCAGATCGGCATCCGCATTATAACCTTCTTTGCCCGAATAATCGTCGCTAAATATGGTGTAATCCACATCGCCACAACAACTACTTGTTCCTCCGCAGCAGGAGGTTTTATTCAGTAAAACACTTTGTTTGGCTATTTCGCCGTATTTTTCTTGTACGACTAGTTTTAAATCTTCTGCTTTCATGGTTTTATTTTGAAAATGTGGAAATTTGTTAATTTGACAATTCGATAATGTGACAATGAAACCCCAAATGGAACAATTATTATTATCGAATCGTCACATTAGTAAATTGTTGAATTTGTTAGTTGCGTTTTGAAGTGCCAATTATTTTTGAAATAATCTTTTTTCAAATTATCGAATTGACTCATTGTCAAATTATCGAATTGATTCATTGTAAAATTTCCAAAAACCTTCTTTAATCTCGTCTCTAACACGGATAAACTCACTCCGGATAAATTCTTCGGTTCCAACGGCGTGGCTCGGGTCGTCGAACCCAATGTGCAACCGGTGTTTTACTTTTCCGGTAAATGCAGGGCAGCTTTCGTTTGCGCCGCCACAAACGGTAATCACGTAGTCCCATTCATCATTCAGGTATTTATCAACCGGATCGGAAGTGTGGTGGCTGATGTCTATCCCGATTTCTTTCATAACTGCAACAGCTTTTGAACTTATTTTTCCGGAAGCATGAGTTCCTGCAGAGCAAACCGTAATGTCTGGACTGAATGATTGAAGGAACCCATGTGCCATTTGGCTGCGGCAACTGTTGCCTGTACAAAGAATAAGTACTTTCATATTTTTTGTATTTGAAGATTTGAAAATGTGACAATTTGAAAATGTTTTTACTGACAGATAAAGTCATCCTGAAGTTTGATTTCATCCAGAAACGAGGTTAAAAGGTTTTTCATTTCTTTCACTTTTTCGCTGTCGAGACAGTACTTCATTTTTACTCCTTCGATATGCCCTTTTATCAGCCCCGCATCTTTTAGCTCTTTTAAATGTTGATTGACTGTAGTGCGGCTGAGTGGCAATTCGTCAGAAATATCGCCTGAAATGCAGGTTTTTGTTTCGGCCAGAAATTGCAGGATTTGCAGGCGTGCAGGGTGGGCGAGGGCTTTAAATAAACTGGCTTTTTCCTGAAGCGCCCCGTCGAAGAGTTCTGTTTTTGATACAACCATGATATCGAATTTTAATTCCGACGTAAATATACGTCGAATTCTGACAAGACGTATGTTTACGTCATTAAATTTTGATTACATTATTGATCATCGTTACCATTCCCTTTTATTATCTTCGCTGTATGATGTTGAAACCGAAACCCATATTCGCAAAGCGCATTTTCTGGGATGTGAACTTTGAACAGATGGACTATGATGCCAAAGCCAATTTTGTTATTGAGCGGGTTTTCGAGCGCGGAGATGTGGAAGATATCCGCCAGTGCCGGAGGTATTACGGCGATGAAAAAGTGACCGAAGCTTTGCTGAAAGCCAAATATTTACCCGAACACCGGATACACCTTGCCAGTGCAGTAATTGGCAAGCCATTAAATGAATTCAGATGTTACATATTAAGACAGTTGAACCCCGAACTTTTTCCTTATTAAAAAAGCTGATGGATCTTCCATCGCTTCAGCAGTTTTCATTAGTTGGAGGTACTGCTTTGTCACTTCGCTACGGGCATCGCAGTTCGGAGGATCTGGATCTATTTTATCACGAAAAATTTGATCATTCAAGCATCGAAGCTGAATTGATCCGTGAATTTGGAAATAATTTCGATTATGAAAGCGGGCACAAAAAATGGGGGATTTTCTGTTTTATTGAAAAGATCAAGGTTGACATTGTTTACTTTCCACATCTGCCAATTGCCACGATTGAAACCAAAGATAAAATCAGGATGTACAGCAGTGCCGACATTGCCGCAATGAAAATTCAGGCCATTCCGGGAAGGGCAAAGAAAAAAGACTTTTGGGATTTGTACGAACTGATTCAGCATTATCCTTTGCAACAACTAATCGACTGGCACAAACAAAAATATCCCAGCCAAATGCTCGCTATCAGCATCCCCAATGCAATTACTTATTTTGTTGAGGCCGACGAGAGTGAAACTCCGGTGAGTTTCAAAAAGCAAACCTGGGAAAGCGTAAAAAAAGGAATTAGCCGCGCTGTAAGTGATTATCTTCGATAAACTACCGATTTTTCAGCAAAAGAAAAGCCCAACCTTTCCAGTATAAGGTTGAGCTTTTAAAAATCGCGAACTAACTAACTAATCTTACATTCTATGAAAAAAAATGACTAATCTGCTTTAATGAATTTACGGTCAGTTATCAGATATTTACCATTGGTAACCCTTAAGAAATAGATGCCTGATTTAAATTGTTGAACGTTAATGGCTGCGTGGTTAAAGCCTTCGGTCTTGAGTTGCTGAGCATACAAACGTTGTCCGGCAATGTTCCTAATCTCGATGAACATGGCTCCCTGAACCGGATTTCCGAAATTTATTTTTAAGATTTCTTTTACTGGATTAGGAAAAACTTCGAGTTCTGATTTATTGATGATATCGGTGCCTGTTATGCTTTTCATGACAACAACCTGCTGCGAATACTCTGAAAAATCGCTGCCGCTGACTGCTTTCAATGTGACATTGTAAACTCCGTCATTTTCAAAATTGTAGTTTATATCTGTACCTGCAACAACCTTCCCGTCTCCAAAGTTCCATTCGTATTTAATCCCTTCTTTGGGAGAAATAACGGTGAAGTTATTTTTTCCGTTCACGGTCGAAGCTCTCCAAATGGGTTTTGACAACAAAGTGAAAGAAGTGTTTTTCTGACAGACTCCCTCTACAATTGCCTGAATGGTATAGGTTTTATCGGGACATAAATTCTCGGCTGTACTTCCGGTACGGCCATCTGACCAAAGGTATTTCACATTTTTGATCTCGGTGGCATTTTCATCCAATAGTTTTACTGTCGCTTTTCCGTTACATTTATCTGTTGGGTCAAACAGCAAAAGATTAATTGCCCCCTTGCAATTTGCCAGAGGGGCAGTCAGTACAGTATGTTTGATCACACGGGTCTCAGAACATCCGGCTGTTGTTGTTATGGTACACGATACTTCATAAATGCCTGTTTTTTCATATACATGCTCTGGATTTTTCTGATCGCTGGTTTTTCCATCGCCAAACTTCCAGCTCCATGTTTTTATTTCGGCCGGACTAACTGCATAAAACAAGAATGTATTCGGAGTTGCTTCTTTAGGTTTTACAACGATATCAAATTTACATCCGGCAACAATCGTCAGATTTTCTACCTTAATTTCTGCGCAATACTCACTTTTGCATCCTGCTTTGGTAAGTATTGAAAGGCAAACTTTATAGCTTCCAAATTCTTTATATTCATGTATGGGTTTTGCTTCTTTGCTAAGAGCTGTATTATCACCAAAATTCCATGAGAGTTCCTGAATATCACCTACAGATAAATTTGAGAATGCTACTTTCTTTATCATGACCAGATCGGACCAGATTTTATTAGTTGCAGTAAAATAAGCTTTGCATTCAAGAGTGGTCTGAATTTCTTTAATGGTAAGTATTTTAACGTCTGTTCCTTCTTTGCAGGTACTCACTTTTTCAGCAAATTTCTCGTAGGTAAATTCAACGTATTGGCCTTCCTTAAGCTGAAAATCAGTTGCCATTTTAGCAGGAATCAGTATGACATTGTCAAGGGCAATCACCAAATCACATCCGGTGGCTGTAAGTCTTTTCACTTTCCCGCGGGAAGTTAACAGCGGATTAGTTTCGCCTTCGAATATTCCTTTGGTTTCGCCGTAACATACTTTCCCGGCTTTATCAACGACTTTCAGGTTAATTACCCAGCTTCCTGCCTTTTTGAAGGTATAAGTTGGATCAACCAATGAAGATGACCCGCCATCGCCAAAATACCAATAGAATTTTGAATCAGAAGGTTGTGTATCTGTTTTGAATTTATAGCTAACCGGGGTGGAATTTATCTTTTCAAAAGTGATTGGGATTTTACAAACTGTCGGCACAATAATTTCGGCGATCTTATGGATTTTTGCCGAAATACCTAAGGTACATCCCGAAGGTTTGTCCTTCATCAGTTCGTAGGCAAGTTCCAGATACTGCCCGTCTTTAAATTCAAATGCTGGTATCATTTCAACCGGAACTATAACCGTGCCGTTTTCGAGCGTAATAAGCAGACCGCATCCATCGGTTGAAGCTACTTTTTTAACCTTGCCTTTACCTGATAAAATATTTGAGATGGTGGCCGTTCCTCCTTCGAAACGGGTTTTAACTTCGCCATAACAACTTTTTCCTTCAGAGGTAACAACTTTTACCTGAACCAGATATGTGTCGCTTGTTTTGAAGGTATGTGTCGGCGATGGCGAATCCGAATTGGTTTTATCGCCAAACGACCAGTAGTATTTGGCGCTTTCGGTTATCGGATCTGTTTTAAATGTGTATGATGGAGGCCGGCTTTTATTCATGGCATACACAATTTTAACTGTGCATTCGGTTTGTGCGAATAAACTGGAAAAGGAAAAAAGAACCAGAAGAAAGGTTAAACTGCTTTTCATATCGGTTAGTTTTTAATTTACAAATAGACGATGTAATTACGTATCTGAATTCAATAAAGATACAAGGATTACCGGATATCAGAAACTGAAATCCGATTTTTTTTAATCGTAAATTATGGTTTGTTTCATTCAAGGATCAAAATAGGTTTTCAAGGGATTCCAACTCTCAAGATGTGATGGAATCCTTTGAAAAAACCTGTTTTACGGCTTAATCTTCTGAAATAGTGCCGTCAACTTTTCCCTATAAATTCCTTTAATATGATCTTCGTTTTCGGCAATGGGTTTTACCGGAATCAGATCCATGATTTCGGTTGGTTTCATTCCTGAGCGGTACATCGTATTCAAGGCTGCATTTAGGGTTTCGTAAATGCTCTCACGACATTCGGCGTTGCTCAGTCCAAACTCAGTACCGATGGTTTCCAGTTCGTTCCACTGAAACCAGAAATAAGTTGGGAGCATGGCCGAAAGCAGGGCGTAGCCTTCCAGTTTTTCTTCAGCAGTTTCGAAGGTGTGTCCCAGTAAATTCAACATTTCCAGAATATACCATTTCTGAATTTCAGACATCCCGGATGAAAAACTGACCGGATTATAACCGTGGTTGATGACCGAAGTTGCGCTTGGTATCAACCTGATAATTTGATTGATTGGCAATATGGCAGCCATTTTAACGATGGTGATTTTGGGCGCCAGCGAAATGAAAATCGTTTTCTCCGTAACTGATGTCTTGATTTTCTCCAGCGTTTCCATGATCACCGGTGGATGAAGCGCCAAAAACACAACATCTTTTTTTGCAGCTTCGGATGTGGTATCAAGGATTTGGATGAAAGGAAATTTTAACTTCAGGGCCTGAAGTGTTTCCAGGTTGGTGTCGAAAACAGAGATGGATTCGAAAATTGCTTTCTTGTTAACAAACGCCTGCAGAAAAATTCCGGTTATTCTGCCACCACCAATAAATCCGAGTGATTTTGTTTTCATGATGTTTAGCTTTTAATATTAAGATTTCGTAATTCCTTTCCAGAGATTTCATCTTTTATATCTCTAAATATAATCAATCCAAGAGGTAATTAAAAAGATATCCGACACATATTATTCCGGAACTTACTATGACGACAAACACTGCAATCAGTTGTAATTTTAATACTTTCCGCAGTATAATTAGTTCGGGCAACGATAAGCCAATTACCGACATCATAAAAGCCAGCGCGGTACCAAGTGAAGCTCCTTTTTCGATCAAAACAGAAACAACCGGAACAATTCCGGCGGCGTTCGAATATAGGGGAACGCCAATCAGAACGGAAAGCGGAATGGAGTACCAGGCCGATTTGCCCATTAAGGCAGCCATAAAATCTTCAGGAACATAGCCATGAGCACCAGCGCCAACGAGAATTCCAAGTGCAACATAAATCCAAACTTTGCCTACAATTTCTTTCACAGCATCATATCCAAGATGGATACGTTTGACAAAAGTTAATTTCTCTTCTTCCGATCCGCTATCACCCATGTGGGTTTGATATACCCAGGGTTCTACCCATTTTTCGAGTTTCAGCAGACCAATGATCCAGCCAGCCAGTATGGCAATTGCCAATCCGGTTCCGACATATATTGCGGCAACCTGCCAGCCAAACATGCCATATAAAAGGATAATGGCCACTTCGTTAATCATGGGAGCTGCAATCAGGAACGAAAACGTGACACCGAGCGGGACTCCTGAAAAACTCTTGCCTTCCGAATTAAGTAATGCTTGTGTTGAAATAAAGAAAAATTGGTTCAAATTCGCTAAATTTGTTTACTTACATTGAGATGTAATTGCTTGACAATATGGCAAAAACAAGTATTAACCAAAAACAACTAATCATGAGAACAAATGCAATTATTTTATTACTCGGTATTTTTTTTTGGTGTGGCATTGGTTCCATTACCGCACAGGTTATTGAAACGGTCAATTTGCCTGCTGTTCAAAAAACAGGAGGAATGTCGCTAATGGAAGCATTGCAAAACCGGCAATCGCAACGTTCGTTCAGCAGTAAAGAATTGTCGTTGCAACAAATGTCGAATTTGCTTTGGGCTGCTTACGGTATTAACCGTCCAAACGGATACAGAACTGTACCTTCGGCCCGTACATACAATGAATTTGACATCTATGTCATCAAGGCAGAAGGATGGTTTGTGTACGACCCGGTAAAACATGCGTTACTGAAAATGGGAAATGAAGATTTACGTGAACATGCCGGAACCCAGCCTTTTGTAAAAACAGCCCCGGTGAACCTCGTTTTTGTAGCTGACTTTGACCGGATGACCAATTCTGACGAGGAATTCAGGAAATTTTATTCGGCTACTGACGTTGGATATATCTCACAAAACGTATATCTCTGGTGCGCTTCGGAAGGAATTGCGACTATCGTCAGGGGACAGATTGACAAAGTAAAAGCAAAAGAAGTTCTCAAACTGCGACCAAACCAGCATGTGATTCTAGCGCAAACAGTTGGTTATCAGGGTGAGTAATCAGGATTGTTTTGGGGATAAAGTGAATTCTTTTTCCAGTTCTTCTGTGGAATAATACCCCGAATGCCTGAAAAACTCCTTTCCATCCTTATCCAGCAAAACCTGTGTTGGGATGGAAGCAATGCCAAAATATTTCATCAAATCCTGGTTTTCAGGTTTTAAAACATTCAGAAAAACGACGTTTACGGTTTGTGGATATTTTTTTCGGATTTCTTCCATCACCGACTCCATGCGTTTACAGGCTGAACATCCTGTTGCTCCAAATTCGAGAAAGGTAACCTGATGATTTTTCCCATTTTTGGCATAATTATACGTTGAATCAACAAAAGCCGACCCCGAATGAATTATTTCGGAACCGGCTTGTGCTTTCATCATTTTCGAAACGTAGGTGTTCATACTGTCTTTCAGCGCAAAACCAATTATGATCAGCCCAAAAAACAAAACAAAAACTACCCACGGAATAATTTTCTTCAGCATTTTATGGTTTTATTTTATCAAATAACCCCAATAGCTTGGTTTGGTAAATTTCAGAAATTTGCTCCTGATGTTCGCCAATTGGCTTTACAGGAATCAAATCCATCACTTGTTCGGGCGAAAGTCCCGATTCGAAATACAGATTCATTGCGGCTTGCAAAGTTTGCTGTATGGCGACATTACTTTCTTCCTCTGTCAGACCCATTGGATCGCCCAACTTGGTTAATTCGTTCCACTGGAACCAGAAATAGGTAGGCAGCATGGCAGAAAGCAGTGCGTATGCTTCGAGTTTCTTCTCTGCCACTTCAAAGGTGGTTCCCATCAGATTAAGCAGATACAGTATTTCAGCTTTCCCGATTGCATTAAATCCTTCAGCAAAAGTTACCGGATTGTACCCTTCGTTGATGTACGAAGTGGCATTTGGAATCATGCGTGCAATATGGACAGTTTTCAGTTTCGATGCAATCTTCTCAATCGAAATCTTCGGGGCAAGTGAAATTACCCAAGCATTTTCGGTAACCTCCCGAGCAATTATGCCAAGCATTTCCATAATCACCGGCGGATGCAAGGCGATAAATACAATTTTCTGTTGGGCGGCAAGAAGCGGGGAATCAGTAGTGCTAATTTTAGGGAATTGCTTTTGCAAAGCATTCAATACTTCTATGTTTGAATCGCATACTACTATTGATTCAAAGGTTGTGTTTTTGTTGGCCAAAGCCTGAAGAAAAATTTTGGTGATGCGTCCACCACCGATAAAACCAAGTGATTGTGTTTTCATAATAATAATGTTTAAAGGGTTAATTGATGATTTATGATTATTTGACTCCTTTTGTCTTTAGTACCTTTACCAATTCTTCTTCAGGAAAATAACCCACGTGCCGTGAGAACTCTTTCCCGTTTTCGTCTAAAAACACCTGGGTTGAAATTGACTCAATTTTGAATTGTTGGGCAAAGGGCTGGCCTTACAATCAAAGCAAACTTTTTTGTCGCCTTTAATGCGACCGTATTCCATCACGGTCATTTCGCCGCATTCTTCGCAAACGAAACCATCGAAGCTATCCTTTTTAGGTTCAAGCTTGTAATCGAAAATAGGCGAAATGTTGAGCAGCATTTCTGCTGGAGCATTCATTACATTGTTTACCAATGGATCAACTATTTCGGCAGGTACAATGCTGGCGGGTTTGCCCAACATGCGGTATTCGGTAAAAAAAGCTGTTTTTTTGTTCGCTAACATTGCTTCAGCTTTCGGAGTAACACGAACGGCTTTGCCTGTAGCTCTGTCAACAACCGTAACTGCCCATTTCCCTTTATGTGTTTTTTTTAGGTTTCCCTTGCCAAAGGTGGTTCCCATAATTACCTGCAAACCATCGCCGTAACAGGTAGCACAATGGTCGTCGCCCAAATCAACAAAGGCGACCAACTGACCATCTTTTGCACGTTCTACGCCTAAAGCATTCATAGCTGCTGCGCCAACTCTCAGTCCCATTGGCATGGCAGGGCATTTATGCCCGTGAAATTTTTGCCCGAATTCGAGCCAATCTTTGGATCAATCATTTCTTTAACTTTTAAAATTTATTTATAAAAAACATCAAATACCATTTTTATTGCAATCAGCAAAAGCACGATGGCGTAAATCAACTTCACCTGTTTCGATTTCGCCTTTTAGGTCATGTATCTTCCACCAAGCTGCGAACCGATAATCATGGCAATTACCACCGCGATGGTTAATGGCCAGTTCATCTCGCCCTGTGCAACGTGTCCAAAATATCCGGAGAACGATGAAAAAGTAACAACCAATGCTGTTGTGGCTGCGGCTTCCTTGGTTTTGTAGCCCATCATCATCAGGATTGGTGCAATGATAAAACCCCCTCCCAGTCCCAACATTCCGCCAATAAAACCAGCAAAACTGCCGGTAAAAAATCCAATGATACTCCGCTTTTTCAAGGGCATCATGGTTTCCGGTTCGGCTTGTCTCGAAGCCCAAAGCGTACGCAATGCGGCTGCAACCACCATCGCGGCAAACAATATTTTCAGGGTTTGCACCGGAACATGATGCTCATCATGTCCGCCAAGCCCAAGCATGGCAAAGATAAATGAGGCTGCTGCGATGATAATTGCGACTATTGCGTAAATCATTTATTGCCAGGTTTATTTTTTTCGAAACAGATTCAGTTCAACTGTTTTATCGATAACCGCTGTCATTTTTTCTTCTGAAAAGATGAATTTTACCCCCATCATCGAAGTTGTGAGGCCAGGAATTTGTTTTACCTGAAGCGAATCTGATTGAATATTTTTCATACGTGAACCTTTTAGCAACAAAAAGAATTTTTTTGTATAGGTGGACAAGGCACATCACCATAGGAACAGAAAACGCAGCAGTCACCTGGCATTGGCTTTAATAAAGATTTACATTGCGGACATTCATAAAAGAACTGGCAGGAATCCTCTGGCATTTGGAGTGTTTCCTGATGGTTACACACCGGACAAGTTAGTATTGAATAAAGTTTGATTTGCATTTCATTAATAATTAAGATTCGGTTTTTGATAATAATTTCTCAATGTAAAAAATGTTCAGTATTAAAATTCCAATCAAACTCAAATCGTAAATAGTGTAAGCCAGTCGGTTGAGTATTGAAATGAAATCGAGTTTAATAAGCATAAATATTCCTGATACAACTGCAACCAGTATAATGGTCGGAAACAGGTTCATACGGAACGATTTTGTGCCCGCGAATTGATATTTCAGGTAAAACCAACTGCCTAAAATCAATACTGCCGCACTAATCAGGAAATGATTGCCATCCAGGAACATCCGGGTCGGGAACAGGTAATTGCCAAGGTCGCCAGCGAAATATCCAAAAATACACACAACCAAAATTCCGAATGAAACCAGCCAGGTAATCAGGTTTTGTTGCTTATCGGAAATGATTTTGCTACGGATCAGATTTGCCGTTAATAGACTAACCAACAGAAAAATGAGAAAAGCAATCCCGGAAAAATAGAACAGTGGCTTAACGATACTTTCGCGGAATGCCCCGGTATAAGCCATAAATCCTGAAATAGCCAGCCGTTTGTATTGTGGTTCGGTAACCGATTTCCCATTTTCATCAAAAGGATATTTCAGTGTCGATGCAAAAAAGAAAGTGGAGTTAAACGAATGGCAATCGGTGCAGCCGTTTCGCCCAAGGGCGGCCCGTGCAGGCGCCACATCGTGGCTGAACTTATGTACTGAAGCATAAGGCGAAGCTTCATAGGTTTCTATGTCGAGCATCTTATATTCGTTGCCATTCAGGTACATCCGGTCGTTGTTTACCCAAACAATTTGTTTACCGGTAAGGTCGTACCCCTTAAATTTCATGTGCGCGGTAACCGATTGAATGAATGCTTCGATTTCAACGGCTGAATTTACCTCCGGAATGCTATCGCCGTTGTTGTCAGTGATTTTCGACAATTCAGGATAAACCGCTTTGTCTTTGCGGTGCATGGTCCACATTTGGTAAATGTCGCCCATTTTGGGTTGGTTCAATCCGGGTTTGCCCTCGGTGTAAATGCCGGGCCAGGCGCTATGCACCATGTTCACCGGGAAAATTTTCCCTTTGTATTTGGCCAGCGATGGGGTAAACGGATCGGTTGGCTGGTCTTTTGAGGTAAACATTTCCAATTCGCCGTAGTGGTTCCAGTATTTCAGGTGCTGGTCGTAAAATGTCCAGATGTATTTTCCGGGAGGCGAAATTTTTGTTCCGGGATTATAAACATCGCTCACCTGAACCAACGCAGCTTTTACAGGTCGTTCAGGAATGTGGCAGGTTTGACAAGCAATTTTTTCGAGATGCAATGGGGGCAACCAACTGTGTTTGGCAATGGTCGCATTCAGGTAGCCGGTAAGGTGGCAATCCTGACAACTGCGGACGGTATTGTCCAAATCATTGCGGACATTTCCCGAAGGGTCGTCGCCTTTGCCAAACTGGTGAACTTCCTTTCCACGGATTCGTTCGTTGGAAGCCATACTTCCTGCGGTGTGACAGTCAACACACCTCAATCCGGCGTTCATGTGCACATCACTCCGGGCAGAATAGGTTGTCCCTTTCTTTTTCCAGTCGGGTTTGGCATGGCAATTCAGGCAGGTTTCATTCCGCACTTCGCGAACCAGATGGAGCGACAGTTTACCTTCTTTATCAAATTTGGAAACATCGTATTTTACTACAACGGGAATGGTATCTTTTACACTCCCTTCAACGGTCGCCAGTCCGCTGCCTTGTGTTGCGGCCCATTTGAAATTCAGTTTCGCGAGTTGATTGTTTCGCTCTTTATAGTTGTATTCGGGCAAGTGGCACAACTGGCAATCGGCTTCAATTACGCCGGTGTTTTTCCAATTCGCCTTGTAATAATCACCATCAAAATGGTTATTTCCCGAAGCTGTCAAATGGTTTGTGCTGTCGGCCATAAATTTATCGTAACGTTTTCCGTTGCGGTCAAATTCGAGCGGACCACCGCCCGGATGGCAATTGCCACAAGTGGCCGTAATAAAATCGTAGGAGGTCATGTCGATCTCTTTGGCAGAAGTATTGTTCTTTGCCGCCAGCGCCCGGTAAATCGGGGCTGGCGAACACCAGTTTCCTCCATAGTTTCCGGGGGATGAAACCCATTGAAACCGAGCTTTCATCACGCTGTCGGGTTCTTCGCCTTTCCCTTGCTGGAAGTGAAAACCCTCGGTGATTTTGTCGTAATCGTGGCACTTTCCACAGGTTTGCCGGGGAGAATACGGTTTATCGGCATTAATTCCTTTTACCGGATTAATCACATTGCCGTCCTCATCGTACAACAAGAAGGGCGGACAAACCCCCGATTTGGTAATATCGCTGCTTACGAGGGGGGTAATATTTCCCGTTTCCCAGTGCGTGAAAACCAAGACTGAAATGATCAATACTAAAAAAACAGTCAGGTTTACAGGAAGTTGTTTTTTCATGATTATGGTTTTTTGTTCTAGCTCATTTTCAAATTGAGTAGGTGTAAAAACTATTTTCAACTTTAAATTTGGGCATGGCTTGATAAATATGCCATACCCAAACTCGTTCTTAGGTGGTTATTTTGTATAACTGATTTTTATTGTTTTCATATAGTTTGCGGTAGTAAATTTTGCCAAATAGATACCGCTTTTCATAGTTTCACCCAAATTATTTGTTCCATTCCAAGTCTCTATATAAGAGCCTGCTTCCATAAAATCTGAATCGATTAATGAATTGACCAAGCTTCCTTTGATGTCATAAATTTCAAGGCGAACTTTCTCCCGACCTGGTATTGTAAATTGAATATTTGTGGAAGCCCTGAAAGGATTGGGATATGCTTCATTCAAAATATAGGAAGATCCGAAAGTAAATCCAGATATCGGAGTTGATTGATGGTGAGCCGTCGTGTGGCAGGAAACACATTCCATGTGTGTTTTTGTATTTTTACTATGGCAGTCCATACACGAGGCAACTGTTTGTGAATCATGAAAGGTAGAAGTAAAAGAATGGTTAAAGTATTCATTAAGTAATTGAACGGTTTTTGCTGCAACATCACCAGATAACCGCCCACACCTTTCCTTCCTTTCAACATCGGTTATTTTTTTATTAGCAGCAATGCACCATAGGCTAACTGATGGGTGGCATAACACACTTCCAGAAATGTTGCTGACCAGATTACCTACATATTTTTGGACGAGATATGTTTTTGAATTTGCAGCAGTTGAAGGCAGGCTTTCGGTCGTGCACCAACCCCATAATTCATTGATTAAAGGTTCTGAATCAGCTTTAGAAGTGACCAGGCTTATGATAGCTGAAGCGCCATTTAATGCCCCGCATAACGATCCCCAGCCAGCGCCGCCTCCTCTTCCAAAAAGCATAATTTCAATCGGAATGTTTGTCCAGGGACTGCCAATGGCTTTTTCAAGTAATTGTGAAATCCCCCCAAAAACGCCACAACAGCAATCCTTGTCGTTCCAATACAAAAGATGTGCATTTAATCGGGCTTCTTCAGGATCTAAGGCAACATAAGGGAAAGGCCACTGCGCGGCATGCGTTTCTTTGTTTTCGGCGTGCAGTTGTTTATTTACCAACAGGTTAACGCCAGCAATTCCGGCAACGCCACCAATCACTAATTTAGATGAATCAGTAAAAAATTTTTTACGGGTAATGGTTGTGTTTTTCATGATAATTAATTTAAAAGGTGAATATTTGAACAAACTTTATATATCCATTTTAAATTACTCTTCTCCCAAATCACATCACTTCCTCATTTTATCATTTTCAAATTAGCTTCATTTTCAAACTGCATTTGTATCGGTACAATTTTCATCTTCTGTTTATGAAAATCCTGTAATGAGGGTTTATCTGTTGTTTCCATTTTTTTAAAAGACATAATTAAACAAATACCCAACGATCATTATACCAACACCTACAACTCCAACGAAAGTGAATATTAATGGGAGTTTCAATACTTTTCTCAGGATAACCATTTCCGGCAGCGAAATCCCAATTACCGCCATCATAAAGGCCAAAGCGGTTCCAAGCGAAGCTCCCTTTTCAATAAGCACCGAAACAATTGGAACGATTCCGGCAGCATTGGAATAGAGCGGAATACCGATCAGAATGGAAAGCGGAATGGAGTACCAGGCCGATTTGCCCATTAAGGCAGCCATAAAATCTTCAGGAACATAGCCATGAGCACCAGCGCCAACGAGAATTCCAAGTGCA
>Ga0209317_1000216_pt1 | contig 79080 bp, 66 predicted proteins | sample RifGroB2_FD_183994 | JGI IMG/M metagenome (GOLD analysis project Ga0209317, IMG submission 183994) | Soil microbial communities from Rifle, Colorado, USA - Groundwater B2 (SPAdes) (version 2) | ecosystem: Environmental > Terrestrial > Soil > Unclassified | place: Rifle, Colorado | collected...
GTGTAAAGGGTACAGGCCGCGTCAGGGCCGACCTCGGGAGGCTGGACCAGGTGCTGATCAATCTCCTGGAAAACGCGATCAAGTACAGCAGCGAGCAGGGGAAGGTCACGGTACAGGCGGTCGAGGAAGGTGAGATGGTGCGGGTTTCGGTGCGTGACAGCGGCATCGGCATCCCGGCCAAGGACCTGCCGCGCCTGTTCGAGCGTTTCTACCGCGTGGATGAGGCGCGCAGCCGCGACAAGGGCGGTACCGGGCTGGGGCTCTCCATAGTGAAGCACATCGTGCAGGCGCACGGCGGCAGCGTCCACGTTGAGAGCACACCGGGCAAAGGGTCCGAGTTCTCCTTCACCCTGCCAAAGGGTACGGCGTAACAATATATAGTATTGCTTTCTCGTTCCCAAGCTGGAGCTTGGGAACGAGGTGACGCTAGAAGATCTATATAGCTATTGCGACTCTAGCGGGATCAGGCAGGCGATTCCAATGCATGCATGAAACGGCCGGGGTAGATATCAGGCGATATCTACCCCGGCTTTTTTGCGTCCGGCGCACGCCATGGCCTGGCGAATCTACCGAGCAGGATCAAAACAGTTTGCTATAATCGGTCGGTTCACTAAACCTTACAGAAACCGTAACAGGACTGTAACAATCGACAGGCATGGTGTGATGCATGTAACAATCTAAAAGGAGAGCACCCATGATAAAGAATTTCCGGAAAAGCGTATTAGCACTCATCGCCTTGGCAACCTTTACTGCCGCGGCGAGCGCCCAGGCAGAGATATTAATTAACGGCGCAGGCGCCACCTTCCCCTATCCGCTCTATTCCAAGTGGTTCTCGGAGTACGCCAAGATAGACCGGAGCGTCAAGTTCAACTACCAGTCGATCGGCAGCGGCGGCGGCATCAAACAGGTTATCGCGCAGACGGTGGACTTCGGCGCCAGCGACAAGTTCCTAAGCGACAAGGAACTGGCTGCGGCACCGGGAAAACTGCTCCACATCCCTACCGTGATGGGTGCGGTCGTGGTCACCTACAACGTCCCCGGCGTCGGCAAGGGGCTGAAACTCTCCCCGGAGGTGCTGTCGCAGATCTATCTGGGCAAGATCACCAAATGGAACGCCCCCCAGATCGCCAAGGATAATGCGGGTCTGAGACTCCCCAACAAGCCGATCATCGTGGTGCACAGATCCGACGGCAGCGGCACCACCAGCATCTTCACCGATTACCTGAGCGCCGTGAGCCCGGAGTGGGCCAAGCGGGTCGGCATGGGGGCTTCGGTCAGGTGGCCGGTCGGTCTGGGCGGCAAGGGTAACGAGGGAGTGGCCGGGCAGATCAAGACGACCCCGCACACCATCGGATACGTGGAACTGGCTTACGCCTTTGAAAACAAGCTTCCTTTCGCCTTCCTGAAAAACAGCGCCGGGACCTTCGTAGAGCCCTCCATCGCATCGACCTCCGCAGCCGCAGCCGGCGCCACCAAATCGATGCCTGCCGATTACAGGGTCTCGCTGGTGAACCAGCCGGGCAAAAACTCCTACCCGATAGTAGGTTTCACCTGGCTCCTCGTGTACCAGAATCAGAAAGACAAGGTGAAAGGGAAGAAGCTGGTCGAGTTCCTGAACTGGGAGCTCAAGCAGGGACAGAAAATGGCTGCCAAGATGCTCTACGCGCCGCTTCCGGCAAACGTGGCCAAGATGGTGGAAAAGACTATTCAGACCATAAAGTAAGGACGGACTGGCTCAACCCATCCCCCTCCCGACCTCCCCCTTGAAGGGGGAGGAGCTCCGGCGCCCCCTCTGCTTAATAAAGAGCAGAGGTGTCCTCTCCATGATAGAGAGCAGAGCTCTGCTCCTCTTTGACATGGGAGCAGATACGTCCCCTCCCCTTCAAGGGGAGGGACAGGGTGGGGATGGGGGCGGGGCATTACTGCAGAACTTGTTCCCGACACGATCATAGCTTTACGTATTTCCGCCGAACCCGGAGACGATTTTGCAATCTGAGACAAAAGACAACAACATCGCGACAGTAAGAAAGCTAAACGGCGACCTGGTGTTTCGCTACCTGACCACCTGCTTCGCTTTCAGTATTCTCCTGATCCTGGCTCTCATGATCTTCGAGATGACCAGCGAGAGCATGCCGTCGATAAAGGCCTTCGGCTGGAAGTTCATCACCTCCAGCGATTGGGACGCAGTGCAGGAGGTGTTCGGTGCCCTCCCCTACCTCTACGGCACGCTAGTATCGTCCATCCTCGCCTTGCTGCTCGCCACCCCGCTCAGCATAGGAGCCGCCGTCTTCATCACCGAGATCGCCCCCCAGCGCGTCGGGGCGGTCGTCGCGCCGCTGGTCGAACTGCTGGCGGCGATCCCTTCGGTCATCTACGGACTTTGGGGGGTGCTGGTTATGGCGCCCTGGCTCCAGTCGACGGTCCAGCCCTTTCTGATCGAGCACTTCGGCTTCCTTCCCTTTTTCGAGGGAGCTCCCTACGGCGTGAGCATGCTGGCCGCGGTTTTCATTCTCATGATCATGGTGGTGCCGATCATCACCTCGATCACCCGGGAGGTGCTGCTGGCGGTGCCGCAAAGCCAGAAAGAGGCAGCCATTGCCTTGGGCGCCACACGTTGGGAGATGATCAAGATGGCGATCCTCCCCTACGGCAGATCCGGCATCCTCGGGGCTGCCATCCTGGGCCTGGGTCGCGCAGTCGGCGAGACCATGGCGGTTACCATGGTGATCGGCAACGCGCCCAACATCTCGCTGTCGCTGCTTTCTCCGGCCTACACCATGCCGAGCGTAATTGCTAATGAGTTTGCCGAGACCACCTCCAAGCTGCACGCCGCCGCTTTGATGGAGATCGGGCTGATACTTATGGTGGTTACCCTGGTGATTAACGCCCTGGCGAGGCTGCTCATCTGGAGCGTCTCCAAGAGCGCCGGAGGTGCGGCATGATGCACAGTATGGCGTTTCGCAAGGCCAAAGATCACCTGATGAGCCTGCTGATGATTGCGGCCACCGCTGCGGTCCTGATCCCGCTGGGTCTCATTTTCTTCCACATCTTGAAGATGGGTTTCAGCTCGCTGAGCCTCGACTTCTTCACCCAGATCCCCAAGCCGACCGGCGAGGTGGGGGGCGGCATGGCAAACGGCATGGCCGGTTCCCTGGTGATGATCGGCATGGCGTCGCTGATCGGCCTCCCCATCGGAATTTTCGGCGCCATCTATCTGGCCGAATTCGGCGGTAGCAAGGTCTCCACGGGGATCAGGTTTGCGGCCGACGTCCTGTCAGGCACCCCTTCCATCATCACCGGAATGGTCGCCTACACCCTGCTGGTCGTGCCGATGAAAGGGTTTTCCGCCCTGGCCGGATCGGTGGCGCTAGCCATGATCATGATCCCGATCGTGCTGCGCACTACCGAGGAGCAGTTGAAGATGGTGCCGGGCTCGTTGCGCGAGGCGTCGCTCGCCCTGGGGGTGCCGCTTTGGCGCACCAGCCTGAAAGTGACCTTGAGAAGCGCCATGTCCGGGGTGCTGACCGGAGTGCTGCTGGCGATAGCGAGGGTTGCGGGGGAAACCGCGCCGCTTCTTTTCACCGCCCTGGGGAACCAGTTCTGGAGCAGGAAACTCACCGAACCGATGGCGGCCATCCCGTTACAGATCTTCAACTTCGCCATCGCCCCGTACGAAGACTGGCACAAGCTGGCCTGGGCAGGTGCCCTGGTGCTGGTCACCGTGATGTTCTGCCTGAGCCTGACGGCACGCTATTTCGGCAGGAGCAGACATAGCCGCTAAAGCAAAGGCAAGAGCTCGACCGCAGAGAAGACAGAGGGGCACAGAGGAGAAGCAGGAGTATAGGCTTTTCCCGGGGCGACAACCCTCATCGGGACCGACATCGGCAAATCAAGGGCAAGACCGGCCTTGGGACGCGAAACAGAGGCGCTAAGCGCGAAATAGCTATTAAGAGGTTTGCATGACCAGCAAGGTACAACTGGAAGAGGTAAACATACACTTCGGCAAGACCCATGCGGTGCGAGACATCAGCATGAAATTTCCGGACAACAGCGTCACCGCCATCATCGGCCCGTCCGGATGCGGCAAGTCCACGCTGCTTCGCTCCATCAACAGGATGCACGACCTGGTCCCCTCCGCCAGGGTTACCGGCAAGGTCCTGCTCGATAACGGCGACATCTACAGCCGGGGAGTCGATCCGGTCTCGATACGGCGCCGCGTCGGCATGGTGTTCCAGAAACCGAACCCCTTCCCGGCCATGACCATCTACGATAACGTGGTGGCCGGCTACAAGCTGAACGGTCGCATGTCTCGGTCGGACGCTGACGAGATCGTGGAGAGCTGCCTGAAACGGGTGGCGCTTTGGGATGAGGTGAAGGATCGCCTGAAGACCAATGCCATGACCCTTTCGGGAGGACAGCAGCAAAGGCTCTGCATCGCGCGCACCATCGCCGTGAAACCCGAGGTGATCCTGATGGACGAGCCGGCTTCGGCGCTCGATCCGATCTCGACTCTGAAGATCGAGGAGCTGATCGAGGAGCTGAAGGCCCGTTACACCATCATCATCGTGACTCACAACATGCAGCAGGCAGCCCGCGTTTCCGACTACACAGCCTTTCTCTATCTGGGCGAGCTGATCGAATGCGGCGAGACCAAGAAGATCTTTACCACCCCGGAGCAAAAGCAGACGGAAGATTACATCACCGGACGCTTCGGCTAGCCCGTTCATTGGGTGCCGAATACGGGACATCGGTGGCTGGCAAGGTAATTTGAGGCTCCGGTTTTTCTTGAGTCGACAGGGTCTTACGTGATAATAGATCTGAAACTACCTGCGCAGCCGCGAGCCCGTCATAAAAGATCAGCAGCCGCCAAAATAACAATACGTCCGGGGAGTAACCTATGGAGAGAGAACACTTCAGCAAGCAGTTCGACACGGAACTGAACGAGATACGAGAAAAACTCCTGGAGATGGGGGGAAAAGTGGAGGGGATGCTCGCCAACGCCATGAAATCCCTGGTTGAAAGGGACACCGAGTTGGCGCAGAGGACCATCATCTTCGACCACGAGATAAATCAGCTTGAGATGGAGATCGACGAGAAATGCCTGGAAGTTCTGGCGCGTCGGCAGCCGGCGGCCCGCGACCTGCGCTTCATCACACTGGCGCTCAAGATCGTGACAGATCTGGAGCGGATCGGCGACCAGTGCGCCAACATCGCCAAAAGGTCGAAGGAACTGACCCAGGAACCTGCTCTGAAGCCGTACATCGATCTCCCCCGCATGGCGCAGGCGGCCTCGAACATGGTCAAGGAAGCGCTGGACGCCTTCGTGCGCGGCGACGACAACCTTGCCATCAAGGTCTGCCAGGACGATCAGGTGGTGGATGATCTGAACGAGCAGATCCAGCGGGAACTACTCACCTTCATGATGGGGGACCCTAGCACCATCAGTCGCGCCATCAAAATCAACCACATTTCGAAGTGCCTGGAGCGGATCGCGGATCACGCCACCAACGTGGCAGAGATGGTGATCTTCATGGTGAAAGGGAAGGACATCCGGCACACCATCGCCTAAAGCATTTGGCATAAGGCGAGCACCAATATGAATAACAAAAGGGGCCACCTCGGTGCGCCCCTTTTGTTTTGCCCTTCGCTGTTTGCTCCCTCATCAGTTCAGCATGTACCAACTCTGCTCCCCCCAGCGGGGGAAGGTCGGGAAGGGGGAAGTCTCGATAGTAGATGATACTTTCCCTTAAACAAAACGCCTTCCGCTGCCTGTCTCCCCCCTTTGGAAAAGGGGGGCGGGGGGGGATTTGCCCCATGATGCTACAGCGAGCATATTGCAGATGAAGGCAAATCCCCCTAAATCCCCCTTTGCCAAAGGGGGACTTGAACCCCCTTACAACCCGTTCACCACGTTCTGCGGCGCACCGGCAAGGAAGGCGCCGATGTTCCGGGCGGTGGTCGCCATCAGCCGGCGCCTGGCGGAACGGGTCGCCCAGGCGATGTGCGGGGTGATGATGCAGTTTTTTGCGCTGAGAAGCGGGTTGTCGGAGGCAATCGGCTCGCGAGCGGTCACGTCCAGCGCGGCACCGGCAATCTGCCCGCTGTTCAGGGCTTCCGCCAAATCCCGCTCATTTATCAATGCCCCTCTGGAGGTGTTGACCAGGAGCGCGTGGGACGGCATCAGCCTAAGGAGCTCCGAGTTCACCATCCCCTCATTTTGCGCGGTCAGCGGGCAGTGCAGACTGACCACGTCGGATCTTTTGAAGAGTTCTTCCATAGCTAGCCACTGAACCGGAACGCCCTCCGGTGCAATGTGGCGCCTCGGGTTGTGCGCGAGGATTTCCATGCCGATAGCGTGGGCGATGCGCGCCACACTACCCCCGATCCGCCCAAGCCCCACGATGCCGATGGTTTTTCCGAATAGCTCGGTTAGAGGCTCTGCCACCAGCGTGAAATCCCGTGACTTCGACCACTCGCCGCGCTTGACCATTGCATCGTAAAGCGCCACCCGGTTGGTCAGTTCCAAAAGCAGCGCGATGGCGTGCTGCGCCACAGACTCGCTGCCATACTCGGGTACATTGACCACCGGAATGCCAAGCTGGGCCGTTTTTTCCAGATCCACCACGTTGTAGCCTGTGGCAAGCACACAGATGAGTTTCAGGTCCGGAAGTTCGGACACCGTTTGCGCCGTGAGCTTCGTTTTATTGGTGAGGACGATCTGGGCACCGTGACAACGCTCGGTGATCAGTTCAGGTGGCGTCCTGTCGTAAACCACCAACTCCCCAAAACCTGCCACTGCGTCCCAGGGGTTATCTCCCGGATTGAGCGTGTAGCCGTCAAGAACCACGATCTTCATAATTCCCCCTTTTATCGAACCATTGCCCCGCCGGAGACCACGAACTTCACTGCCTCCTCCACGGTCATGCCGCTTTCATGAACGTCAGACTCCGGAAAGAAGAGCGCAAAGCCGGAGGTCGGGTTCGGCATGGTCGGAATGTAGACCACGACCAGCTTCTCGCCATCGCGCACCACTTCCGAGGTCACGAAACCGACGGCCCGCACCCCGGGTCTGGGCCATTCGACGAATACCGCCCTACGGTAAGAGCTCTTCCCCTCTTTGAATACCTGGGTCAACTGTTTACTGGAACTGTAGATCGAGTTCACCAGAGGAATCCTGCCGAGCAGGTAATCCCACCACCTGATGACCCGAGTTCCGATCACGTTGGTGGTCAGCAGACCGGAAACGTAGATGACCACAAAGCCGGTAACCATGCCAAGCCCGGGGATATGCCATTGGCTGCCGATAAACGCGCTCAAAAGCGAGTCCAGATAGGAGCCGAGTATGCCGTCCGCGAAGTTGAACAGAAACTTCAGAATGAATATAGTTATACCGATCGGCACTACCACGAAGAGACCGGTGATGAACCTTCCCTTCAAGTGCCTGACAAAACCTTCCATTATTCCTCCTCCACCTGCCAATATCTATTGCCGCTATAACCTCAGCTATGCATTTTTATGCCTTAGAGCAGTTGCAAAGTCAACGATTACCCCAACGGGTAAGCCGGGCGCCGATAACATGCGCCTGTACAAGCGATAGCTGTTGACAACAGGGCGCGCAGAACTTACATTATCTGACTGCTGAATATCTGCCTGAAATCCCTTTCAAAAGGCCCGGTTAATGACCAGAAAACGTATCGCCATAATGGCTCTTGCCTCCTTCGCACTGATCTTGTTGCTCCTCATCCCGATGCTAGACAAGGCCGGCAGAGCCGACAGGAGCGAAGCGGAATACCTGGGCATGTTCCAGGAGGTGGTAACCCTGATAAAGACCAGCTACGTGGACAAGGTCGACGACAGGAAATTAATGATCGGCGCGATCAACGGGATGCTCTCTGCACTCGATCCGCACAGCACATATATGCCGGCAACGGACTACGCCGAGATGAAGGTCCATATGGCGGGGGCTTTCGGCGGGCTCGGCATAGAGCTCGGCTCGAAAGACGGCAACCTGATGGTTAACGCCCCTATCGAGGATACGCCGGCCTTTAGGGCCGGGATTCTCGCTGGAGACCATATCTGGACCATCGACGGCAAACCGACCCGCGGCGTCTCAGTTAACGACTGCGTAAGCCGGATGCGCGGCACACCGGGAACTTCGGTGACGCTCGGCATCATGAGAGAAGGAAGTGCGGCACCGATCAGCTTTAAGCTGGTCCGGGCGATCATCAAGACCAAGAGCCTGAAGGGAAAGCTGCTGGAACCGGGTTATGGCTATATCAGGATTGCGGAATTCCAGGAGCGTACCGGTGAAGACTTCGAGCGTGCCCTGAAAACTCTGGCAGCCGATAACGGCGCCCCGCTCTCCGGTCTGATCCTGGATCTGCGCTACAATCCGGGCGGGCTGGTGGACCAGGCGTTCCGGGTCGCGGATCGTTTCATCGGTGAGGGGCTCGGCAACGGGTTGATCGTCACGACCAAGGGGCGCGATGCCTCCTCCGAGCGCAGCATGACCGCCATCATCGGCGAGAAGGAGCCGCGCTACCCGATGGTGGTTCTGATCAACGGCGGCAGCGCCAGCGCCTCCGAAATCGTGGCGGGTGCGCTCCAGGATCACAAAAGAGCCGTCATCATGGGCACCCAGAGCTTCGGCAAAGGGAGCGTCCAATCGGTGATGACCCTGGAAAACGGCGACGGGCTCAAGCTGACCACGGCCCGCTACTACACACCAAGCGGCCGCTCTATTCAAGCCAAGGGGATCACTCCGGACATCGTGGTAGAGTTTGCCAGCAAGCCGGATGCGGCTAGCAAAGATAAGATGCCTGAGTTACGCGAGCAGGATCTTGAGGGGCACATGGAAGGGATAGGAAGCACACCGGAGCCTGAGCCAAAGCCGGATGGCAAGCCTGCCAATCACCCATTGGTTCCCCAGCAGATAAAGGATGCCCCGCAGGCGAAGGATCCCAAGCTGACCAAGGAACAAGAGGCGTTGCAACGCGACAACCAGCTTTCCCGGGCGCTCGACCTTTTGAAAGGGGTCAACATGCTGAAGGCGGGTCAGTTACGTTGAACCGGCACCAAATCGTGATGGACCATCAGCAGCGCCCTAACCTGCTGGTAATACTGGGCCCGACCGCATCCGGCAAAACCCGGCTCGGCGTGGAGCTGGCAAGAAGGCTCCACGGCGAGATCATCTCCGCAGACTCGCGCCAGGTCTATTGCGGCATGGATATCGGCACCGGAAAAGACCTGCACGAATATCAGGAAATCCCCTACCACCTGATCGACGTGGCCCCCCCCGGCCACGAGTTCAACCTCTTCGAATTCCAGCGTTTATTTCTGGCGGCCTTCGCCGAAATCTCCGACCGCGGCCCGCTTCCGGTCCTGGTCGGTGGTAGCGGCATGTACCTCGACTGCGTGCTGCGAGGCTATCGGCTCATCCAGGTGCCGGAAAACCCCGAACTGCGCCACGAGCTGGCCTCGCTTTCCATGGAAGAGATGGCGCTCCGTCTAACCCTTGCCAACCCTAAACTTCATAACCGCACCGACCTGACAGAACGTGAAAGGCTGATCCGCGCCATAGAGATCGCCGAGTTTCAGGGAGAGGAGAGCGAGCCGTGGCCGGAGATAGCGCCACTCACCCTCGGCATCAAGTGGGAGCGCGGCGTTCTGAGAGAGCGCATCACCAAGCGGCTCAAAGAGCGCCTGGAAGCTGGGATGATAGAGGAAGTCGAGTTGCTGCACGCCCGGGGGACCTCATGGGAGCAGCTTGAATTCTACGGACTTGAGTACCGCTACCTCGCGCGTCACCTGAAAGGAGAGCTTTCGCGAAACGACATGTTCCAGAAGCTAAATAGCGCCATCCACGACTTCGCCAAGAAGCAGGAAAACTGGTTCAAGAGGATGCAAAGCCACGGCACCCCGATACATTGGGTGGACGGAGCCGGGGACCCTCTCGCAGAGGCGCTTGAGCTGGTGGGGAGCGGAGCACGATGAAGAAAGATCAGTTAGCAATTTACCTCGCGGGCCGAGCCATCACCTCTCCCTGGCGACTCGAGGGTGAGAGCGGTGACGGCTTTGGCGGATGCGTGGTAATTCCCGCCCTGGGAGAATCGCAACGCCTCTTCGCCACGCTCGGCTCTCTAGCCGCCAATCCATCGGAACTTTTAGCCCGCTTCCTGGTGGTCGTCGTGGTGAATCACCGCGAAGATGCCTCGGATATAGAAAAGCTGGATAACGCTGAGACGCTTGCGCAACTGAAGCTTCTGGATACGCCGCTTAAACTGGCCTACGTCGACGCGGCGAGCGAGGGGCTGGAGCTGGGCGCCAAGACGGGCGGGGTCGGGCTGGCGCGCAGGATCGGCATGGACCTCGCGCTGCCGCGCCTGGATAAAAATGGCATCATGGTCTGCCTGGACGCTGACACCCTGGTGCAGCCTGACTACCTGCAGGCGATCTGCACACATTTTGCCAACTGCCGGGCCGGCGGTGGCGTGATCCCCTTCTGCCACCAGGAAGGCGCCACAGCGGCGGAGGAGCGGGCCATCCTGCTCTACGAGCTGTTCCTGCGCCACTACGTGCTGGGACTGGAGCAGGCCGGCTCGCCTTACGCCTTCCACTGCGTCGGCAGCGCCATGGCCTGCACGGCGCAGGCCTATCTGAAAATGGGGGGCATGAACAGCCGCCGCGCCGGCGAGGACTTCTATTTCCTGCAACAGCTGCAAAGGACCGCCGGAATCGCCCAGATCAGCGGCACAACGGTGCGCCCGTCGGCCAGGAGCTCGCACCGGGTTCCCTTCGGAACGGGCAAGAGCATCTCCCGCATCCTCTCCGAGGGCGAAGAGTCGCAGACCTTCTACCGGGTGGAGTGTTTTAAGATCCTTGGCGAGTGGTTGGGCCTTGTGGAGCGGGGAGCGGCGCTTTCGGCGCAGGAGCTGGTAGCGCAAAGCGCTGCGGTCGACCCGCAGCTCGCTGTGTACCTTTCGCAATCGGGGTTCGAGCGGGTTTGGGATGGGCTGCGCGACAACTCGAATGGCCCTGACGGTTTGAAGAGCGCCTTTCACGGCTGGTTCGATGCCCTGAAGACTGTGCGACTGGTGCACCACCTGTCGCTTAGCTACCCGCGCTGCCGGGCTGACCAATCGATCCCGGACCTGATGGAGTTTTGCGGTGCGACAGCTGTGCAGGGTGAATCGGCGCAGCTCCGGATCTTGCGTATCATGCAGAGCGGATCAGATAACTGAGCTAGCCGATACAGAACGCTGTCACATAGTAATTGACGTAACCGGTGCGGGTATGCTAACACCAAAAGCGGACGGTTCAGCGCTCCCTGCGCTTTGCCGTACCTGAACCGGGGAGGTACCGATGTTTCCAAGATTGAAATCGGACATACAGGCGGTTTTTGACAGAGATCCGGCGGCAAGAAGCATGCTTGAGGTGATCTTCTGTTACCCCGGACTGCACGCGGTGTGGTTCCATAGGCTCTCTCACTGGTTTTGGAAAAACGAGCTCTGGTTTCTGGGACGCTTCACCTCCCATATGGCCCGTTTCCTGACCGGCATCGAAATACATCCGGGTGCCACCATCGGCAAGGGGTTCTTCATTGATCACGGCATGGGTGTGGTGATCGGGGAAACCGCCGAGATCGGCGAAAACGTAACCTTGTACCACGGCGTGACTTTAGGCGGCGTAAGCTGGGAAAAGGTGAAACGCCACCCTACCCTGATGGATAACGTGGTAATCGGCTCGGGTGCCAAAATTCTCGGCCCGTTCACGGTCGGAAAAGACAGCAAGGTCGGCTCCAACTCGGTGGTGGTCAAGGAAGTACCGCCTAATTCCACCGTTGTCGGTATTCCCGGCAGGGTCGTCATGGCTACAGAAAAACCGCAGGAGCGCATGAACCTAGAGCACGGCAAGATGCCGGACCCCGAGGCAAAAGCGATATCCTGCCTGTTCGATCAGCTTCGTGAGTTGGAGAGGAAATACAACACGCTGGCAGCTGACCACGAGCTGCTGAAAAAGCAGGTGGAGGCGAAGGCTCAAGCCCAAGGTAAGAGCCTGACTAAAGAGGACCTTGAGGTTCACATCAGCAAGGTGGGCTAGATTAGCCCACAGGCTTTTCTCGTTGCAATAGCTATTTCTCGTTCCCAAGCTCCAGCTTGGGAACGCAATCGCCTGAAAAGCTCCAGCTTTGAGTCGTGGAAGCGAAGCTTCCTGTAGCATTTACGTTCCCAAGCTGGAGCTTGGGAACGAGATAAAATCTTTTTTCAACTCAACAACTTACCCGCTGCTACCGCCGCTTCATCCCCGCCAGCAAAGGATCTCCACGTAACAACCATGACTAAAAGAATCGCTATTACCACCCTCGGCTGCAAGATAAACCAGTTCGAATCTGCGGCTATGACTGAAGCGCTGGAGCAGGACGGCTACAGCATGGTCCCCTTCTCGGAGACCGCGGACATCTACGTCATCAACAGTTGCACGGTGACGGCCAAAACGGACGCCGAATCACGCCGCCTGATCAGGCGCGCCACCCGCCTTAACCCGGAGGCGCGCGTCGTGGTTACCGGCTGCTACGCCCAGATGGCCGGCGAAGACCTGCTGAAGTTGGAGGGGGTGAACTTGATCCTCGGCAACAGCGAAAAGCGTGATATCGCAGGCTTTATCAGAGGATTGGAGCTTCAGGACCAGCCGAAAGCGGTGGTGAGCGACATCTCGCTGCAGAAATCGGGAGAGAGCGCCCCTCTGGAGAGTTTTGCCGAACATACCCGCGCCTTTCTCCAGGTACAAAACGGCTGCGACGCCCGCTGCGCCTATTGCATCGTCCCGTTCGCCCGCGGCGCCAGCCGAAGCGTGGCACCGCAGGAAGCGCTGGATGGCATGGCCTCCTTTGCCGCCAAGGGTTTCAAAGAGATCGTGCTGACCGGGATCCACCTCGGAGGATACGGACTGGACCTCGCGCCGCCGACCAACCTACTGGCGCTGCTTAACCAGGTGGAGCAGCACGCGGTGGTGAACCGGCTCAGGATCGGATCGGTGGAGCCTACCGAGGTGTCGCAGGAAATGATCGAATTCATGGCAAAATCCAGCATAGTCTGTCCGCATCTGCATCTGCCGCTACAAAGCGGCTCGGACGGCGTGCTCTCCCGGATGAACCGGGGCTATACGACCGAGCTTTTCCGTGGAGTGGCCCAATCCCTGGTTCAGGCGATGCCCGACATCTGCATCGGCACCGACGTGATAGCAGGATTTCCTGGTGAAACCGAGGAGGAGTTCGCCGAAACCTACCGGTTCATCGAAGGGCTCCCTCTGGCCTACCTGCACGTCTTCCCTTTCTCACCGCGGCCCGGCACGCCGGCTGCGACCATGACGCCGCAACTGCACTCACGCGTGATCAAGGAGCGGGCAGAGGCGTTGCGTCTGCTCTCCGAATCCAAGAAAAACAGCTATGCGGCGAGTTTCGTGGGGCGGGAACTGCAAGTGCTTGTGCAAAAGGACGCGGGTGGGAGGAAGGGACTTTCCAGAAACTACCTGTCTGTGCTGATAGAAGGGGGCGAGGGGCTCTTCAATAATGAGGTAACGGTCCTGATCACCGGCTCAAACGGCGGCGAGTTAATCGGAAAAGTGGCGCAGTAAGCTAGACGGTGAAGGTGAAGCTGGCTCCCTTTCCCAGCTCGGCTTCCGCGCGCACCTTGCCGCCATGACGGTTTATGATCCTTCTGACAATGGCGAGTCCCATCCCTCTGCCAGGGAACTCGTTCTGGGCGTGCAGCCTCTGGAAAGGGACAAACAGCTTATCGGCGTAGGTCATATCGAACCCCACTCCGTTATCGCGGACTACAAAGGCCGGGTGCCCTTCCCATTCGGTCGAAAAGAACTCGATCCGCGCATCCTTCCTTTGATCGGTAAATTTCCAGGCGTTGGCGAAAAGATTCTCCAGCACGACCTTGAGCAGAGCCGCATCGCCTCGTACCGACAGCCCTTCCGAGATCTGAAAGAGTACTTCCCGTTCCGGCTGGGAGCGCGACAATCCGGAAGTGATCTCCTTTGCCATTGCGCTCAGGTCCACAGCTTCCTTGCCGATCTTGCCTCGCGCATGGCGTGACAATTCCAGGATCGCATCGATCATGTCCATCATGCGACGACTCGACTTCCTGATGCGGTCCAAATACTCCCTTCCGGTCGTGTTCAGCTTGGAGGAGTACTCGTCGATAAGGGCCTGACTGAATCCGTCCATGTGCCGAAGAGGCGCGCGCAGGTCGTGAGACACCGAATAACTGAACATCTCCAACTCGCGATTGGCCGCCTCCAGTTGCACCGTCCGCTCCACCACCCGCCGCTCCAACTCGCCGTTCAGCCTCTGGAGACTCTCGTTCAACTCGGAGAGCTCCCTTACCTTTTCCTCAAGCTTACCCGCTACCACCTGGCTGTAGTTTCTGAGAAATTCCTCCTCACGCCAAGCCTTGACCTCTGCCACCACCTCCCCCTCCCCAGCCGCCTGGGCCGCCATGACCCGACCCACCTCATCCCAAAGGTCATCCGGGCTCTTGGGCTTCTCGAGAAAGGCCTGGGCGCCTAGAGAGAGCGCAAGCTCCGCCTCTTTGCTGCCGGTATAAACGGCTGAGTAAAAGATAAAGGGGATCGATTTTAGTTCGGTGAGTTTCTTTAATTCGTGGAGAAACTGGAAACCATCCATGCCCGGCATCAGGCAGTCGGAGATGATGAGGTCCGGTTTTTCGGCGGAGGCAACCTCTAGCCCCTGCCGGCCATTGGCTGCTTCAACCACTTGGCAGCCGTGCCACTCCAAGTTGTATCGGATGATCTTGCGATCGCTACGGGAATCGTCCACCACAAGCACTTTCATCCTTACCCCCTGACAGTTGCCATGGTTCGTTTTTCGTAAAAGGCGGCCCGTTGTTGCACGCCTCTTCCTCGCCAGCACCCCCTACTACAACTATCCTGCACTCAAATTCAAACAAAGTACAGACCAGGGAAATGAGAGCGTCAGGTGATGAGCCCCGTCGGTGATCCAACCCTTAAAGTGTTGATATCGATAAAGAAACTGGCACAGACCATTAAGCAAATACTGGAAAGGATACCAACATGACGTTGATTTGCAAGATGACATGCAGCAACTGGATTGGAAAAGCTAAATTATCAGAATCAGCGGAGCATTCGGGAAAATGGCAGCATGGGGATGAGAGTGATTCGCTCAGGGTGAAGGGTGGGACGCCCTCCCCCAGCCCCTCCCATAAAGGGAGGGGAGCAAAGTCCTAGTGGTGAAAAGAGGGGGGATTCTGAAGGGAGCCTAAAGGCCCCTCTCCCATCAAGGAGAGCTTTATGTCGCCTCTCCCCTTGTGGGAGAGGGTTAGGGAGAGTGGGGATCCAGCAGATTACAACAAAGTCAACCTCAGCTTGCGGCCCGCTAGATCAGCCTTTAAGCTGGCTCAGCAGATCGGCTGCGCACTTCACATCAGACAATCGCTTGAACTCACGGTAGCCGTCGATTCCGTCGGGATCGAGCCCGCGGTAGAAGCGGGGCCGCTTGGCCTTAAGACCGGCGAGCAGCTTTCCGGTGGCGTAGTCTACGGTTTCGGTCTGTTGCGCGGCAAATTTCAGCTCCAGCACGATACTGTAACCTAGCTGAAACAGCCTCTTCAACGTCTCACCTGAAAGCAGGGCGGCGGCCTTCTGCTCGTCCCCTGCGCTCAGGTGCTCCAGGGCGACGTTAAGGTAACCACAGACCCGCTCAAAGACGCCCACCATGGTCTCCGGCTCCTTAAAGGCACCGCCTTCGGCTACTAACGCGTTGTTCACCAGGTAGTTCAACTCCTGCACGAGGACCGGCGAGTCGGCAATGGCAAGTGCCCTGAAGAGCAGGGTGTCCTCATGAGGGATCATCGGCATCAGACTCCTACCCTCCCCTGCCGGCCGAAGGTTCTTGTCGCCCTGCTCCTCGAAAGTGGCAGGGTTGACGCGTGCATAGATGGAGATTGCCTCATCCAGCGGGGGAAAGCCGAGGTCCTCAAGACGCCCGGTCCTGAACTTCTGGCACTCTTCCTCAAGCTCCAGATCGACGTCCCCTTTAATTCCTTCCATCAGGGCGGTGTAGAGCGGATTGTCCAGCTTGATCAGCATCGAAATGAAGGTGCCGATTACCTGACTGTGCTTGGGATTTTTAAAGGTGAGCAGGAAGACGCCATCGAAGGTCTTGTCGTAATCGTCAAAACGCTCCTCATCGTTGCTGTGATCGCCGATACCGCCACTTACCATCAACTCCCGGCTCAGGAACAGCTGCAGGAATTCGAAATCCAGATGCTTCAGCAAGTCGTGAACGCGCGGCTCCCCACCCTCCATGAAATAGGCCAGCCAGTGGCAGGCCTGCTCCTCTGAGAAGGTCCAGCCTTCCCAAAGCTCCATATCCAGGATGAAGATGCACTGATCGGGAGAGGCCAGCTGCAGCAATCCCAGTGCATCGCTCTCGCCGATCTCTTTTAAAAGCCAGAAGAACTCCTGGGGCTCCATCGAAGCCGTCAGCCTTTTGGCATCCGGATCCGAAAGGATCAGGTCCATCTTCTCCTTGGCGCCAACGGTGCTGAGATAATTACGTTTTTCAGGAAAAGACAGCTCATTGAACGCTGCCTCGGAAACTCTTAATGATGCTACCTGTCCTTTTTCAACTGTTGCCAATGTCCAACTCCTTATCTGTTCTGTTACACGTTTTCTACGTTCTACGTTCTACGTTCTACGTTCTACGTTCTACGTTCTACGTTCTACGTTCTACGTTCTACGTTCTACGTTCTACGTTCTACGTTCTACGTTCTACGTTCTACGTTCTGGCGTTATATGGCTGGTTCTTATTCGGATTCGGATTTCAGCAACGCCTGCTTATAGCCGCAGCTTCTGTGCAGCCATTTCAACTCCTGCACTAGCTCCGGGGTCAATTGTATGCATTCGGGGAAGATCTTGAAACGCTTTTTGTAGATCTTGCAACCCCTGGTATTTACATCCAAATACCGGCAGGGCGTGGAGGTGAAGAATATCCGTCCGTCCTCATCTTCTATCTTTTCAAAGCAGCAGAGACCACACTGGTGGCAAAGCCCCTCCCACTCCTCTTTGGTTAATTTCTCAAATGGCACTGTCCATCACTCCCACAATCACTCCATCACCCCCGCATCAAGCTACGGTTACTATTGGCCCGCTCCTAGAGCGACCTCAAACTTGCCGCTGTTGCCAGAGAATCGAACTTCGTCCTCCAGTATCTCTTCGACTTTATAGCCGTCCACAATGCCACCTTGCACCACGGAGCGGCCATTCACTATGGCTACGCTCGATGCGCTATCTTTCTGCCAGGCGATGCCAGTGACCCTTATTTCCGGACGCGGCTTCTCATGTACCACTTGTGCTGTCGGCTCAATGAACTGTGTCGCCGGAACGGAGAAGCTCTGCACCGCTGTTGCATCGGAAGGCGCAGACGCACGCTGCTGAGAGGTCCGAGCAGGAACCCGCGTCAACCCGACCGCAGCGGCGCTGACACTGTCAGGTTTTGCAGCAGCTTCTGCCGGCGGCTTTGCAGTAGACGCGGGTGCAGCTTTTTGATCGGGCACAATGACGGCAGCCACCGGGGCGCTGGAAAGCGGCTGTTCCGGTTGGGTCGCCGGCATCCCGGTCACGGGCATAACTGGTGAGACCACGACAGGAGCGGTCTTTGCTGCTTCCTGCAGAGCGGAAACCGGCGCGCCAGAGCGGGAAAGCCCGCCCATGGCAGCGAAAGTGACGAGTGCAGCAACAGCTGCGCCGCCGAACACACCCGCAGGCAGGAGCCAGGCTCGCCTGCGTTCACGAGCCTTTTTAAATCCGCTAGCCCCGCCACTGCGCCTCGTGCTTTGCGATTCCTCGACTTTCTCAAGCGCCTTCAGTATCGAACTCATAACGCTCCTTACTGCCGTAAAGTCAGCAGTCTTCCCGGCGGATCATGCACTGTCGTCCTTATCCCTTACAGGTCACCAGCGCGACAGCTGACTGAATAGGCGACGGAAAAATCCGGCAGCCTTGCCATGGGGGGTTCGACCGACTATTTCAGAGACTGCCTGAGCAGCCATCTCTCCGGTGATGAGCCTGGTTTCTTCGGTGAAACCGACCAGCAAGGCCCGGTCGCAGACTATGTTGACCAGCCTGGGGACTCCACCCGAATAGCGAAAGATCCGCTTCAAGGCAGCGTTGGAAAATTCGGCGGCCTTATAACGCCCCGCCAGTTCCATCCGGTGCTCGATGTAGCGCTGCATGCTCTCGAACCCCATCGGCAGCAGGTGATAGCGCACCGTGATGCGCTGATTCAACTGCCGTAGCTCCTCCCGGGCGAGCACGGAGAGGAGTTCCGGTTGTCCAGACAGCACGATCTGAATCAGCTTGTCGGTTTCGGTCTCCAGGTTAGAAATCAGCCGGATCTGCTCCAGCACCTCCGGCGAAAGGTTCTGTGCCTCGTCCATTACCAGGACAACCCTGCGTCCGGCAACCTTTTGCTCCAGCAGGAAGGCGTTTAGTATCTGAAGCAGTTCCATCCTGCTTTCCGCCTCCCAGGAAAGCCCGAATTCACGGTTGACGCTCTTGAGAAGTTCCAGGCTGGAGAGGCAGGGGTTGAAGATGAGCGCCGTCCGGTGTCCCTCGGAGTCCAAGCGGTTCAGGAAGGTGCGCAGCAGCGTGGTCTTCCCGGTCCCGACCTCGCCGGTCAGCTCAACGAACCCGGCGCGGCTCTCCACGGCGTAGACCAGGTGCGCAAACGCCTCCCGGTGCTGGTCGCTCAGGAATAAAAAACGCGGGTTCGGAGTGATGGTGAAGGGGCTTTCCCGAAAACCATAAAATGTACAGTACATGCTGGTTGCGTCCTCGGCAGGCGATCCGTTATTCGGCCCGTGAATATAGCGCGAATCTGCCGAGAAATAAAGGGGAAAGGGCAAAACAGGGGCAAAGGCGGCTCAAGGGGGCGCAGGGGGATGAAAGGTCAATCAGGCAGTAGTCCCCTCGCTTTGCCCTGCTACGCGCAGGGTCCTGAGGAAACTAAGCTTCTGGTTCTGGCTTTGAATCTGCGGCGGAAACAGGTCGGGACGTACCAGCTGAAAGGCAACCGGTGGCGTAACTGAGAAGTTGTAACGCGGTGCGAACTCAGGCACCAGTTCTTTTAACATTTGCAACACCTCGGTAATTTCCGATTTCCTGGCCAGCGCAAAGAGCTCGTCCAGGGCCGCACTAACTCGCCGAAGGTCGATCTCAACCGGCGCCAGTACACGGATCTTCTTGTGCGTGGTCGGCTTGATCCCTTCGCCATCGATCAGCAGTTCCTCAAAGAGCTTCTCGCCTGGTTTAAGACCGGTAAACAGGATGTCGATGTCCTTGTAAGGTACCAGTCCCGACAACCGGATTAATTCCTCCGCCAGCGACAAGATGCTGACTGGCGCTCCCATGTCCAGCACGAAAATCTCGCCACCCTTCCCTATGCAGCCAGCCTGCAGCACTAGCTGTGAAGCCTCGGGGATGGTCATGAAATACCGCACCACGTCCTTGTCGGTTACCGTGACCGGCCCGCCCTGCCCTATCTGTTCCTTGAAGAGTGGAATAACGCTGCCGTTACTGCCAAGTACATTGCCAAAGCGTACTGTGGTGAACTTGGTCTTGCTCGTTGCCGCAAGCGCCTGCACATAAATCTCAGCGCTCCGCTTGGTCGCTCCCATGATGTTGGTAGGGTTCACGGCCTTGTCGGTTGAGACCATAACAAAGTTCTTCACCTTGAATTTGTGGGCCGCGTCGGCAACGACACGGCTCCCCTTGATGTTGTTCAAAACCGCCTCTGCCGGGTTGTACTCCATCAGGGCAACATGCTTGTAGGCGGCGGCGTGGAACACGACCTCGGGGCAGAACTCATCAAAAATAGCCTCAACCCGCTCCCGGTTCTTTACGTCTCCCACAACGGGAATGATGCGCAGATCCGGACAGGATGCCGCCAGTTCCTTCTCCACGAAAAAGAGCGGGGTCTCGGCGTTGTCAAACAGCACTATCTTGGCCGGATTGAACCTCGCCACCTGCCGGCAGATCTCACTGCCGATGCTACCGGCGGCTCCCGTCACCAGCACGCGTTTGTCGGTCAGATAATGGCGGATTGCCGTCTGGTCGAGCACAACCGGATCGCGCCCGAGCAGGTCCTCGATATCCACCGTCTTGATCAGAGATACCGACACCTTGCCGTCAATGATCGCGGTGATACCGGGGAGCGTCGTGAAGCGCGCCTTGGCACGCTTACACTGGGCGATAATTCTCCGCATCAAGGCGCTGTCACCGGAGGGGATGGCAAAGATGACCTCCTCGACCCGCTGTGTCCGCACTAGAGCACGCAGACGGTCCGTACCACCCAGCACCCGTACACCCGAAAGGCACCGCCCCCTCTTCTCTGCGTCGTCGTCCACAAAGCCAACCACATTGTAAGGGGAATTTGCCTGCTTTCTGATCTCCTTCAACAGGAGGTTGCCGGCATAGCCCGCGCCGACGATAAGGGTCCTTTTCCCCTTGCGCCTTGAGGGGATGAACCTCATCTCCCGGGTGACCCTCCAGATCAAGCGGCTCCCGACCACTAGGGCGAACAGGATAAACCAATCCAGCAGATAGATGGAGCGCGGCAAAAGGATAGGACCTTTGATAAATACAAGAACCAGTACAGAAACTAGAGATGAGAAAGTGACTACCTTGAAGATCTCGTAGGCATCCTGCAGCGAGGCGTAGCGCCAGATGTTGCGGTACAAGCCGGAGGCTGCAAACAAAGCGGGCTTGGCGACGAGCCACTGCTAGACCCTGGAGGAACGGATCCCAGTGGGCATCGGGGAAGCTGAAATCAAAGCGAAGCAGAAAGGAGAAGCAAAGCGAGGCGGCAATCAAGGCGACGTCAAGGAAGAATACTAGGATCCTTTTGGCTCGAAACATTTACCCTCCCCGCTAAATGTTAAATCAATCAGTGCAAGCAGTACCTTAAACCAAGTAGGAAAATTTTAACCGTGAGAATATATCATGAAATTAACAAAAATCAATCAAAACAGTAATAATATTCGCCATGTTGCTCGTATTAAAGCGTGGGAGAGGGGGGATCTGCTATCTGCGTGCGCTGGCAATCCCGCAGGCCGAGATAGTTCAGAATGGATTCGACCGACTCCTCTATCCCCATCTTGCCGGTATCTACAATCAATTCCGGATTGCGCGGCTCTTCATAGGGGCTGTCGATGCCGGTGAAATCCGGGAGTTCGCCGGCGCGGGCCTTCCGGTAAAGCCCCTTCGGATCGCGCTCCTCGCAAGTGCTCAGGTCGCACTTCAAATAGATTTCAATGAACTCACGCGGCTCAAAAAGTGCTCTTACCCGATCTCTATCCTGCCGGTAGGGCGAGATGAAAGCGGCGAGCACCAGGACTCCTGCCTCGGTAAAAAGCTTGGAAACCTCGCCGATGCGCCGAATGTTCTCCCGGCGGTCCGTCTCGGAGAAACCCAGGTCGCCGTTTATCCCGTGCCGGACATTGTCTCCGTCCAAAATGTAGGTGTACCACCCCTTCTCGAAAAGCCTCTCCTCGACAAGATGAGCCAGAGTCGACTTGCCGGAGCCGGATAGCCCGGTAAACCAAAGCACGGCCGAGTTGTGACCGTTGCGTTTGCGGTAGTCGTCCTTCGTCAGACGGCGCTCGTACCAGGTAACGTTACTGCTGCGCTTTTTCACTGGCTACTCCCCCTGATTACGCAAGGTTATGCTTCATTACTCCTCAAGTCGACAGCTGAAGGCTAGCACCGGTGAACTGTTACAGACTCAGAACGCAGAAATTATACTCACAAACCAGATTTAAACAATTTAATGGTTAGAACTTTAAAGGCAGGACTGTGTGTGGGAAAGGCAAGAGGGGATAACTTGAACATCGGCCATTAACTACACAGTAGGAAACGAGCAGCGCTGACAGAGGCAGATCGAGTTGAGGTTTGTTTTGACTGTGAATGAGACCAATTGGTTGGCGTCTTGCTCAGATGGCAGAGCTTTAACCAACCCAATTAGCATCGTTTTTCCGCTATTCACGTTCCCCCCTTTGAAGGGGGAGGTCAGGCTTGCACGCCGAAGCGCTTTAGCCCGAAGGCGGGAGGCGGATGGGTTGGCGCGAGAACAAAACCACGTCGGGTTACGCGATGGGTCCGCTAACCCGACCTACGAATATACTAGGTCCACTACTTAATGGCAGTGCCCCTGAGGGGAGGGTGTTTCATTAACGGAAGACCAGCACTAATCAGGGAGCAGGGGTAGGATGCCGGTGAACGAAGTGAACCGCATCATGGTACGACGATGCGGTTCGTTCCTCACCGCATCCTACAGAAGATTTGCGTGATGGGCTGTAGGGTCAGGTGGAGCTAATCGACTACAAAACGGAGGCGTAAAAAAGGGTTCCGTGTCCGGAACCCTTTTGATCTGCTGTATGGAGAGAGACGCGAGCGGGCTATCTATTATTATGCGTAGTAGCGGGCCGTTACGGAGTCCCAAGTGCCTTGGGCCTTCAAGAGCATGTCGCAAACCTCGCGCACGGCACCCCAGCCACCGCGATTCCGCGAAACGAAATGGGCGAAGGGCAAAACCTCGGCGACGGCATCGGCAGGCGCGGGATCTCGATGACGTCGTCTCCCATGAAGGCGACCTCTTCGTCAGTCAATCCGGTTGCCTCCAGCATCTGACGGTAGGGAACCATCTTGTCTAACGACTTCTGGTATACCTGGCCAATGCCGAGTTCTATGGCGCGATTGGTGACAACGACGGACTCGCGCCCGGAGATGATCCCGACCTCAATGCCACAGCGCTGCAGCATCTTGATGCCGTGGCCGTCTTTCACGTTGAAGAACTTGCTCTCGATGCCGTTGGAATCGAAGATGATGCGTCCGTCCGTCAGCACTCCGTCCACATCCAATATTAGAAGCTTGATTTTTTTGAGTCTCTCTTCCACGGGAACCTGTCCTTTTATTGGAACCTACGCTATGCCGGCCTTCAGCAGGTCGTGCAGATGGACGATGCCGACCGGGGCGGTGGACTCGTCATCGGCGAACACGAAGAGCGAGGTGATGGAATATTTTTCCATCTGCTGCAACGCCCGCGCGGCCAACTCGTCGCGACGGATCCGCTTCGGCTTACCTTGCATCAGCGCCGACGCGGGGAGGTTGATGATGTCGAGCCCCTTGCCCAGAGCGCGACGCAGATCGCCGTCGGTGATGACGCCGATCAGTGCGCCGTCCTCTGCTGTAACTCCGGTGATGCCGAGCTTCTTGGAGGTGATGGTGAAGAGAGCCTCCCGCATCAGGGTCCCAGAAGAGACCAGGGGGAGCGCGTCGCCAGCATGCATGGTGTCCTCGACCTTCAGAAGCAGTCTTCTGCCCAGGGTTCCGCCGGGGTGGAACATGGCGAAGTCCTCGGCCTTGAAGCCGCGGCTGACCAGAAGTGCCACCGCGATGGCATCTCCCATGGCAAGCGTCACGGTGGTGGAAGCGGTCGGGGCAAGGCCCAGCGGGCACGCCTCTTCCTTTACCGAGATATCGAGAAAGATGTCGCCGGCTTTGGCCAGCGTCGAGGTGGGATTGCCGGCCATGGCGATCAGGGATGCGCCGAGCCGTTTCACGATAGGCAGAATCCGCACCACTTCGTCGGTCTCGCCGCTGTTGGAAATCGCAATCACCACGTCGCCGCGCATGATCATACCGAGATCGCCGTGGATACCCTCAGCCGGGTGCAGGAAAAATGCAGGGGTTCCGGTAGAGGCCATGGTGGAGGCAATCTTCTGACCGATCAGGCCCGATTTCCCCATCCCCGTCACCACCACACGTCCGCTAGCGCCCAGGATCATCTCCACGGCCCGCTCGAAATCACCGTTAATGGAGGCTTCAAGGTGTAGCAGCGCCTCGGCCTCGACCCGTATCACCCTTTTCGCTTCAGCCAGTATCAAAATAAACTCCTAAATTTCTATCTATTTAACAATTGCGTCGATTGCTTTGAGCTTCTTCAGAAGCAGCGGCAGATCGTCCAGACGGACCGAGTTGGGACCGTCACAAAGTGCCTGCTCCGGCTCTTCGTGCACTTCCAGGAACAGGCCGTCTATCCCGGCTGCAACAGCCGCGCGAGACAGATATTCGACAAACTCGCGCTGGCCTCCGGAGGAAGTCCCTTCGCCACCGGGTAGCTGGACGCTGTGAGTAGCATCGAAAATTACCGGGTAGCCGGTGCTGCGCATGATCGGGAAGCTCCGCATATCAACAACCAGGTTGTTGTAGCCGAAACTCGCCCCCCGCTCGGTCAGGATGATGTTCTCGTTCTCGCAGGATGCTATTTTTCCCACCACGTTTTTCATATCCCACGGCGCCAGGAACTGCCCCTTTTTAACGTTGATCACCCTGCCGCTTTTGGCAGCAGCGACCAGCAGATCGGTCTGCCTGCAGAGGAAAGCCGGAATCTGCAGCACGTCGAGGACGTCGGCGGCGGGTGCCACCTGCTCGATGGAATGTATGTCGGAAAGCACCGGAACCCCCAGCGCATCCTTAACCTTGCCGAGAATGCGGAGCCCTTCTTTGATTCCCGGCCCTCTGAAAGCGGTCACCGAGGTGCGGTTGGCCTTGTCGTAGGAAGCCTTAAAGATCAAGGGGATCCCGACGCCGTTGCAGATGGTCATCAAACGTTCAGCGCAACGCATGGTCTCGCTCTCGTTTTCTATCACACAAGGACCAGCGACCAGCACAAGTGGTCGGCCCGCCCCGATTTTTATCCCGCCTACGGTGATTTCTTTAGTCATGTTCCACCTCATTACGGTTGCGCGTTCCGCGTTAATCCGAATCATGGCCGACCCAAGTCGCCCCTACTGCCGAACAGTCCCCGCCCCCGGAGGGGGAGGGTTAGGGAGGGGGAACCCGCCGGTTCTTCGCAGAAGCTAACAGCTTCCCCCCTCCCGACCTCCCCCCTCCGGGGGGAGGAGAGTGGATGAAGTACTAATGAGCTGCGAAAAGAGACGAGCGCCATTGGGTCCATTTCCGGGCCCCTATTCTCTTAGCCCCGTTTTGCCTTGGTAGCGGCAATGAATGCCTTGAAGAGCGGGTGCGGATTGAGCGGCTTGGACTTGAACTCCGGATGGAACTGGCAGCCGAGGAACCAGGGGTGATCGTTCAGCTCGATGATCTCGACCAGATCCCCTTCCTTGTACATGCCGGAGACAACCATCCCCTTCTCGACCAACGCGTCGCGGAACTTGTTGTTGAACTCGTAGCGATGACGATGCCGCTCGGAGATCTCGTTGGAGCCGTAAGCCTTCTGCGCCAGGGTCCCCTTGGTGATGGAGCAGGGGTAAGCGCCAAGGCGCATGGTGCCGCCTTTTCTGTCCACTCCCTTTTGCCCTTCCATCAGATGAATGACAGGGTTCTCGCACTCCGGCTTGAACTCGCTGGAGAATGCCCCGGGAAGCTGGCAGACGTTACGCGCATACTCGACGGCAGCCATTTGCATGCCGAGGCAGATCCCGAAGAACGGGACCTTGTTGACACGGGCGTACTCGATGGCCTGGATCTTCCCCTCGGTACCGCGCTCGCCGAAACCGCCGGGAACCAGGATGCCGTCCACGTCTGCGAGATGCTTGGCAGCGCCCTCTTCCTCAAGCTTCTCAGAGTCGAGATAAACCAGCTTGACGCGACAGTCATTGGCTATGCCACCGTGGGTAAGCGCCTCGGCCAGCGACTTGTAGGACTCCTTGAGGTCGACGTATTTGCCGACCACGGCGATGCGCACATCGCCGCAAGAGGGGTTCATCAGCTTCGACACCACCTGCTGCCAGTGGGTGAGGTCCGGGGACTTGGTCCAGATGTTGAGCTTCTCGACTACCTGGTCGTCCAGTCCTTCGCGGTTCAGCGCCAGCGGCACGGCATAGATGTGCTCGGCGTCCCTCGAGGTGATGACCGCCTTCTCCTCCACGTTGCAAAAGAGGGCGATCTTCGCCTTCATGTCCTGGGGGAGTTCGTGTTCGCAACGGCAAAGCAGGATGTCCGGCTGGATACCGATCTCGCGCAGCTCCTTCACGGAATGCTGGGTCGGCTTGGTCTTCAGCTCGCCTGCGGTCTTGATGTAAGGAACCAGAGTTACGTGAAGATACAGCACGTTGCCGGGACCGCGGTCACTCTTCAACTGGCGGATTGCCTCAAGGAAAGGAAGCGACTCGATGTCGCCGACCGTGCCGCCGATTTCAACGATGGCGATGTCGGATCCCTTGGCGTTTTCCAGGATGTTGGACTTGATCTGATCGGTGATGTGCGGGATGACCTGCACCGTGCCGCCCAGGTAGTCGCCGCGACGCTCCTTCTCGATAACGGAGAAGTAGACCTGTCCCGTGGTGAAGTTGCTCTTCTTCGAGAGCTTGCCGGAGGTATAGCGCTCGTAGTGCCCAAGGTCGAGGTCAGTTTCGGCGCCGTCGTCGGTGACGAAAACCTCACCGTGCTGGAAGGGCGACATGGTGCCGGGGTCAACGTTGATGTACGGGTCAAGCTTCTGAATGGTGACTCTCAGGCCCCTTGCCTCGAGAAGAGCGCCCAAAGAAGCGGCGGCGAGTCCCTTCCCTATCGAAGAGACGACGCCGCCGGTCACAAAGATAAATTTTGTCTTCACTTAAAAAACCTCCGAAATTTTAAAACAGGTTAAGACTGAGATTAAGATCAAGTAAAACCAACCCCAGCTAACCCCCGTTAAACAGGTTAAGATTAAGATTGAGATTAAGAAAACCCGACCTCGCTAACCCCTTGCCATATAGAACAGGTTGAACGCTCCAACCCTTGCATGCTGCTTTTACCAGAATCCAACAACTGAACCTACCTTCCTGCCCTGCCCTGCTGCCTTTGCTGAATCTTAATTTTGATCTGCTTCTTCCTGCCTTCGACGTCCCTTAATCTTAATCTTAATCTCAATCTGCCTTTTTAAGCCTTGCCAGCACCTTCTCAAGATCCGCCGGGGTATCTACGCCTATCGACTCGAACTCGGTCTCGACGATCTTGATCCGGTAACCGTTCTCCAGGACACGCAACTGCTCCAGTTTCTCGGCAAGCTCCAGGTAACTAGGTTCCAAGGCCGTGAAAACAGGAAGGAACTCCCGCCTGTAGACGTAGAGCCCGACGTGCTTGTAGCAAAGGAGCTTCCCCGAGGCGAAGGCGTCGTCTTTCAGATCGTTCCACTTGTCGCGGAAAAAGGGAAGCGGCGAGCGGGAGAAATAAAGCACATTCCCTTTCGGATCGGAAACCACTTTTACCACGTTGGGCGAGAGGAAGTCGTGCAGCGTCTTGATCCTGGATTTGAGCGTCCCCATCGGAATGGAGGCATCCTCCAGAAGAGGGGCGATCGCCTGATCGATCATGGCCGGATTGATCAGAGGCTCGTCGCCCTGAACGTTCACCACGATGTCGGCGTCCAACCTCTGCGCAACTTCCGCCAAGCGGTCGGTCCCGGTCTCGTGGCTGGATGAGGTCATCTCCACCCTGCCGCCGAAGCCGCGCACACAGGCGGCGATTCTCTCGTCGTCGGTCGCAACGATCACTTCGGAGACCAACGAGGCCTTCAAGGTACGCTCATATACGTGCTGCACCATGGGTCGCCCCATGATGTCGGCTAAAGCTTTACCTTCAAAACGCGTGGATGCATACCTGGCGGGAATTACCGCGGTTATCTTCATTTGAGTCTCGATGGGATCAGTCGTGCCGAAACTGCCGGCCCGGATGCCCTTTTGCGGTTGTGGTTTGGTGATCGATTGGCTGGCTTTTGCTGCGGCTTGAGCCGGTTGGAGCGCAGCCTGAACTGCGGCTCCGTCCCTTATTTGGCGGGACGTAACAAGTTACATCAAAAGAAAGGTTCGTGTCAAGGAGTGAGTTCAGAGGGATGCGCTTAGCCGGTCGGACCAGGCGATGGTCTCCAGCTGGGCGGAAAGGAGCTGATCCAGGCTGAGGCCGGCCTGGTCCAGGTGCTCGTTGACGGACGCAAAATCGGCTCTTTCCAGCTTTTCGGCGAGCAGCAGCAGGGTGCCCAGGGCGCCGCTTCGATGCAGCAGCGCCCCCCGCACGTCGTCCACCAGGTTCAGTTTATCGACCAGCTCCACCATGGGAACTTCGAACAGCACGTCGATGAGCGACAGCACCCCGACCATGAAGGCGCGGTCCGAATGCTCCTTGCCGCCGGCGGCAGGCAGGGACTGCACCAGAAGCTCCATCAGCTTGCCGCGCATGGCGGCCATCTCCAGAAGAGGGCTTTGCACACCGTTACTGTCGTTGCTGGCGTAAAGGGCGAGGGTGATCCAGCGCTTCAACTGCTCAAGCCCCAGCACCATGAGGGCGTGGCGCAGCGTCTTGATGCGCACCCTGAGACCTATGGCAACCGAGTTCACCAGTCTGAGCAGGTTGTAGGTGAGCCCCGGGTTCTGCTTGAAGGTCTCCTCTATATCGGAAATCTCGGTTTCCGCCATCACCTGCTCCATGAGCTGCAGCATGGTGAGCTTCGCCACATCCACCTTGTTTTGTTTCAACACCACCGGGCGGGCGAAGTAATAGCCCTGAAACAGATCGAACCCGAGCGCCGAGCAGACCGCATACTGCTCAGCACTCTCCACCTTCTCGGCCAAAAGGGTGAGCGGCCAGGTGCGCAGGTTGGCGACCATCGCGGCAAGTTCCTCGGGAGGAGTCTGCAGCAGATCCACTTTGACGATATCAACCAGTTTGTAGATCGCTTCGAAGGAAGGGGAATAGACGTGATCGTCGAGGGCGAGGGTGAATCCCAGGGATTTCAGGGTGCGGCAGCGGGCCACGACATCGTCGTCGGCCATGATGGTTTCCAAAAGTTCGATGACGACCCGGTCCTTCGGGAGCAGTTCCACCGCGTCGCTCATCAGCATCTCGTAAGTGACGTTGAAAAAACCTCTGTGCCGGCCCAGTACATCCTGAAAGCCGAAATCGGAGAGCGCGTTGACGATGACGCTGGCGCTCGCCACCTCGACATCGCTGAAGTTCGCGGCGAGCAGACTCTCGGCCGAGCGGAACAAAAGCTCAAAGCCTACGATCTGCTGCGTCCTGTCCAGTATCGGCTGGCGTCCCAGAAAGAATTTTTCCCCGACCATAACAACCTCTTTAGCAAAGGGTTCGGAACCAGGTTACCGTATGCCATCACCGGTAAAAAGCACAGAGCCAAATTAGCTCTTTGCCTGTTTCAAATCAATAGCAAAAGTCGTTTTGCCCCATTCATTCTCCCTCTTTGTCGCTGGATGCGGGCAACTAATCAGGACCGCTTCCCGGATCTCCTCAGGAACAGAGCCTGAGCACTTCGCGGCAGATGCTCTCCAGGGGACGCACCAGATCGACGCCTCCCAGCTTGATCGCCTCATTAGGCATGCCGAAAACGATGCAGCTTGCCTCGTCCTGGGCGATGTTCACCGCGCCAGCCTGCTTCATCTCCAGCATGCCGCGTGCGCCGTCGTCACCCATGCCGGTCATGATGACGCCGACCGCGTTTTTACCGGCGTAGCGTGCCGCCGAACGGAACAGCACGTCGACCGAGGGACGATGGCGCGATACCAGGGGGCCATCCTTGATTTCCACGTAGTAACGGGCGCCGCTGCGCTTTAACAGCAGGTGATGGTTCCCCGCCGCGATCAAGGCCCGCCCGCGCACCACGGTATCGTTATTCTCGGCTTCCTTGACGGTTATTTTACAGAGACCGTTGAGCCTCTGGGAAAAGGCCCTGGTGAAACCCTCCGGCATGTGCTGCACGATGATGATGCCGGGACAGTCGGCAGGAAGCGACTCCAGGAAGATGCGCAACGCCTCGGTTCCGCCGGTCGAAGCGCCAATCACCACTACTTTTTCCGTGGTCTGCATCATGGCATGACTCTTCGGCTTGGCCATGATGACGTCGGCAGTAAGCTTGGGCGCCACCGTGTGGGTGCTGGCCGAAACCCGCCGCACACGCGCCTGACTTGCCGCCTTCACCGCGTCGCAGATGCGAACTCTCGACTCTTCCAGAAAGGTCTTGGTCCCCATGCGCGGCTTCTGAATTATCTCAACCGCACCGTACTCCAGCGCCTTCAACGCGGTCTCCGACCCCTTTTCGGTGAGACTGGAGCACATCACCACGGGAATCGGATGCTGGCTCATGATCTTGTGCAGGAAGGTGATGCCGTCCATCCGCGGCATCTCCACATCGAGGGTGATCACGTCCGGGATCTCGTGTCTGATCCGCTCCGCCGCTATGAAGGGATCGCTGGCGGTGGACATCACCTCTATCTGCGGGTCGGAGGAGAGGATTTCCGCCAAGGTTTGGCGTACCACCGCCGAATCGTCAACTATCAGCACCTTGATCTTTTTAGCCATACCGTTAAATCTCCGATTTTCTCAGCCGTTTCAGGAACACTTCCCCGGTATGGGTATGGAAGATGATCTTCCTGCCGCGGGGCCCTCCCATGTCTTGGGTTGCCACCCGTACGGAGTGGCGCTGCAGCATCTCAAGCGCCATCGCCATGTTCTGCTTCCCGACACTCTGGCTTTGACATTGCATCCTGGCTGCCGTGTCGAACATGTCCGAGCCTCCGAAGAGCTTGGCCTCGATATCGTTTTTGGCAACTCCGCGAGCTAAAAACGCCTCCAGCATGAGCCGGATGGCGCATTCCACGTACTTCCCGGCTTCCGCGTGGCTGTGGCTGCAGGGAAGATCTTTTCTGCAGGTCGGCAGCACCGCATGGCAGATCGCCCCCATCTGAAGCCTCCGGCTGAACATGGTCACGGCAACGCAGGAACCAAGGAGGGTGGTGACGACCATCGGTTCCTCCCTGATCACCATTTCACCCGGTTTCAGGAAGAGAATCGGTAGCTCGTAACCATCGGTACTCATCTTGCCTTCCGGTAAACGGTCGGGTAGACGCTCACCAGTGGCACGTTAAGGCCGCTTAAGGTCTCGGAATGCCCCATGAAGATGAAGGCCCCCGGTTTCATATTGCGGTGGAAGCGCTGCAGCAGCTTCTCCTGGGTCGGACGGTCGAAATAGATGATGACATTGCGGCAAAAGATGATATCCAATTGCTCGCGCATCCCGAAATCCTGGTCCATGAAGTTCAGGCGGCGGAAACGGACCTTATCGCGCAGTTCCGGCACGATGCGGACCATGCCGCTGCTGCGGTCCTTGCTCCGTAGCAGGTACTTCTTCTTCAGCTCCATGGGGACCGGATCGACCTGCGTCTCGTTGTAAATTGCCTGCTTTGCTTTTTCCAGCACCCGGGTGGAGATGTCGCTGGCCAGAATTTTGAAGTCGAACCCCGGGTTCCTCTGGGCAAACTCGGAGAGCACCATGGCGAGCGTGTAAGGCTCTTCGCCGGAAGAACAACCGGCGCTCCAGATGGAGAGGGTGGTGTCCGGATGCCGGTTCAGCCAGTCGGGGAGCACCGTGCGGGTCAGGTAGTCGAAATGATCCGGCTCCCTGAAGAAATCGGTCTTGTTGGTGGTGACCATATCGAGCATCTGCACCAGTTCCTGCTCCTGCCCTTCGGGTGCGAAGAGGTAGTCGCAATAATGGGTGAAGCTCCGCATGCCGAGAGCACGCAGTCTTTTTTGCAGGCGCGCCTCCAGCATGGTCTTTTTCACCTCCGGCATCTTAATGCCGCAAGTATCGTAGATGAAACGGCTCAGCCTGTCGAAATCCCTGCCTGAGAGGGTTGCGGCCTGATCGAGACTGCGACCTGCATCTTCCATAAATAACAGCCCCCCAAATTTTATTAACTGCGACCGGCACCTGCTGCAAAGGCGAAGGACCTGCACCCGACCTACTGGCAGGAAATGCAGGTCCCGTGTCTAATGCTTGAACTCCATCTGGCAAGCCGGCCCGGTTCAGGCCGCCTCCACCTCTGCCTCAACCGACTGCACCAGCTGCGGGATGTCCAGGATGAGCGCCACGGAGCCGTCACCCAGAATGGTGGCGCCGGAGATCCCCTCCGCGTTCTTGTAGGCGCGCCCCAGCGACTTGATCACCGTCTGGTGCTCCCCTATCACATGATCCACCACAAAGCCGACCCGCTGCCCGTTCACCTCGGTGATGACGATCTGCTCGATATCGGGGACCTGACCCAGGATTTCGAAGCGCTCCCGAAGCGGTATGTAGGGAACCAGCCGCCCGCGTACATGGGCCAGATTGCGACCGTGCGAGCGCGCCACGTCTTCGCGGGTCAGCTCGACGCACTCATCCACCAGCGAGAGCGGGAGCATGAACGAGTCGTTGCCGATCTTCACCAGCAGGCTCTCAATGATGGCCAGGGTGAGCGGTATGCGCACCATGATCCGGGTTCCAGCGCCGCGCACGCTGGAGACATCGATGCTGCCGCGCAGCGCCTCGATGGCCCGCTTCACCACGTCCATCCCGACACCGCGCCCAGAGACCGAAGAGACCTTCTTCGCGGTGGAAAAGCCGGGTGCGAAGATCAGCGAGAAGAGCTCCTTTTCGGAGAGCTCGGCCGAGGCGGAGATGATCCCTTTGTCGATCGCCTTGGCGCGGATCGCCTCCTTGTCCAGCCCCGCACCGTCGTCTGCTATGGTGATGAGGACGCTGTCTCCGGAATGAACCGCGGCCAGATGCACCGTGCCGTGGCGCGGCTTGCCTGCCGCCTCGCGTGCCTCAGGCAGCTCCACCCCGTGGTCGATGCTGTTTCTGATCAGATGCACCAGCGGGTCGTTCAGCTTTTCGATCACCGTCTTGTCCAGCTCGGTATCGGCGCCGTCGGTGGTCATCTCGATTTCCTTGCCCAGCTCTCCCGAGAGGTCGCGCACCAGCCTCTTGAACTTGCTGAAGGTGGAGCCTATGGGGAGCATCCTGATGTTGAGGGCGCTGTCACGCAGCTCGCCGGTGAGCCGCTCCACCTCTTCGGCGATCGCCGCAAGTTCGGAGTCCTCGCGAAGCTGCGCGGTCTGGGTCAGGCGCGCCTGCACCGTAACCAGTTCGCCCACCAGGTTAACCAGTTCGTCCAGGCGCTCGGCAGGGACCCTGATACTGGAGGCGGCCTCGGCGCTCTGCTTCTCCTGACGCACCTCTTTAATGTGCCGCTGCTCGACCAGCGCCGACTGCACCTTTGCCTCGGGGATAATCCCTTTGGAAACGGCCAGTTCTCCGAACCTCTTTTGCTGCGCCAAGAGCTCCTTCATGTCCTGCTGGCACATGTCGCCGCGCTCGACCAGGATCTCTCCGAGTTTCTTGTAGTCGTGCGGCTCCCCGCTGAAGCGGTCGTGCTCCGCGATCACCTCGATCCTCAATTCGCAGTCGTCCTCAACGAAGATGAAGACGTCCCGGATCGCGTTGGTCCCCTGGTCCGTGGTCAGGATCACGTCCCAATATACGTAGCACCCCTCCGGGTCCATCTCGGCAAGCGGCGGGAAGCCACTGGTCTGCGCCATCACGTGGCAGGTCCCAAGTTCCCTAAGCTCAGCCAGCAGGTGCAGCGGATTGCTGCCGCTGGCAAAGATGCCCAGGACCGGAGCGAAGCGGATCCGGTAACTCACCTGCTCGTGAACCACGGGCGGGGCTGCCTTGGCATGCACCGGAGCCGCGGCGGGTGCGTCGCAGCAGGCAAGAGCACGGAGCCCCGCGATGATCCGGGAGCTCGCCTCGGTGTCAGCCGTCCCCCCGTCGTCATCGTGGTCCAGCATCGACTTGATCTGGTCCCGGGCCGCGAGCGTCAGGTTGACCAGCAGTTTGGTCACCTCCAGCTTGCCGTTACGCACCATGTCGAAGATGGTCTCCACCTCGTGGGTAAAGCTCGCGATGTCGTCGAAACCGAACATCGACCCGGACCCCTTGATGGTGTGCATGGCGCGAAACACCCGGCCGATCAGGTCCTCGTCGTCCGGCCTCTCCTCAAGCTCCAGCAGGGAGCTCTCCAGTTCGGTGAGGAGTTCGTAAGCCTCTTCCTTGAATGCCTGCCTGTGCGCGTCCATTACCCTAGTACCTTTTTGACCACCGCCATAAGCTGTTCGGGCTTAAAAGGCTTCACGATCCAGCCGGTGGCACCGGCCGCCTTCCCCTCCTGCTTGCGCGAGTCCTGGGACTCGGTGGTCAGCATGATGATCGGGATGAACTTGCAGCTGGCAATGCCGCGCGCCCCTTTGATCAGTCCGATACCGTCCAGGTGGGGCATATTCAAGTCCGTGATCAGCATGTCGACCTTGGTAGTGGCGAGCTTTTGCAAGGCGTCTTTGCCATCGACAGCCTCAACCACCTCATACCCCCCCTGCTTCAAGGTAAAGCTCACCATCTGCCGTACACTCGCCGAATCGTCTGCCGTCATGATTACCTTAGCCATCAGTTCTCTCCTCCAACCCAGATGCAACTGCTCGTTGTGTCACAGGCACACCCTACATGCCTCTGGAAACCAGCCTCAGCGACCACTTTGAGGAAGGTCTCGTTCCCCTTATCAATAACCTGAAATTTCTTGCCACTCTTTTCGGCGCTCTGGTGTGCCGCACAGATAAGCTGCAGGCCGGTAAGGTCGATCCCGGTCAGCCCGGAAAGGTCTACCAGGAGGTCGCCGGTCTGCTCCAGAGCTTCCAAGAGCGCCTCTCTAACGGCATATGCCTGACCGATGGTGGCACTGCCCGCTACGGTAACTATTTGCCTGCCTGCGTCTTGCGGGTCCTGCAAGCGCTCAATGGTGATTTCCTTCATAGAGCTCCTCTCAATCTAGAATAGTTCAAAATCGCCCAATCCATCATCGTCGCTGGCAGCAGCCGTTCCCGCTACGGCCGCTCCCAGGAAGAGGGATTCGTGAATTTTCCGCTCGCTCTGCATGGTGTAGCGACTGGCAAGCTCGTCGAGATTGCCACCCTGTTTTGAGGCCGGAGCGATGCGGCGCGCCTCGCTGATGATCCCGGCCAGCTCTTCGATCGCCCCCTCCAGCACCCGGGTAACCTTGTGGTGCACCGAGATGCCGGCGGTCACCTGCTCGATGTCCGATGAAAGCTGGCTGACCTGATCGTCCATCTGGCAAAGCGAGCGGCGCAGGGTTTCATTCACCTGGCGCAGCACATCCAAAAGATTCGATAGCGTCGCCACCATCGTGTACACCTCGGACTCCATGCCCGAAGTCTCCAGGGACACCCCGTCATTTAAGCGCTGGGTTACCGATATGATCGCCTGCAGCGTCTCGGAGACCGCGGCGGTGTGGGCTATGGCGTCGATGGAGAGCCGCTGGATTGCCTCGGCCAGCACCCCAAGCGAGGCCCCCTCAGTTCCGGTGTAGGCCGACTGAATCTGCGCGTTCAGGGCGATGAGCTTGATCTCCTCGCCGATGGTCTCGATGTCGCCGACGAAGGTAGATATCTCGCCGACCGTTTCCGCTACCGATCCCATGGCGAGACAGAGGCTCCGGTTCACCTTCGAGCTTTCCAAAAGCGCCTCGCTCACCACCGAGATATCCTTCTCCATCTCGGTGAAAAAGCTCCCCCCCGCCTGATCCGCGATTCCCGCCATGCCGCTGGTCTGCGCCGACAGGCCGGACTGCTTTCTGGCAACCTCCCTCAGGCTTTGCACGATGGTCTGCACGGCGGAGTCCAGCGCCTTTGCGGCGTGGCGCAACTGGGCGGTCTGCAGCTCGCAGATGCTCGCCACCTCGTCCGCGCCTGCCGCACCGGAAATAAGGCGCTGTTTCAGCTCGCCCAGGGTTTCGTCCACGTGCTCGATCTGCTGCCGCACGATGTCGTGTGCCTGCATCGACATGACGACATCGCCGATGTTGCGCGACACCTCATCGGAAACCGCCGAAACGCCGGCAACGGAGCTGGAGCAGCGGGCGTTGATGGCAGTCAGTGCGTCCAGGCTGGCGCGGGTCCTGTTTAGAGTGGCGATTACCTTGTCATGCTGCTGGGCCCCCGACTCAAGCACCTTGACCAGCGTCTGCGCTATGGTGCGGGCCAGATCGTCCTTGCGCCTGAGGATGATGGCCGCTTTGTCGTTCACCTGGACCGAGAGATCCCCCACGTCGCTTGCCAGGCTGTCGAACCCGGCAGCGCTCTGCCCCAGCCGGGCGCTCTCGATCTTGGTGGAGATGCCAAGCATCCTAAGCACCTTGTTAACCTTCTTGAAGCCGGAAAGCGGCCCCGCCACATTTTCCAGCAGCCCCAGTATTTCGCGTAGCGTCTGGGAACTCCGCTCGATCTCGTTTTGGGCCCGGTTGACGTAATTCCCCATTCCTTCCAGCATCTCACCAAGGCCGCCCATGGTGCTGGTGACCTGATCTCCCGCGACCTCGCCGACCATATCCGTCGCCAGACCTGAGATCGCGCTGCCGCGCTGGTAAAACTCCTGCAGACGGCTCCCGATAATGAGAAACTCGTCCTCCGTGCTACCGGCGACGATTCCAAGATCGGCCGCCGCCTTCCCCAGGATCATCGACCATGCGGCCGAGAGCCTGGTGAGCTCAGCGTCCGACGCCGCAGCGTGAAGCGTATCCTTGCCGGCAGATATCATTGGGCTATTTCCCTCGTTGCAATAAGATTTGTTATGCGGGGCTCGGGCAAGCGTTAGAAAAGAGCAGCCGCAGCCTGCTGCTTAATGTATCGTCAGAGAAGCAGAGATCTTGAAGGTTTTTTTCTCATTGAGAAGAAACATTTAGGCGGTATGCTGAGAAAACTATTCATTGAAGCAGGGTTTTTGGTTAATTATTGCCAATAATTAAAAAAGGCGCCCCCGGTGATTGGGGGCGCCTGATTCAGATCTTTTACAACTGCAGCGGTTATGCACTTATCTCCTGACGAAGATCTCACGTGCCATGGCGGAATCGATGGCGAATTCGGAGAAGCCAACCCTGAAGATGTAGGAGGGGAAAGCCTGCAGCAGGTAGATCCGGTTACCCGGCAAAACCCCCATCGCCATCAGCTTCTGCATTTTTTTGCTGTCCTCGGTCTGGATGTAGGCGATGTCTCCATCCTCACCCGACTTGAGTTCGGTGAGCGGCACTACGCCCAGGTCCCCGCTTCTACGGGCTTCCACGCAGCAGTCTCCCTGGGGGATCGGCTTGCCGTGGGGGCAGGTCGCCGGGTGGTTCAGCATGGTGCAGACCTTGGTATCGACCCCTTCGTTCAAGAGGTGCTCGAACTGGCAGGCCTTGTCGTCACCGCTCTCGCCACGGATATTGAGCACGTCCATCATAAGTCTTTCCGCCAGACGGTGGCGCCTGATGGTTTTGCGTCCTTCCTCGCGTCCCTCGGGACGGAAGTAGATGCGCCCCCCCTTGATCTCGATGAAAGCATGCGAAGCGAGTTCCTGGTAAGCGGGGTCAGAGGCCTCTATCTCCATCCGCTCCAGTTCCGCAAAACCGGTTCCCTTCTCTTCAGACTCGATCCAGAGCGCCTCCAGTATCTCTTCCGCTTTATCAGTAAGTTTCATATTTGTCTCCTTTCAAGTCCCCAGCGGGCGGTAATGGTTTCATTTGATGCGTATTCTATTGTGCGGCTGCCGGGTCCGTAAAATTTCTCGTTCCCCAGCTCGAATTTCTTGTTCCCAAGCTCCAATTTCTCGTTCCCAAGCTCCAGCTTGGAAACGCAATCGCCGGCAAAGCTCCAGCTTAGAGTCGTTGTAGCGGAGCTTCCTGCCAGGTCAGGTCTTTTTAAAGAGCTTCTTCAGTCCCTTGATCAGAGCGGGTTCCGGAGGGTTTTCGTAATTGCAGCGGGGGCACTTGATCATTTTGCACCCCTTCGTCATCGGGCAGCTCTTGCACCCGACGTTTCCCTGTTCCTCAGCGAACTCAAGTCCGCAAAAGCCGCACCGCATATAAACCTCACAAAGGCTAGAACCCGTTCTACGTTCTACGTTCTACGTTCTACGTTCTAAGTTCTACCAACTCTCCCCCCTTTGACAAAGGGGGGCGGGGGGGATTTGCCTGATCAGCCGCTCAATTCTACCCGACAAACCTCGGCTGCAAACCCGCCAAACTTAATCCCGGCATTAAAGAATCGCAGTGAAAAGCAGGAACTTGTTCAAGAGCCATCCGCTGGCAAAGGCAAACACGGAGACGAACACTCCAAGGGTAATCGACACCTTCCAGCCGCGCTCCTTCTTCATGACCAGGAACTGCGCCACGCAGGGGATGAACAGGGTCAGCGTCACCGCTGCCACCGTAAGCTGCCTCGCATCCAAAAGCCCCTTGGTCTGCAGGTCGTAGAGGCCGGAAAAACCCGAAGATAAAGGCGACTGCCGACTCCTTAGGCAATCCCAGCGAAGCCATAATCGGACTCATCGCATTTACCATCACCTCGAAAAAGCCGGTTATCTTGCCAAGCCAGAGCAGCACTGATGCAACAATGAAGAGCGGCAGGATCTCCATGAAGTACCACTGCATACGGGTGTAGGTCTTGGTCAGCACGTTGGAGAACTGCGGCAGCCGCATGGGCGGAATCTCCATGTAGAACATCGGAGTCTCGCCGGGAAGAACCTTGGCCGCCAAAAGTCCTACCAGGAGGAAGATGAGCAGCAAAGAGACGCTCCAGACCATCAGAGCGCCGGGCTCATCCGAGAGCAGCGCCAGGATCACGCCAAGCTGGGCGGAACAGGGAATGGCGAGTGCCAGAAGCAGGGTAGCTATTACCCGCTCGCGCACCGTCTCCAGGGTCCGGGTCACCATGGTCGCCATGGTGTCGCAGCCAAAACCGAGCACCATCGGGATGACGGCGCGGCCGGTGAGCCCCATGTACTTGAAGAGCCGGTCAACCAGGAGCGCCAGCCTCGGGAAATAGCCGGTATCCTCCAAAATGGAGAAAAAGAGGAAAAAGGTGGCAACGATCGGCAGGATGATGCCGACGGCGTAGCGAATGCCGAGCGTGATGATGCCGTACTCGCCGACGAAGAGCTCCTGGATCACCTCCCAGGGGACATACGCCTTGACCACCTCGGTGATCCAGGGATTGAAGAACTCCTCGAACCCCTTCCCTTCCAGGATATCGACCAAAGTTCCGGCGCCGAACACGCCGACGAACTGGTACAAGCCGAAATAAAGCACGATAAGCAGCAACGGTACGCCGGTCAACGGGCGCACGGTCCAGCCGGAAAGACGCTCAGCCAGAGTCACCACCCGCTTGGCGGGAGCCGTGAAGGCACCGTCCAGTACCCCCTTGACGATACCTTTGCGTTCCATGGATAGATCGAGGTGGAAGGATTCCCTGCGGTCAAAACGCTTATCCTTAACTGCGGCTTCAACCCCAGTCGCACCCGCACCCTCCGTGCTGCGCACCAGGTCGGCGACCTCGGCGTCACCTTGCAACAGGAGCAGCGCGAGCGATTTCTTGGAGAGTATGTAGTCGCCGTTCAGTTGCGCGGAGATCTCGGCGATGTCCCCCTCCAGGAGGCGCGAATAGCTAAACGGCGGCGTCGCGGAGCAAGCGGACCCCGCAATGGCGGCCCTGATCTCAGGAAGACCGACCTTTTTCGCGGTTGCAGCGCCTATTACCGGAATACCCAAGCGCTTGGAGAGCAGGGGGATATCAATCACCAGCCCCATGCGTGCGGCTTCGTCCATGATATTAACCACGAGCACGACCGGCAGTTCCGCCTCGATCAACTGCAGCGTCATCGGGAGCATCCGCTCCAGGTTGCGCGCGTCGAGCACGTGGATCACCAGGTAAGGGCGCTCGGTCAGCAAGATCTCTCGTGCAACCCGCTCCTCCTCCGTGATGGGGAGAACAGAATACATTCCAGGCGTGTCGATCACCTCGAAAGATTCGCCGTCGATCACCGCAGTGCCGCGGGAAACTTCCACCGAGGTACCTGGATAATTGGAGACCGTCACGTAGGCGCCGGTCAGCGCGTTGAAAAGGACACTCTTTCCGACGTTGGGATTGCCAACCAGTGCGACCTTTCTGGTGGCGCTGCTGGCAACGGCTACAGTTTCGTGACAGAAACCCTTTTTCTTGAAAAATGACATGATTCAACTACCCCTCTTAACGATGTAATGCCAATGAATGTCACTTTCAGGTTGGCGGTAAAATTTTATACAGCTTATGATGCACTTGAAGAACAACGCTGGCATTGCCTCTAGTGATGATTGCGCACGAATGAATAGCAGGAACGACTAATGAAGGCGTTAAAGCTGTCGCAGGTCCTGTTGCCAAACCTGCAGCTTCAGCGCTTTTCGCTGCGGCTCAACCCGTTATACGTCGGAATCTAGCGGGAGTCCGGGGATCTCCCGCTCACCTGTCATTTCCTGCAATTGCCGCAGATACCGTAGAGTTCCAGCCTGTGTTTTTCAATGAGGAAACCGCGACTCGTCGCCACCTCAGCCTGCAGCTGTTCGATGGTCTCGTTCTCGAACTCCTCGATGTTGCCGCATCTGGTGCAAACCAGGTGATCGTGGTGCTCGCCCTCCCCCACATGTTCGTAGCGGGTCTGGCCGTCGCCAAACTGCATCTCGCGTGCGATCCCTGCCTCGGCGAAGAGCTTGAGAGTGCGGTAGACGGTGGCATACCCGATGTTGGGGTGCTTCGCCCTGAGCTTCAGGTAAAGCTCCTCGATACTCAGGTGCCGGTCGCTGGAGAGAAAGCTGTCCAGGATGATGTCGCGCTGCTTGGTCGACTTCAGTCCCCGCTGGGAGATGAAATCAGCGAAGATCTTTTTCTTTGCCCGTTTCATGAGAACTCCAATTGAAAGTGGATGTCATAGTAACGATGACCTCGCGGACTGTCAATTAGTTTTTTAACCATTGGCGTTTTTTAGCTGCAGACAGGAACCTTTAGCTGCAGATAGGAATCGGGAGATATCAGCCGCAGGGGCAGTTTTAGGGAGGGTAGGTTTAAAATCCCCCTTTGACAAAGGGGGATTTAGGGGGGAGAGAATTTCAAAGGGGGGTGAGATTTTCAAAGGGGTTGATATTTAGATGGCAATTGAGCAGATACCAAAGCCAAATCCCCTGACCCCGCCGCCACTTTTCAAAGTGTCGGTCGAGCCAGGGGATTCGCAATAACAGCAGGATGTGGAGGGTGTTACCGGGATCAGTCGAGCATGTCTGAGAGTTTCTTCCTCTGTTTTTCCAATATCTCCTGCCCTTTTTCCAATGCGGCCAGGAGTGCCTTCTTGGAGTCCTTGGAGAGACCTGCGCCTTCCTCCAGCATCTCGCTGGCCCGGTTTCCCGCACTCTCAACGAAATCGCTCAGAGTGTCGGCGAACTCGCTTACCGCCTCATTGGCCTTGCCGCCGAACTCTTTGGCGCAGCAGGACAGGTACTTGCGCGTTTTCTTACCAGCCTGCGGAGCCAGCACCAGCGCAATGCCGGCACCGATTAGTCCGCCCGCCACCAGTTTGCAGATATCGCCTGCCATGCAGCTTTCGCCTTTATTGTGTCGCATCGCTTTGTCCTCCGTCTATGTGGTTTGAAATCCTGCCTAATACTATCATAGATACAGGGAAGGCCAATTGTGAGGGGGGAGATTTGGGGTTAGATAAGGGATCGAGGTGAGTGGTGTCCATCAGGCCTCTTCGCTTCCGCCTCACCCGATATCGTACTCCTTCATCTTGCGATACAGCGTGTTGCGTCCGATGCCGAGTTTGATGGATGCCTTCTGGATGTTTCCTTCATAAAAGGTGAGGGCTTCGCTGATCATCCGTTTTTCACCGTCGCGCAACGACACGATCTCGACCGGCCGCGTATCCGCCATTCTCGCCGCCGCCGGTTGCGGGGCAAAGCTGAAGTCGAGCAGGTCGGGACCGAGTACCCCCAGCGGGCCGGACCGGATGATCGCCCTTTCCAGGGCGTTCTCAAGTTCACGGATGTTGCCGGGCCAGTTGTGAGAGGCGATCTTCTCCACGAATCCTTCCTGGATCCGGACCTGCTCCTTGCCGACTTTGGCCGCCAGCTTGGAGACCAGGTACCGTGTCAGTACGTCGAAGTCCTCAGGCCTTTCCCTGAGCGAGGGAATCCGCATACCGAGCACGTTCAACCGGTAATAGAGGTCCTGCCTGAAGTTTCCCTTAAGCACCTCGGCCTGCAGGTCTTTGTGGGTCGCAGCTATGATCCGAATGTCGACCGCCTTCTCGCGGGCGCAGCCGATACGGGAGACTTTCTTCTCCTGCAGTACCCGCAGCAGCTTGGCCTGCACATTCAGGGACATATCGCCGATTTCATCGAGGAAAATGGTGCCGCCGTCGGCAATCTCGAATTTACCCGCCTGCCCGCCCCGCTTGGCCCCGGTGAAGGTCCCCTCCTCGTAGCCGAACAGTTCACTCTCGATCAGGTTTTCCGGCAGCGCCGCGCAGTTGAGCGCGATAAACTGCCGCCCCTGGCGCGGACTCGCGTTGTGGATCGCCTGGGCGAAGAGCTCCTTGCCGGTGCCGCTTTCTCCATTGATGAGCACGGTGGACGGGCTGTTGGCCGCCAGCTTGGCCCATTCCTTGGCCGAAGCTATGGCGGGACTCTCCCCTATAATGTCTTCGAGGGTGTAACAGTGCGCATGAATAACGGTTGGGCGCTTGGGCTGGGTACGGTTGGCCCCCTCGCGGAACACGGCGACCACGCCGATCACCCCGCCGGCATCGTCCCGCAGCAGCGAAGCGGAACTGTAGATCTTGCGCCCCACCTTCTCAATGATGATCTCGCGATCCTCGTACTCCACGCCGTCGGAGAGCACCTTCAGCATCGGAATACTGGTACTGCAGGCCACCTCGACATGCTGCCCCTTGGAACGGGCCTGATTGATGCCGAAGATCTCCGCCGCCTTGGCATTGATCTCGGTGATGATGCCGTTGTTGTTTATCGAGATAAGGGCGTCGGACATGTTCTCCAGCAGGGCGTTGGAGTACCGGTAGGCCATGTAGAGCTTGTCAGTGGCACGCATCAGACGGAGTTGGTTCTCCACCGCGTTGACAGCGGCGACCACCATCCCCAGGGTGTGAGCGTTGGCGACGCGGTAGTCGCCACTTATGTCGAGGACGCCGATCAGCTCGCCTTCGGGATCAAAGATGGGTGCGGCGGAACAGGTCAGGAAGTGATGCGGTTTGCAGTAGTGCTCCCAGGCGTATATCTGCACCGGCCGCTTCTCGATCAAGGTCGTGCCGATGGCGTTAGTCCCCTTGACCGACTCGCTCCAGTTGCCACCGGGGCAAAGGAGCACCTGCTTGGTCCGGGATACGATGTCATTATCACCCAGCACCTCCAGGAGATAGCCCTGCTCGTCGGTCAGCACCACCTGGAAGCCGGACCCCTTGACGAAGTTGTACAGGTTGTCCATAAAGGGACGCGCCACCTTCAACAGGTGCTGCTTGTTGTAGAGCCTCTCGCGCAGTTCAGGGAGGTTGACGACGCACTGCTCTTCAGTAAAGGGATTAACCTTTAGCTTGCGGCAACGCTCCCAGGAATTGGCCACCTCCGGACGCAGCTGTTGCACATCGAGAATTTCCTTCTCGACATATAGATTCCAGGCAGTTTGGGTTGCTTCAAGGGCCTTTGATGGCATGATGATAACCCCTCAAAATGAGAACGGGAGCCGCACCCAATAGTGCGGACTTGGAAACTATCACCTTTTACCAGTCAAATTGTCAACAACTTTTCAAGATAAAGCCGCTTGACCTGTAACAGTTTTTTAACGATTGACCCGGTAATTCGCGGCCGCCTCTCACTGGAGGCGGTTATCGCAGGCGTTAGTCGAGGCAGCGGAAGATGCCGGAACTCCAAAGGCAGCTGCCGCATGGTTCCGTGTTGACATAGCAATCCTGGCTAAATACCTCCTCCTGAACCAGGTCGCAGGGGGAACAGTTGCACTCGGAGCAGGAGGGGTATTCGTGGCGCAACACGTTTTCGCGATAGCTGCGGAATTCGCCGCTGTTCCAGATGTCCAGAACCCCGCGCTCGACCACGTTACCGAAAACCCGCGGCTTCACCGGGTGCAGCCAGCCGTTGGCGAAGGAGCGGCACTGATGCCAGAGGTGGTAGCAGGGATGCATCCTGCCATCCCAGGAGACGAAAGCTCCACCCTGCTCGACGAAGGCACAGCCGCGTTTTTCACGGCGGGCAATCTCCGGGAGCCGCAGGTCGAGTCCGGTCCTGCGGGCCACCTTGATCGCCTCGTCGAACACACTTTGGCTCTCCTCCAGCCTGTCGCAATCCAAAGCAAAAAGCCTCTTCAGATCGAGGGTGATGTCGCTTTGCTGGGCATCCGCCTTCATCGCCGAGACAAAATCCACAATGCGCCGGTCGTCGGCCGACTTGCTGTAGCTCCAAAGGACCTCAAAGTAACGCTCTATATCAATCCCCTTGAGATCGGCCTTCAACTTCCAGGTCTGGAACAGCGAGATCGACTCGTCGGAGCAGATGTCATAGCTGCACTTCTCCATGTGCGGTTCGTCGAAAGGATGCAGATGGGAAACGATGGCGAAGGTGGCTCCGCGTCCCGCCGCCCAGGAGAGTGCCGCGGGGAGTTCAGAGAGGTTGTCGCGCATCACTACGTACTCGACTCCGATCTCCACATCAGGCCGGCCGCAGACAGCCTTTGCCTCCAACAACGCGTTGCAGGCGTGCTGCAGGTCTTGAAGCTGGCTTCCGCTGCGGATGGCGCCGAAGGTGGTGGCATCGACTCCATCCATCGAGAGGCAGACCCTGTCAATACCGGCGTCAAGCAGCGAGATGGCCCGGAGATTGGAGAGCAGAATGCCGTTGGACTGGAAACCGGTCCAGCTCCCGGCCGGCATCAGCTTCTTGGCCCGGCTGATGAACTGCTCCAGGTGGCTGTTCAGCAGCGGCTCGCCGACGCCGTTTAGCACCAGCGCTTCCAGATTCGCCAGCGCCGGCTCCAGGGCCTTGAAGGTATTCAGATCGAGGTCGCCGTCTCTTAAGCCACTGTCGTCATGTTGCTTCATGCACATGACACAGCTCAAATTGCAGCGGCTGGTGGTTTCCAGGAAGAGTTTTGAGGGGTGCTCCAGGAATGCGGGGTCCAGGGCAGGCAAGATTTTCTCTGCTGCAGAGGAATGGTTTTGCACGGGGCCTCCTTTTGGCTGTCCCAAAGGCGTATGAAGTGTTGCTAGAGAAACGGTTTCCATTTGATAACCCCTCCCCCGGAGGGAGAGGGGGAGTTAATTCAGCTTTCCCCCTGCCGTTAAGCCTTTACCAACCGCTCGGCCACCAGCTCCGCTACATCCTTTACTCGGGTCTTCACGGTCGAGCACTCTTTGAGGCCGGCCTCCATCATGGTCATGCAGTGGGGGCAAGTCACGCAGATGGTATCGGGAGAGGAGGATAAGGCCTCATTGACGCGGTTCAGATAGATCTTTTCTCCGAGATGCTCTTGCATCCAGACACGACCGCCGCCGGCGCCGCAGCAAAAGGATTCCTCGCGGTTTCTAACCATTTCCGCCGGCGCGCTACCTGTGGCCTGCTCAATCACGCTGCGAGGCGCCCGGTAGATACCGTTATGCCGTCCTAGATAGCAGGAGTCGTGAAAGACCAGCTGCCCGGAGTCTGACGACTGCAGGTCGAGATCCAGCAGCCCTTGCGCCATGAGTTCCTCAATAAACTCGACGTGCGAGACTACCTCTAACTCCAGACCGTACTGCCGATAATCGTTTTTCAGCGTGTTGAAGCAGTGCGGGCACTGTGTTATTACCTTTTGCACCCGCTTTTCCTTAAGAAAAGCAACGTTTTCCCGGGCCATCTGGTCGAAGAGGTACTCGTTACCGAGCTGGCGCATGCTCTCCCCGCAGCACTTCTCCTCCTGGCCCAGGATCCCCCAGAAAATCCCGGCGGCATCCAGGATCTCGGCCATGGCCAGGGTCACCTGATTGCTTCTGGAGTCAAAGGAGCCGGCACATCCGACGTAGAGAAGATATTCGGTGCTCCCGGCGTCGAAGGTTTTAACCTTGCGCCGGTTCGCCCAGTTGCCCCGCTCTCCAGGCGCCATGCCCCAGGGATTGCTGCGCTGCTCGATGTTATCGAAGAGGTGATGCAGCTCTTCGGGGAAATCAGCATCCATCTGCACCAGGTGCCTGCGCATCTTGGCGATTTTAGGCAGCTTTTGAATGAAGACCGGGCAGGAGGCAAGGCAGGCGCCGCAGCTGGTGCAGGACCAGATGGCATCGCGCTCGACACTGCCTGGCTCAGTTCCGATGAGAGGGATAGTAGGGCTGGCACCGCGCCGCAAAAGGGGGCCGTTAACCAGCAGGTTTTCCTTGATGGCATGCACCAGCTCGCGCGGGTTGAGCGGCTTTCCGGTGCCGGCTGCCGGGCAGGCATTCTCGCAACGGCCACACCCGGTGCAGGCGAAGGAATCAAACAGCTCCTTCCAGGTGAAGCGGTCGATGCGCCCGGCGCCAAAGCTGTTTCCTTTAGTGAAATCCTCACGCGGCAGCGTGTTGGTCGGCTCAATTTCCCTGAAATAGCAGTTGGGGATAGCTGCCAGGATATGCATCTGCTTGCTGTAAGGAAGATAGTTCAGCAAAAAGAGGAGCACGATCGCGTGCAGCCACCAGGAGCCAAGGGCGAAACTCTCTAGCGGCAGCCCGGGAACGCCAGCGACAAGAGCTGCCAGCGCCGAGGATACCGGCATGGCATCCGCCGCCTGCTCCAGACCCATAGCGATTTCAGCGGCATGAACCCCCAGGTAGGCGAGCAGCAGCAGACCAATCAGGGAGAGGATGGCAAAGGCCTCGATAGTCCTCGCGCCTTGATGCGGCGGCGCGATCCGCCTTCTGATCAGCGCCAGGATCACCGCGCAAAGAGCGAAAAACGAGGCGAGGTCAAAGGCGGTACGTAGCGGATAGTATAGGGCGGCTGGCAGTAGGGAAAGTCTGGCTACAGGAAAGACGGCTGCAACCACGAACTCGAGGTTGGCGATGATCAGGATCAGAAAGGACCAGATGATAAGCAGATGGTTCAGGCCGAAGGGGCGGTTCAGCACCCTCTTTTGCAGCAGCGCGAACAGCAGGACACCCTTTAACCGGCGCCCGACCCGGGAGAAACAGTCCACGGCAGTGCCGACTGTGACGAGGCTGAAACGGCGATAGCAGCTCCAGATGAACAGGATGCAGGCGGCTGCCAGTAACGGAGTGAAGATGACCGGATCAGGTTGCACAGTTTTATCCTCCTCCCCCTCCGGGGACACTGCCGTTAAGTTAAGGGTCGCCGGCTATTGCTCCCACTCCCTTAACGGGAGGGGGTGGGGGGAGAGAGCGTGAGGCTTACACCGGCTTTCCACCCTCCCCTTCCCTCTCCCATCAGCCTTCGCCAAGGCTACGGCTGACAAGTAAAGGGAGAGGAGGATTGGGCGGCGTACCTGGATGGGTTATCGTCAACTAACCCGAGCAGCATCGAGCTACAGCAGTTCGCGCTCCTCCCCCTTCAAGGGGGAGGTCAGGAGGGGGATGGGTCTTTTTGGCGCTCGAACGCGGGACGTATATAAGATGCGGCATCGAAACACTTTCGATGCCGCATCACGGCGCTCTTCCCATTTGAACCGGCATTTCGGAATGCTTATGCTTGCCGCACAGCCCTGCACACTACATTCTGCGCGGCATCTGCAGGTTTTCAAGAGGAGTTTTTGCCGCGCAGCTAAATAAACAAGATCAATTCTGGATCGGCGTCTCCATGTGATGCGACGTCTCCCACTGCTCTTTGAACAGGGTGAGCGCCTCGCGCATTATGAAGGAGGCCTTTTTGTTCCTGCTGTCCATCAGCCTTTGTACCTCGTCCCGCTCTTCGTCGCTCATGCGTATCGAGATGATGTTTCCCTTCCTGCTGGTCTTGTCCTTCATGATCTCTCCTTGCTTTTGCTTCGTCATGTGGTGATATAAGCGGCTGTGTCACAGCAGCTGAATTCCGTCCTTGAGTCTTTATTACGTCGCTCGTTACAGAAGTTGAATTTCGTCCTGTGGCCTGATCAGTCCGCCGCTTACCACGGTAGCGAACACCCCTTCCTTGGGCATCACGCAGTCGCCGGCCTGATAATAGATGGCGCAGCGGGTATGGCAGACCTTGCCGATCTGGGAAATTTCCAGCACCACCGGTCCGATGGTGAGGCGGGTACCTATGGGAAGGTTGACCAGATCCATACCTTCAGTGGTGATGTTCTCGGCGAAATCTCCGGGGCCCACCTTGAGTCCCATATCCTGCATCTTCTTGATGCTTTCCAGCGCCAGGAGGCTCACCTGCCGGTGCCAGTCCCCTGCGTGGGCGTCGCCGATGATGCCGTAGTTCTCCCGCAAATGCACCGAATCCGACGGGGTTTTTTTCTCACCCTTTGCCTTGCTGACACTTACCGCGACTATCAAACCAGCCATTAATTCTCTCCTGTTGATGATAACCCGGGGCTAGGGGCTATTTAACACCGGGGCTAGGGGCTAGCAAAAGCACAATCCCAAATCCACCCCGCCCTGCCATCGCCTGTGAGCCTCTCCCCCTGCCGATTCATCATTCTATATTCTCTAGCCTCTCTAAGCCTCTACCCCGAAGTAGTTTTTAGCCCCTAATCCCGAAGTAGCTTCTAGCCCCTAGCCCCGGCCTTTATCCGCCGATTCTCGACATGTTGACCCGGCTCTGCTCCTCGCCCTCTTCCGCCAGATGGTGACGCCCGGGTTTTTCTGTTACAATACGGCGCAGTGTTTCCTGCAAGGGAGCGGGGTCGCTACTCTGCAATAACGGTTTCAGGTTGATGCTCTGCTCCGAAAAGAGACAGCCGCGCACGCGTCCCGCGGCAGTGACCCGGATCCGGTTGCAGCTTTCGCAGAAATGACCGGAGACCGGGGTGATAATGCCGATGGCCCCTGCGGCCCCTTCGATCTTGAAGTTCCTGGCGGGGCCTGCCCTCTCAGCGCCCACTAGCGGCAGCAGCGGATACTTTTCGGCGATCCGGGCCAGGATCTCGCTTCCCGGGATGGATTGAGCGTTCCACTCCTTGTCCTGCAGGGTCGGCATGTACTCTATGAAGCGGACCGTGTACGGCTTGTCCAGGCTGAGTGCTGCGAAATCGAGGATCTCCTGGTCGTTCATCCCGCGCATCACAACCATATTTATCTTTACCGGCGGAAAGCCCGCCTTTTCTGCTGCTGCGATGCCATTTAGCACCCGGGCCAGATCGCCGCCGCGGGTGATCCGGGCAAAGGTCTCGGGCTGCAGGGAGTCCAGGCTGATATTGAGCCGCGCTACACCCGCATCCCGCAGAGGCTGTGCCAGTTCTTCCAGCAGCACACCATTAGTAGTAAGGACCAGTTCCTTTAAACCGGGGATACCGGAGATGCTTTTGAGAAAATCCGTGAGTCCCTTTCTCACCAGCGGCTCACCGCCGGTGACCCTTATCTTCTCTATGCCTTGGCCAACGCAGGCGCTGGCTACCCGAAAGAGTTCTTCATAAGAGAGCAGATCGTTATGCTCAAGCTTCGCCACCCCTTCAGCCGGCATACAGTAGGAGCAACGCAGGTTGCAGCGGTCGGTAACCGAAAGCCTCAAGTAATTAATGCGCCTGCCATAGGTATCAATCAGTTCCATGTAATCTCCCGGCCGTTAATCTGTTGACGCCCTCGGAACAACCCTTGCTCTTGTATACAAGGCAATAACGGTACCAACTTCATGTAAAGCAGTCTGGAAACCGGGGCAGGCCACGGTGCTGGACCAGCTAAAGGCATGAATACACGGGAAACGAACTCATTTTCAGGAAATAGTAACTGCAGTGGTATACAGGGATTCGAGACAAAGTATGAGTGCAAGCCAACCGTTCCACAACATGACACACGTTCCATTGTGGAACAGTGGCACTGTTCGTTTTCAGAACGGAACAGTCCGGAGTGCTCAAGGAGGCGTATACGCGGGGAAATGACAAGTATACGTTTTTCTGTGAAAAAACAACAGCTACCAAGAAAAATGCACCGGATCTAAGATTCTGGTACGAGGTTTGCGATAACGTAGAAAACCGTTTTACGAAACTGTATGCAGCATCGCAAAAGTAGCACGGCATTTGAAAAAATGTCGGTCGCATCCAGAAGAGTAGAACAAACGGGCCATGCCCGCAAACCACCACAGGGGGAAATGAAAAATGGCATTAGGAGAGCAGACGTACGGGTTTTACATTCCGACAGTATCATTGATGGGTATTGGTTCTTCCAAAGAAGCCGGCGATCAGTGCAAAGCACTTGGCGCTACCAAGGCACTGCTGGTAACGGACAAAGGCCTCTCGGCCATGGGCGTTGCTGACAAGATCAAAGCCCAGGTGGAACTTTCCGGCGTCCAGGTCATCATCTTCGACGGCGCTGAGCCCAACCCGACCGACGTCAACGTTGCTGACGGCGTAAAGGTTTACCAGGACAACAAGTGCGACGCCATCATCTCCCTTGGCGGCGGTTCCTCGCACGACTGCGCAAAAGGCGTAGGCCTGGTTATCGCTAACGGCGGCAACATCCGCGACTTCGAAGGCGTGAACAAGTCCACCAAGACCATGCCGGCATTCGTAGCAATCAACACCACCGCAGGTACCGCGTCCGAAATGACACGTTTCTGCATCATCACCAACACCGACACCCACGTGAAAATGGCTATCGTCGATTGGCGTGTAACCCCGAACGTCGCAATCAACGATCCGCTGCTCATGGTCGGCAAGCCCGCAGCACTCACCGCAGCAACCGGCATGGACGCACTGACCCATGCAGTTGAGGCATATGTTTCCACCATCGCTACCCCGATCACCGACGCTTGCGCAATCAAAGCTATCGAGCTGATCGCCGGGTTCCTCACCAAGGCTGTTGCCAACGGCGAAGACCTCGAAGCACGTGACAGAATGGCATACGCAGAGTACCTGGCCGGAATGGCGTTCAACAACGCAAGCCTTGGCTACGTTCACTCCATGGCTCACCAGCTGGGCGGCTTCTACAACCTGCCGCACGGCGTCTGCAACGCAATCCTGCTGCCGGCAGTAAGCCAGTACAACCTGATTGCATGCCCGCAGCGTTTCGCTGACATCGCAGTTGCTCTCGGCGAAAACGTCCAGGGTCTCTCCGTTACCGAAGCTGCTCAGAAAGCAATCGACAGAATCCGCACCCTGTCTGCTTCCATCGGCATCCCGACCGGCCTCAAGGCTCTGAACGTGAAAGAAGCCGACCTCAAGGTCATGGCAGAAAACGCAAAGAAAGACGCTTGCCAGTTCACCAACCCCCGCAAAGCTACCCTTGAGCAGGTCATCGACATCTTCAAGGCAGCAATGTAATTCCGTTGGCAAGTTAGCAGCAGCGCAGTAAAGGATGGGCAGGGTTTTTAGCCCTGCCCATCCTCTGTAACAAAACCGGACACACGCAAGCGATGCGTAAGCGGTGTCGGATCCTGTCTCGCATCAAGAAATCTCCGAGCCATGCAGCCTACCAGGGAAACCTCACGGCGCCAGGCCAACGGGTTTCGCTGGAAACGGCGGAGCCTCCCTCTGGAAAGGAGCCCCTGCCGCTAAGCGCGCAGGAAATACATACAAATAGGGAGCTAGAACGCATGGACAAGATTTTTCGTGTAAACATGACCGACCTGACCACCAAAGTCGAAACCGTTCCCGCAGCATGGGCTGGCCTCGGCGGCCGCGGCCTCACATCCACCATCGTGGCTGCTGAAGTCCCCCCGACCTGTCACCCACTGAGCGCGCAGAACGTGCTTTGCTTCGCACCCGGCCTTCTGACCGGAACCGCGGCAGCAAACTCCGGCCGTCTCTCCGCAGGCGCTAAGAGCCCGCTGACCGGCGGCATCAAAGAAAGTAACGCAGGCGGCACCGCAGCTCAGATGATCGCCAAACTCGGCATCAAAGCCCTCATCATCGAAGGCGCACCGAAAGACGGCACCTGGTACAACCTCTCCGTCGGCGTTAACGGCGTAGTAATCTCCGAAGAGAAAGAACTGCTGGGTCTGGGCAACTTCGCCGTGATCGACGCAGTTGAGGCAAGACTCGGCAAGAAAACCGGCGTGCTGACCATCGGTCCTGCCGGCGAAGCGAAGATGACTGCAGCAAACATCTCCGTCAAAGACCCGGACAGCAAAATCCGCAGCCACGGCCGCGGCGGTCTCGGCGCAGTCATGGGCTCCAAGCAGATCAAGTTCATCTCCATCGACGGCGAGAACTCCCCGGGCGTGAAGGTTGCCGATCCGGAGAAATTCAAAGTTGCAGCTAAAGTATTCGCAAAAGCACTGCTCGACCACCCGGTTTCCGGCGAAGGCCTGCCGACCTACGGCACCAACGTTCTGGTCAACATCCTGAACGAGGCCGGCGGTCTCCCGACCAAAAACTTCACCGTAGGTCAGTTCGAAGGGCACGACAAGATTTCCGGCGAGACCATGCACGACACCATCGCTGCACGCGGCGGAAAGGTCAAGCACGGCTGCCACGCTGGCTGCATCATCCAGTGCTCGCAGGTCTACAACGACAAAGACGGCAAGTACGTCACCTCCGGCTTCGAGTACGAGACCATCTGGGGCCTGGGCGCTGACTGCTGCATCGACAACCTGGACGACATCGCACAGGCTGACTCCATGATGGACGACATCGGCATCGACTCCATCGAGACCGCTGTTATGTTCGGCGTGGCAATGGAAGCAGGCATCCTCCCCTGGGGCGATTCCAAAGAGATGCTGCGTCTTCTGAGCGACGAAATCGGCAAGGCCACCCCGCTTGGCCGCATCCTGGGCGGCGGCGCTGGTTCGGTCGGCAAGGCTTACGGCGTAACCCGCGTCCCGGTTGTTAAAAACCAGGGCATCCCGGCTTACGATCCGCGCTCCGTCAAGGGGATCGGCATCACCTACGCGACCAGCACCATGGGCGCTGACCACACCTCCGGCTACACCATCGCTACCAACATCCTGAATGTTGGCGGTTACGTGGATCCGCTCAAGAAAGAAGGCCAGGTTGAGCTTTCCCGCAACCTGCAGATCGCAACTGCCGCTGTCGACTCGACCGGTATGTGCATCTTCGTCGCCTTCCCGGCTCTGGACATCCCGGAGTGCCTGCCGGCACTGATCGACATGATCAACGCCCGCTTCGGGATCGCCCTGACCGGCGACGACGTCACCAACCTCGGCAAGCACATCCTGAAACTCGAGCGCAAGTTCAACATCGAGGCAGGATTGACCAACGTGCACGACCGTCTGCCGGACTTCTTCAAGACCGAGCCGGTTGCACCGCACAACGCAGTATGGGACTTCACCGACGCAGAGATCGACGAGTTCTGGAACTTCTAGTAGTTGCCTGACTCCCCGGCGTGACGCAAGTCACGCCGGGGTTTTTCGTTCATCTTCAGAGCCGTAAAGGTTAAAACAGGTGCCACCATGCAAGTCACAGTCAAGCTGTTCGCCACATTCAGAAACGGCAGGTTCAAAATCGAAGAGCAGGAACTCCCGGAAGGGACCGAGTGCCGCAACGTAGTGCATAATCTCGGGCTCACCGAGGAAGAGATCGGCATCATCATGATCAACGGACGCCATGGGGCTCTGGATCAGAAACTCGCCAACAAAGACATCCTTTCACTTTTCCCCCTGGTTGGAGGAGGCTGAGCATGGAAGAAGCCCTCGCATTTCTCAAGGAGGAGACCCGGGACGGGCTCCTGCCCTGGTCCTCTCAAAGCGCGGCCGTCCAGAAGTTCGGCATGAGCTACGCGGCTATTGAGGGACTGGCCCTGGAAAACGGGCTTTTCCCGGCGCGCTACCAGCGCAACAGGAACATGATTTCGACAGCCGACCAGTTACGCCTGTTTCAGAGCCGGGTCGCCGTGATCGGCTGCGGCGGACTGGGCGGCTATGTCATAGAAGAGCTGGCGCGGCTTGGCGTCGGACATATCGTCGCCATAGACCCGGACATCTTCGAAGAGCACAACCTGAACCGGCAGATCCTCTCCACCCCGGCTACCCTTGGCAAGGCCAAGGTAGAAGCCGCCCTGGAGCGGGTCGCCGAGATCAACCCCGCTGTGACGGTAACCCCTTTTAAAGACGCCTTCTGCCTGGCCAACGGCTCCGAATATTTGGCAGGCGTGCATGTGGTAGTCGACGCGCTGGACAGCATACCGTACCGCCTGGAACTGGCCGAGGTTTCGACCGCAGCAAACGTTCCGATGGTGCACGGGGCGATCGGCGGCTGGTACGGTCATGTAGCCACCCAGCTTCCCGGGGACACCACAGTACAGAACATTTATCGTCACTGGGTGGCGGGAAAAGGGATCGAGCAGCAGCTGGGCAACCCCTCCTTCACCCCTGCGGTTGTGGCTAGCCTGGAGGTAGCAGAGGTTTGCAAGATCCTGCTCGGCAAGGGCGAACTGCTGCGTAACCGCAAGCTCACCATTGACCTGCTGGAGATGGAAGTACACGAGATATCCTACGAAGTAGAACCGGTGCAGCTGGTCGACGAACCCGGTCGACTCGCCATCGGCTAATCCGGCTAATCCGGCTAATCCGGCTAATCCGGCCAATCCGGCCAATCCGGCCAATCCGGCGTGCCCCGGCCAACTTTGTCATCGGCTCAGCCAATACCTAAGCTAACCCGGCCAACTCGCCATCTGCTCAGCAGCGATTCGCCGGATCCGACCGATCGGCCTGATCTCGCTTCGCTGACAGCAGCTAGCCGATAGCCGCCTTTGACTGCTCAGCTTTTTTGCCGACTCGCCGCTCGCTCACCCTCCCCTTTTTCCCACAGGCAAAGAGGTCCGTCATGCCTAGCTTTCAGGAAGCTCGCAAGATCATCCTTTCCAACGTAACGGCACTGGGCGAAGAAACGGTGCCGCTGATGGATTCCGTCGGCAGAATCGCATCGCGGGACATTGCGGCCCCTTGGGATATGCCTTTTTTCGACAACTCCGGCATGGATGGCTTCGCGGTCCGCACCGCCGACTGCAACTGCACCCCGACAAGCCTCAGCGTCACGGGGTTCCTGCCGGCAGGCGGACTGGATCAGGCCACTGTTGAACCTGGATGTGCAATCAGGATCATGACCGGTGCCCCCACCCCAAAAGGGTGCAACGCCGTGGTCCCGGTCGAGGAGACCCGGGAGGAGGGCGACCGGGTCATCATCACCTCCAAGGTGCTGCAGCGCCAGCACATCCGCCTGAAGGGCGCCGATGTTGCAGCAGGAGCCCGCATTTTATCGGCAGGCACCAGGATTCGCGCTGCCGAAATCGGCATGCTGGCCGCCATGGGACAGGCCCTGGTTAAGGTGCATCGCAAGGCTCGCGTCGCCATCCTTTCCACCGGCGATGAACTGATTGAATTGGGCGAGACCCCCTGCCCCGGCAAGGTCATCAACTCGAACGCGCTCTCTCTGGCCGCCGCGGTACGCGAAACGGGGGCCGAGCCGGTGCTGATCGGCATCGCCCTGGACGACGTCGAAAGTCACCGGGAGAAGATTCAGGAAGGCTTTGCCTGTGACGCGCTGATCACCTCCGCCGGGGTCTCGGCAGGAGACCGCGACCTGGTCAGAGAGGTCATGGCGCAACTTGGCGCACAGGAGCATTTCTGGAAGATCGACATGAAACCGGGAGGGCCTACCGCATTTGCCACCATGGCAGGAAAGCCGATCTTCTCGCTCCCCGGCAATCCGGTATCCACCATGATCACCTTCGAGTTTCTGGTCAAGCCTGCCTTGCTCCGGATGATGGGACAGCAAAAGGTGATTCGCCCGTTCATTAAAGGGATTCTGGCTGAAGACGCGCACAAGAAAGTCGGCAAAGTGCATTTCATCCGCGTCACCATCAAGAAGAGGCACGGCCGCTACCTGGCCTACTGCGCCGGCGATCAGCATACCGGAGTCCTGAGCACCATGACCAGATGCGACGCGCTGGTGGCGCTCCCTGCCGAGGCTAGTTTCATTGCCGCTGGAAGCGAGGTGGATATCGTGCTGTTGCGAGACGTGGACCTGCTTGTAGAAGATCAAATATAAAGGAAGAGAAACGACATGAGCTTCAACCATTTCGACGACCAGGGACAGGCCATCATGGTCGATGTAAGCGCAAAGCAGCAGACACTAAGGACTGCGGTGGCACAAGCCCGGGTTCTGCTGAAACCGGAAACACTGGCTGCCATCAAAGAAGGGTCCATGACCAAGGGAGACGTGCTCGGCGTGGCGCGGCTGGCAGGAATCGCCGCCGCAAAGAAGACCCCGGATCTGATCCCCCTCTCCCACCCTCTCGCCATCCACCACGTAGCCATCGCCTTCCACACCGAAGACAAAAGCGGCGAAGTCCGTATCGAGGCGACCGTCAGGGCCTTCGAACGCACCGGCGTGGAAATGGAAGCAATGACCGCTGCATCCGTCGCAGCACTTACCGTCTACGACATGTGCAAGGGGACCGACAAATCCATCGTAATCGGCGAGATTTCCCTGCTCTTCAAGGAAGGCGGCAAGAGCGGGGTTTACCGGCGCGAGGAAAGCTGACTCCACCGCAGAAACTCACGGCTCAGCTAGCTATATACATCTTCCTGCATATACGTTATACTGCGTCAGGAGGTGGACCATGAAAGAATTGCTGATCTTGGCCGGTTTTTTAGTTTTCTGGATTGCGCTGCAGCGCTATATTCTGCCGCGGATGGGTGTTCAGACCTGAATGTCACCATCATGCGCCCCCGGGGACCGGGGGGAGAAGGACACAAAGAAGCAAGAGTAAGATGTATGAGTGAAAAGGAAGCAAGGGCATGAAAAAGGGCGCCGGTCATTAGACCAGGCGCCCTTTCTGTTTTCGGATTGTAGCTACGTTCAGCTAAGCGGGATCTGCAGCATCCCTCGATGCAACAGCAACTGCACCCTCCCTCGAGCCCCTTACTGCCATTAAGTTAACCGAGTCGGCGCTCGTTTTTTCAATGACTCTTCCTTCTAACGTAGGGGCGAACCTTGTGTTCGCCCGGGTCTGGCGAGATTCCGAGGGAGATGGTGAGCAACAGATCTGGGCGAACACAAGGTTCGCCCCTACAGATATCCACTAACTACAGTGCCCCCAGCCCCTCCCATAAAGGGAGGGGGGAGTTGAGTGATGTGAGAAAGGGAGAAGGGTGAATTTAGCCTGCTTAGTACCTGTAGTGCGACGACTTGAACGGTCCTTCCTTCTTAACGCCGATATAGGAGGCCTGGGCATCGGACAGTTCGGTCAACATCGCACCGAGAGTCTTCAGCTGCAGACGTGCAACCTTCTCGTCCAGTTCCTTAGGGAGCGTGTAGACGCCGATAGGATACTTGCCGGGGTTGCAGAAGATCTCCATCTGGGCCAGGGTCTGGTTGGCGAAGGAGGAGGACATCACGTAGGAGGGATGTCCCGTGGCGCAGCCGAGGTTGACCAGACGCCCTTCAGCCAACAGGATGATGCGCTTGCCGTCCGGGAAGATGATGTGATCCACCTGCGGCTTGATGTTTTCCCACTGGTACTGCTTAAGCTTGGCAACCTCGATCTCGTTGTCGAAATGGCCGATGTTGCAGACGATGGCGTTGTGCTTCATCGCCTTCATGTGGTCATGGGTGATGACGTCGATATTACCGGTTGTGGTGACGAAGATGTCGGCCTTGTCGGCGGCATAATCCATGGTGACCACCTTGTACCCTTCCATTGCCGCCTGCAGCGCGCAAATCGGATCAACCTCGGTCACCCAGACCTGGGCCTGAAGCCCACGCATAGCCTGCGAACAACCTTTGCCCACGTCGCCGTAGCCGCAGATGACGGCCACTTTGCCCGCCACCATGACGTCGGTTGCGCGCTTGATGCCGTCCATCAGGGACTCGCGACAGCCGTAGATGTTATCGAACTTGGATTTGGTTACCGAGTCGTTCACGTTGATAGCCGGGAACTTGAGGGTTCCCTTCTCGTGCATCTGGTACAGGCGGTGTACGCCGGTGGTGGTCTCTTCAGTGACACCCTTGATGCTGGCAGCAGTCTTGGAATACCAGCCCGGCTGTTCGGCCAGGCGCTTCTTGATCGCGGCAAACAGAAACTCTTCCTCTTCGCAGGTCGGGTTTGCGATGACGGAAGCATCCTTCTCAGCATCGCTGCCGAGGTGCAACAGCAAAGTGGCGTCGCCGCCGTCGTCAAGGATCATGTTGGGAGCGCCGCCGTCGTGCCACTCGAAAATCTTGTGGGTGTAGTCCCAGTACTCAGCCAGGGTTTCGCCTTTGTGGGCGAAGACCGGAATACCGGCCGCGGCTATGGCAGCGGCCGCGTGATCCTGGGTCGAGAAGATATTGCAGGACGCCCAACGGACCTCAGCGCCAAGGGCGGTCAGGGTCTCGATCAGCATGGCAGTCTGAATGGTCATATGCAGCGAACCGGCGATACGTGCACCCTTGAGCACCTGGTCCTTGGAGTATTCCTCGCGGATCGCCATCAGTCCCGGCATCTCCGTTTCAGCAATGATCATTTCCTTACGTCCCCAGGCGGCCAGGGACATGTCCTTCACGATGTAATCGTTTTCTGCCATGGTAAATCTCCTTTTTTGGTTGATCCCTATCTCGTGTAATTTCCAACTCTTCGGTTATCTAATTAATTTAGTGAAGCAGTATTTCTTCAGTCATATCCTCTTCTTCAGTTACATCTTATTCTTCTGTCACATTCCAATATTCTATACATGCCATTCTTCTGTCAGATCATATTCTATTTCAACGCGGTATAGCCGGGCCGCGCTTCGTTGCCTTAACCAGCAGTACATCCTCCTCCCCAACTGCGGCGCCGACCCGTTCCAGCTCGATACTCGAAAGCCCGGCCGCCTTGAGCCATCCCTGCAACTCATCCTCCTCAAATCCTAGCCATTGGTCCGCCAACTGCTCCCGAGCCCATTCCCGTTCGTGCCGTGCGAGGTCTGCCAGGATCAGCGTTCCATCCGGCTGCAGCACGCGGGATATCTCGTGAAGCACCGCCAGCGGATCCGCCGCGTGATGCAGCACCATATTTGCCACGACGCACCCTGCCCCACCGTCCGCTAACGGCAGATGGGTCATTTCCCCAAGACGCAGCTGTATGCCGCTCTCGGTGCCCATCGCCAGCCGGCGGCGCGCCTCGTCCAGCATCGCCGGCGAATGGTCTACGCCTATCACCTGCGGAGCCCGCTGCGCCAGATCAGGCAGCAGTGTGCCGGTACCGATCCCGATTTCCAGCAGCGTTGAAACCGACGGTACCAGCGCCAGCAACCGGCCCAGGTACTCAGGGACCGGCAGCAGCGTGCGAGACAAGCTGTCCCATTGGCGGGCGTGCCGGTCGAAGAACTCCAGGTTACGCTGGCGCCGCTCTTCGAGGGCGAGTGCCAGAGCCGCCAGATCCTGACGACGCTGGGGCAACTGGTCCAGTTCCCGTTCAAAAGCCGGACGGATAGCGCCAAAGAAGGCGTTCTCGTCACCTGCCCGGTAATAGCTCCAGGTCCCCTGCCGTTTCACCGACAAGACACCAGCCTCGGTGAGGATTTTCAGGTGTCGGGAGATACGCGACTGTCCCATATCCAGGATGCGCGTCAGCTCCTGCACCGTGAATTCACCGCGCAAGAGCACCGCCACCAGTCGCAGGCGGCAGGGATCCGCCAGAGCTTTAAGGACATCGATCATAGGTATCAACCTTGGCAATTCTATTAAATCAAGATTTCTTGATATAACATGAGCGCCGAGGCTTAGCAAGGGAAAATCCGTGAGGACGTCCCGGCGGATTCGATAATATTTGATTCGTTTCGGTAATGTGTCGTTCGTATCGGGGGGGGGGCGGTAAAGGTGGGAATGGGTCGGTCGCCCACCCCACCCATTCCCCCCCTACAGGCACCCCGGCCCTCCGGGAGAGGGCCGGGGTGAGGGAACCGTGCCTGGTACGAGATCTCGCCTCCGGGGAAGCACCCTCACCCGCCCTTCGGGCACCCTTTCCCGGAGGGCGAGGGCAAATCCCATTAATCCCATTAATCCCATTAATCCCATTAATCCCATTAATCCCATTAACCCCATTAATCCCAATAATCGCTGGAGTGCGCAAGCGAGAACGGCAGGCCAGAAACAGAAATCCCCCTAACGCAGCGGGGCGTCAGGGGGATCTTCTTTAATATAAAAGCTTATTTCTAAAAGCGTATCTGTATCAAATAAACCATTAAGCCGCCTGGTTCTCCTCGGCAGCCTCTGCGCAGAACAGTTCGTCGAAGATCTCCTGCACGGTGCCGATCCGGTCAGCCTTCCAGGCGTTGGTGCCGCAGAAGACGAGGCCGGTCGCAACATCGCCCCGCTGCGCACGGTCCAGCGACTTGACGATGCAGAACCTCTCCTTGCTTTCCTTGTAAGAGCACTTCTTCAGGCAGCCCAGGGTGCATTGCGAGCGGTTGTCCTTGTCATACTGGAGAATCCCCTCCTGGTTGGTAAGTATGGCGCGTCCGGGAAGGCCGGCAGGGCTCATGATGAGACCGATATCCTCTTTCTTGCAATCGAGATACGCCTGCTTGAACGCATCCTCTGCATCGCACTCCACGGTCGGTACAAAACGGCTGGCCATCTGTACGCCATCGGCTCCCTCGGCAAGAGCATGCAGCAGATCCGCCCGGTCCCAGATGCCGCCTGCAGCGATCACCGGCATGTCCAGGCCGTACTCTGCCCGGAAAAATGCCTTCACGCCGCGCACCGTCTCGTACTGGTTGTAGTCGCCGTTTCCTATGTTCTCCAGCTTCTCGCCCAGATGTCCGCCCGCAGTATCGGGATCCTCTACCACCACAGCATCGGGCAGGCGATTGTAAGCCTTATCCCATTTCTTGGCGATGAGCTGCGCCGCACGGACCGACGAGACGATCGGAACCAGGGCAACGTCGGGAGCATGCGCGGTCAGACCCGGCAGCGTCAGGGGGAGTCCAGCACCGCAAACGAGGAGTTTGGCCCCTCCCTCTACCGAAGCCGCGACCAGTTCCTCAAAATCGGAAAGCGCAACCATAACGTTCACCCCGATAATGCCATCGGGTGCAATCTCATACGCCTTCTTCAGCTCAGCCTTGAGAGCGAGAGAGTTGGTCTGCAAGTAGTTCTTGCCGTTAAACATACCGCTATTCAGTGTAATGCCAGGAGAGGCAACCAGACCGACTCCACCACACTTGGCAACGTGCCCGGCGAGTGAACCAGCGGAGATCCTCACCCCCATGCCTCCTTGAATCAGCGGGTAACGGGCCTCATGTTTTCCAATGCGTAACGGTTTAAACATACTTCCTCCTGAGAGCGGGACAGCGATGTTTACACAATAGCAGAGAACTTTGTTCTCATTTGTAATAGTAATGTAAAACCAGCTGACTCAAAGCCCCAGTTCCCCCTTGCAAAATGCAATCTCGGATGCTACAGGTGAGTCATGAAACACTATAGAAAGCTATCAAATCCGCTCATTGCACTAATTGGCATCCAGCTTATCTGGGTGGTGATGGTGATATTCTGGGTTTACTGGTTCATTGGAAGAAGCCATGAGTTCCGGGAACTGGCACTGCGCTACAAGCCGGAGCTGGTAACCCAGGGAGTTGAGTGGCTGGTACTTGTAGAGGGACTGTTGATGCTGCTTGCCATCCTTGCGGGTGTCTACATCATCTTCCTCTATTGGCGGCGCCAGGCTAAGTTATACATGCAGCAGCGCAGCTACATCTCCCAATTGACCCATGAACTCAAGTCACCCCTCGCATCGATACAGTTGCACCTGGAAACTGTGAAATTGAGGGACCTCCCGAAGGAGAAACTGGACGGCTTCATCGACACCATGCTCTCCGACACCGAGAGGCTGAACGTCCTCACCAGTAACCTCCTGATGGCGACCCGAATCGAATTCCGGCAACTGGGAGAAAAAGCCAAGCGCATCGATTTCTCCGCCTTCGTATCTGAATACCTGGAGCAAAAGCGCGGCGACCTTCCCGAAGGGGGGAGGATCAAATCCGATCTGGAGCCGGGGATCTTCGCCAGGATCGACACCGAGGGGATGGAGATGGCGCTTCGCAACCTTTTGGAGAACGCGCTGCTCTACTCGCCGGTTTCACCCGAGATCCGGGTCTCGCTCAAACGAAGCGGCAGGCAGTGCCTGCTCGAATTCCAGGATAACGGCAAGGGGCTCAGCAAGAACGAACTCGACAAGGTTTTCGAGATGTTCTACCGGGTGCGCACGCCGGGTGAGAATATCAGGGGGACCGGGCTTGGGCTCTATATCGTCAAATCAGTGGTGAACGCTCACGGCGGCAGGATTTCCGTCGAGAGCGCGGGCCCCGGGAAGGGTTGCACCTTCCATATTACACTGCCGCTTCAAAGCGGACAGCAGCAGAGAGGTTAGCAGCATGTCGGGGGAGAAACCGCAGATACTACTAGTTGAAGACGAGATCCATTTAGCGCGCGGCATCACCTTCAATCTGGAACAGGAAGGATACCTGGTGAGCCACGTAGAAAGCGGCGAGGAGGCCTTGGAGAAGGTGACAGTCGAGAAGTTCGAACTGATCATCCTGGACGTCATGCTCCCCGGGATCGGCGGCTTTGAGGTGTGCCGCAAGGTGCGAGAGCTGGATTCCCGGGTCCCCGTGCTGATGCTGACCGCGCGTTCAGAGGAGCGTGACAGGATAGCCGGGCTGGCCGCAGGTGCCGACGACTACCTCGTCAAGCCCTTCAACCTGAAGGAATTCCTGCTGCGGGTATCGGGAATGTTGCGGCGCTCCGCATGGTACCGCCCCGAACCGGTGGAGGAGGGGTATCTTTTCGGGGACAACGAGGTCTTCCTGCTCTCCTACCGGGCCAGGACCCGGCAGGGGGAGATCGATCTGACCGACCTGGAGGTGCGCATGCTTTCGCTTTTCTTTCACAGAGAAGGAGAGGCGATACCGCGCGGCGTCATTTTGGAGACTGTCTGGGGATATTCCACCGATGCCGAGACCCGCACCCTGGATAACTTCATCGTGCGGCTCAGGAAGTATTTTGAGCCCGAGCCGTCCAAGCCGATCTTCTTCCAGACCGTGCGCGGTGTGGGATATAGGTTCAGCCGGAAGAGTTAATATTCACCCCACCGACAGCAGCCAGAAGCACACTACCGGATACCCGCAAGGTGTATCCCTACAAAGCCCAACTGTAGGGGCACCCCTTGCGGGTGCCCACATCATCTCCCACCACAATCCTGACTTTTCGTCCCCCCTCCCTACCCCCCCGCTGCCGTTAAATTAGCCGAACCCATACATTCGTAGGTCGGGTTAGCGGCCTCATCGCGTAACCCTACGGCTGTTGGGGTTCACGATAGAGCCGTTCACTCCGACCTACACGTGCTTCTAACGTAGGGGCGAACCTTGTGTTCGCCCGGGTCCAGCGAGATTCCGATGGAAATGGCGAACACAAGGTTCGCCCCTACAGATATCCGCCAAATTAATGGCAGTGCCCTTCACTCCCTGGCCTTGCTTCCCCACCCTGCCCCGCTGCGGAGACCACAACTGAAACAGCTAGCTACGTAAAAGGGCCGTCTGAAATTTCAGACGGCCCTCGCTTTTACTTTTGCTTTTACTATTGCTGTTAAACCTTGAACTGAAAACTGTAATCCGGCAACCGCTTAACCGGTTAATCCCTTTACAGGCCAGCCTTCTCCCTGATCAGAGCGGCCTTGTCGGTGCGCTCCCAGGTGAATTCCGGAAGCTCGCGGCCGAAGTGGCCGTAAGCTGCGGTCTTCCTGTAGATCGGGCGCAGCAGATCGAGTGTCTCGATGATGGCGCGCGGGCGAAGGTCGAACACTTCGCGCACGATCTCGGCGATCCGCTTGGAGGGGATCTTTCCGGTGCCGTTGCAATCGACCATTACCGAGACCGGCTCGGCCACGCCGATGGCGTATGCCACCTGCACCTCGCATTTGTCGCAGATACCCGCAGCAACCAGGTTCTTCGCCACATAGCGACCCATGTACGCCGCGGAACGGTCCACCTTGGAGGGGTCTTTTCCGGAGAAGGCGCCGCCGCCGTGCGCTCCGTGCCCGCCGTAGCTGTCCACGATGATCTTGCGTCCGGTGAGGCCGCAGTCGCCCATCGGTCCGCCGATGACGAAACGCCCGGTGGGGTTGATCAGGAAGCGGGTTTTGGAGTCCATCAGCTCGGCCGGGATGATCTTCTTGACTACCTCTTCGATGATCCCTTCCTTGATCATCTCGTAGGAGACTTCCGGGTGGTGCTGGGACGAGATAACCACGGTGTCCACATGGACCGGCTTATCATTTATGTATTGGATGGAAACCTGTGACTTGGAGTCAGGACGGAGAAAGTCGAGGATGCCGGTCTTGCGTACATCGGCAAGCCTGGAGACCAGCTTGTGTGCCAGCAGGATCGACATCGGCATCAGTTCCGGTGTCTCGTTGCAGGCGAAGCCGAACATGAGTCCCTGGTCGCCTGCCCCCTGCTCCTTGTACATCCCCTCGCCTTCGGTGACCCCCTGTGCGATATCCGGGGACTGCTTGTCGATGGAGGTGAGAATCGCGCAGGTTTCCCAGTCAAAGCCCATGGCGGAATCGTTATAGCCGATCTCGCGGATGGTCTCGCGGACGACCTTGGGATAGTCGATGATGGCGTTCGTGGTGATTTCGCCGGCGATGACCGCCATACCTGTGGTCACCATGGTTTCGCAAGCTACGCGAGACTTGGGGTCCTGAGTAAGAATGGCATCGAGAATGGCGTCAGAAATCTGGTCAGCGACCTTATCCGGATGCCCTTCGGAGACAGACTCTGAGGTGAAAATAAAATCCTTCATTTCCATATGGTGAAACCCCCTTACAGATATGTTCAGCAGGTAGCTTTAAAGTGCCGGATTGTATAATTCACAGGTGTCTTTGTCAACGAATTAAATTAGACCAATCAAGCCTTTAACTGTAAGAGCAAAACAGATGACAGTCATTCGATAAATTAATTGAAACCAATCACATCTCCGATACAATGTTGCTGTTTTAATGCTGATCCAGATAGTGCGTGGAAGGGGGAAATGATGCGGATAATATGGTTTATTCTGTTAGCTGCGCTAGTCGCCGGCTGCGGCTCAGGCGGAGGCGTTACCGGCAATGCCGTCGAGCCGGGGCCTGGTCCCGTCCCGGCTCCGGCGCCAAGCCAGGCAACGGTCTATATAACCACCAGCGCAGCGTCGGCTGCGACGGTTATTTACGGCGTCGAGTTGGTCCTGCATCTTCCGGCAGGGGTGACGGTGCCGGCTAAGCCAGATGGAGAAGTATTGGACGGTATCCTACAGACCGCCGGCAGCGGAGTTTCTGCCGGTGCCAGATATGTTCCGGCAACAGCTAGCGCTCGGGCGTCGGTAAAGATAATAATTCCCGACCCCGGCGGATTTGCAGTCGGTGATCTTGCCGCCCTAACCTGCACCATAGCACCCCCGGCATCGGTCAAAGCGACAGATTTCACACTGGTTGATTTTGTCGCAAAAGACGCAAATGGTGCGACAATGGGTGGCATAACCCCGCATTTCACGGTTCAAACGCAGTGAACGGCTGGCGGATATTTCCGCCAGCCGTTCATGGGTGCTGTGGGCACTGCCATTAAGTTAACCAAGTCGGCGCTAATCTTCAGCGCCGTTTTCAATAACTCTTCCTTCTCGTAGGGGCGAACCTTGTGTTCGCCCCGGTCCAGCGAGATTACGACGGAAATGGCGAGCAACAAATCTGGGCGAACACAAGGTTCGCCCCTAAAGATGTCCGCGAACTTAAACAGCAGTGGGGGCTGGGGGAGGGTCAGCCTTAAGCTTCCCGCTGCCGCAAATCACTCCCTTCCTGAACCTACTCCACCTTACCCCTACTCGACCAGCTTGATGGAGTTGATGAACACGGGCTCAACCGGAACGTCCTGGTGTCCACCTTTGTTTCCAGTCTTCACTTCGCGGATCGCGTCCACAATATCCATACCCTCGATTACCTGAGCAAACACTGCATAACCGAAACGGTCCGGAGTCTTGCCAGTGTGGTCCAGGAACGCGTTGTCGACCACGTTGATGAAAAACTGCGAAGTGGCGCTGTCCACCATGCTGGTGCGGGCCATGGCGAGGGTACCGCGGGTGTTCTTCAATCCGTTGGTTGCCTCGTTCTTGATGGCGAACTTGGTCTTCTTGGTTTGCATATCGACATCCAAGCCGCCGCCCTGGACCATGAAGTTCTTGATTACACGGTGGAAGATAAGTCCGTCGTAGTAGCCTTCCTTCACATAGGAGAGGAAGTTGCGTACAGAAATGGGTGCCTTATCCTGAAAAAGCTCGATTTTTACGGTTCCCATGGAGGTTTCCATGACGACTTGGGGATTTTTTTCTTCAGTCATTTCTTATTGCTCCTTTTCTTTGAGTTTGGTACACCTATTTCTAGCATAGCACTCTTCAATACCACACATAGAGTTCGAGGTGAACAGTTTTGTCACCGTGGCAACTGACTGTGACATGAGCAAAGCACTCACTAACGCGACCGATTATAACAGATACAGACATAAAAGAACCGATAGCACAATAGATATTCGGGAGGGCTGCATGAGAATCCGGACCATGATACTGCTGGCTGCACTGACACTCTCTGTTCCCGTACTTCCACTTGACGGGTCTGCCTCAATGAGCATGCTGCCGCAGAGCGCCAAAGTTGGAGAACCCGCTCCGGACTTCGCACTGGACGCGCTAGTCGGGACGGAACCGGGGAAAGAGTTCAGAAAGGTTACTCTCAATGAATTCCGCGGTAAATGGGTGGTGCTGTTCTTTTACCCGGCGGATTTCTCTTTCGTCTGCCCGACCGAGATCAAAGGTTTCGGCGACGCAATGGCCAAGTTCGAGAAACTGGACGCGGTGGTACTCGGCGCCTCCACAGACAGCAAGTATTCCCATCTCGCCTGGCTGCAGCGCGGCGATCTCGGTCCGTTGAAATATCCCCTGCTCTCCGATCTGAAAAAAGAGACCGCCATGAGCTATGGCTGTCTCGATGAGAAGGAAGGGGTAGCCCAGCGCGCGCTCTATATAGTTGATCCCGAGGGAGTGCTGCAGTACCAGGTAGTGCACAATCTGGATGTGGGGAGAAGCGTAGAAGAGACCCTGCGTGTGTTAGAAGCGCTGCAGACCGGCTCCCTCTGCCCTATCGGCTGGAAGCCGGGACAAAAGACCATTCCGAAACCGAAGTAGCGAGCACCCACCCCCCTCTCACATCAGGGGAGAGGGGACATTAGGCTACCTGATCAGCAACCGACCCCGCTGTATCGGCGTTTTACCGGAGAGGAACTTTGCCCTAACTCTAAGATCCCCGGATACAGGGTCCCCCCCTTTAGCAAAGGGGGGACAGGGGGGATTTGCCTTTGAAGTTCCTCAGAAGCGCTGATCTTCCGCTGAAAGATCCCCCTCCCCTCACCCCATCATAGCCTTCATCTTGGCGAAGAACCCTTCGGCGCTCTTCTCCGCCTCCTCAGGGGTAACTTCCTTGACCACACCGGTATGCTGCACGTTCAGCACCGCGGCAGGAAGCTCCTCCAGGAAACGCGACGGTATGCGCTCCTGCAGCTTGCCGTACTTCTTCCTGTACAGCGTGCGGGTCATCACCAACTGCTGCCGCGCCCGGGTGATGCCGACGTAACAGAGCCGCCTTTCCTCATCCACCGTGAAGTCCTCGTAGATGGCCCGCTTATGCGGCAGGATTTCGTCCTCCATCCCGACCAGGAACACGAAGGGAAACTCCAGCCCCTTGCTCGAGTGCAGCGACATCAGAGTTATGGCATCCTTGCCGTGATCCTTCTTGTCCTTGCCGGAGAAGCGGTCCTCGTCCATGAGCGACACCTTCTCCAGGAAACCTCCCAGCGTCGCCTGCGGCACCCGCTCCTCGTAGGCCGCCATCGAGTTGATGATCTGCTCGACGTTCTCGACCTTCCTTCTGGCAGCCTTGGCGTCATCGATGGTCCTGAAGATCTCCGCTTCGATCTGCAGCCGCTCGAAAAGAGCCTTCCCCTTCTCCGCCAGCCCCCCCTCCTCGGTGAAGCTGTCGGCCGCATCGAGAACCGTCCGGTGGAAGCCGAGCACCTTCTCCTTGATGCCGTCGGTAATCCCCTCGATCTCGGCCACGCGTCCGAAGGCCTCGAAAAGCGGCACCTCCTTTTCCAGGGACCACTGATTGATCCGGATCACGGTCCCGTCGCCGATGCCGCGCTTGGGAAAGTTGACGATGCGAAGCAGAGCCACCTCATCGAGCCGGTTCCCGATCACCCTCAGGTAGGCGATGGTGTCCTTCACCTCTTTACGCTCGAAGAACTGCGTGCCGCCTACCAGCACGTACGGGATATCCTCGAAGCGGAGTTGCTCCTCGAAGGCGCGGCTCTGGGCGTTGGTGCGGTACAGGATGGCGAAGTCGCTGTACGGCATGTCGCGTTTGAAGCGCTCCAGCTGGATCCGCTCCACCACCGAGGTTGCCTCTTCCTCATCGTCCTGCACCACGCAAAGATCGATAAGCGGGCCGTCACCGGAGGCGGTCCAGAGCTTCTTCTCCTTCCTGACCTTGTTGTTGCCGATCAGGTTGTTGGCCGCCTCCAGAATGTTCCCGGTGGAGCGATAGTTCTGCTCCAGCTTGATGGTTACGCACCCCTTGTAGTCCTTCTCGAAGTCGAGGATGTTACCGACGTCGGCGCCGCGCCAGCCGTAGATGGACTGGTCGTCGTCCCCCACCACGCAGAGGTTGCCGCATCCGGCGGCCAAGAGGTTCACCAAAAGATACTGCGACGAGTTGGTGTCCTGATACTCGTCCACCATGATGTAGTTGAAGCGCTCCTGCCAGTGCTTTAACACCGGAGGATGATGCTGCAAAAGCTCAGCGGTCAGCATGATGATGTCGTCGAAATCGATGGCATTGTAGGCTTTCAGCGCCATCTGGTAGCGCGGATAAACCAGGGCGGCCATCATATCGATATCGTCGCTTGCGCTGGGAACAAAGCGATCCGGCGGGATCAGCTTATTCTTGGCGCCCGAGATGCGCCAGATGATGCTTTCCGCATCGTACTTCTTATTGTCCGTGTTGACCTCGCGCACGATCTGGCGCACGAGTCCCACCTGGTCCGCCGTTGAATAGATAGAGAAGTTCTTCTTGTAGCCCAGCCGTTCGATGTCCCTTTTCAGTACGCGCACGCCCAGCGAGTGGAAGGTCGAGAGCACGATCCCCTTGCAATGCTTGCGGCCGACGATATGCTCCACCCGCTCCTTCATCTCCTTGGAAGCCTTATTGGTAAAAGTAACGGCGAGGATCTGGTCGGGCGGCACCTTCAGATTCAGGATCAAGTGAGCGATCCGGTAAGTGATGACCCCGGTCTTCCCGGAACCGGCACCCGCGAGGACCAGCAGGGCACCTTCCGTATGTTTTACCGCGGCTAATTGTTCGGGATTGAGTCTTGACAGGTCGAGCATGAGAACCTCTTGGAAAAACGTGCCTTTGCGCTTAAGCTGCGGCAGCAGGGGCGCGCGACTCCGGGCGAAAAAAGAGCCGCTACCCTGAAGGCGCGACGAGACATTGTTACCAGAACGGTGAGGTCAATGCAAGGCCAGTTTCAATCTGCAGCGCCCTGTGCTATAAAGCAAGGTTGCTTCCAATGAGTAAGCTGCAGCGGTTTGACATTGAAGGTTCCATCTATTGCTCCCCCTCCCTTTATTTTCTCGTTCCCAAGCTCCAGCTTGGGAGTGCAGGGCTGGCAAAGCTCCAGCTTTGAGTCGTTGAAGCGGAGCTTCCTGTGGCATTAATGGTCTGCCACCAGTCCCCTCCCCCGGAGGGGGAGGGTTAGGGAGGGGGAACGCTGCCAGTTCTTCGCCAGAAGCCATAGTCTTCCCCCCTCCCGACCTCCCCCCGCTGGGGGGAGGAGAGATGAAAGAGCTGGAGCTACGGAAAACGAAATTATAATCAGGGTAGTAGATGAGCCCTTCTGGGAATACTAATAAGCTTGAGAGGGATTATGTTTACTGAAGAGCAGCAGGAGATATTGCGGAACGCACAAGTCGGGTTGAGCTTTCTCACCGAGGAAAAGGTGGCAGCCATTGCCACGCGGCAGATAGATGAAACCGACCTCCCGGATGACGAACTAGTCGAGTTTCTCGAAATAGCCAACGCCCTCTACCGGGGAGGCGCGCAGCTCATCTCCGACGGAGAGTACGATTTCACTTTTCTGGCCGAATTGAGGATGCGAAATCCGCAGCATCCTTTTCTCAACAAGGTAGAACCGGAAGCGGCCTTCATCGGTAAAACCGTGGAACTGCCGGTCCGTATGCTATCGACCGAAAAAGCCTATACCAAAAAAGCCATAGAACAGTGGGGAGCCCGCATCAGAAAAGCGGCCGCCAAGCTCAACAAGGATTTCGACAGCCTCGAATTCAGGGTCACTGCAAAGCTGGACGGCTTTGCCGCCTACGACGATGGAGAGCACCTGTACACCCGCGGGGACGGGCGCCGAGGCACGGACATCACGCGCGTCTTCGACAGGGGATTGTCGGTGGCAAATGGCGGCGCACGCGGCCTCGGCGCCGGGGAGATCGTGGTTAACAGGCGCTACTTCGACGAGAACCTGCAGCCCTATTTCGAAAATCCCAGGAACTTTCAGACCAGCGTCATAAAAGAGAAAGAACTCGAGGAGCACGCCGAGAAGGCCATCAAGGACAAGGCTTCCGTGTTCTATCCTTTCGCCCTGCTGCCACCCTGGTCGGGAAACTGGCAGGATCTGATCAGCGATTTCGACGCCATCGTCCTGAAGGTCCGCTCCAACGTCGAATACGATATCGATGGCGTAATTATCGAGATAGTGGATAACGATCTAAAACTGGAAATGGGCGCGACACGTCATCACCATTCCTGGCAGATTGCTTATAAGGAAAATCTGGAAGCTGCACATGTCAAAGTTATCGATGTCGTGCCGCAAACCTCACGATCCGGACGCGTTAATCCTGTGGCAAGGGTGGAGCCTACACGTCTTAGCGGGGCTCTGGTTCAGCGTGCCACCGCTCACCATTACAAGATGGTGCTCGATAAGGGGATAGGTCCGGGTGCAGTAATAGAATTGACCCGCAGCGGAGAAGTGATTCCTAAAATAGGCGATGTCATTACTGCTGTGGTCCCCGAAATACCCAAAGAGTGTCCTAGCTGCGGCTCCGAAGTAGTCTGGGACGGCGACTATCTCTATTGTCCGAACAACATCGAATGCCCTGCCCAAATCGCCAACACCATGGAACACTTCTTCAAAATGCTCCGACACGTGGACCTGTTCGGAACGGCGACCATAGAAAGGATGTATGCCAACGGCATCCGTTCTGTGGATGAGATCTATCACTTGGGAGCACAGGATTTCGAGCGGATGGGGTTTGGTCCGAAACAGTCGGAAAACCTGGTAGAACAGCTCAACAGGAGCCGCGCTGAAAGGATTGAGGACTGGCGCTTTTTGACCGCCTTCGGCGTTTTCCGGCTGGGGCCGGGCAATTGCGAGAAGCTCCTTAGTCACTATCGACTCACGGACGTATTCGAGCTTACCGAAGAGCAGATCATAGCCGTGGAAGGCTTTGCCCAGAAAACCGCGAGCACAGTGGTAAAAGGTCTCAGCCGCGTGCGCCCCCTTTTCGACAAGCTCTATGCTCTGGGATTCAACCTGGAACCGACCCCGATTCTGGAGTTTTCCGAGAAACCGGTCAGCCCCATTTCCGGCCTGCAGATTGTCTTTACCGGCGCCATGGTGCACGGCAACCGGGACGACATGGAGAAGGAAGCCAAGTCAATGGGGGCGAAGGTAGGCAAATCGGTGACGGGGAAAACAAACATACTTGTTGCTGGGGAGAATGTCGGCGCCAACAAAATGAACGATGCAGTGGCAAAGGGAGTCCAGATTCTATCGGAGAATGACTATCTTAAGCTGATCGCATCCGATAGCGCGCCGGATGCGGAGAACTAACGGGACCGCGGACTTCCGAGAGAGGGAACGGCCGTTACATTGAGGGTTGCCGGCTATTGGCTCCCCTCCCTTTTCATCCCGGCTTTTCACCCTCTCCCCATCCCTCTCCCATCAGCCTTCGCCAAGGCTACGTCTGACAAGTCAAGGGAGAGGGGGCTTATGCAACCTACCGGCTTCCGTTAACGTTGAGGCTTGCCGGCTATTAGCTCCCCTCCCTTTTCACACCAGCTTTCTCCCATCAGCCTTCGCCAAGGCTACGGCCAACAAGTCAAGGGAGAGGGGGCTTATGCAGCCTAATCATCCGGGCACGACAGCTTGCTCAGTATCAGATCCCTGACAGCCACCCTCTGGCTCCATAGCTTGCCCAGCGCGGGCTCAGCCTTCGCAATATGCTCTTCAATGGCTCGCAACGCCGTGCCGTCATCTTCATCACCTGCTGCGACATCGGCACCCGCTACAACAAGTTCGCCCGCCTGTGCGTAGTCACCCTCTTCAATCAGGTAGGTCAGCAGTGACTTGCCATCCCTGCGCTTCACATTAATATTGCCTCCCCGCTCCAACGCCAGCCAGAGACCCTGCCAATCATTATAATGAACGAAAATGAACAGATACGGCTCACCGTTCGAAAGCATCTGATTCGGATCATAACCTCCATCCAGAAGGGCTCTCAGTGCCTCACTTTTCGGCAGCGGGCTTCCATGCGGATAGATATCTTTTACAATCGCCAGCATCGCAGGAGAACCGGCATCGGGAATCACCTGATTCGGATCAGCCCCGACACGCATCAGGGTCACAACTGCCTGGCTGTCAGCAGTGACAACCGCCAAACCGAGCAGGGTCATTTCTTGGGCACCAGAAGAGTTCAGGTCCAGACCTTCCCCGGCTGCCCAGGTCAGGTAGCCGGTGTCGCCCAGTTGTGCCGCACGATAAGCGGCAAGTTGCCGGCCGGCAAAAAAATCTTCAGCCTTAATATTTGCCGGCGCAGCTTCGGCGATATTACAAACCCCTATCATGGTCGCAAAGAAAACCACCAAGAAAAGGGATAGTGGTCGTTTGGCTTTCCAGCACCTTGTTTTCATCGTGCACTCCCTTCATGAATGGAATTCTTGTGAGGGCTAATTAAATGGTAGCCACCGCGAGGGAGACGTCAAGGGTGACTGCATCTTTATTATTCGGCACACAGATAACCAAACTGAAGGAATTACCGGGGTAAAAAAGCGGGAGAAGTTCGACAATGCAGCGCTGAGCAGGCGGGGAAGGCGGGGATGATGCTACAAGTGGCTAAAACGGCACATAAAGGTCAGTCAGCAGGCGTGCGCTCTGGTCCCAATCCTGTTCCGTGGAAAAGAGCGGTAACAGCCACGATGCTTCAATGCCCACCTGCAGGAAACGTTTCTCGAGAGCCTTGGCGTTCCTGGTCAGCACTTCCTTGGCGGGAAGGCCGTCCTGGGTGGCAATAATCACCCGTGTGTTGCTCCAGTACTTTTTCAGGTTGAAAAAGGTGCCGTAAGCGGATTCATAGGTCACGGACTCGTTGTCATAGCGACCGCCAACACAATAGGTGTTGGCCGCAAGAACACCATCGGGGGCCAGAATCTGCTTAACCTGGAGCAAGAACTGTAAGGTCATCAGGTGAGTCGGAATGTAGGCCTCGCCAAAGGCATCCAGCATGATGAGATCGTATTTCTCGCCCCTCTCAACGGCCCGCTTAACGAATACACGCCCGTCTTTTATCGTGACACGCACCTTGGGACCGGGACGGAAATTGAAGTAGTCCTTGGCAACCCGCAGCATGGAAGGGTCAATTTCAACGATGTCTATCTCGGCATCCGGCAAGACCCGGGAAACGGCCGACGCCAGGGTGCCGCCCCCCAATCCGATCAAAAGGACCCGGCGGGGATTGGGGTGCAGATACAAGGCTCCCAGCATCATCTTGTTGCATTCGAAAAGGAGGGAATCGGGATTTTTGAGGGAGAAACAGGATTGCTGGGTGTTGCTTTGACGGCTGAACCGGATGCACCGTGTATCGCTTTTCTCGGATACTATTATATTACGATATAAAGATCGCTCAGTGAAGATGATGTTCTCAGGGCGTGCGATCCCTGACAACGCACCTAGCACCAGCAGGAGCGACACAGTAACTATCGAAGTTAGTTTAACCATCTTCCCTTCCTGAGCATACCAATCCGACATCAAATAGGTGAAACCGCGGTCCCTCCGCACAGCAGCAGAGGTTAAAACCGCCTTTGCTCTAGACCAACCGTCTTAAAACGTGAAAGACTGAACGCCAGGGTGATCAAACCCAGCATCGTTGAAGCGCCGATCAGAATCCAGAATATCTGGTGAATATCGAGGTAGATCACTAAATAAAAAGAAGTCAGCAGCGTACCGGCTGCACTACCGAAGGTGGAGACAAAAAACAGGAAGCCGGCATGGTGACCGCTCAGCCTGCATTCACTGACCAGCAGACGCACAGCATAAGGTGATATCATCCCCGCGATCATGGTGGGTATGAAGAAAAGCAGTGTAGCCGCTACCAGGGAGCCATACCTCGGATCCAGTATCAGGGCAAATACCCTTTCCATTACCTGGTCACCCAGCAGCACCGCCGGAGTGGTCGCGGCGGCTGCGGTCAGCAGGATAATGGAGAGTCTTGCTATGGAGGGGTCTTTTACCGATATACGACCGCCGATCAGGTAACCAAACGACAGTGCAAGCAGGAAAACTGTTAAAATTGAGCCCCAAACCTGGATGCTGCTGCCAAAGTAAGGTGAAAGGATGCGTCCGCTCAGTAACTCAATGGCCATCAAAAAGAAACCGGACCAGCCGGCGATCAGGAAAATAATTAAACGGCTCAAAACTGCTCCTAATCCTGCAGATCCGGCAGAACCCGCCCCTCTCCATTGCACATGGTTTTAAAAAATCGCACCAATCTAGCATAACTGGTTAAATAGTCAATAGATGTTAGAGAAATTTAGCATCCCCGGTTAATGGCAAAGAAGCAGTAGAAGCGCTTTGACGCGTATTATCCTGCCAGTTCCGCCTTTTAACTAGCAGTCGCAATTTAACCGCACCTAATTAGAGCAAGCCATCAATACCACAATCATCCGGAATCACGAAGCAATTTTGCGCCTGGACCGATAAAGCCCGGACGCTACGCTCCGGTTTAAAACGTACGGTGCAAATAGTTCGCCGACGCAGCAGTCATCTATCGAGGATTTCCCTGATCCTACGCAACAGTTTATCGGGCTCGACCGGTTTCATGATCAGATCCACCCCGGGATCAAGCACCCCGCGGTTCTCGATGAAATCAGCCGTGTAGCCGCTGGAATAAAGCACCCGGGCCTCGGGCTGGATCAGCTTTATCTCCTCAAATGCCTCTTTGCCGTTTTTGACCGGCATGATCATGTCCAGTAAAACCAGACTGACCGCGTCCTGGTTCGCCTGGAACTTTTCCACGCAGTCCTGTCCATCCACGGCCAGGATCACGCTGTAGCCGAATTTGGTGAGCACCAGCTGCACCAATCTGCGCACATCCGCGTCGTCCTCCGCCACCAAAATGGTCTCCCCCCCTCCCCTGAGAGGTTCTGCGGCAGCAACTTCCTCCAGTTCTACCCCATCGTGCTCTGCCAGCGGTAAATAGATCTTGAAGGTGGTACCTTCGCCCGGCTCGCTGTACACGTAGATGAACCCTTTGTGCTGTTTGACAATGCCGTACACCATAGCCATGCCGAGGCCGGTCCCCTTCCCCACCATCTTGGTAGTGAAAAACGGCTCGAAGATCCTCTCGCGGGTCTCCCGGTTCATGCCAGTGCCGGTATCCGACACGACCAGGCAGGCATAGCTCCCCGGAGCGCCGTAGCCGTGGGCATGGGCGTAGGCCTGGTCGAAGAGCTGCAGGGAGGTTTCTATGGTCAAAGCGCCCCCCTGAGGCATGGCATCGCGGGCGTTGGTGGCCAGATTGATGATGATCTGGTCGATCTGGCTGCGGTCGGCGAAGACCTTCAGGGCGCAGTGGTGCGAGACGACCTTCAGCTTGATATCCTCTCCGATCACCCGCAACAGGAACATCTGGGTGCTGCGCACCACCTCGTTGAGATCGAGATTCTGCGGTGCCAGCACCTGCTTGCGGCTGAAGGCAAGCAGTCCCTGGGTCAACTGCGCAGCCCGCTCGGCCGCGGCAATGATCTGTTCCACCTTGCCCCGGTGCAGGTCACACAGATCCTCATCCATGGTCAGCATGTTGCCATACCCGACGATAACCGTGAGTATGTTGTTGAAATCATGCGCGATACCACCGGCCAAAAGTCCGATCGCCTCCATTTTCTGGGACTGGCGCAGTTGTTCTTCCATGCGTTTCCGCTCCGAGATGTCCCGAACGATGGCGCAAATGGATTCGGTTCCGTTATAGGTGAGGTAGTTGGCGGTAATCTCCACCGGAATCTCCTGACCGCTCTTCGTTCTATGGAGAGTTTCCAGCTGCTGGCTCCCCTTTTGTTTCAGTTGCTCCCAGTGGGAATGCCAGAAGGCCTGGGTAAAGCCCGGTTCCAAATCGGAGACCGACATTGACAGCAACTCGTCCCGGCTATACCCCAGACTGCTGGAAACGGCACGGTTCACATCCAGGATCTTAGCATCGGGAGACACCCAGTAAACCGCGTCTCTGATGGTTTCGATGGTGAAATTCTTCAGTTTCAGTGTCTCCAGATAATTCATCGCCTCCATTTCCTGGGCGATGCGCGAGCTTACGATCTGAAGCATGGTTTCCACCAGAGACGCGTTACCGAGAGGACGCCGGCTCAGGATGCCCAAAAGGCCGACCCCCACCCCCTGGGAATCCCACAAGGGAACAGCGGCATAACCCTCCACCTGCATATCCGCCAGAAGCTTGTCTTCGGGGAACAGTTGCACCACATTGCTCGGGTAGATGCAGAGCGACTTGCCGATCACATTGGCGCAGGGCGTACCTTTCAGGTCGTACTCGAAATCCGGAATCCCCGCTCCGCCCGAGTAGACCGCTCTGGTTCTGGCCCGATCGGTACCGGGAATCAGCTGGCTGATCAGGACGAACTCCACCTCAAGAGAGCTTCCGAGGTGGGCCGTTATGCTGGAGAGGAGTGCATCGCCGCGCTGATGCGAACCGCTTTCGTTGATGAAGAAGAGGGTATCTTCGATCTTCTTCCGTTCTTCCGCATGCGCGGTGATCTCCGAGGTTTTGCGGCGTACCTGGAGCCGAAGCAGATAAATGAAAATGGCTGCGCCCCCGGAAAGAGCGGAGAGCGTGATCAGCGAGGGGATCAACCAGGGAGGCGCGACCAGTATGGGTGCGGAATTGGCGTGCGCCCAGCGTTGGCGGGCCTTGTGGTAAGGGGAGCTGTTACTGGCGCGCCACTTCAGGAGGTATTGATCCAAAGTGGCCAGTATGCCGCTGTTCTCCCCCTTGGCCACCGCGAAGAAAATGTCGAAAGGGTTGAAGATGATCCCCGAGGATATCAGCTTGTAGTGGTCCGCTTTGGCAGCGCCGAAGGTATTGTTCACCACACCCGCGTCGACCTCACGGGCAGCTACCGCTTTGAAGATCTCCTCGAAGTTGCCGTACTCCACGAACCGGCAGGGGACCGAGAATTTGTCCACCAGATTTCGGAAATTAGCACCATTGAAGTCCCCTTTCATAACGGCTATTTTCTTTCCCTTCACCTCGCGGATGCTGTCGATGCTCGACTTGTCAGTGGTGTACAATTCCCCCCAGACCGTAAGCAGCGGCACCTTGGCGTAATCGAGATAAGCCGTGCGTTCCTCGGTCCAGGCGACGCTGGTGAGCAGGTCCACCTCATGATTTTTGATACGAGACAACCCGTCCGCCCAGTTGCCGTAGACGTACTCGATTTGCCACCCTTCCCGCTTGGCGATCTCCTCCAGGAAATCCACATAGATCCCCTGCACGCTGCCGTCGTCCCCCTTGAAAATCCCCGGGTAAAAGTTGAAGGCACCGATCCGGACCGTCTTTTTTATCTCCGGGCTTTCCGCAAAAGATAGGCAGGAGCCGGCAAGGGAAAGGAATAAAACCATAATAAATGAAATCAATTTAGCCATAATTAGCCAACCTTTAGAAAAACTCTTATATTGCGGGCTGCGGCACAAGTTAAGTTGCTTTAAGCGAAGCCCCCTACTGTTGCAATCATAGTAGAGTAAGGAGTAGTGGCGGCAGGATACTCTAAAAGAACGACTTTACACCAGCTAAGAGTGAGAGCCGACACGAAAGTGTTACAAGTCCTTTCGTGTAAGTATCGGAGCGATGTTAGAAAAGTTGAGTAATAGCTTTGCGACAGGCAAAATCAGGAGGTTTTCCTTCTCACAAAGAGTTCTTGAAATAGTATACGCAAGCTACTATCATGGCGATTAGTTTCAATACACAGCAGTGCATTCAGGCGTAAGGGGATATAGATCCGCCATGACTAAAGACAAAGTAACCCCTATGGACAGTACCGAGCTGCGCCGCCAAGCCGAAGATCGACCGGAGGGGGCATGCCCCGGGGGAACAGAGAACGAGCTTCTGAGGCACGAGCTGCTGGTGCACCAGGTTGAGCTGGAGATGCAGAATGCGGAACTTCGCGAGGTCAAGGATGCGTTGGAAACGGCCTTGGAACAGCATACCGAACTCTACGAATTCGCACCGGTTGGCTACTTTACCCTCGACCGTATCGGAACTATCAGCAGCGTAAACCTCTTTGGCACGAGTCTCATAGGGATTGAACGTTCCCGGCTGATTGGCCGACGCTTCGAGCTTTTGATCACCGACGAAGACCGTCCTGCTTTCAGCGCTTTTCTCGAAAAGATCTTCACTAGTCCAGACAGAGTGGCGTGCCAGGTGGCTCTCCTGAAAGACGGCGTTTCCCCGCTCTTCATTCAGATAGAAGTCGTGGGTGCCGCATCAGGGGAAGAACGTCGCATAGCAATAATTGACCTCACCGAGCGAAAATTTGCCACGCAAGCTCTTCAGAAAGTGGAAGAGGCAGCAGTGGTGGCGCTTCAAAAGGTGGAAGAGGCAACAGCGGCGGCGCTTCTTCTTGTGGACGAGACCGTTGAGATGCCTCAAAAGGTGAATGAGGCACTGAATCTTGCTCGTCTAAAGGTGGAAAAGGCAATAGAAGTGGCGCGACTAATGGTGGAAGAGAATGTGGAGACGCCTCAACAGGAGAAGGAGAAGGCG